>Ga0207688_10002284_pt1 | contig 10309 bp, 9 predicted proteins | sample KBSMiscanthusM4_FD_184296 | JGI IMG/M metagenome (GOLD analysis project Ga0207688, IMG submission 184296) | Miscanthus rhizosphere microbial communities from Kellogg Biological Station, Michigan, USA - M4 (SPAdes) (version 2) | ecosystem: Host-associated > Plants > Roots > Rhizosphere ...
GGACTCGATGGCGACCGGCTCGCCGGTGGTCGGCGTGTCCGGCCGGGCCGGCCGCGCGCTGGCGGCGGGAGCGGCAACCGCCCCGGCGATGAGGCCGGCGGCGACGAGGCGGGTGATGCGGTTCGAGACCTTCATGACGGCCTCCTTCCGAGGCGGTCGGTTTCCTTGACGCCGCGGAGGTTCTTCGAGGGCGGTAGACGGCCGGTCTACGCACGGTTTACGCACCAATAGACCGTCGCTACAGTCGCGCCACGGTGGAGGTGCGGCTGCTAGGGCCGCTCGAGGTTCGCTTCGGGGACGGGCCGCTCGACCTGGGGCCGCGCAAGCAGCGGGCGGTGCTGGTGATGCTCGCGCTGGAGGCGGGCCGGATGGTGTCGGCGGATCGCTTGGCCGAGGGGTTGTGGGGCGATCGGCTCCCGCCGAACGCGGCGAAGATGGTGCAGCTGTACGTGTCGCGTCTGCGACGCGTGCTCGACGGCGACGCGGCGCGCATGGTGACCCGCGACCGCGGCTACGAGCTCCAGCTCGCGGACGATGAGGTCGACGCGGTGCGCGCCGAGCGGCTCATCGAGGAGTCGCGGCCGCGCGAGGCGCTGGCGCTGTGGCGGGGCGAGCCGCTCGAGGACCTGGCCGACGAGCCGTTCGCGGCGCCGGAGATCCGCCGGCTCGAGGAGCTGCGCCTGCGCGCAGCCGAGCTCGCCGTCTCCGCCGACCTGGCGGCCGGCCGCCACGACGAGCTCATCGCCGAGCTCGACGCACTCGTCGCGGCGAATCCGCTGCGCGAGCGCCTGCACGCCCAGCGGATGCTCGCGCTCTATCGCGCGAACCGCCAGTCGGAGGCGCTCGCGGCGTACCGTGCCGCTCGCGCCGATCTCGTCGAGCAGATCGGCGTAGAGCCCGGCGCCCCCCTGCAGCGCCTGCACGAGCAGATCCTCGCGCACGACCCGGCGCTCGAACTGCCGCCACACCGAGAGGCGCTCCCGCGCCACGACCCGTCGCTCACTGGGCGCATCGGTGAGTCCAGTCCGCAGGGGCATTCCCGCGCGACGGCGCCTGCCCTCCCGGCCCAGTTGACGCCTCGGCCCGCGATGCCGTTCGTGGGCCGGAGCGCGGAGCTGGGCCGGCTCGCCGCGCTGCCTGACCGTGCGCGAACGGATGGGCGGCAGATCGCGCTCGTGGGCGGCGAGCCGGGCAGCGGCAAGACGCGGCTGGCGAGGGAGCTCGCCGAGCACGCCACCGCCGCCGGGGTGCCCGTGCTCTACGGCGCGTGCGACCCGGCGGTACGCACGCCCTACCAGCCGTTCCTCGAGGCGCTCGAGCCGGCCGTGGCGGGCCTCGACCACGACGAGCCGAGCGGCGCCCGGTACCCCGCGTCGCTGACCCGCCTGCTGCCGGCATTGCGGGCCCGAGCCGGCGACGGGACGACCACGATCGGCGATACGGAGCCCAGGAACCCCGAGGCCGAGCGCCACGAGCTGCACGTCGCGCTGACGGGGCTGCTGGCGAGGGTCGCTCAGCACTCGCCGGCGGTGCTCGTGCTCGATGACGTGCAGTGGGCCGACACATCGTCGCTGATCCTCCTGCGTCACATCGCGCGGACGCTGGGCGCGACTCCGATCGTCGTGGTGGCGCTGTTCCGTGAGGGCGATGGTGAGCTGCCGACGGCACTCGCCTCGACGCTGGCCGAGCTGCACCGCCTCGACGGCGTGGTGCGCGTGCGCCTGGGCGGGCTCGGCGTGATGGACGTGCAGGAGCTCGTGGATCGCAGCGACGAATCCATGCGCGGTGCGAACGCCGAGCTCGCGCAGCACCTCGTCGGTCTGACTGACGGGAACGCCTTCCTCGTCGGCGAGGTGTGGCGGCACATGCTCGACCAGGAGGCGGTTGCTTCGCGTGCGGACGCCATGATCCCGGACAGCGTCCGCGAGGTGATGGCCGATCGCGTCGCCGGCCTCACGCCTTCGCTGGGGGAGCTCCTGCAGCTGATCGCCGTCAGCCCACGCGGTATTGCGTTCCCGGTCCTGCGCGTCGCTGCGGGAATGGACGACGAGGTGCTGCCGGGCGTTCTCGACGAGGGTTTGCAGGCCGGGATGCTCGAGGAGATCCGGGACGCGAGCCTCGTGTATCGCGTCCGGCACGAGCTGCTGCGGAGGACGGTCTACGAGCGGCTGAGCACATTGCGCGCGGCGGCGTTGCACGTGCGCGTGGGCGAGGCCCTGGAGGCGGTGCCCGAGGGCCGGCGCGAACAGATCGTCAACGAGCTCGCATTCCACTTCCGCGCCGCCGCCCCGGTCGCGGGGAACGGCCGCGCCCTCGACTACGCCCTCGAAGCGGCGGCGCAGGCGGAACGCTCGCTCGCGTTCGCCGAGGCGGCGGCTCGATTCGACGAGGCGCTCGCGCTCGGCGTCCTCGACCGCGCCGCCGAGGGCGAGGTGCGCGTCCGGCAGGGCCGGGCGTGGCATCTCGCCGCGCGGCCAAGAGACGCGCTGGAGAGCTTCGCCGCCGCCGCGGCGGCCGCGCGCGAGTGCGGCGACGACGCGCTGCTGGCGCGCACCGCGATCGGATTCGAGACGGCCTGCTGGCGCCCGGGCATCGACGACCCGCGTGCCGTGGCCCTGCTACGGGAGGCCGCTGGCGCGATGGCCGCTGAGCCAAGCGCGCAACGGGTCCGCGTGCTGGCGCACCTGAGCCGCGCCCTCGCCTACCGGCGCGAGCACGCCGCCGCGGGCAGGTGCTGGTCGGAGGCAGTGGCGATGGCCCGGCTCGTGGCCGACCCCGGGGCGCTCATGGTGGCGCTGTCCCACGCCGCATGGACGCGCGGCTCGCGGGCGCTCGACGAGATCCTGGCCGACCTCGCCGAGGCGGGCGAGCTGGCGCGCACGCTTCCCTATGACTTCCTTTCCGATGTCGTCAAGGGCATGCGCGTCGCGCTCCTGATCGAGGCGTTCGCCATCGACGAGGCCCGCGCGGAGAACGCCGCGATCCGCGAGTTGGCCGAGCGCGCAGGGCAGCCCTTCCTCGCGGAGGACGTCGCGCAACAAGACTCGCTCCTCGCGCTTTGTGATGGCCGGCTCGACGCCGCCGAAGCGGCCGCGACACGCGTGGACGAGATCGCCCGGGAGATCCAGGGACATCCCTCGGTGGTGTACGGGATCCAGATGTTCAGCATCCGCCGCGAGCAGGGGCGGCTCGCCGAGGTCGCGCCCGCGGTCCGCCTCGTCGCCTCCGGGGAGACTGACGCCGACAGCGTGTGGCGGCCTGCGCTGGCGGTGCTTCTCGCCGAGATCGGCGATGTCGAGGCGGCGCGCCGCGAGCTCAGGGCGCTTGTCGACGCCGATCTCGGAACCATCGTCCAGGGCGGGCTCGGCCTGGGCGGCCTGACCTACGTAGCCGACGCGTGCGCCCTCATCGAGGACGCCGCGCTCGCCGCGCCGATCTACGAACAGCTGCTCGCCTTCGAGGGCCAGAACGTCGTGCTTGGCTCCGCAGTCGCGTGCTACGGCGCCGTCGATCGCATGCTCGGCGCGCTCGCGACCGTCATGCGGCGCTGGGACGAGGCCGAGCGTCACCTCGGGAACGCCCTCGTCCTCAACCGGCGCCTGGCAGCCCCGACCTGGATCGCGCACACCCTGTACGAGCGCGCGCGGCTGGCGTGTCGCCGCGAGCCGCCGCTGCCCTCCGGGATGGCCCCCGAGCAAGTGTCCGAGGCGCTGGACGCAGCACGAAGGATCGGGCTGCCCGCACTTGTCGCGCGGATCGAGCGGCTGACCGCGAGTCTGCCCGCGCCGGCCGCCGACGACCGGCGCCGACCGGTTCAGTGATGTAATCGCGCTGACCAAGATGCGTAGACTCGGCACATGCCGCTCTACGTGATCGAACGCAACTACGCAGAACGCATGGAGCCCGACGCTCCGGGTGTGCGCGAGGTCGAGGAGATCAACGCCGACGAGGGTGTGCGGTGGGTGTTCTCGTTCCTGGCGGCGGACAAGCTGAAGTCGTACTGCCTCTACGAGGCGTCCTCGCCCGACGCCATCCTCGCCGCCGCCCGCCGCGCGGGCCTGCCGGCCGATTCGATCGTCGAAGTCGATCGGATCGAGGCCGCGATGTTCGCCTGAGCGGCGGGCGCTCGGGATCGCGTTCCCCCCTCGTGCCAGAGGGCCGTGTTGCACGACCCGCGCCGCGGCGAAGCGGAGATGAACGGCCCGTCACCCGTCGGCGCCTGCGTCCTCTCGCCTGAGCAGCAGATCGATGTCGACCTGGACGTCCCAGCCGACCGCGTTGCCGCCGCCCGGCAGCTCCATCTGCCAGTTGAATCCGAATTCGCGGCGGTCGAAGCTCGTCCGGAGCTGCAGGCCCGCGATCTCACCGAAGCTGCTCGGGCGCGGTGGGGCGTAGTGACCGCGGGCAGCGACGGGGCGGGTGACGCCCCGGATCGTGAGCTCGCCGTCGACCTCCGCGTCGCCGCCGTCGGCGAGGCGAACCGCCGTCGAGCGGAACGTGATCTCGGGATTGCGCTCGGCGTCGAAGAACTCCGGCCCGAGCACGCTCGCTCTCATCGCGGCCGGCTCGACGACCGAGATGGACTCGACGCGCGCGGACCCCTCGAGCGCCAGAGCGTCGCCGTCGCTGCGCAGGGTTGCCGCGACGTCCGATAGCGAGCCGCGGTACCAGAAGACGCCTGAGTGGCGGACCGCGAACGCGATGCTCGAAGGCACGGGCACGGCGCGGTAGGCGCCAAGGAAGGGCTGGACTGCGACTGACGTCATGAGGATGCTCCTGGTCGGGTTCGGGTGTGCCGGCAGGTTTGACAGCGCAGCCGGCCGCCCTGTGACAGCTCAGAGATGGGCGAGCTTGTCCGGGTTGCGCACGATGCGCACGGTCTGGATCCGGCCGTCGACGACATCGACGGTGAGCACGCTCCAGACGCGGACCTCGGCCTGCCGGCCGGGGACGGCCCGCGTCGGTTGCCGGTCGGCGGCGTCTCGCGCGCGCTGCACGAGCGCGGCGAACTGCTTCGCGTCGGCGTCGTCGGACTTCAGCAGCGCCAGGGCCTTCTGGGCCGCGAGCCGCTCGGCCTCCCCGAACGGCGGCTCGGCCGGGCCTCGCAGGAGGCGGCCCGGTTGGCCGTTGACCGTCACCCGCCGGCTCTCGAACTCGTCCGAATCGGGGCGCACCTGAGACACGGCGGCCATGAAGCGCGCGATGGCCGCGGCGCCGACGAGCGGCTCCTGCGGCGCCATCGCCTTGCCGCCGCTGTCGGCGTAGAGGACGGCGTCCTTGGCGAGCAGGTCCTCCAGGGCCTCCATGTCGCCCTCCTCGGCGGCCGCGAGGAACCGTTCGAGCAGAGCATCGCGGGCGGCCTCGTCGGCGTCGAAGCGCGGGCGGCTGGCCTCGAGGTGCTTGCGAGCCCGCGTCACGAGCTGCCGCGAGTTCACCTCGGTTCGCTCGATGATGGCGGCGATCTGCGCGTACTCGTATCCGAACACGTCGCGCAGCAGGTACGCCGCCCGCTCGACCGGGGACAGCCGCTCCAGGAGCACCAGCAAGGCCAGCGACAGCGAGTCGGCAAGCTCGGCGCGCGAGGCCGGGCCGAGCGCCGGGTCCTCGAGCAGCGGCTCGGGCAGCCACGGCCCGACGTATGACTCGCGACGGGTCCGCGCCGACCGCAGGACGTTGATCGAGAGCCGCGTGACCACGGTCGTGATCCACGCGGCCGGCTCGTCGATCGGGTCTTCCTGCCGCGTCAGGCGGAGAAGCGCCTCCTGGGTCACGTCCTCGGCCTCGGTGACGCTGCCGAGCATCCGGTACGCCACGCCGAAGCCGTGCCGCCGCAGCGCCTCGAGCTCCCTATCGCCCATCGCCGTGGCCACTCGCGCTCACCCGTTCCACCTGCCATGCACCCGTTGTCCCATCCCCCCATTGACACGGCGGGGCGGCGGGCTGTGACACCTCCGAGCGCGGCTCGCGCGCCTACCTCGGCCTGGTCGCCGTGAAGCAGAACTGGCTGACGGCGAAGTAGAACTCACCCCGCTCGCCCAGGTCGCGCTGCTCGGCCACCCATCGCGCAGCGTCTGCTTCGCCGACGCTCTCGCGGCCCGCGACGAAGGCACCGATGACCGACACCGTCGCGGCCCCGTACGTCTCGGCGTCGAAGTCGGCGGTGGCGAAGACATGGGCCTGCATCCCCACGTTCTCAAAGCCGGCCGCCCGCATCCGCGATGCCAGGGACCGCGGCAGCGACCGGTGGGTGAGGTGCTCGTCCCACCCGGCCAGAACGCGCTCCGTGAGCGTCGCGTCTTCGGAGTGGATCGAGAGCGTCGCCCAGTCGACGTCCCACACGACGAGGCGGCCACCCGGTCGCAGGACCCGCCGCATCTCGGCCAGCGCGGCGGTCGCGTCGGGCACGTACTCCAGCACCTGCACGCAGATCGCAGCGTCGAAGCTGCTGTCCTCCACTGGTAGGGACCCGGCCTCGGCCTCGCGTAGCTCGACGTTCGCGTGGCGGGCGCAGCGGCCGTTGGCCAGCGCGAGCATCGCGGCGCTCGTGTCGAGCCCGAGCACGAAGCCCGATTCCCCGACCTCCTCTGCAAGTTCGGAACAGAAGAATCCCGGCCCGCAGCCCACGTCCAGGATGCGTTCACCCGGTGCCGCGCCGAGGGCCTCACGCGCGAGACGGCGACGCCGGATCGCGTCGCGGATCCGGTAGACCGCCTCGAGTCGCTGCGCGGTGTCGTCGTTGAAGACGAGCTGACTCATCCAGGACTCCCGAGGATCGGACTGACGATCGTGATGACCGGCCGAAACGATCCCCCTCGGCTCGTTGCCGCGAGGCTACTCCCACCCCCCAGCACCACGCGACATCCGTGATCGGGGATCGGCGGGCGGCCGGCCGGCCCGGCGGAGCTACAGGAGCGCTACCAACGGCAAGCCGCGGGCCGCTCCGCCGACGGCGCCGACCGATGGCTCAACTGGATCGTGCGCCGACTCGACGACGACCGCGCGATCGGCACCGTGCAAGCCACGGTGGCCGACGAGGCGGGCGATATCACCGCCGCGGTGGCTTGGGTCGTGGCCACCCCCTACCAGGGGCGCGGATACGCCCGTGAGGCCGCGCACGTGATGGTGCCCTGGCTCTGGCGATCGGGAGTCACACGGATCGTCGCCCACATCCATCCCCGACACGAGCGTCGCGACCGCGTAGGCTGCCGTCGCGAGGCATGGCAGTCGACCTGGTCATCGACATCGACAACACGCCGGGGGCCCTGGCGCGCGTCGCGGCCGCGATCAGCGACGCCGGCGTGAACATCGCGGCGGCAACGTGCATCGGACCAGGCGAGCGTGCCGAGCTTCACATTCTCGTCCCGCACGGCGGAGCCGCGAAGCATCTGTTGGGCATCTCCCATCTGGCGGTCAGCCGCGAGCGCGAGGTGGTCGTGGTCGATGTCGAGGACCGTCCGGGGGTGCTGGCGGACCTGACCCGCAGGATCGCCCGCGCGGGAGTCGACCTCGATCTCGTGTACGTCGCGACCCGAAATCGCGTGGTCTTCGGTGCGGCCGACCTCGCTGCTCTTCGAGCCGCGCTCGACGCGGCCGGCTGACCGCGCATTTCGGCAGCACCAGCCCCGCGGACCCTCCTCGTCGTGCGAAGCGTTCGACCGGCGCTGCGCTCGGCGGGCGCTGCGCCTCAGCGAGGACCGACGGCGCCGGTCACGCCGTCGCCGTCGTGGTGCGCTCGATCGCCGTGCGTGCGAGCTGCTCGTCGACCTCGCCGGGCAGGCCGCTGACGCCGACCGCACCGACCCGCCGGCCGTCCTCGAACACGGCGACGCCGCCGAGGAAGAAGGTGAAGAAGGGGTCGAAGCTCGCGCGCTCGACCGGATCGGCGCGCGCTTTCTCGGCGAGCTCCCGCGTCGACGTCGCATCGCTGCGCGCGGCCGTATAGGCCTTGCGCTGCGCGTTCAGCCGCGTGTCCGGCGCAGCACCGTCCATCGTGGCCGCCGCGACCAGCTCGCCGTGCAGGTCAGCGACGAATACCGACACCGGGCCGGAGGCGTTCGCCACCACGTGGTCGACGATCGCGCGGGCTCTGGCCAACTGCATGCGGCGATCTTACGAGCACCGGGTCGCCTACCCCGCGAGGCCACCTTCCCACCGGTTCTAGCCGTCCAGCTACGTGGCGCGCGGCGCAGGTTCGTCGGCCTGCGCCGCGGCACTCGGCGCAGGTTCGTCGGCCGCCGCCGTGGCGCGCCGTCCCCAGACGCCGCCCGGGCGCACCGCGATGGCGATGATGATGCACACGATCACGGCGTAGTTCCATATCGCGCCGTCGTCGAAGATGTCGACGATCAGGAACGCGAACATCGCCACGATCGCGGCCCAATACACCCACGAGTACCGGACCCCGTTCCGGCCCAGCATTGCATTCCTCTCGACGCGCTTGGCCATGAAGCGACTATCCCGCCTCCGCCGGTCGCGGTCAACGGCCCTTCGCTCTGGTCGTGGACACGCTCGCCCACAGGGCACGAATCCGCCGGCCTCGACTGCGAGGTCGCCGACTCCTTCAGCGCACTCGACGCCAGGTGGCGCGCCTGCTGCTCCTTCCGCCTGGAAGGACGGGCGGCACGTCCGACGGCCGCGCTCCTCCTATCCACGCGTTGCGATGGCTCGCCGTCGGCATCGAGCCAGGCGGCGATCTCGACCTCCACCGGCGGGAGCGGAACGCTCGTCCAAAGTGGGACTTGGAGGAAGGCGAACCCACGGCCGGCACGGCCGCCGGCGCTCGTCGCGCATTGCGGCGCGGGCGGAGCAGATGGTCCATCGATCAGTGGGCCAGAGTTGTGGATCGCCGGTCTGCGCGCGCGTTGTCTGTGCGGCCTGACCGGCGTACGCTCGTCCCGTCGGATTGGCGAATGAGGGAGCTGATCGATGAAGGCCGATAGCCGGGTGCAGATCCTCCTGCGCGATCTCAGGCTTCCGCGCGAGGAACGAAAGGCCGCACGCCTGGAGCGGCACGTCGAGGAGGCGATGCGCAGCCAGCGCGACGGGGTCGCGTACGGCGAAGCGGCACGGAGGGCCGCGGCTGAGGCAGAGCGGCAGCGCTGGGGCGGCGCCGGCAGCCCGCTCGGCGGCGGCGGCGCCAGCGGCTGAGCCCACCAATCTGAGGCATCTCTACCCGAGGCCGGCGTCGATGGCCATGCGCAGGCTGCGCCTGAGGGAGGTCACGATCCGTCCGACGAGGGGAGGGATCAGCGTAGGGTCGTCCTTGAGACTGGAGGTCGGCGATGGCGCAGGAGAGCAAGCACAGCTGGCTGGACAAGCTCCGGGACAAGCGGCGTGCGCGTCGTGAGCGAGCGGTCGAGCGACAGCGGCGTCGGGCGGAGCATGAGCGAACGCTGGAGAGGGCCGGCAAGCCGGCGGCTCTCCCGGTGACATCGGCGGGGGCTCGATCGGGGGAGGCTGAGCCACCGTGTAGGCGGGTCAGCCGAGCTCGATCACGACGGCGAGCGGCGGGATCGGCACCGCGGCACCGTCCGGAGACACCACGCCCTAGATTCACCCCATGCTCTTCGACCTCTCCGACGACCACCGCCTCATCCAGGAGACCGTCCGCGACTTCGCCCGCAACGAGGTCGCGCCCGTCGCCGAGGAGCTCGACCGCGAGAAGCGGTTCCCGTACGAGATCGTCGAGAAGCTCGGCGAGCTCGGGTTCATGGGGATCCCGTTCCCCGAGGAGTACGGCGGCGCCGGCGGCGACTCGCTCGCCTACGCGCTCGCCGTCGAGGAGCTCACCCGGGTCGACTCGTCCGTCGCCATCACGATGTGCGCGCACACGTCGCTCGGCACCCAGCCGATCTACCTGTTCGGCTCCGAGGAGCAGAAGCAGCGTTACCTCCCGGACCTCTGCGCGGGCAGGCGGCTCGGCGCGTTCGGGCTGACCGAGCCCGAGGCGGGCAGTGACGCCGGCAACACGAAGACGCGGGCGCGGCTCGAGGACGGCGACTGGGTCGTCGACGGCGCCAAGCAGTTCATCACCAACGCCGGCACGGACGTCTCGGGCCACGTCGCGATCACCGCGGTGACCGGCCAGGGGAACGGCCAGCCCGAGATCTCGAACATCATCGTCGAGAACGGGACGCCCGGCTACGCGCAGGGCGAGCCGTACCGCAAGATGGGATGGAACGCGTCCGACACCCGGCCGCTCACGTTCACGGAGTGCCGCGTCCCCGAGGAGAACCTCCTCGGCCCGCGCGGGGCGGGCTTCAAGCAGTTCCTCCACATCCTCGACATCGGGCGGATCGGGGTCGCGGCG
>Ga0207688_10002285_pt1 | contig 10307 bp, 7 predicted proteins | sample KBSMiscanthusM4_FD_184296 | JGI IMG/M metagenome (GOLD analysis project Ga0207688, IMG submission 184296) | Miscanthus rhizosphere microbial communities from Kellogg Biological Station, Michigan, USA - M4 (SPAdes) (version 2) | ecosystem: Host-associated > Plants > Roots > Rhizosphere ...
GTCTGGGCGTTGATCTTCGTTGGGATCTTTGGTCCCGGTCCACTCGCTGGAACGCTGGCGATCGCCTTCCGCTCGATCGGGTTCGTCGGGAAGCTCGTCGGAGAAGCGCTCGACGAAACGCATGCAGGACCCATCGAAGCGCTGCGCGCGGCGGGCGCGCCGTGGCTGTCGTTGCTGAGCTTCGGTTACTGGCCACAGGTAAGACCGGCGTTCTGGTCGATCGCGCTGTTCCGGTTCGACATCAATGTGCGGGAGTCAGCGGTGCTGGGCCTGGTAGGCGCCGGTGGCATCGGCATGACACTCGATTCGGCGCTGAACCTGTTCCAATGGGACCGCGTGGCGCTGATCCTGGTGGCCATGTTCGCCGTGGTCATTGCCGCTGAAATCGGCGTGACCCAGGTGCGCAAGCGGTTGCTCTGACTCGACGTCAGCCGTGGTGCTGGATCGTCGGCGGGCTGATGGCCATCAGGTCGATCAGGTGCATGTTCGCGGCCTCGAAGCGGCGCGGGATCGACCGTTCGCGGCATTCGACGATTTCGCACTGGACGTACATCTGGCGTAGGCGCCGTTCCGCATCAAGTTGCGATCCGGCGATGATCGAGACGTTATCCACCCGCTGCCCTGTCCGGGTCCGAATCGTGAATCCGTAGCGAATCATGTTGGATGCCTCCGTCGTTGCTCGAGTCGCCCGGCGCGGCGCGCGAATTGCGTTGTCGTAGTCCGGGAGACGTAATCAGCAAATCCCGTACCGTTTGCCGACGCACGGCAGGACGAGCCGACGAAGCAGCCTGCGGGCGATGGAGCGGGGCGCAGGTGTCAGGTCGGGAAGCCTTGATTCAATGTGAATTTGCCGATAGCGAGCGCCCACTTTCAGCGTGCGTAGCTATCCGTCACTCGTTCGCGCCGATTCCATGGATCGCCTGGAATGCCGTCCGCGGTTGACCGGGTGCGCCACGTTTGGCGCGGATTGGTAAGGCCGATTCGGGGCAAAGCGAGGGGGGAGTGCAGCGATCTCGGTGAAAAGTGTTCAGGCTAGGCGAGGAGCAGATCGGCAATTTCTGTGAAGCCGGTGCCGGCTTCACCGGTCGCGATGTACGCGGGCGGCGTCAGGATCTGCGGCAGGAAGCGGCGCAGGTTGGCCACGCCAACGGCACACGGAAAGTACGCGAACATCGGGGCGTCGTTCGGCGAGTCGCCGGCGAACAGCACGGCATCGCGCACGGCCTCGAGGCGCTCGCCGAAAACCTCGTCGAACAGCACGCGCGTCATCGCGAGCTTGTCGTATGTGCCGAACCAGCCGTTGACATGGATCGAGCTCACTTTGGCCGTCATGCCCTCGGCCTGCATCAGCGCGACGATCTGCGCGACCGCGGACGCATCGAGGGGACGCACGTCCTCGCAGTAGTCGATCGCGAGATCGGTTTCCCGGTAGTGCTGGTCGGAGGCGAGGGCACTGCCCGGTACGCGCGTTAGGATCGTCGCGCCGATGGCGGCGAGGCGCTCGCGCATCGCAGCACGCTCGGCGTCCGACGCCACGAACCTGCGGACCAGTTTTCGCTGCGTCACATCGAAGCGCATGTAGAAGGCGCCGTTCTCGCCGACGACGCCATCCACCGGCCACATCCGCGCGATGTGGTCGCACCAGCCGGCCGGACGACCGGTGACGGGCACGACGATCCTGCCGGCATCGTGCAGGCGTTCGAGCGCGCGATAGGCGCCGGCAGTGAGCTTGCCGTCCGTTGTCAGCGTGTCGTCGATGTCGGTCAACACGAAGCGCAGCTTGCGCCGGACGTGCTCCGGCATCGACGCGAGCGGCTTCGGCGTCACGCGCCGACGAAGGCAGCGACGCGTTCGCGCTGGCCGGCGTTCATCGACAACCCGCACTTGGTGCGCCGCCACAGGATGTCTTCGCTGCCGATCGCCCACTCCTCGTTGCGCAGGTAGGCGATCTCCCGCTCGGTGAGGCCGACGCCGAAGTCCTCGCCGAGGTCGCCGGGCTTGCGAGCATCGCCCAGAACCGCGGTGACCCGCGTTCCGTGCCGATGTGCAAGCGCACTCAACAGCGGCGCCGGCATCTCGGGATAGCGGCGCGCGAGATCCTCCTGCCACGTCGCCATGCCCCCCGACGGCAGGTCGCCGCCGGGCAGAATGGCGTCGCGCGTCCATTCGCCCTTCATCTGCGGAAAGAATGGCCGCAACTCGGCAAGCGCCGCTTCGGCGAGCTTTCGATACGTGGTGATCTTGCCGCCGAACACGGACAACATCGGTGCACGCGATTCCCGCGAACCATTGCGCGCCGTGTCGAGCCGCAACACGTAGTCGCGCGTCACGGCGGAAGGATCCGTCGTCCCGTCGTCGTACAACGGGCGCACGCCGCTGTAGGTCCAGACGATGTCCGCACTCGCGAGCGGGCGCTCGAGGTACGTGTTCGCGAGCGTCAGCAGATAGAACGTCTCTTCGTCGCTGATTGCCGGGTGCTCGTACGTTTCAACGGGCACGTCCGTCGTGCCGATCAGCGAATAGCGCTCCTGATACGGAATGATGAAGACGATGCGGTTGTCGGCGTTCTGCAGAATGTACGCGTGCGGCTCCGCGTGCACGCGCGGCACGACGATGTGGCTGCCCTTGACGTGGCGCACCTTCGCCTTGACCGGCGCGTCGCTCACTGCCCCGAGCACGTCGCACACCCACGGGCCGGCGGCGTTGACGATCGCGCGTGCCGTCACTTCGCGCGTAGCACCGTCGCGCGCAGCAAGCGTTGCGCGCCACAGGCCATTGTCGCGGCGAGCGTGCTCGAGCGACGTGCGCACCTGGATGTCGGCGCCGCGCGTGCGCGCATCGAGCGCGTTGACCACGACCAGCCGCGCGTCGTCGACGCGGGCATCGGCGTACGCGAAGCCCCGCTTGAAACGCGGCTTCAGGCCGGCACCGTAGCGCGTTCCGCCGAGGTCGACGCCGAACGACTTCGGCAGCGTCATCCGGCCGCCGAGATGATCATAGAGGAACAATCCGGCGCGGATCATCCACGCCGGGCGCAGATGAGGCTCGTGTGGAAGCACGAACAGCAGCGGCTCGATGATGTGGGGGGCTGCGCGCAGCAGCACCTCGCGCTCGGCGAGCGCTTCGCCGACGAGCCGGAATTCGTAGTGCTCGAGGTAGCGCAATCCGCCGTGGATCAGCTTCGTGCTCCACGACGACGTATGCGCAGCGAGATCGTCCTTCTCGACCAGCAACACGGTAAGCCCGCGACCCGCGGCGTCGCGCGCGATCCCTGCGCCGTTGATGCCGCCGCCGATGACCAGCAGGTCGTAAGGAAGCGTCTCCATTGGCGCTGCGAATTCTACCGGATGCCCTCGGGTCGACGCTCGCGTCAGACGCGCCGGCGTTCGAGGGCGCGCACGATGCGGCTGACGGCATCCGCCACGCCACCCTCGCCCGCCATCGCCTCGCCGATCGCGCGCGCCTGCGCGACCACTTTCGGATCGCCCGCAAACGCGAGGCTTTCGCGCAAGCGGGCCGCCGTCAACTTCGCGTGGGAAATGGCCGGCGGCGCGATACCCACGCGGCGCAGCCGATCGGCCCAGAACGGCTGGTCGCCTCCGAACGGCACGACGACTGACGGCACGCCGGCGCGCGCCGCCGCGTGCGTCGTCCCCGCGCCACCGTGATGGAGCGCGATGCGGGTTCGCGGCAGCAGCCAGTCGTGCGGCGTCGGCCCGATCGCCAGCACGCTGGACGGCAGCGCGCCTTCGCCGAAGCCGCTCCAGCCCGCGAAGAGCAGCGCGCGACGGTCCTCCAGCGCGTCGAGCACGAGCGAGCGGAACCGATCGCGATCGAAACCGACCATGCTGCCGAAGCCGATGTACACCGGCGGTTCGCCCGCGGCCAGGAACTTCGCCAGTTCCGGTTGCGGCGACCACGCTGGATCGGTTGCCAGAGTCCACTGGCCGGTGATGGCGAAATGCTCGGGCCAATCGCGGGGCTGCGGGACGAGCGTCGGCGAAATGCCGCAGACGACCGGATAGCCGTCGAACTCGGTGCGGCGTGGCGCTTGCCGCGTAACGTCGCGCCGCGCGTCGTTGAGCGCGCCGCGGAACGCGCGCCACATCATCGCCAGCACGAGCCGGTGGCTGAGCAGGTTGGCCCAGCCCGGCATCCGCCACGGCGGCACGAACGGCGATGGAAATTCGCGTGTCGGCATCATCGGCTGCAGGCCGGCACCGACTACCGGAATGCGCAGATGCTCCGCGCACGACAGCCCAACGTAGATCGCGAGGCCGGCGCAGACGATGCCGTCGGCCTGCGCCGCATGCTCGAGCGTTGCCCGCATCCACGCCGCAGTGTTCGCACGGGCAATTTCCGCGAGCGCTTTCGCCGTGTCGGCGACGCCGCCACCGTCTCGCAGGAATCCGGCCGTGGCGGAGCGCATCGCTTCCGCCATGTCGCCGGCGAGCGGTGCGAACGGAACGCCGCACTGCGCGGCGTAATCGGCGGCCGAGCGCTCGCCGAGCAGCAATGCGTCACATCCGGCGTCGCGCAGGCCGCGGCAAAGCGCGACCATCGGCCGCAAGTCGCCTTCGGTGCCGAACGTCAGTGCGACGACCCGCACCCGAGCTCCGGTCAACCGCTCCCGGGCCGCGTCATCGCCGCCGCATCGACCCAGCGGTCGAAATCGTCGGCGCTGACCAATTGCAGCTGCAGCGCCGCGTCACGCAGGCTCAGGTTCCCGCGATGCGCGGCAAGCGCGATCTTCGCAGCATTCTCGTAGCCGATGTGCGGATTGAGCGCCGTAACGAGCATCAGTGAACGCTCGACGTTCTCGCGGATCCGCGCAAGGTCGGGCTCGATCCCTTGCGCGCAGCGCTCGTCGAACGACGTCATTGCGTCGCCGAGCAGCTCGATCGATTCGAGCACGCCGTGCAGCATCACCGGCTTGTAGACGTTGAGCTGAAAATTGCCCTGCGTACCGCCGAAGGCGACCGCCGTGTCGTTGCCGAACACGCGCACGGCGACCATCGTCAGCGCTTCGCATTGCGTCGGGTTTATCTTGCCGGGCATGATCGACGAGCCCGGCTCGTTATCGGGGATCGTGATCTCGCCCAGGCCCGCGCGCGGTCCGCTCGCGTGCCAGCGCACGTCGTTGGCGATCTTCATCAACGCGCCGGCGAGCGTGCGGAGCATCGCGCTGACGTTGACGATCGCGTCGTGCGCCGAAAGTGCGGCGAACTTGTTCGCAGCGGAGACGAAGGGGACGCCGGTTTCGCGCGCGATAGCCGCCGCCACGCGCTCGCCGAAGGACGGATGCGCGTTGAGCCCGGTGCCCACCGCCGTGCCGCCGAGTGCCAACGGCAGCAGGCCCTGCCGCGCGAACAACAGCGCGGCGCGCGCATCGTCGAGCTGTGCGACCCAGCCGGAGATGACCTGGCCGAGCGTCACCGGCGTTGCATCCTGCAGATGCGTGCGCCCGATCATCACGACGTCGTCGAACGCCTGCGCCTTCGCGTCGAGCGTCGTGCGCAGGCGCTCGAGGGCCGGCAACAGGTGCGTGTCGAGCTCGTCGACGGTCGCGATGTGCATCACGGCGGGGAACGTGTCGTTCGACGACTGCCCGCGATTGACGTCATCGTTCGGATGCACGGGCTTTTTCGATCCGACGACGCCACCGGCAAGCTGGATCGCCCGGTTGGCGATCACTTCGTTGGCGTTCATGTTCGATTGCGTGCCGGAGCCGGTCTGGAATACGACGAGCGGAAACTCCGCGTCGAGCGTCCCGTCGATCACTTCCTGCGCGGCGCGACTGACGAGTGCGACCTTGTCGTGCGCGAGCTCGCCGAGCTCGCCGTTGGCGGTCGCGGCGGCTTTTTTCAGCACGCCGAATGCGCGGATCACGGGGCGTCCCCAGCGAAAACCGTCGACGCCAATCGGAAAGTTCTCGATCGACCGCTGCGTCTGCGCGCCCCACAGGTGCGCTGCGGGCACGCTCACCTCACCGAGCGCGTCCTTCTCGATGCGCGTGGCGGAGTGCGATGGCGAATCTTTCACCATCCCTCAATGCTACTACGCGCGCGCCGCTGCGATCCGCCGCGCTTGCGGCTGGGGCTTGCGCTTGGCGGCGACGCGCTGCGGCAGCGCCTTCGCCGCTCGCAGTGCGACACCCGTTGCCGCCTTCGGAATCATCTTGCGGAATTCGGCCAGCAGCTCGCGCTGCCGCGCATCGAGTCCCGACGATTCGTCCTCGAGCGCGTCGAACACCGCATTCAGCTTCTGCCGGTCCCCGGCGTTGCGCACGAGCCGCGCGAGCGAGCGCTTCGCCTGCAGGGGCTCGAACTCGACGACGAGCGTCTGCTCGTGCAGCAGCCGGCGGAACTGGTCGTGGTCGATGTGCCGGAGTACGCCGGTTGGAGCGAGCAACTCGCGCGTGTGCTCCATTTGCGCGAGCTTGCGCTTGCCGCCGCCGGCCTTCACGAGCAACAGGCCGGTGCGGACGATCGCTTCAGGCAGCCCGCCCTGGTCGATCTCGTCCAGCACCTGCCGCACCGCGGGCAGCGCGCGCGCATCGAAGCGCGTCTGCTTGCGGATCACCGCGCGCTGGTCGGCCATCTGCAGCGACAGCATGTTGCCGTACACCTCGAAGAACGCTGCCTCGCTCATCGCGTCGCGGAGGTCGCGATACAAGTCGAGCGAGGCGGCGACGTATTCGGAGAACAGCATTTCCGCCCGCCGTCCCGCGTTGTCGCGCGAGCGCGGACGCCGGTAGGCGCGCGCCATTTCCGCCGCGTGCGGGAGGCCGGCGAGCAGCGGATTGCGATCGGAGAACCACCAGCGCTGCACGCGCAGCGGATGCCATTCGCGCAGAACTTTCGCCAGCCATTCGGGCGTCGCCTCGCGCACGGCAGGCCGCACGAGCAGCTCGTACGCGCGTTCGGTCAGCTCGGACAGCGCCGCAACGGCCTCGAACGGCTTCTCGTCGACGCGATCGTATTTCTGCAACCGCTTGAGGTCTTCCAGCTTGCGCTCGTGCAGCGTCACGTCGTATTCGACACTGCCGTCCGCGCCCATCGTCTCGTGAATCTCCATGCCGTACAGGCCCGGCGGCAGCTCCTGGATGTATTTCAGCACCGAGATGATCTGCGTGTGCTCCTTCTTCGCAACCTTGCCCGACACGAAGATGCCGAGGTGCCCGATGTCCTCGTGGATCAGTCCGACGATCGTCTGGCCGTTCGCCTTGATCTCCTCGGTGGACGAGTAGATGTCGCTGATCCAGTTGAACGCCTGCTGCGGCGGCGTGATGTTGTCGCCCATCGACGCGAACACGATGATCGGCTGCTTGATCGCCTTGAGGTCGAAATAGCGTCCGGGGCCGAGACGCGCCTCGCCCTGCGACAGCTTGTTGCCGATGAAGAGGTTGTTGACGATCCAGCGGATCTCCTCTTCGTTCATCAGGTAGAACCCGCCCCACCAGCGCTCGAACTCGAGAAAGCGCGGCGCCTCATCGTCGACATCGTCGAACAGCTGGTGGTACTTCTCCCACAGCGTATTCGCCGGATTGAGATTCTCGAAGTTCTGGACAAGGTACGCGCCGTCGAACTTGCCGCCGCCAAGATCGCTTGCCAGCAATGACAACCAGGTGCCGCCGGCGAGGCCACCCGCGTAGCGCAACGGGTTGTCGCCATCGTTGCCGGCCCAGTACGACATCGGCGCGCCGTTGATGACGAGCGCGCCCGCGATGTCGGGACGCGCGGCGGCCAGCATCATCACCGCCCAGCCCCCCTGGCAGTTGCCGACGAGCACCGGCTTCGAGCTGTCAGGATGGCGCTCGGCGACGATGCGGACGAACTCGGCTTCAGCGTCGGTTACGTCCGCGAGCGTCTGTCCCGGCTCGGGATCCGGATAGAAGATGACGAAGTACACCGGGTGGCCCGCCGAAAGTGCTACGCCGACTTCGGAGTCTTCCTTGAAACCGCCGATGCCCGGGCCGTGACCGGCGCGGGGATCGATGATGATGTACGGGCGCATGCGGTTGTCGACGTCGACACCCGGCGGCGGAATGATCCGCACCAGCGCGTGGTTGACCGGCCGCTCCATCATCCGGCCGTCGGCGAGCACTTCGTACTTGTACGCGAGCACCGGAGGCTTGCCGGCCTCCTCGTGCGCAATCCAGTTCGTTCCACGCTGGCGCAGCGTGTCGAAGAACAGCACCGACCGCTGCGCAAAATCCACACCGTACTGGACCCAGTCCTGCCACGCTTGCTGCGGATTCAAGCTCGCCGGCGGCGAGCTCGCCTGCGCGTACGCATTGCGCGCTTCGCGGACGCGGCTCATGTAAGCCTCTGAAGCGGCGCGCATCCGGCGCTCGAATACGCTGCCGACGCTGCGCGAGATCTGCAGCGAACGATCGATGGTCTGGTTCAGGCTGGGCATTCCGAAATCCTCGGCAAGAGCCGGTTATGCTGCAATGCAACATAATACCGGAAATGCAGGGTCGGGACGACTCGCCCAGTCGACCGCGGTGGTAGGACCCGGAAACAACAAGGGCAGCGCGCGCTGCCCTTGTTAGGTGCCGCCCCGGACTTCGTTACGCGCGGTGCCGGAGCTTGCGGATCGCTTCGAGCTGCGCCATTGCGGAGGCCAGTTCGGCTTCGGCGTGCGCGATCTCTTCCTTGGACGTCTTGTTCTGCATCGCTTCCTCTGCCGCGCGCCGGGCCTCGAGCGCTGCCTTCTCGTCGAGGTCCTTCGCGCGAATGGCGGTGTCGGCGAGCACGGTCACGAGATGCGGCTGCACCTCGAGGAAGCCACCCTGCACGAACACGAGCTCCTCGGTCGTCGAGTTCGGCACCTTGATCCGCACCGAACCGGGCCGGATCTGCGTGAAGAGCGGCGTGTGCCGGGGATAGATGCCGAGCTCGCCCTCGACGCCGGGCAGGACGACGAACTCCGCTTCGCCGGAGTAGATCTGCTCTTCGGCGCTGACAACGTCGACGTGAATGGTGTTAGCCATGTGGGGGGACTCGTGCCGTCACGGGCGGGTTGCGCCGCGTCACTGCAACGTCTTCGCTTTCTCGAATGCTTCCTCGATCGGGCCGACCATGTAGAACGCCTGCTCCGGCAGCGCATCGCACTCGCCGTCGACGATCATCTTGAAGCCCTTGATTGTGTCCTTCAGCGACACGTATTTGCCCGGCGATCCCGTGAAAACTTCGGCGACGCTGAACGGTTGCGACAGGAAGCGCTGGATTTTCCGGGCGCGCGACACGGCGAGCTTGTCCTCGGGCGACAGCTCGTCCATGCCGAGAATCGCGATGATGTCGCGCAGTTCCTTGTAGCGCTGCAGCACCGACTGCACGCCGCGCGTCGTCTTGTAGTGCTCTTCCCCGATCACGTGTGGATCGACCTGGCGCGACGTCGAGTCGAGCGGATCCACGGCCGGGTAGATGCCCAGCGACGCGATGTCGCGCGACAGCACGACCGTTGCATCGAGGTGACCGAACGTCGTCGCGGGCGACGGGTCGGTCAGGTCGTCCGCCGGCACGTACACCGCCTGGATCGACGTAATCGAGCCGGTCTTCGTCGACGTGATGCGTTCCTGCAGGCGGCCCATTTCCTCGGCGAGCGTCGGCTGATAGCCCACGGCGGAGGGCATCCGCCCAAGCAGCGCGGACACTTCCGTGCCGGCCAGCGTGAAGCGGTAGATATTGTCGATGAAGAGCAGCACGTCGCGGCCCTCGTCCCGGAACGACTCGGCAATCGTCAGGCCGGTCAATGCGACCCGCAGACGGTTACCCGGCGGCTCGTTCATCTGCCCGTAGACCATCGACACCTTGGACTTGCCGAGGTCGTCCTTGTTGACGACGCCCGACTCGATCATCTCGTGATAGAAGTCGTTGCCCTCGCGCGTGCGCTCGCCCACACCGGCGAACACCGACAGGCCCGAGTGCGCGGTCGCGATGTTGTTGATGAGCTCCATCATCGTCACTGTCTTGCCGACGCCGGCGCCTCCGAAGAGGCCGATCTTGCCGCCCTTGGCGAACGGACATACCAGGTCGATGACCTTGATGCCCGTTTCGAGCAGCTCCTGCGACGGCGACAGCTCGTCGTACGCAGGCGCCGTGCGATGGATCGACATCTGCTTTTGGGATGCGACCGGACCACGCTCGTCGATAGGCCGGCCGAGAACGTCCATGATGCGGCCGAGCGTTTCCAGCCCCACGGGCACCATGATCGGCGCACCGGTGTTGACGACCTGCATGCCGCGCCGCAGGCCGTCCGACGAGCCAAGCGCGATCGTGCGCACGACGCCGTCGCCGAGC
>Ga0207688_10002288_pt1 | contig 10300 bp, 7 predicted proteins | sample KBSMiscanthusM4_FD_184296 | JGI IMG/M metagenome (GOLD analysis project Ga0207688, IMG submission 184296) | Miscanthus rhizosphere microbial communities from Kellogg Biological Station, Michigan, USA - M4 (SPAdes) (version 2) | ecosystem: Host-associated > Plants > Roots > Rhizosphere ...
CCCGGTCGGGCACCCGAAGACCGTGAGCTCGACAGCCCCAGGCTGTCGATCGTGCGCTAGGAGACGGGATGACGACGGCGAAGACCACCGAACGACACGGAACGTGGAGAAGGATCCTCGGATCGGGGCCGTTGCTCTGGGTCCTCTCGGCTGCTCTGGGCCCTCTCGGCCTTCGTCACCGCGATCACGGCGAACCTGTTCAAGACGTTCGTCGTCGGCGGCGTGCTCGCCGCATCGGTCGCCGAGAGCTACCTACTGCGGCCCTCGCCCTGGATGTTCTTCGGAGTCGGCCTCCTTGAAGAGGCGGCCAAGCTCGCCGCGCTGGCCTACTGCACCCGGCACCTGAGCGTCCGGTCCGCCCAGGACGGCGCCATCCTCGGCGCCGTGCTGTTCTCCACGGCAGTGCGCACCGGATTCCGGATGACCGGTCGGCTCGTCGGCGCCTACCTCGGCGTCTCGGTCCTGCACGGGCTCTGGGACTCCATGGACAGCATCGCCGTCGGCCGTGGCAATACCGGCTACTCGACGAGGGCTACCTCCCCGAGCCGACGGGGAACCAGGTGCAGATCTTCACGATCCTGAGCTGGACGGGCCTCATCGTGATCGCCGCAGCGGGCGGGGTGTTCCTCGTCCTGCTCCTGCGCAGGCGGGCGGCGGAGCATGTCTGAGCTTCCGGGCACGGCCTTCGACCTCGATCCGGACCTGGTGGCGGCATTCCGCGCGGGCAGGCTCGACGACGAGGAGCTCGCGCGCTTGGCCGACCAGGTCTCCCGCGTGCTGCCCTTTCGTGCCGAGCTGCCGAACCCACTCGCGGCGAGCCTGGTGCGCGTGGCCGAACGCGTCGGTGGGGACGAGGCGCTGCTGCGGTGGCTGGACGGCTTTCCCGGGCGGCCACGTCTCACCGCTCGGCTGTTCTGGGTGATCGATGTCCTAGACCGGTACTCGGCAGCGGATGGCGTCCTCGAGGCGCTCGGCGAGCTGCGAGCCCGCGACCCGTTCCCGCATGGGCTCGAAGGGCACCTCGTGCCGGACACCGCGTCGTACACGTTGGCGAGCCTCGGCGAGGAAATCCAGGAACTGCTCGCGCAGGACCGGCTCGAGGACGCCGGGAACCTGGCGCTCCGAGCATTGGCGCTGTTGTCGGACATCGCGCCGCGGGCGGCCGAGCTGGATTGGCACGCGGCCGATCTCGGGCTCGCGGTCCGGAGCCTGTGGGACCGACTCCGCCCGCTCGTCGAGCCTGACCGGCCCGTGGACGGTGACGCCGGATCACCTCGATGACGGGGGGCATGCCGGTTCTGCCATTGTCATCAGGCAGATGGTGGCGCGCCTGCCGTTCTGTCAGGTCGCTCCGAACCACGGGTTGGTCATCGGCACGCCGCACATCCACACCACCGCGTGGGTCCGGGCCACATTGACGATGAGCCCGCCGTCGAGGTTGGACACGTCGTACAGGAACATGAAGGCGACCGGCATACCGCGTGCGAGGTTGACCAGCCGCGCCTCGAATCGGAGCAATTCCTCGTGTCGCTCGATCTCGGGAAGCCAAGCCTGCACTTCGACCGTGAAACGGGCACAGACGTATGTGCTGCGGGGGTGCTCGGTGCTCACGACCTCCCAGAGCCTGCCTGCCGCCTCGACGCCGCTGCGGCGGTCGACCGGGGGCCGCTTGGCGGCATCGCAGACCGACAGCTGGCCGCGTGAGCGGGTGGCGTCGACGTCGACGTCGTGGCTGAGGCGCTCGAGCACTCTCGGGCTGGGTCCTGCGGACAGGCACGTCGTGCAGCTGTGGCCACGAGCCAGCCCGTCGCGCAGGTAGGGGTAGAGCACGTCGTCCCGCCCGGCGGGGTCGCGGAAGACTGCGGCGAAGTGCACCCCCGCGCGGACCTCCGGCAGTAGGAGTGGAGACCGGTTAACACCCTCCACCGATGCCTTCTGCTCTGTGGCTGTTGCAAGCACCTTGAGGACCTCCCGACGGCGAAAATCAGCACCGGAAATCGAGCTCGCCCCGGAAGGTCGTACGCTTTCGCTCAGAGTCTTCTCGGCGTGGCCCGCCTGGTTAGTGGTTTCCCACGCACATGGCAGGCAAACCTCAAGAGCGGCTCAGGTCGGTCGGCGCTCGGGCGGTCCCGCAGATATTTGAGAGTGCTACCGGTTAAACGCGGGCGCCTTTTCCCGAAGCTCACCGCGTTCTCCTCAGTGCAGCGATGCTCTCGCGCCGGTTGGAAAGGCAGGCCGAACAGACTCGGCCCTACGAGAAGGCCGATCCGCGTCCATGGCCGTCAGGTCGCCGTGGGCGCGGCCGAGCCGCACCCGGGCCACGTCACGCCACGGCGGCTGGTCGCGGTGGCGCAGCCGGCGGTCGTGGAGAAGGTCTCGCTGCCGTGGCCAGGGGGTCGTGGTGCCGAGGTCGATGCCCGCAGCGCGCTATCGGTCAGACCCGCTCATCGAGCAGGCGCGCGGCGTCGTCCGCGACCTGGTCGTCGACGACGACGTCGAATTCGCGCGCTTGTACCGTGGCGACGGAGGCGAAATCGCGGCGGCCGCGCTGGAAGGCATAGGCGATCATGCCTGCGATCGCCCCGAGGACGGCACCGAAGATGAGGCCGTACAGAGCGAGCAGCAGCGAGGCGATCAGCGGGTGGACCCAGCTCAGGAGGCCGAAGATCCAGCCGATGAGTGCGCCGGGCAGTGCGCCGGCCAGCGCTCCGTGCCAGGCGGCCGAGCCGAAGGTCAACCTGCCGACAATCTGCTCGACGGACTGCAGGTCGCGTCCGACGATCGCAACCCGTTCGACGGGGAAGCCGCGCGTCGTGAGGTACTCGACGGCGCGTTCGGCGTCGGCGTAGTTGTGGAAGGTCGCGATCCTGCGCCGCGCCGGGGCCATCGTGACTGACCCGGGCGTCCTCGCGTCCCCGATCGGCTTCGACCTCGCCTGCGGGCGGTCAGAAGTGGGCGTTGGCTGCTCGGACATGGGGTTGACCTCCGATCGGACGGCATGGCCGGGTGGAACCACGTCGTCCCGGCCTGCTCCCTGGAAGGCGTACGGGCTCAGGACGGCACAGGCCCTACCTGGATGAGCGGACTCCACCGTCGCAAGGGCGGCGCTGGCCGCGAATCGGTCCCTGAGACGCAATCTCGGTAGGCGGGGTCGGCCCGTCAGGTCCAGGTGTCCTGGGTACGGGCGAACTGGGGCTTTCGGCGGAGTGACCACCGAGGGGTCGGCACTCGGGCGCCGCCCGCTCTTCTCGACCTCCGAGGGCAGGCCGCGGTCCGCAATTTGGCGCCGAGTGGTCCAGGCACGGGTGGTGGTACCGGGGCCAGCCTGACCCCGGGCGCGGGGTCGACGCCGTGCCCTGCCAGGCGGACGGGGCCTCGCCGGGTCGTTCCGGCGGGGAGAGGATGGTGTCGATCTTGCGGCGTACTGACGACCCCACCGCCCGACCAGCGACCGCAGGCGCTCCGTCCGCGTTCCCCGTGCGCCCGGCGCCGTACCGGATGCACGGTCCACGGACCGCGATGGACGACCGACAGCAGTTGGCCACCCTTCGCGCGCAGATGTCGAACGTCGGCAGCATGTTCGCGTTGGCGATGGTGATGTTCGACCGCACCGAGGAACCGGAGATCCTGCGACTGGCCGTCAGCTCCTTGCGCGCGCTTGGTCCATACCAGGTCGAGGGCACCTATCTCGTGCGCGCGGCAGGCCTGACGACCGTGGATGGCGACGACGCCCTGGTCGACGAGCTCACCGAGCTCGGCGGCGACGACGGCCCGATCACAGCCGAAGGACCGGTCTGGTCGTGGGCTTTCTCGATGCGTGCCGTCGGCGGGCACACCGGCTACCTGGTCGTGTCGTCGGACGCCGAGCCCTCGATCGACCAGCGGTTCCTGTTGACCACCCTCGCGCAGCTGACGGGTTCGGCGTTGATGAGCGCGGGCCTCCACGAGCGGGCGCGCACGGCCGCCGCCGAGCTGTCCGGCCTGAACGCCAGGTTGGCGGTGGCCAACGCGCAGCTCGCCGAGGCGGTGTCGGACCTCGAGCAACGGCAGCGGATCCACGAGGTGCTCACCCGGGTGGCGGCAGCGGGCGAGGGGGTGGGCGGCATCGCCGACGCCCTGCATGATCTGACCGGGTTGGCTGTCGCGGTGGAGGACCGCTTCGGCAATCTCGTGGTCTGGGCCGGGCCGGGGCGCCCGTGCGCGTACCGGCGCCTGCGCCCCCGTGCGTGGGCCGAGCTGCTCACGGCCATCCGCCGTGCCGGCCGGGCCACGCGTCATCGGAACCGAATCCTCGCCGTCGCCCAGCCGCGCGATGAGGTGATGGGAGTGCTGAGCATCGTCGACGCCGACCACCGCGCAGGGGACCTGGAGCTGTACGCGCTCGAGCACGGCGCAGTCGTGCTGGCGACGGAGCTGGCCCACCAGCGGGTGCTCGCCGAGGCGGAGCTGCGGCTGCGCCGTGACCTCGTCGACGACCTGATCGACGGCACCGACGACGAGAGCGCCTGGGCCCGCGCGGCCGCCGTCGGGCACGATCTGCACCAGCCCCACCAGGTGCTGGTGGCCCGATGGGACGCCGGGCCACGCGATGAGGACCTCGCCACGGCGCTCGGTCGCGCCGCCACGCGGGTGCTGGGATCCGGAGCGCTCACCGCGCACCGCGGCGGCTGCGCGGTCCTCCTCGTTCCGCAGCCCGAGCAGCTCGGCGAACGGTTGTCGTGGGTGGAGCTGCACCGCGTCGTCACCTCGTTCCTGCAAACGCCGCGAGGGTCGATCGGAGTGGGTCGCCCGTGCGACAGACCCTCGAACCTGCCGCGGTCCTACTCGGAGGCCCTGCGCGCGCTTCAGGTGCGGCTCGCCTCGGACTCAACCGGCGGGGTCACCCGGTTCGACGAGCTCGGGATCTACCGCCTCCTCGCGGCGGGTGCGGCCGACGGCGAAGTGCAGGCGTTCGTCCGGGAATGGCTCGGCGCGCTGATCGACTACGACACCGCCAACCGATCCGACCTGGTCACCACCCTCTGGCAGTACTACGAATGCGGCGGGAACTACGACTCCACCGCCCGCGCGCTCACGATCCACCGCAGCACCTTGCGTTATCGCCTGCGGCGCATCCGCGACCTCACCGGGCACGACCTCGGCGCGGTGGAGATCAAGCTGAACCTGCATGTCGCCACCCGGGCGTGGCGGGTACTGCGCGACTCGTCCACCGGCCGCGACGGCCACGGGCCCCCCAGCACGGCCTCAACAGGGTGATGCCCGCATCGGCCCGGAGCCCGGCGCCGAGCCTGTGCTGCACCTGCATGTCGATCATCGGCAGTTCGGCTCGCCGGGGCGATGAGAGCGACCTCGCCGCGACCTAGCGTCGTCGAAAGAGGAAGAGGAGTTGTGCCGCCAGACGGGAGACGTCGTTGACCGAGCCATCAGGTTCCCCTGCATCGACCACGAGTAGGACCGACTACGACGGAGGTGCGCGCCTTCCCGGCGACCGCACGGTTCGGGACGACGACCGGGCAGTGATCGCCGTCGTCGCCGACTGCGAAACCGCACATGCCGCGGTCGAGCGGCTGGTGGCCGACGGCATACCTGCCGACCACATCTCGATCGTCGGTAAGGACGTGCAGAGTGAGGACCGCGTCAACGGGTTCATCACCACCCGTGACCTCGTGGGGGCATCGGCTGCCACGGGAGCGTGGGTCGGTGGCCTGCTCGGCCTCCTCACCGGCACCGCGCTCCTCTTCCTCCCGGGCGTGGGTCCGTTCGTCGTGCTCGGCCCGCTCGCGGCCGGAGCGATCAACGCGGCCGAGGGGGCCCTGGTCGGCAGCGGTGTCGGCGCCGTGCTCGGGCACTTCGTCCACAAGCGCGACCTACCCAGGTACGAGCAGGCCGTCCGGGACGGGAGCTACCTCGTCGTCGTCCACGGCACCGAGGATGACGTGACACGTGCCCAGCAGGTCCTCGCGGAGGTCGGTGCACGAGATGTCGAGCGTCATGACACCTACCGGGGCCCGATCGACCGGACCTGACCGATCGACGACGTGCGGGAAGGTGCGCGTCGGGGACGGGGACGGTGAGGCACGGGCGGAGAGCGGACGGACCGCACTGCGCGTCGATCAACGAGAGGTTCCACCGTCATCGGGGGGGAGCGCACCGGTGAAGACGAGCTCGTCGGCGACGTCGCGCAGCTTGCGGTTCGTGTGCTGGCTGATTTCCCGCAGCAGCTCGAAACCCTGAGATTCGGTGATCTTGTGTTGGTGCATGAGGATGCCGATGGCGGCGCCGATCTGCCGATTGGTGGTCAGCGCGGCCTCCAAGTTCGCGGCTCGGCGCTCGGCCTGGTCGAGCGCGTACGTGCGGAGCCGGGACAGCTCCAGGTGCACGCGGGTCCTGGCGAGAAGCTCGACGGGCTCGAACGGCTTGACGATGTAGTCGTCTGCTCCCGCCTCGAGTCCTTCCGCTGCGGACTCGGGGCCTGCGCGGGCCGTGAGAACGACGATCGGTAGGCCGGCCGTGGTCGGGGTCCGGCGCAGGGCGCGCACCAGCTCGATCCCGTCCATCCCGGGCAGCATCACGTCGCAGAGCACGAGGTCGTAGCCCGCATCGACGGCCTCCAACGCGGCTTCGGCGTCGACTACCGCGTCGACGGTCCACCCGTCACCCTGCAGCAGGTGGGTGAGGTAGGCGCGCATATCGCCGTTGTCCTCGACGAGCAGGACCCTTCCCGCGCCCGACGTGGCCTCGCCCGCCCGTTGACCTGTCGCAGCGGCGGACCCGACCCAGGAGTCGGTGTCGGCCGCGGCAGCGCGCGCGTGCCGCATGGCCGGTGCGCGATCGCTGCCCGGATCGTCGGTCGGTACGGCGGGTACGACGACGGTGAAAGTGCTCCCGATGCCGGGTGTGCTGACGACGCCGATCCAGCCCTGCATCGCGGCGACGAGCTCGGCGACGAGGGACAGACCGATCCCCAGTCCTTCATCGGTGCGCGCCGGGATCCCGGGAGCCCGGTAGAAGCGGTCGAAGATGCGAGGGATCTCCTCGGCCGGGATCCCGGCGCCCGTGTCGACGACCTCGAGGACGAGTCGCGTGTCCTCGCGGCCCAGCCGGACGGTGATCGTGCCGGAGGTGGTGAATTTGACCGCGTTCGACAGGAGGTTGGAGAGGACCTTGACCCAGGCTTCTTGGTCGAGCGCGACGAGTCCTCCGGGTGCGACATCGTGGGCGTCGAGGACCAACGACAACGCCGCCCGCTCTACGGCGGGCCGGAACATGGCGACGAACTCGGCGGTGAGTGCGCCGACGTCGGTGGCGTCGGGCCGCAACTGCACGTCGCTCTCGCCCCGCGCGAACTCGAGCAGGCTGTTGACCAGCCGCTCGAGGCGCAGCGTCGCCCGACGAGCCACATCGAGCGCTGTCCGTCGGGCAGGTGGCAGGTCGCTGGGCTCTTGGTGCACTTCCGCGAGCGAGCCGAGGATGAGCGTCAGCGGCGTGCGGAACTCGTGGCTGACGTTCTGCAGGAACCGCGTCTTGGCCCGGTCCGCGGCCGCCAAGGCCTCGGCGCGCCTGTGCTCGGCCTGGTAGGCCTGCACGTCGGTGACCGCAGAGGACACCTGACGCGCGACGAGCTCGAAGAAGCGCTGGTAGTCGTCGTCGAAAGCCCGTTGCCGACTGATGCCCAACGCGAGCGTGCCGATGGCCCGATCGCCGGCCTGGTCGATCAGCGGAAGGAGGAAGGCGCGGTCCGCGAGCGTCGCGCCGTGTTCATCGGGTTCGAAGACCGGTCCGAGCGGGGCCCCGATGCCGCTCACCACCTCGGCCCGAAGCAACCTCATCACCTTCCAGCTGGCCGACTCGAGCGTCGCCCCGAGCCACGGGGAAACGGCCCGATCCGCTACGCCGACGGAGGCCACGAGGCTCAACTCGGCGTCACTGTCGTCGAGGAGGTAGGCGAGCGCGAACGGCACGTCGCGGCGGTTCCCGGCGAGAACGTCGAGGGAGGCCAGACAGGCGCCTGCCGTGGTGCGTGCCTCGGCGACCGACACGCTGCCGAGCTCGTGCAGGATGTGCAGTCGACGTTCGGCCAGCACCTGCGAAGTCGTGTCGAGGCAGGCGATGAAGACCCCACCGACCGAGTGGCCCGCTCGCACCGGGCTGTAGGAGAACGTCCAGTACGTCTCTTCGACGTACCCGTGGCGCTCATAGGGCAGATAAAGGTCGCGTGAGTACGTCGCACCGGCCCCCGTGAGCACCTTTTCGGCGAGTGGGCCCAGCTCCGGCCAGGCCTCCGGGTAGCAGTCGGCGGCGTCCTGGCCGATCGCACGCGGGTGCTTGTTGCCGATCAGCGGCCGGAAGGCGTCGTTGTAGAGCTGCGTGAGCCGTTGGCCCCACCACAGCAGCATCGGCACCCGCGAGGGAAGTACCGTCCGAACGGCAGCGTGCAGCTCGCCGGGCCACCTGTCCACAGGGCCGAGGGCCGTCGCAACCCAGTCGGTGGCCCGTAGCACGGCCTGGGTCGGGTCGGTGCCGTCGAAGAGATCATCGGCCGAAAGCGCCCCACCGCCCACGACGTTCCCCCATCCGAGGACATCGGCCAGTTGCGAAGACTTTCTCTCCGCGACGCATCAACGTAGTCCCGTTCGGGCCTGCAGATAGTGCGAGCGAGGGGTACAGTTTCGCCCGGGTTGGACCAGCAGCCCGCCATCTGCAAGAGAGTACGTCCGTGGGCGTTGACGTTTGTCAAACCAGTTCCCTCCCGGCGTCCGAGCTTCCCTGGGCAGAGATTTCGCCGGGCGACCACATCTGCGGCTTCTACTCCGGGCCCGAGGATCGCGACCGGATCCTGGTCGACTACCTGTCCGCCGGTGTGCGGAAGGGTGAGAAGTGCCGCTGCCTCGTCGACGATGCCGATCCCGACGTCCTGCGGCGGTCTGTCGAGCGTCGGGTCGACCCCGGTCCGGAGCAGCTCGTCCTCGGGAAAGCAGAGGCGGCATATCTGCACGATGGGAGCTTCTCGCCCGATCGGATGATCGAGTACCTCGACGAGCGTTTCCAAGCGGCCGTGACCGCCGAGAACTTCCCCGCTGTCAGGGCCGCGGGCGTGATGACATGGGCGCTTCGAAGAGCACCCGGTGCCGAACACCTGTTCGCGTATGAAGAGGCGCTCAACGGCTTCGCCTCCCGCTATCCACAGACCCTCCTGTGTCTGTACGACGTCAGGCGCTGCGGCGCGGAGATGCTGATCGAAGCAGCAAGAAGCCATCCCAAGCTTCTTCTCGGCGGCCTCGTTGTCGAGAGCCCCCTGTTCGGCTTGCCTCGGACCGGAATGTCCAAAATGGTCGGCACCTCGGTCCTCTCGATGGTGATGTTCGACCGGCGGGACGAGCGGGGGATCCTCGATCTGGCACTGGGAATGATCCCTTCGCTCGGCCGCTGCCGGATTGTGGCGAGCTGCCTGACCGCCGACGGGGGGCGGCTCCACGGTCCCGACGGCGCCCCGTTGTCCGCATCCGAGATCGCCCAACAGCTCGTCGCGCTAGACGGTGCGGACGGGCCGATCACGACGTGGAGCGCGCCGTGGGCGTGGGCGTACGCCCTGCGGACCGTGGGCGGGCATGCGGGCTACGTGCTCGTCGCCGCCGACGAGGAACCGCCTGCACACGAGCGGCTGCTGCTACGTCTGCTCGCGCAGCAGACGGGCGCCGCCCTGACCAGCGCCGAACTGCACCGCAGGGACGGGGAGACGGCAGCTGGGCTTCGGCGGAGCCAGGTTGGTCTTGCCGCGGCGAACGAGCATCTCAGGTCGAGTGTCACGGACCTCGAACGGCGACGGCGAATCCAAGACGTTCTCACAACGGCGGTCGCGTCCGGTGCAGGCGAGCGTGGCGTTGCGGCGGCGGTGCACGAGCTGACCGACATGCCGGTCGTGGTGGAGGACAGGTTCGGCAACGTCCGAGCCCGGGTGGGCCCTGCGCCTGAACGTCTGTCGTCGAATCGTGCGGCGCCACGGAGCCGCGACGAGGTGTTGGACAAGGCGCGGTCGTCCGATCGTCCGCTGCGAGACCGTGACCGTGTCATCGCCCTTGCCCAGCCGCGTTACGACGTGCTGGGCGTACTCGCGGTCATCGACCCCGAACACCGCGTCGGTGAGTACGAGCTGATGGTGCTCGAGGAGGGGGCGGCGGTACTGGGGGTGGAGCTGATCCACGTCCGCGCTCTGGCCGAAACCGAACTGCGGCTGCGGCGAGACCTGGTCGATGACCTGTTGTCCGGAACGGACGACGACAGCGCGCTGGCGCGGGCGTCC
>Ga0207688_10002289_pt1 | contig 10300 bp, 9 predicted proteins | sample KBSMiscanthusM4_FD_184296 | JGI IMG/M metagenome (GOLD analysis project Ga0207688, IMG submission 184296) | Miscanthus rhizosphere microbial communities from Kellogg Biological Station, Michigan, USA - M4 (SPAdes) (version 2) | ecosystem: Host-associated > Plants > Roots > Rhizosphere ...
CGAGAGCACGTTGTAGAACTCGATGGCGCGCGCTTCGCGCTGGTCCTCCGGCTCGTTCAACGCGAGTCCCATCGCGACACGCATGAAAAACGTCTGCGGCAATTCGATGCGCGTGCCCTGCACGTGCAGGAAATAGCGGTCGTAGAGAATCTGCAAGCCCAGATAGCCGAACTTGAAGTCGCGTTTGGAATCGAGCGCCATGCCCAGGCTCTTCAGATCGTAGTTACCGATGCGCTCGTCGAGCAGTTCCGCGTCTATGCCTTTCTTGATCAGCAACGGGAAGACTTCGGCGTAGCGTGTCTTCATGTCGGCCTGCGTCAACTCCTCGCCGACGGTCTCCAGGCGCAGCGAATGCAGGAGCAGGCGCGCCGTGACATAGCTGTACGCGGGATCTTTCTCGATCATGGCGCGCGCCGACAGGATCAGCGACTTGCGCACTTCGTCGACCGGCACGCCTTCGTACAAATCTTTCAGCGTCGCCTGCATGATGACGTCAGGGTCGACGTTGCGGCCGAGACCTTCGCACGATTCCTGCACGAGCGCGGCGACCTTGGCGAGGTCGAGCGGCCGAACCTTGCCCTGGTCGGTAACGTTGATCGTGGGATGCGCCGCGACGGCTTCGGCGTGAGCTGCGCGCTGCTTCGCGCGCTCCTGCGTGCGCTGCTCACGATAGAGCACGTACGAGCGTGCAACTTCGTGCTCGCCCGAACGCATTAGCGCGAGCTCAACCTGATCCTGGATATCTTCGATGTGAAACGTGCCGCCGCTCGGCTGCCGCCGCATCAATGCGGCGACCACCATCTCGGTCAGCTTGGACACCAGCTCTCTGACGCGCGCGGACGCGGCGCCCTGACCACCATTCACCGCGATGAATGCCTTGGTCAGTGCGATGGAAATCTTCGATGGTTCGAAGCCGACCACGGCGCCGTTGCGACGAATGATCTTGTATTCGCTATAGCGGGATTGCATGGCATCCGTGGCTTCTGCGGCGGCAAATTTCACGCTGGAATCAGGCACGGGGGTGGGGGTCGCTAACTGCATGGATTCTCTCCTTAACCGTTCATTTCTTTGATTTTTTCTGCGGTGTGGCCGGTCACCACACGCAGCCCCTTAAAAACCACTATATATAGTGTCAAAACTGGAACTTCGAACTAATTCTAGTGGCTAGGTTTGGAGAGTGCAATAGCTTTTTAAGGTTTTTTTACCCCCTAGTAATCACTTGCGAAATCGTGCGGATAGCATTGTTGCAGCAAGGAAAAATCTGATTAAAAAATGAGCAGAAAAAGACCGCAAACGGCGTCAAATCGACGTTTGGCCTCGCGCCTGTTGCGGTGCAAAAAGTACTTTGGACGCAGGCAAAATTAGCCCAAATCCGCGCGCGCCCCGCCAAAGGAATTTTTTGGCGCGAGTGTGAATTAATTCACGTTCCGATTTTTAGCCGAATTTGGTTGGTTGACACGCGCGCAAGAGCGCGTCGGTAGACGCGGTCCAGGCCGACTATTTACCGATGAGACGGCGCAAGCGCTGCCAGTCGAAGCACGGCCCGGGATCCGTTTTGCGCGCGGGGGCAATATCCGAGTGGCCGACGATTTCGAGCGCGCCATAAGCACTCTGCAAGGCGGTTATGAGTGGCGCGAGTTCGGCATACTGAATATCCGCGAAAGGCTGGTCGTCGGCGCCTTCGAGCTCGACGCCGACTGAAAAGTCATTGCACCGTGAGCGCCCGCGCCACGCCGATTCACCCGCATGCCACGCCCGTTTCGCGCAAGGCACAAACTGGATCAGCTCGCCGTCGCGACGCACGAGAAAATGCGCCGACACCCTGAGCTGCGCAATGGTGGCGTAATAGGGATGCGCAGACGGATCGAGGCGATTCATGAAGAGATCGATGATGCCGTCGCCGCCGAACTCGCCGGGCGGCAGGCTGATGTTGTGAACAACGAGCAGTTCGAGCGCGGCGCCCGCGGGCCGCTCGTCGCAATTCGGCGACGGCAGAAACCGGATTCCCGCGGCGACGCCGTCTGTATCCAGCTGCAATGTCATTGCGAGTGCAGACTCGAATTCGGCATCGGGATGGACGGGCGAGACCGCGGCCCTCTGCAGTTCGCGTCGGCGAACGTGCGAGTGTCGCCGCTAGTTGATGCCCAGGCGCTCCATGCGGTAGCGCAGCGCCCGAAACGTGATGCCGAGCAGCTTCGCGGCGGCAGTACGGTTGAACCGCGTCTGCTCGAGCGCTTTCAGGATGGCCTCCTTCTCGACGCTGTCGAGATGCTCCTGCAATGGCAGCCCGCTGCGGTCGACTGGTACCGCGTCGCCCGCGGCCGGCGCTGTCAATTGCAAGTCCTCGACCTCGATCTGCTCGCCCGCGCATAGCGCGAGCGCGCGCTCGAGGATGTTTTCGAGCTCACGCACGTTGCCCGGAAACTGGTAGTCGCGCAGCGCGGCCACCGCGCCCGCGGACAGCCCCGGCGCGGCAGCGCTGCCGTCTTCGCCGACACTTTTGCGCAGAATTTCGCGCGCGAGCACCGCGATGTCATCGCGCATTTCACGCAACGCGGGCATGCGCAGTTCGATCACGTTCAACCGGTAATAAAGATCCTGGCGGAACTTGCCGTCCTTCACCGCGTCGCCCAGGTGGCGGTGGGTCGCGCTGATGATGCGCACGTCGACGTTTTCCTCGCTGGTCGAGCCCACTTTGCGCACCTTCTTCTCCTGGATCGCGCGCAGCAATTTAACCTGCATCTGGATCGGCAGGTCGGCGACTTCGTCGAGAAACAGCGTGCCGCCATTGGCCGCCTGAAAAAAACCCTCGCGGTCCTGGTCGGCGCCGGTAAACGCGCCTTTCTTGTAGCCGAAAAACTCGCTTTCCATCAGGTTCTCGGGGATTGCGCCGCAATTCACCGGCACGAACGGCGCTTCGCGCCGTGGACCTTTCAAGTGCATCAGGCGCGCCGCGAGCTCTTTGCCGCAACCCGACTCGCCGCTGATGTGCACGGGCGCCTGGCTGCGCGCGAGCTTGTCTATCATCTGGCGCGTCTGCTGCATCAGCGCCGAGTCGCCAAGCAGAACCGGAAATGAGCCGGTCTCCAGCTCTTTGTCGTCGCTTTTCCTCGCTTGATTGGCGCGCGGCAGCTTAAGCGCCGAGCGCACCAGCGCGCGCAACTGGCTCAGCGAAACCGGTTTCGCCAGATAGTCGAAGGCGCCCGCCTTCAACGCGGCCACCGCATTCTCCGCGCTGCCATGCGCCGTGATCACCGCCACCGGCGTGCTCGCATAATTCTGGCCGACGTGCTCGAGCAGCTTCAACCCGTCGCCGTCCGGCAGCCGCATATCCGTCAGGCACAAATCGTAGCCGTGCTTTTGCATCAGCTGCGTCGCCTCGAACTCGCCCGCGGCGCAGTCGGTGTCGAGCCCCATGCGCTGCAGCGTGAGGCTCAAGAGCTCGCGAATGTCGGCCTCGTCGTCGACGATCAATACGCGGCTTTTATTCATTTTGTTTTATCACTCCCTGACACAGCACCGTAAACTGCGCCCCGGCGGGGGTTTCGATGTATTCCAGCTTGGCATCGTTGGCCTCGCAGACTTCGCGCGCGAGGTAAAGCCCCAGACCGGTGCCGCTGCTGACCGTGGTGAAGAACGGCTCGAACAGCTGGTTGCGCACCTCCGGGGGCACGCCCGGCCCGTCGTCCACTACGTCCAATTTTACAATGGTCCCGCCGCCGATCAAATCGACGGCGATGCGGATGCTCGCCTCGCCGCCGCGGCAATGCCGCAGTGCGTTGCGGCAGAGATTCCACATCACCTGGTTCAGATTGCTGCGATCGAACGTGACTTCGGTGTCGACCGCCAGCTCGAGCGCGATCAGGGAAGCGGGCTTTTTTTCGATCTGGCAGAACTGCTCGACGAACGTTTTCAGATAGTCGCCCACCAGGAAAACCTCGCGATGCGCGCGGTCGCCGCGATTGAGCTTCAACACGTCGTTGACCATGCGGTCGAGCCGCTTCGCGTTGTCGTGAATGATCGTCAGCAATCTTGCCACCGTGTCATTGAGCGCGGGCTCTTCCTGCAGGAGTTCGGTGGCATGGCTGATCGCGGACAGCGGATTGCGCACCTCGTGCGCGATATTCGCGGTAAGCCGCCCCAGCGCCGCGAGCTTCAGCTGGCGCGCCTGAGATTGCACGCGGCTCAAGTCCTCGAGAAAAATGACCGCGCCGACGTTGCGGCTGCGGCCGACCGGCACGAAACGCGCGTTGATCTTGTTGTTCTGCACGACCGTGTCCAGCGCGTTGAAGGCGACGACCGGATTTTTGCGCCATTGATCGAGCCGTAACGCCAGCGCGGGCGCATAGCTGCGCAGCGTCTGCTCGCGTCTATGCTCGTGCAAAGGGCCGAGCATTTCCTCGACGCGCGCATTATGCTGGCGGATCACTCCAAGCTCATCGACCACCAGCACGCCGTCCTGCATGTCCTGGATCACGAGCTGGCTCACTTCGGCCATGCTGGCGAGATCGATTTCGCGCTGGGCGACGAGCTGCTCCGTTGCGACCAGATATTTCGCCAGCGTATGCGCGACCCACGCGGTGGTGAAGTAGCCGATGCTGAGCAGCCCGGCCTGCACGTACTGCGTGGTCTGGCCGTTGTAGAGCAGGACTTGCAGCGTGTGCTCGATCAACACCGCAATGCTCGCGAGCGCTGCGTAGAACAGCGTAAGCCGGCCGCGGCTGATGAGGCCGGCGGCCGCCAGGCCCGACAGCAGCAGCAGGCCCAGGCCGCTCGATATACCGCCGCTCGCGAACATCAACACGACGATAAAGACGATGTCCGCGCTGACCTGCACGCCGAGCTGCACGTGAAAATGGCGGCGCGATGCGATGACGACGAAACTCAGCAGGCTGAACAGCACGTACGCCGCGGCGGTGTAAACGAAGAGCTCGAACTCCATCGAGCCGAACGTGAGCTGGCGGCCGAATATCGCCGGGACCGACAGCAGCAGCAGCGCGACGATGAAACGATAACCGTTGAACAGAAATAGCGAGCGCCAGTAGGAGTCCGGGGGATCGCCGGACGCGGGCTGCGCGGCCGCGCCCAGGGTGGGAGCCGGCGGCCTCAGCACGAAAGAGAGGACCGACATCGTTCAGCGGTGCAGCCGCAGATGGTCTTCACTGCAGAAAAAATTACCGCCACTTGCGTGGCTTTCGCTGCGCGGCAGGTGCACGCCGCAGTGCGTGCACCGGACCATATCTTCGGCCGCCGGCGGGCGCGGTACCTGATCGCGACGGCGCGCTTTCGCGAGGTTCTTGAGCACCAGCCACACGACGACGATGGCCAGCACCAGGAAAATCAGTTTGCCCAAGTAATCCCTCGCAAGCGTGTGCCTCCCCAAAAGCGGTAGTTTGCATCACGCGCACTGCCCCGTCGAGGCGGGCATCACGGCGCTGGCCACGCGCTGCGCGGCCGGTCGCGCCGACGGCCGCGCAGGGGCAGCACGAAAATGGTTGGTGGTGATTGACCGAAATGGTCGGGGTGAGAGGATTCGAACCTCCGACTCCTGCGTCCCGAACGCAGTACTCTACCAGGCTGAGCTACACCCCGATTTGCTGCGCTCCAACTACAAGGGGCACGTGTTGCGTGCCCCTCGCGCCTTTAATTACAGTGTTATGCGCTGTCAGTAGTTGCGTGTTACGGCAAAGTCCGCCAATTGTAGCAAAGATTCGCGGTAAGTCGAACCTGGCAGTATTGCGAGCGCTGCACCGGCCGCGCGCGCCTCCGCCTCGGCCTGCCGCCGGGTATAGTCGAGCGCGCCGCTGCGCTGGATCGCGGCGATCACCTGTTCGAGCTCGTTGAGTCCGCCCTCCTCGATGGCTTTCCTGATCAGCGCGGCTTCGGCCGCATTGCCGTGCTTGATCGCGTAAATCAACGGCAGCGTCGGCTTGCCCTCGGCGAGATCGTCGCCGACGTTCTTGCCCGTGGCCTTGTTATCGCCCGAGTAGTCGAGCACGTCGTCGATCAACTGGAACGCGGTGCCCAGGTGCATGCCGTAATTGGCCATCGCACTTTCGAACACCGCATCGGCCCCGCCGAGGATCGCGCCCAGGCGCGTCGCCGCCTCGAACAATTTCGCAGTCTTGTAACGTATCACCTGCAGGTACGCGTGCTCATCGATCGCGGTGTTGTGGCAGTTCATCAGCTGCAGCACTTCGCCCTCGGCGATCACGTTGGTCGCGTCCGCCAGCACCTGCATAACGCGCATGCTTTTGACCTCGACCATCATCTGGAACGCGCGTGAATAGACGAAATCGCCGACGAGCACGCTGGCGGCATTGCCGAACAGCGCATTCGCGGTCGGGTTGCCCCGGCGCAGTTCGGACGCGTCGACGACGTCGTCATGCAGCAGGGTGGCCGTATGGATGAACTCGACCACTGCCGCCAGCTCATGGTGCTGGGTCCCGCGATAGCCGAATGCGCCGGCAGACAGGATCACCAGCGCCGGCCGTAGCCGCTTGCCGCCGCTGCCGACGATGTATTCGGCGACTTCGCGTACCAGCGCGACCTCGGAGGCCAGGCGGCGGCGAATAACCGCGTCCACCGCCCGCATATCGTCGGCAATCAGGTCTTGAATGAAGGGAACGGACATCGGGCTGCAGTGAGTGAATGGCGCCGCCCGCTGCTCCGGCTTAAAAAGGGCCGGTCAGGCATGGCAGCGATGATGGCAAGTCGCTCATTTTACTATGCTTTGACTGAAAAATCGCAGTTGGGTATAATGCGCGGTTTTCCGAATCCGGCTTGCCAGCGGCGCTTCCAGTCAGTAAAGGGTCAAATCATGTATGCGGTCATCTCAACCGGCGGCAAGCAGTACCGCGTCGCCTCCGGCGCCAAACTAAAAATCGAACAACTCGCGGCTGACGTCGGTTCCGAAATCGTCATCGACCAGGTATTGATGGTTGCCGACGGCGACAACGTGTCGCTCGGCACCCCGCTCGTCGCCGGCGCGTCGGTAACCGCGAAAATCGTGTCCCACGGACGCGGCGACAAGGTACACATTTTCAAAATGCGCCGCCGCAAGCACTATCGCAAGTCGCAGGGTCACCGCCAGAATTACACCGAGATCGAAATTCTCGGCATCGCAGGATAAGGAGCACCGACTACCATGGCACATAAAAAAGCAGGCGGCAGTTCCCGTAACGGCCGCGACTCGAACTCCAAGCGCCTCGGCGTCAAAGCCTACGGCGGCGAACTGATCAATGCCGGCAGCATCATCGTGCGCCAGCGCGGCACCCAGGTGCACCCGGGCGTGAATGTGGGCATCGGCAAAGACCACACGCTGTTTGCGCTGGTCCCAGGCACCGTCCAGTTTGCGATCAAGGGCTCGGCCAAGAAAAGAACCGTCAGCATCGTTCCCGCAGCATAAAGAGGCTGCTGACGCATTAAAAAGCCCTGCCGATGCGCAGGGCTTTTTTGTTTCTTCGTCGCGCTTTGCAATTGATATCGTTACCCGCCAACCGAAACATCAAGAGCGCTCTACCGGCATGAACTCATCCCTTCTGAATATCGGGTGTCGCGCAGATTTCGCGCAACTTGCAGCCGTGCGACTATGAAATTCATCGACGAAGCTACGGTGGAACTGCACGCCGGCAAAGGCGGCGACGGCTCCGCGTCGTTCCGGCGCGAGAAGTTCGTGCCGCGCGGCGGGCCCGACGGCGGCGACGGCGGGCGCGGCGGCAGCATCTTTGCAGTCGCCGACCGCAACATAAACACGCTGGTCGACTACCGTTTCGCGCGCATCCATCGCGCCAAAAACGGCGCGGCAGGCATGGGCTCGGACTGCAATGGAAAATCGGCCGACGACGTCATTTTGCGCGTGCCGGTCGGCACCGTAATCAGCGATTTCGAGACCGGTGAATTCATCGCCGATCTTGCGAACCACGAGCAAAAGATGCTGATTGCCAAAGGCGGCGACGGTGGCCTGGGCAACCTGAATTTCAAATCGAGCACCAATCGCGCGCCGCGCCAGTTCACGCGCGGCATGCCGGGCGAATCGCGCAAGCTCAAGTTCGAGTTGAAGGTGCTCGCCGACGTCGGTCTGCTCGGCATGCCCAACGCGGGCAAATCGACCTTCATCCGGGCGGTCTCGGCCGCGCGGCCGAAAGTAGCGGATTATCCGTTCACCACGCTGCATCCGAATCTCGGCGTCGTGCGCGTCGACAACAATCGCAGCTTCGTGATCGCCGACATTCCAGGCTTGATCGAAGGCGCGGCCGAAGGCGCGGGCCTGGGCCATCAATTCCTGCGCCATCTCGCGCGCACCCGCCTCTTGCTGCATATCATCGACATCGCGCCCTTCGACGCGGCAACGGATCCGGTCGCCGAAGCGCGCGCGATCGTCAACGAACTGAAAAAATATGACGAGGCGCTGTTCGATAAGCCGCGCTGGGTGGTGCTGAACAAGGCCGACCTTCTCGCGGCCGACGAGCAGGCGCAACGTGTGCAGCAGTTCCTGGCGGATTTTGGCTGGCGCGACAAAAGCTTTATTATTTCGGCCTTGAGCGGCGCGGGCTGCAAGGAGCTCATTTACGCAATCATGGCGCACCTGGATGCGACGCGAGCGCCGGCGACCGCGGACGAGGATGCCGCAGCCGACCGTGATTCCGCGAATTCCTGAATCCCGTCCCCGTCCACTATGGTTCGAATGACATGACCAGCGAAATCGCCAAAGCCGGGCGCCTCGTCGTAAAAGTCGGCAGCAGCCTGGTCACCAATCAAGGTCAGGGGCTGGACCACGCGGCGCTCGCGCGCTGGGTCGCCCAGATCGCCGAACTGCGCAAGCTGGGCCGCGAGGTTTTGCTGGTATCCAGCGGGGCCATCGCGGAGGGCATGCAGCGCCTGGGCTGGAAGGTGCGTCCGAGCGCGGTGCACGAACTGCAGGCCGCGGCGGCAGTCGGGCAGATGGGATTGATCGAAGCGTACGAGTCGCGGTTTCGCGAGCATTCGCTCATCACGTCGCAAATTCTGCTCACCCATGAGGACATGGCGGACCGCAAGCGCTACCTGAACGCGCGCTCCACGCTGCGCACGCTGCTCGATCTGGGCGTGATCCCGATCATCAATGAGAACGACACGGTCGCCACCGACGAGATTCGCGTCGGCGACAACGACACGCTGGGCGCGCTCGTCACCAACTTAGTCGAGGCCGATGTGCTGGTGATACTCACCGACCAGGCCGGGCTTTTTTCGGCGGATCCGCGCAAGGACCCGCGGGCGACGCTACTGAGCGAGGTGGACGCCGGCGATGCAGCGCTTGAAAAAATAGCCGGCGGCGCGGGCAGCGCAATCGGACTCGGCGGCATGCTCACCAAGGTGCTCGCGGCCAAACGGGCGGCCCGCAGCGGCGCTCACACGATCATTGCGTCAGGCCGCGAAGAAAACGTGCTGGTGCGGCTCGCGCGCGGCGAGCGCATTGGCACCTTCTTAAAGGCGCGGACCCAGACCCTGGCCGCGCGCAAGCAATGGCTCGCCGATCACCTGCAGGTGCGCGGCAAGCTGATGCTCGACGCGGGGGCGGTCAAGGCGCTGCGCGAGCAACGCAAGAGTCTGCTGCCGATCGGCGTATTCGATGTGACGGGCGAATTCGAGCGCGGCGAAGCGGTCGGCTGCTGCGGTCCGGACGGCAATGAAATTGCGCGCGGGCTGGTCAATTACAGCGCCGTGGAAACCCGCCGCATACTGAAAACGCCGTCGAGCGAGATCGAAGCCAAACTGGGCTATGTCGACGAGCCGGAACTGATACACCGCGACAACCTCGTCCTGATGTGACCATGGGGCTGCGGCGCTTATGTTAGTCTTTTGGCGCGATAATTCTTGTGGAGGGCAACATGAGTACACAGATCCTTCGTGGACTGCGTTACGCGTTAGCCGGGTGCGTATTAGGAGCCGGGCTCGCGGTGAGTTCACTCGCAGCGGCGGTCGACCTCATTTCGGAAGACGAAGCGAAACTTCCCGCGGCACCCAAGCTCTTGACGCGCGGGGGCGTCACGCGCGGCCCGAGCATCAAGATTGTGAGTCCCAATCCCGAGGAGCAGGTCAAATCGCCGTTCGCGATGAAGGTCGAGTTTCAGCCGCATGGCGGCGCTAAAATCGACGCGTCTTCGGTGAAGGTTACATACCTGAAAAAACCCGCGGTCGATCTGACGCCGCGCCTGAAAGCGGCCATCTCCGAAACCGGCATCACGCTGGCGGACGCCCAGGTCCCCGCGGGATCCCACGATCTCAAGATCGACGTAACCGATGCCGATGGCCGCACGAA
>Ga0207688_10002291_pt1 | contig 10295 bp, 11 predicted proteins | sample KBSMiscanthusM4_FD_184296 | JGI IMG/M metagenome (GOLD analysis project Ga0207688, IMG submission 184296) | Miscanthus rhizosphere microbial communities from Kellogg Biological Station, Michigan, USA - M4 (SPAdes) (version 2) | ecosystem: Host-associated > Plants > Roots > Rhizosphere ...
GCCGATGACGACGACGGCAAAGGCCTCGATCACAAATTCGATCGCCATGTCGAGCGAGGCCGCGGCGGTGGGCACCACCAGCGCGCCCGCGGTGGTGCCGAGCACCGCGCCAAGCGTGAAGACGACCGAATAGATGCGGTAGACATCGACGCCGAGCGCCTCCGCCATGGCGCGATTTTCAGCCGTCGCGCGCAGGATACGGCCGTAATTGGTCCGCTTCAAAAAGCCGCCGAGTCCGGCAGCGACCGCGATGGCCGCCGCGATCACGAGCAGATTATAGACCGGCATGCTGAAGTCGCCGGCTCTGATCGTGCCATAGATCAGATAGCCGCTGTCGAGCGAGCGCGGGTTGGCGCCCCAGACGAACTTGAAGACGTCCTGGAACATGAGCAGGAGCGCAAAGGTCAGGAGCAGCTGGAAGCTTTCGTCGCGGTCGTACACCGTGCGCAGCATGCGCTCGATCGGCGGTCCGATGAAGCCAAGCAGGAGACCGGAAACGATGAGGCCGGGCAGCAGCAGCCATTCGGACACGCCGAACTGGTGCGCGTAGCCGATGAAGGTAATGCCGAAATAGGCGCCCAGTGCGTAGAACGAGCCGCATGCCAGATTGACGATCTTCTGCACGCCGAACACCAGCTGAAGCCCGGCGGCCACCAAGAACAGAACGGCGGCGTGAAACACGCCGCCGGCAAGAATGTTGGCAAACGCGGACATTCAATCCGGTTTGTCGGATCAGACGTTGAACTGGGCGGTCTTGATCCACTCCCAGAAATTGGCCCCCGGCGGCTTCTGCAGGTCGGTGGAATAAAGGCTCTCGAACGTCCCGAGCGTGACGAAGTCATACTTGTTGTTGTGGGTGGTAAGGCCCTGCACGAAGGTCTGGTCGGCGATATGGTCCTTGCGCCAGGCGCCCTTGCCGCCGAGGCTCTCGATCGACAGGCCGACCATCGCGTCGATGATGTCGTCTTGCGACGGCCAGCTGCCGCCCTTCGCGGCCAGCGCCTTCTCCACCGCCGCCTTGTAGGAGGCGATGGCAAAATAGGCGCGGTCGGCTTCCCATTCGGGGTAGTCCTTGTAGGTCTGCTCGTACCAGGCGACGAATTCCTTCGCCAGCGGCGACGCCTGCGGGTTCGCAAAGTAAAGCGTGTTGTGGCCGAACAGCATGCCTTCGGGCGTGAATTCCTTCTTCATCAGCGTGTGCTGCCAGCCGGCGGCGGGGAACACCAGCTTGGTGCCTTCGGTCAGGCCCGCGGCATGCGCCTGCTTCATGAACACCGGCAAATCCGCGAACAGCAGCGAGGAGAAGATCAAATCCGGCTTGGCGGCCTTGAGCGCGGCCACGTGGCTGGTCAGGTCCATGGTGCCGACCTTGGGCCACTGCTCGGTGACGACCCGGTGGTCGATGTTGAACCGCTTGAGGATCGCGACGAAGGCCGCCATGTTGTTGCGGCCGTAGGAATAGTCGGGATTGATTCCGGCGACGGTGACGAACTTGCCTTTCCAGTTCTTGATCGTGAGCAGCGAGGACATGACCGCCTCGCACTCGTTGTCGGTCGAACGGAACAGATAGCGCGGATTGGGGATTTTCTCGTCCACGCCATCCTGCGTCGTGCCGTCCCAGTAGATCGTGAGCGCGCGCGACTCCTCCACCACCGGGCCGAGCGCGAGCCCAACGCCGGTGGAGATGATGCCCTGAACGCAGTCGACTTTCTCCTGTTGCACGAGCTTGCTGAAGCGCTCGATGGTGTCCTTGGGCGAGGACTCGTCCTCGATCACGAGCTCGACCTTGCGGCCGCCGATGCCGCCCTGCGGGTTGTACCGCTCGACCGCCCATTGCGTGGCCCGGATTCCATTGAGGCCCGGCGCCGCAGCGATGCCGGAGCGCGGCGCGAGAATGCCGACGCGCAACGGTTTGTTCTGCGCGATGGCGGGACTGAACACGCCGCCCGACGCCGACACGACGCCGACGGCAGCGGCGGACGCAAGTAGCCTACGGCGAGTAACTGGCATGGTATCCTCCCTCGTGACCCGCGTTGGGTAATTCGTTATTGTTGATCGCCCGATCAATGACATATCAGACGCATGTCAGCAACAGGACGGGGTGCCTTCCGATGCCGCACGAGTCCGTCGCAGCCTGGAGCATGATCCCGGAACGGACGCAGCATGGCTGCCACGGTCTTCCCTCCGTCATTGCCGGGCTTCACCCGGCAATCCTCTCATGCGCAAGCCGGATAAATCCGACTTGCGTGGTCAAGCCCGCGGGTGACGACAGTCTAGACCGCAACGCTGGTGCGCAAGAACGCGTCGATTTGTCCGCCGGTCAGCGTCCAGTCTTGGTCGAAATTGGCGACGATCGCCTTCATGAACGGTTCCGAGAGCGCGACGGCGCGTTCCTTGTCGCCCAGGTGGTCGTAGAGAATGGCCAGCGCCAGTTGCTGCGGGCTTTCGCCTTCATAGCTCCATTCGAAGCCATACCTGGTGAGGCGTTTGACCTCGTAGTGCTCATCGAGCGGACGGCCGTCGGCCGTCACGACCAGCCCGTCGATGGTGCGTTGTCCCTCGTAGGTCTTCACGGACTCAAACCATTACTGTGCCGCGGGTGAAGTTCTCGACATAGTCCATCAATTTGTCGCTCGCGCGGGCGGCCGCTTCGCCGTTGCCCTGGGCGATCGCGCGCGCCTGATTGGCGTGCAAACGCGCGCACAGCGGCAGATCGGCCGCCTCGCGATAATGCATGTACCAGAAACGGCGCGAAAGGCCTTGCAGCAGCTTCATCGAGCGGGCCGCATAGTCGTTGTGCGCCGCCTCGATCATCAGGCGGTTGAACTCGCGATCGAGCCGCATGAAGGACATGTCGTCATTGGTCTTGGCCGCGCGATCCATGCCGCGCGCGATCTCCAGCAATTGTTCGCGCTGGTCCTTGTCCGCCCGTTCGGCCCCCGCGCGGCTGAGCAAGCGCTCGATCTCGCGCCGCACCTCGAGCACCAGCAGCTGATTGCGCGGATTGATATCCGAGACGAGAACGCCCTTGCGCGGCAATATGGTAATCAGGCCTTCGCGCGCCAGCCGCTGCAGGCCTTCGCGGATGGGTGTCCGGCCGATCTTGAACATGGCCGACAGCATCTGCTCCGAGAGGACGTCGCCGGGCTTGAGCCGCAGCGTGACGATCTGCTCCTCGATCAATCGATAAGCCTGCTCGGTCAGCGTTGCGCGCGCCGCGCCGCGGCGCCCGCCTTTCGGCGTGACGGATTGCCGAGCGCTGGAACGCGGCGCTCGCAATGCAGTTGCCGGCAAACGCCCCATGTCAGACCTGCGTTCGTTTCGCAACCATGGCGGCAAATTTCTCGTATTCGGCCTCGTTCACCGAGTAGGAATGGTCGTCGTCCGGGAACGTGCCTTCCTTCACCTCTTTTACATATTGCCTGATTCCGCCGACGGCCACTTCGGTCAATTTGGCGTAACGCTTGGTGAATTTCGGCTTGAAATCGGTGAACACGCCGAGCAGATCGTAGCACAGCAGGATCTGCCCATCGCAGCCGGCGCCGGCGCCAATGCCGATGGTCGGGATCGTGAGTTGCTGCGATATCAGCCGCGCGATCCTGGCCGGCACGGCCTCGAATTCCAGCATGAAGCAGCCGGCATCTTCGATCGCCAGCGCGTCCTCCAGGATCTTCATGGCCGCATCCGCGGTGCGGCCTTGAATCTTGAAGCCGCCGAACATGGCGATGGTATGCGGAGTCAGGCCGATATGGGACGCGGTCGGAATGCCGGCGTCCACCAGCGCGCGCAGGATATGCGCTTGCGATTTGCCGCCCTGCGGCTTGACCGCGTCGCACAGCGATTCCTGCATGAAGCGCGTGGCGTTGACGAGTGCGCGATCGACCGTGTTGTAGCTCTGATACGGCATGCATCCGAGCATGAAGGTGTTCGGTGCGCCACGGCGGACAGCCTGCCCATGCATGACCATCATGTCCATGGTCGCCGGCACCGTATTGCGATGGCCGTGCGCGATCATCGCCAGGCTATCCCCGAGCACCGCCACGTCGACGCCGGCCATCTCCGCCCATTGCGCCGAGGTGTAGTCCGGCACCGACATGTAGACCATCTTCTCGCCGGTGCGCTTCGACTCGCGGATTTCCGTGATCGTGCGCTTCTCGCGCTTGCCCTCGCCTTTTCCGACCTCCGGCCCGGACCCGGCCGGCTTGGCCGGCACGGGTTTGGCCGGCGTCTCCGAAGTCGACATTGCGCTCCCCCTAGTGTGAACGGGACACTAGATGCGGCTATTGCGCGAACCGCTGATATATGTCTCGTATGTTACGGACGATTGTTTTCGCAGGTCAAGCGAGACGACGTCCCGCGGCCGCCAGAACGAGGCAAAGCGCGTACGCATGCTGCCCGGCGAGACCCTCATCCCGCTCATTCTGTTCACGGCGCTGCTGCTTGTTTTGTCCTTGCACACCCTGGCGGCGAGCGGCCAGTTTCCGCGCGAGCATCGCGCTCCGGCGCTGGCATCAGGTGTCGGCGGGTTCGTTCTCTACGGCACGATCGCGGTGGCGATCACGAGCCTGGTGATCGCCCTGCTGGCGGCCTGGCGGCTGATCCCCTGGTATGCGGCCGTCATCGGCGGCGGCTTCGCCATTCTCGTGGCGCCGCTCGTGCTGCAGCAGTTTCCCGACCGCTTCGTCGACGGCCGCGCGTCGCTATTGAGCTTTGCCGCAGCGGGCGCGTTGCTGGCGCTGCTGCTGGTCCGGTTGAGCGTAGACGAGATGATCTAGCCGCAGCTCGACTGGAATCAGTCCTCGACGCGCTCCACCTCGAACTGGAGGCGCTCGCCAATATGGCAGCGGTGCCCCTGCCCGGCGGCCAGCAGCTCGCGCGCCTCTTCCGCCGTTTCCGCCTCGACGCACCATTCCTCCGCGCGGGTCACGAGCATCGTGGCGTGAAACGTCTTCGGCGCAGGGGCGGGCCTGTGCTTGAGTGCGGGGGCAGGCCTTTGTTTGAGTGCGGCGGTGGCCATTAGGCTCTTCCTTGGCGAATCACTTCGGGAATGCAGTCTAGTCGCGAAGGCAAGCGAGAACAAATCGACAACGCAACCATAGATTCCGCGGTGAATCGTCCTCTACCCTGGATTCGGAACGTGTGTGCGTTATATCCGTTGAGTCGCCGGTATTTGATGTCGAGGAGTTGCCCGTGGCCCCGCGTGCGTATTGGAAAGGCTATTTGAAGCTGTCGCTGGTCTCGTGCCCGATCGCGCTCTTTCCTGCGACCAGCGAGCGCGAAAAGATCAGCTTCCACCAGCTCAACAAGAACACCGGCCATCGCATCAAGTATCGCAAGGTCGATGCCGACACCGGCGACGAGGTCGAGGCGCCCGACATCATCAAGGGTTACGAGGTCGGCAAGGGTGAATACCTCGAGCTCGAGCCGGAAGAACTCGAAGCCATCGCGATCGAGAGCAAGCGCACGATCGAGATCGACGAGTTCGTGCCGCGCAAGGAGATCGACGAGCTCTATCTCAACAGCCCCTATTACATCGTGCCTGATGGCGAGGTCGGACAGCAGGCGTTCGCGGTGATCCGCGAAGCCATCCGCCAGGAGGGAATGGTCGCGATCGGCAAAGTCGTGTTCACCTCGCGCGAGCACGTGATCGCGCTCGAAGCGCGCGACAACGGCATGCTGGGCGTGACCTTGCGCTATCCCTACGAGGTGCGGAAGGAAGCAGACTATTTCGACGATATTCCCGACGAAAAGATCACCAAGGATATGCTCGACCTCGCCAAGCACATCGTCGAGACCAAGAAGGCGCATTTCGAGCCCGCCCGGTTCGAAGACCGGTACGAGGAGGCGCTCAAGGACCTGCTGAAGAAGAAGCAGTCCGGGCAGAAGATCGAGGCGCCGCGCGAGCGCGAGCCGTCGAAGGTGGTCAATCTCATGGATGCGCTGCGCCGCAGCGTGGAGACCGAACGCGGCGGCGAGCGGCGCAAGCCGGCGCGCGCGGCGGGCAACGCTCGCGCGCCCAAGAAGGCCGGGCGCTCGAGCGCGCGGGCGAAGAAGGCAGGCTAGATCACAGCACCGGCAACCATGCCGTGCTCGATCGGCGCCATCGGCGCAGCCGAATCAACGGCGCGAGAGTGCAATCTTGATCATGTCGTCGGATGGAATCGGCTGGGTGGTGGCCGCGGACCAGGCGGGGGCGGCGCGAAATTCTTCCACCGATATGTCGAGCAGGTCGAGCTGCCGCGCCAGAATGGCCACAGCCTCGATCGGCACCTGCACCAGGCGTCCGCCCCATCCGAACAACCGGCCTTGATTGACGATGAGCTGGATTTTTCCCTCGGGCGTGCGCACGACGTGGCGCACATAGCCGATAGTGGAATCGTCCCAGTCGAGCAGCGGCAGCCCGATCAGATCGCCGACCCTGACAGGCTGCGGGAAGCGGCGACGCATCTTCTCTTCCGGCGACAGGTTTTCTTCCGCGTCGGCTGCCGGCGCCTGCGCCGCCTGCGGATCGGAATGCGCTCCGCCCTCGGCGACAACCATCGGCCCGCGGGTGTCTTGCGCTTGAGCGACGTGCCCGGCCGCGATGAGCGTCACGGCAACGAAGACAACCACGCACCGGTTTCGCATCATGCGCCTCTCACGGCTTCAGCACGGTAATTTGAGCACGACTTGATTGTACCGACTGCGCGTTGCCCGTAAGCTGGCAACGCTCAACTTGCGCTCCTGAACGCACTTTGATTGCGAAAACGTTCCAGATGACGCGGGCGACTGTCAAATCACATACCCGGCATGGCCTGCGGCTGCATCCGTTGCCGCTGCGCATCATGCATTGGACGAACGCCGTCGCCATGATCATCATGATCGGCAGCGGGTGGAAGATCTATAACGACGAGGTGCTGTTCGGCTGGCTGCATTTCCCGGACTGGATCACCATCGGCGGCGAGGCGCAGGGCGCGCTGCAATGGCATTTTCTCGGGATGTGGATCCTGGCGATCAATGGAATTGCCTATCTGATCTACGGGCTCGTCAGCGGCCGCTTTCGCCGCATGCTGCTGCCGATCCGCCTGCGCGAGCTCATTGCCACCGTGCGCGATGCCCTGCGTCTCCACCTCGCGCACGACGATCTCACCCGCTACAACGCCGTGCAGCGCACGCTCTATGTCGGCATCATCCTGGTCGGCATTCTGCAGGTGATCTCGGGTCTGGTCGTCTGGAAGCCGATGCAGTTCTCGGAGCTGACGACGCTGTTCTACGACTTCCAGGGCGCCCGCCTGGTGCATTTCCTCGGCATGGCCGCGATCGTGCTGTTTCTCCTCGTGCACGTGGCGCTTGCGCTGCTCGTTCCGAAGACACTGGTTGCGATGGTGACGGGGGGACCCGAGCTCGACGCTCCTCCGCGGGCTGTGCCGCCGGCGCCGGCTCCTTCGCCCGACATCGCCTGACGATCGGAGAGCATCGTGACGAGACCCATCTCCTCCAAATCGCTCTTCCGGCCAGCAGCGGCGATCGATCAGAGCATCCTCGCCGAGCACAAGACGCTCCTCGCGCAGATCGACCGCCGCAGCCTGCTGCGCGGCACGATCAGCCTTGGCGCCCTGTCGCTGCTGACCGGTTGTAACGTCACCGACCGCAGTGCCGTCCAGAGCGTGCTGACCGCCGTGTCGAGCTGGAACGATCTGGTCCAGGCCTTCCTGTTCCGGCCCAACCACCTGGTGCCGACCTATTCCGAGGCGCAAGTGGTGAAACCGCCGCGCTTCAATGCCTATTACGAGATCGAGCAGGTGAAGCCGGTCGACGCCGGGAGCTGGAAGCTCGAGCTTGCCGGCCTCATCCAGGACAAGCGGGCGTGGACCGCGCCGCAGATGTCCGCGCTGCCGGAGCAGGAGCTCATCATCCGTCACATCTGCGTCGAAGGGTGGGACTATATCGGCCAATGGTCCGGCGTTAATCTGCGCCTCTTCCTCGAGCGCGTCGGCGCCGACCTGACCGCCAAGTATGTCGCGTTCAAGTGCGCGGACGACTACACCGGCAGCATCGACATGGCGACGGCGCTGCATCCGCAGACCATCCTGGCGACCAAGTACGCGCGCGAGCCGATCACCGATCCGTTCGGCTTTCCGCTGCGACTGCGCACCGCGACCAAGCTCGGCTTCAAGAATCCGAAATGGATCACCAGCATCGAGGTCACCAACCGTTATCCCGGCGGCTACTGGGAGGACCGCGGTTTCAACTGGTTCAGCGGGATATAGCCGTGGACTCATTATTCTCGCGGCAGCGCCTGTTCCAACGCCAAGTCCATCCACGCCCGGGCCAGGTGGAGATACTGCTCGCGAAAGTCTAAGTTACCCGGCTCCTCGGCGAGCTTCGCATAGGCGGATGCTCGCCTCGTGCAGTCCTGGTCTCCAATTGCTTCCATGAGCAAGCCCCCTGCTGCGCGGCGACAACATCCCAGCCTCTCGCGAGTTCCAGGTCATAAGTGACTAGGCGCAGGACTGTTGCCCTGGCGCCACAGCCCGCCATCTCGAAGCACGCCTGAAACAGACGAATGCGGGTTATGGCGGCGCTCGCCGTCATTCCGGGGCCCGAGCGCAGCGAGGGAACCCGGAATCCAGTAAGCACCGCCGGCGATTACCGGATTCCGGGCTCGCGCCTTCGGCGCGCCCCGGAATGACGGCGGATCGATTCAACGCGAGTGGAAACTGCTCAAGCACGCCGGACAGACGACGCGCGGTTATGGCGGGGCGCTCTTCGGCACGGCGGCAAGGCGGTAGATGCGCCAGCGGGCGTCGTCCTCCACCAGCCGGTAGAGTGCGCTTGCCGCAAACGGATCCTTGCGCCAGGCACCGTCTTGCGCCGTCACCACGACCAGCCGGCAATCGTAGCGCGTCGCCAGCTCCTCGACGTCCTGGGACGAGGCATCGCCCGCGAACACGCGGATGAACTGGGCATCGATCTCTTCGCGGCGTGCGCGCGGAAGCGCAGTGTAGGCCAGCGTCAACTCGCGGCCCGCGAAGCACGAGCGACGATCCGACAGCAGCGCCCACGACAGGTTGACCGGCCACGGCGTCAGGTCCGGAAGGAACAAGGGATTGTTGGCGACACGCTCAACGGGCGCGGCGTGCCGGCGTACCGCAGCCCACATCTCGGGCGTCTGTGCGAACACCCTGCCGTCCGGCTTGAGAATACCCGTGGCGTTCTCGCGTACGAGCGCCAAGCCATCCGGCAGACCCAGCAGCCACGCCGCGATTGCGGCCGCTGCGACGGTCCGGGCGTGCACGGCGATCCAGCGCGACAGGCCGACCGCGGCGAACACCGTCAACACGACGATTCCCGGCAGGACCACGCGCCACCCCAGATCATTGTTGTTGCCGATCGTACTGGCGAACAGCCCCGCGCAAACAAGGCTCGCAGCCGCGAGCAGCGCGAAGATCTTTGCGGCTTGCCGCTGTTCATCGCCGCCGCCGACCGGATTCCGCCGTCGCAGATAAGCCCACAACGAAACGACGCCGGTGACGTAGACGGCGGGAAATTCGATCGGCAAGAGAAGGAGCCAGTACGCCGGCACATCCAAGGTACGGCGCAACCCATCTGGAAAGGCGGTTCCCAGGACCTCGACGGGACGGAACGCGATCGGCGAGCCGCCGGCCCGCATTCCGGTCGCCAGGAACTGGTCGTGCAGCAGCGGCCAAGCCAGGCAGATCGCGAGGATCGCGGCGGCGGCACACAAGGACAGAAGGCTCATGCGCCGGCGCGGCGCAGCCTCGATCAAGAGCATCCCGCCGGTCATTGCGGCCGCGACCGGGAACAGCACGCCGCCGATCCAGGTCGAACTCTCGTATCCGGCGACCGCCAGCAACACGAGCATCGCGAGCAGCAATGGGCTGCACTCGACCGCCAGCCGGCCGAGGAAGAACAGCGCGAGGATGACGGCCGATGCCGCCGCGATATGCTGCGGCACCCATGCCGCTTGAAACAGCCAGCCGCCAAACCCGGTCGCTGGCATGAGCACCTGGTGCACGGCTTCGGTTCCGAACAGGCCGGCGAGCACCACACGACACGACAGAGCAGCGTTGAGCAGCAGGACCCACAGCAGCGCCGTCGCGCGGCCGCTGAACCAGTTCGCCAATCCGAGCATCAGCGCGAGCGACGAGAACGCCGAGAACCACGTCATCGCGATATCGGCTTCCCAGCCGCTCGCTCCCGTGAGGAGCGCGAGCTCAGCGGCGCTGAAATGCCAGAGGTAGTAGTAGGCCAGTCGCGACGCCGGCTCGCCGACCGCGCCGAAGAACGGGTTG
>Ga0207688_10002292_pt1 | contig 10294 bp, 9 predicted proteins | sample KBSMiscanthusM4_FD_184296 | JGI IMG/M metagenome (GOLD analysis project Ga0207688, IMG submission 184296) | Miscanthus rhizosphere microbial communities from Kellogg Biological Station, Michigan, USA - M4 (SPAdes) (version 2) | ecosystem: Host-associated > Plants > Roots > Rhizosphere ...
GCCAGCTCGTCGAGCGGCCGGAGGTGCTGGTGCTGGCCGAGCCCACGCAGGGCGTCGACGTCGGGGCCAAGGAGGAGATCCACCGGATCATCGCCGAGCTGGCGGAATCGGGCACGGCCGTGCTCGTCGTCACCTCGGACCTGCCCGAGGCGCTGCGCATCGCCGACCGGCTGCTGGTGGTGCGGGGCGGCACCACCACCGTCGAGTTCGGACCCGACGCCACCCAGGTCGACGTGCTCGCCGCCGCCGCGGGGGCCGTGGAGGAGGACGTCGCATGACCGTCACGGACGAACCGGTGACGGTGCGGGCCCGCAACCGGATCCTGCCCGCACCGGTCACCGGCCAGGAGCTGGTGCTGATCGGCGTGATCGCCGTCATCTGGGTCATCCTCGCGTTCCGCACGCCCGCGTTCCTCACCGCGGGGTCGATCCAGCCGCTGCTGGTGGCGACCGCGCCGATCGCGTTGGTCGGCGTCGGGATGACGATCGTCATCATCACCGGCGGCATCGACGTCTCGGTCGGCGGCGCGATCATGGTGTGCTCGGTGCTCACCGCCAAGCAGCTGGTCGCGGGGCTGTCGGCGCCCGTCGCGGTGCTGCTGGCGATCGCGGTCGGCGGCGTGCTCGGCCTGGTCAACGGGCTGCTGATCGCCTACGGCCGGGTGCACGCGATCATCATCACGTTCGGCACGGCGAACCTGTTCCTGTTCCTGGGCCTGCAGCTCTTCGGCTCGCGCACGGTCAACGGCATCCCGCCGACGTTCGAGATCTTCGGCCGCGGCGACGAGGGGCGCACGCTCGGCGTCCCGCACGCGTTCGCGATCACCGTGCTGATCACCGTGCTCGCCTGGTGGTACCTGCGGCACACCGCGGGCGGTCGGCACTTCTACGCCATCGGCGGCGACGCGCACGCCGCCCGGCTCGCGGGCGTCCGCGTGCAGCGCCGGGTGCTGCTGGCCTACCTCCTGACCGGGTTGTTGGTCGGGCTCGGCTCCTGCTTCGTGATCGCCCAGGGCACCTCGACGCTCGACCAGTCCGTCGGCGCGGGCAAGGAGCTCGCGGTGATCGCCGCCGTGGTGATCGGCGGCACGTCGATCATGGGCGGCCGCGGCTCGGTGCTCGGGACGCTGCTGGGTGCGCTGCTCGTGCAGTCCGTCACCTCCGGGGTCACCCAGCTCGGGTGGAGCTCGCAGCTGTCGGACCTGTTCGTGGGCGTCTTCATCGTCGTGGCGGTCGGCACCGACCTGCTGCGCGCCCGTACTCGGAGGACGCGATGACCACCACCTCGGCGCCCCCCACGAAGACCCCGGACGACACCACGCAGGAGGGCCTCGGCGCCCGCGCGCTGCGGGTGCTGCTGACCCAGCGGATCGCGCTGCTGGCCGTGCTGATCGTCGTGGTCGTCGTCTGGTTCTTCGTGCTCGACGCGGGCGGCTACCTCACCGCGTCGTACAACTTCGACTACATGTCGGCCAGCCTGATCAACGCGGTGCCGCTGGCCATGCTCGGCCTCGCCGAGCTGCTCGTGATCCTGTCCGGCCGCGGCGGGATCGACCTCTCGGTCGGCGCGATCGTCTCGCTGTCGGGGATGGTCTTCGGGTTCGCCTACGGCGAGTGGGGCTGGCCGCTGTGGCTGGCCATCGTCGTCACGGCGCTGTCCGGGGCCCTGTTGGGCGCGGTGAACGGCTTCCTCGTCGCCTACGTCGGCTTCCCGGCGCTGATCGCCACCCTGGCCACCTTCTACGCCTACAAGTCCCTGGCCATCGTGATCAACGACCAGAGCCCGATCAGCACACCGCCGATCCAGCAGCTGTTCTCGATCACCCGCTCGGTCGAGCTGCCGCTGTTCGGGCAGTACGTGCCGGACGTGCCGCTGGGGCTGTTCACGTTCCTGCTGCCCACCGTGGTGGTGGTCTGGGTGCTGCTCGCCCGCACCACGTACGGCCGCAGGCTCTACGGGATCGGCACCAACGACGTCGCCGCCCGCTGGGCCGGGCTCCCGGTACGCGGTACCCGGTTCAAGGCCTACACCTACGCGGGCCTGATCTCGGGCTTCGTCGCCGTGGTCACCGTCGCGCAGTTCGCCTCCGCCCGGCCGGACGCGGGCGTGTCCGGCAACGGCATGGCGCTGCCCGCGATCACCATCGCCGTGCTCGGCGGGGTGGCGATCACCGGCGGCATCGGGCGGGTCGCGGGCGTCGTGCTCGCCACGCTGCTCATCGTCTGGCTGAACGCCGGGATCCTGCTCGCCTTCGTCGGCAACGAAGGCTCCCAGTACCAACTGCTCGCGCTCGGCGCCGTGCTGGTCTTCGCCGCGCTGCTGAACGGGCTCACCACCCGCCGCTACGGAGGTACGACCTGATGTCCCTCGCCGATCTGGACGACTTCACGATCGAAGTGCCGAGCTGGGCGTACGGCAACTCGGGCACCCGGTTCAAGGTGTTCGGTGCGCCCGGGGTGCCGCGCAACCCGTTCGAGAAGATCGCGGACGCGGCGCAGGTGCAGGCCGTGACGGGCCTGGCGCCGCGGGTCTCGCTGCACATCCCGTGGGACCGGGTCGAGGACTACGGCGCGCTCGCCACCCACGCCAAGGAGCTCGGCGTGCGGATCGGGGCGATCAACTCGAACCTGTTCCAGGAGGACGACTACAAGCTCGGCTCGCTCACCCACGCCGACGGACGGGTGCGGGCGAAGGCGGTGGCCCACCACCTGGAGTGCATCCAGGTGATGCGCGAGACCGGGTCCACCGACCTGAAGATCTGGCTGCCCGACGGCACCAACTACGCGGGGCAGGACTCGCTGCGGGGGCGGCAGGAGCGGCTGGCCGACTCGCTCCAGCAGGTCTACGCGGCGTTGGACGACGACCAGCGGCTGCTGCTGGAGTACAAGTTCTTCGAGCCGTACTTCTACGCGATGGACATCCCGGACTGGGGCACCTCGCTCTTGCACTGCCTCGCGTTGGGCGAGCGGGCGCAGGTGGTGCTGGACACCGGCCACCACGCTCCGGGTACCAACATCGAGTTCATCGTGATGCAGCTGCTGCGGCAGAACCGGTTGGGCGCGTTCGACTTCAACTCCCGCTTCTACGCCGACGACGACCTGGTGGTCGGCTCGGCAGACCCGTTCCAGCTGTTCCGGATCATGGTGGAGATCGTGTCGGTCGGCGCGCACCGCCCGGCGTCGGGCGTGAACTTCATGCTCGACCAGTGCCACAACATCGAGGACAAGATCCCCGGCCAGATCCGATCGGTGCTCAACGTGGAGCAGGCGCTGGCCAAGGCGTTGCTCGTGGACGCCGACGCGCTCGCCGCGGCCCAGCAGGCAGGCGACGTGCTGGGCGCGCACGGCGTGCTGATGGACGCCTACGACACCGACGTGCGGGGTGTGTTGGCCGACCGGCGCGCGGCGCGCGGACTGCCCCGCGACCCGATGGCCGCCTACCGGGACTCCGGGTACGGCCAGAAGATCGTCGCCGACCGGGTCGGCGGCACCCAAGCAGGCTGGAACTGAGGAGCTTTCGCTGTGACCGACCACCCGACCGTCGACGAGCTGATCGCCCGGTCCAACCGGCTGGGCGCCGATCCGCGCAACACCAACTACGCCGGGGGCAACACCTCGGCGAAGGGCACCGCGACCGACCCGGTCACCGGTGCGCCGGTGGAGCTGGTGTGGGTCAAGGGATCCGGGGGCGACCTGGGCACGCTGACCCCGGCCGGGCTCGCCGTGCTGCGGCTGGACCGGCTGCGCGCGCTGGTCTCCGGCTACCCGGGGGTTGAAAGAGAGGACGAGATGGTGGCCGCGTTCGACTTCTGCCTGCACGGCAAGGGCGGGGCGGCGCCGTCGATCGACACGGCGATGCACGGGCTGGTCGAGGCGCCGCACGTCGACCACCTGCACCCGGACTCGGGGATCGCGCTGGCCACCGCGGCCGACGGGGAGAAGCTCACCGAGGCGTGTTTCGGCGACCGCGTGGTGTGGGTGCCGTGGCGGCGTCCCGGCTTCCAGCTGGGCCTGGACATCGCGGCCGTGGCGGCGGCGAACCCGCAGGCCATCGGCGTGGTGTTGGGCGGGCACGGGATCACCGCGTGGGGCGCGACCAGCGACGAGGCGCAGGCGCACTCGTTGGAGATCATCGCCGGGGCGCAGGCTTACCTGGACGAGCACGGCGTGGCCGAGCCGTTCGGCCCGGTCGTGGCGGGCAACGAGCCGCTGCCCGAAGCCGAGCGCCGGGCCAAGGCGGCCGCGATCTTCCCGACCCTCCGCGGGTTGGCCTCCACCGACCTGGCCCAGGTGGGCCACTACACCGACAGCGACGCGGTGCTGGAGTTCCTCTCCCGCGAGAAGCTCGCCCCGCTGGCCGAGCTGGGCACGTCCTGCCCGGACCACTTCCTGCGCACCAAGGTCAAGCCGCTGGTGGTGGACCTGCCCGCGGCGGCGTCGGTCGAGGACGTCGTGGCTCGGCTGCGGGAGCTGCACGCCGCCTATAGGGAGGACTACGCGGCCTACTACCAGCGGCACGCGGGCCCGGACTCGCCGCCGATGCGCGGCGCCGACCCGGCCATCGTGCTCGTGCCCGGCGTCGGGATGTTCTCCTTCGGGCGCAACAAGCAGACCGCCCGGGTGGCAGGCGAGTTCTACGTCAACGCGATCAACGTGATGCGCGGGGCCGAGTCGGTGTCGAGCTACGCCCCGATCGCGGAGTCGGAGAAGTTCCGCATCGAGTACTGGGCCCTGGAAGAGGCCAAGCTCGCCCGGATGCCCGCACCCAAGCCGCTCGCCACGCGGGTCGCGCTCGTGACCGGGGCGGCGTCGGGGATCGGCAAGGCGATCGCGGTGCGGCTGGCCGCCGAGGGCGCGTGCGTGGTCGTCGCCGACCTGGACGCGGCCAAGGCCGCCGCCGTGGCCGCCGAGATCGGGAACGCCGACGTCGCGATCGGGGTGGGCGCCGACGTCTCCGACGAGGACGCGGTCGCCGCCGCGCTCGACGCGGCCGTGCTGGCGTTCGGCGGGGTCGACCTGGTGGTCAACAACGCCGGGCTGTCGATCTCCAAGCCGCTGCTGGAGACCACGGTCGCCGATTGGGACCTGCAGCACGACGTGATGGCCAAGGGTTCGTTCCTGGTCTCCCGGGCCGCCGCGAAGGCGATGATCGCGCAGGGGATGGGCGGCGACATCGTCTACATCTCCAGCAAGAACGCGCTGTTCGCGGGCCCGAACAACGTCGCCTACGGGGCCACGAAGGCCGACCAGGCCCACCAGGTGCGGTTGCTGGCGGCCGAGCTGGGCCCGCACGGGATCCGGGTCAACGGCATCAACCCCGACGGGGTGGTGCGCGGCTCCGGGATCTTCGCGGGCGGCTGGGGCGCCAAGCGGGCCGAGGTGTACGGGGTGAAGGAAGAGGAGCTGGGCGCCTACTACGCCAAGCGCACGCTGCTGGGCAAGGAGGTGCTGCCCGAGCACATCGCGGCGGCCGCGTTCGCGCTCACCGGGGGCGACCTGGCCCAGACCACCGGGCTGCACATCCCCGTCGACTCCGGTGTGGCCGCGGCGTTCCTGCGATGACCGCGTTCGCCGCCGTCGACCTGGGGGCGTCGAGCGGGCGGGTGATGCTCGGTCGGGTCGGGCCCGAGCACCTGACGCTCACCGAGGTGCACCGGTTCCGCAACGGCGGGGTGCGGCTGCCCGACGGGCTCTACTGGGACGTGCTCGGCCTCTACACCGACGTCCTCACCGGGCTGCGGGCCGCCGCCCGGGAGGAACACCTGGCGGGCCTGGCCGTCGACTCGTGGGCCGTCGACTACGGGCTGCTCGACGCGCGCGGCGCGCTCCAGGGCAACCCGCGGCACTACCGCGACCCGCGCACCGACGCCGTGATCGACGACGTGCACGCCAAGCTGGACCCGGCCCGGCTGTACGGCGTCACCGGGTTGCAGTTCCTGCCGTTCAACACGCTCTACCAGCTCGCCGCCGAGCCCGTGCTCGACGGTCGGCGGGCGCTGCTGGTGCCGGACCTGCTCGGCTACTGGCTCACCGGCCGTCAGATCGCCGAGGAGACCAACGCCTCCACCACCGGTCTGCTCGACGCCCGCACCGGCGGCTGGTCGCCGCCGCTGCTGGAGGCGCTCGGCCTGCCGCACGGATTGCTGCCCGACGTGATCACGGCGGGCGAGGTGCTGGCCCCGCTGACCGGCGAGGTCGGCGCGGAGATCGGTGTGGACTACGCGCTGCCGGTCACCACGGTCGGGTCGCACGACACGGCGTCGGCCGTCGTCGGCGTGCCCGCGGAGACGGACCGGTTCGGCTACATCTCCTGCGGCACCTGGGGCCTGGTCGGGGTGGAGCTCGACGCGCCGGTGCTCACCGAGGACAGCCGGAAGGCGAACTTCACCAACGAGCGCGGCGTCGACGGCACGATCCGCTACCTGCGCAACGTGATGGGGCTGTGGCTGCTGTCGGAGTCGATGCGCACCTGGGACCTGCGCGGGGTCGGCGTCGAGTTGGACGACGTGCTGACCGCCGCGGCCGCGCTGGCCGCGGGTGGCCCACGCATCGATCCCGACGACCCGGTGTTCCTGCCGCCCGGCGACATGCCCGAGCGGATCATCCGGGCCGCCGGGTTGCGGGACCCGGAGCCCGCGGCCGTGGTGCGCTGCATCCTCGACAGCCTCGCCGTCGCGTTCGCCGAGGCGATGGCCGACGCCGAGCGGCTCTCCGGGCGACCCGTGGAGGTCGTGCACCTCGTCGGCGGTGGCTCGCAGAACGCGCTGCTGTGCCAACTCACCGCGGACGCCATGGCTCGGCCGGTGGTGGCGGGCCCGGTCGAGGCCACCGCGTTGGGCAACGTGCTGGTGCAGGCCCGCACCCACGGCGTGCTGTCCGGTGACCTGGCCGCGCTGCGCGGGCGGGTGCGCACGGCGAGCCGCCTGCGCCGCTACGAGCCGAGGTGACCGCCATGCCGCGCTACTGCTTCCAGCTGCAGGTCAGGCCCGAGCGCCTGGCCGAGTACCGCGAGCGCCACCGCGCGGTGTGGCCGGAGATGCTCGCCGCGCTCCGCGACACCGGGTGGCGCAACTATTCGCTCTTCCTCCGCGGCGACGGGCTGCTGATCGGGTACGTCGAGTCCGACGACCTCGCCGCGTCCCAGGCCGCTATGGCCGCCACGGCCGTCAACGCGCGGTGGCAGGCCGAGATGGCGCCGTTCTTCGTCGACCTCGACGGCCGTCCGGACGAGGGCTTCCTCCTCCTGGACGAGGTCTTCCACCTGGAGGACCAGCTCGCCCTCGACTAGTTTGCTGATGGGTCGCCACGAGGGAGTCACGGTGATCGATTTTGCTCCGGCCGAGTGGGCGACGCTCCGGTTCGCCCCCTTCTGGGTCCTCGCGGCCATCGCGGGGCGCCAACGCGGGTTCGACCAGGTCGAGTTCGACGTGTTCTCCGAGGTCGTCGAGGAGGCGTCGGTGCGGGCGCGGGGACGGTTCGGCGGCGACGTGCTGCACCGCGTCGCGCTCGACCTCGACCGGCTCGCCGCCGCGTTCGGCGACGACCAGCGCTCCGTGGTCACCGGGCTCTTCGAGGTGTGCAGGCTGCTGGAGCGGCTGCCGCCCGACGAGGCCGAGGTGTTCCGCGAGGCCCTCGTGCGCGGGGTGGCGGAAGGGATGGCCCGGGCCCGGGGGCGCTACGGGAGGATCATCAGCGAGGAGGACGAGCGCACCGTGGAGCTGGTGGGGGTGCTGCTGTCCTGAGGCGTGCCGCAGGCGCGCACCCGGGCGGCCGCGGTGGCGAGTCCGCGTCGGGCACCGTGCCGTCGGACGGCGTGGAGCGCGTACGCGCTGCAGCTCGGGGCCAGCGGGCACGCGGGCGTGAACCGCGTGAGGTGGCGTTGGTAGGCGCGGATCAGGCCGCCGACCGGCCGGGCCGCCGAGGCCGGGAGGAGCAGCGCCGCGACCGTCAGGAGGAACGAGAGCTTCAGCAGCGGGAAACCGCCGCAGTCGCAGGCGCCCACGGCGACGTCCGCGGCCACGGCCACGTCGTCGCCGAGGCCCGCGCATTCGCTGCCGCCCTGCATCGGTTCCCGGGGCGGGGGGCGCTTCTGCTTCCGGTTCTGGTTCGGCACCTGCGCGTCCACAACCGGACGAGTCGCGACCCCGCCGTCCTGATTCAGGAAATCCGAGCGAGAGTCACGGATCTGCTGCCGCCGGAGCAGATCCGTGCCTCTCGGCGGCGTCGTCGTCGAGCACGCCGTCGGCGATGAGCGTGCGAAGGCCGCGGGTGAGCGCGGCGCCGGGAGCGAGCACGACCGGGGCGTGCCCGGCCAACTGGGAGCCGACGCCGGGGTAGTCGCCGACGCGGACGAACCACGGGTCGGCGCGGGTGGCGGCGTCGGCCGGGGCGAACACGAGGGTGAACGCGCCGCCGCTGCTGCCGCCCCTGCCGCCCCTGCCGCCGCTGCTGCCGCCGCTGCTGCTGCCGCTGGCGCTGCTGTCGTCTGCACCGCGGCCTGCGACACTCCAGGCGAGCCACGGCGCCGCCGCGCCGTGCACGGCTTGCTCGCCTGCGGCGGTCGCGGTGCGCACCCGCGGCGCGGCTGCGGGCGGGAGCCGCCAGAACAGCCCGCCGTAGCCTGCGCCGTCGCGGCCGTTGGCGGCCGGGCCTGCCAGGCGGAGCGGGCGGGCGGTGGTGTTGGTGAGCGTGGTGACCAGCGCCAGCTCCCACCCGCGCTCGACGAGCCGGGCGCGCACCCTGCGCTCCTCCGTCAGCAGCACCTCGCCCGTCCTGCCGCGCCACTGCAGGGTCTCGTCGAACCCGTCGCCGGTGCGGCGGGAGAACGCGCGGTGCTCGATGCGGCCGTGGTCGCTGCACCACGTGTAGCCGCGGCCGCGCAAGTAGGTGGGGCCGCCCCAGAAGTTCGCGCTGTCGACGTCCGGCACCGCGACCGAGAAGCCCAGGTGCCACGGGTGGTCTTCCGGGGCCACCGCGGTGACCGCTGTGCCGCCCAACGTGCGGACGGGGTGCAGGTGCGGGCGCGGGGCGAGCCCGGGATCCAGATCGCGACCGCCTACGTACTCGGCGACCGTGCGCCCGGCGAGCACCAGGGCGGCCAGAACGGGCTCAGCCACCGCCCGCCGCCACCCGCGGACGCGCCCAGGGCAGGTCGAGCTCCGAGAGCAGCGCCAGCCGATCGGCGGAGCGGACGACCGCAGCGGCGATGCCGGGCACCACGCGGCGGGAGTGCGGACCCGAGGCGTCGAGCTCGGACGGCACCTCGACCGGCTCAGCGGCGAGCCGCACCGCCTCCACCACCTGCATGAAGCCGCGCGTGGCCGCGAGCGGCGCGACCAGCGGCACGTCGGGTGTGCGCACGTGGTCGACGAGGTTCTCCAGCAGGTCGGTGCTCGCGTGCTCGGTGACCACGGCCTGCCGCCCGGGCCGCTCCCACCGGACGTGCCCGGTGCGGTACCGGAGCACGACGCGGCCGCGGGTGCCGTGCACCGCCACGTACGGCTCGACCTCGCGGTCGGCGCACAGGGTGGCAGCCACGGTCACGGCCGTGCCGCGCGCGGTGACCAGCCGCAGGCAGGACGTGTCGTCGGCCTCGATCGGGTTGGCGCGGAACAGCTCCACCCGCACGTCGCGGACGTCGCCCGGCTCGCCGTCGAGGGCGAGCGCGGTGGCGGTGGCGTGGGCGAACGGGTTGGTGAGGGCACCGTCGACCACCGGCTCACCGTCGATGACGCGCCGCCCCGCCCAAGGCGCGCGGGCGTAGTAGGCGGCGTCGCGCCGCCACGCCCCGGCCGCGCCGATGCCGGTGACCCGCCCGATCGCGCCGTCGGCGAGCAGCGCCCGGACGTGGGGGAGCGCGTGGGCGCCGAGGCTCTGGAACCCGACCTGGCAGGCGACCCCGGTGCGCGCCAGCCCGTCCCGCAGCCGGTCGAAGCCCGCGAGCGTCGGCGTCGGCGGCTTCTCCAGCAGGACGTGCGAACCCGCGGCCGCGGCGACCAGGGCCAGTTCCGCGTGGGTGTGGATGGGGGTGCACACGATGGTGACCCGCGGCCGCGCCTCGGCGAGCAGATCCTCGAGGCGGCCGAGCACGGGCACGGCACCCGCCAGGGCGCGCTCCTCGGCGGTCAACGGACGGGGATCGCAGATCCCGGCGAGCCGCAGCGGGGCGCCTGCGCGCACCAACCGGTCGACGTTCTGCAGGTGCCAGCGGCCGTGCCCGTGCGCGCCGACGAGGACGACGGGAACCGGAGGAGGGGCCATAGAGCCACTGTAGGTTTGCTCCGACCGCTTGGAAA
>Ga0207688_10002302_pt1 | contig 10272 bp, 6 predicted proteins | sample KBSMiscanthusM4_FD_184296 | JGI IMG/M metagenome (GOLD analysis project Ga0207688, IMG submission 184296) | Miscanthus rhizosphere microbial communities from Kellogg Biological Station, Michigan, USA - M4 (SPAdes) (version 2) | ecosystem: Host-associated > Plants > Roots > Rhizosphere ...
CCCTGGCCGCACTGTTCGTCAAGCGGCTGAGGCCGTTCGCGGTCGGGTTGGTGATACTCATCGCCACGGTTTTCCGTCCCGGATACCTGCCGGTGCCGTTCGTTCTGGCCGCGCTGCCGTTGACAGCGCTTCTGGCCGCGGGCATCGGCGAGGTCGCGCTGCGCCGTTTGTTCCGCACCGTTGAGCAGCGATCGGTTGGCCTGCGGCGCTTCCGTGTTCCGGCGCTGGCCGCCGGGGCGCTGGTCGTGTCCATCGCCGTGTCGCTCTGGCTGCCCTCCTTTCACGGCTTGATGGAGTCCGACGATGACGCGTCGATGCGGCAGACACAGCAGTGGATCCAGCAGAACGTGCCAAAGACCGACCGGCTGATCGTCGACGATGCGTTTTGGCTGGACCTGGTCCGGGACGGCCGCGACCGGCGCAATGTCGTGTGGGCCTACAAGGTGGACACCGACGCGCAGGTGCAGGGCTGGGCGCCCCACGGCTGGACCGACTACGAGTGGGTCGTGTCGACGGCATCCTTGCGTGCCAACATGCCGCCGAAAGGTGTACTCACTGACGCGGTCGCGCACTCACAATCAGCAGCGATATTCGGCTCGGGCGGGACGCGAGTCGAGGTGCTCCGTGTCGACAATGGCGCACCGACATCGAAACCCCCGTCGCCCGCGGCGCCGGCGTTCGGAGGGCAACTCGCGGCCCGCCTTGCCGGTGCCACCGATCCGGATGTGCTCGCGGTCCTGCAGTCTCGGACGGTGGATCAACGTGTGCTGGCAACGCTGGCAGTGATCGCTGCGACGCAACCCGTTCGGGTCGAGGACATTTCAACCATCGAAGGAGAGGACGACACCGGAACGCCCCGGCGCGATATCACGCTAACGGGCCCGCGCCACCGGCTAGAAGGGGTGGCGGCATTCTTCCAACGCCAAGTGGGCCCGTTCGCAGTGCAGTCCGCGGACCTGACCGCCGTGGGACTGAGAGTTCGATTTCCGTTGCGCACCAAGGATATCGGTCTGAGTACAGGTCCGGCGCCGCTGCAGGGAGGTCCGGCCGCGCTGCGCGTGGCGGACCTGCGCCGCAGCCGACCGGCCGAGCAACTCAACTTCGTGCGCATCGACGGCACCACGGCCGGTTCGCTTGAGACGAGCGATGACGCGAATCCGTCGAGTTACCGGTCGATGCCCGCGGGGACTTACGTGGTGGTGACGAACGATCCGGGCGGAGGTGACCCGGTTATCCGTCAGGTGCTCACCCTCGATCCAGGGGTGACCTACACGCTCGCACTGTTCTCTGCGGCCGAATCCAGCCAGCTCGCAGTGCAACTCGCGCCGGACGGGCCGCCCACTGGATCCACGCCCGACTCCGCCGTGCGGATGCTGCACGCTGCGGCTGCAGCGGGATCCGTCTACCTGGCGCTGGTTGCACCGGGCATGGTCGAGCCGATGGTGCTGGCGAACCAAGCTGGTTACGGGTTGATCACCGGGTATGCCGCGGTGCCCGCGGGGCAGTACGAAGCGGTGGTGAGTGCGAACGGTCGGGAATGGCGCCAACCCGTTGAATTCCTCGGTGGCGAGCCGATGAGTCTCCTGCTCACCGACGGGCCGGACGGTCCCGTCCTGCGGACGCTGCTGGATGTTCCGGAGGCCCCCGCGGCGCTGAATCCCCCGACGTTGACGATGCCCGCGAGCGGAAGTGCGGTGGAGAAGACCACAGCGAAAACGCCTGCCATTGGCTCGGACGGCAGGCGGATCGCGGTCGCGATGTGCGTCGCCGCCATATTGTGCGCAGCGGTCCTGATGACCAGGGCGCGACCGACGCGGCGGCCCGGACAGCAGAACGACGCCGCGCTGCACGAAGCGGTGCGGGCGCGCCGGCGCGAGGTGGTTCGCCACGCGGGACCGGTCGACGACACTGCGCGACTACCTAGGGTCGTTAAGGATTCGGTTCCGCAGCGGCGGCCGCGACTGCCGAACGATGCTGCACTGCGCGAGGCTGTGCGGGCGCGCGGGCGGGGCGGTGCGGTGGTTCGCCGGACACGACCGGTTGACGACACTGCGCCACAAGATCTCGATGTTGAGAAGACCGGGCGACTGCCCAGGGCGGTCGTTGAGTCGTCGGTTCCGCCGTGGCGGCGTGGACAGCGGAACGATGCTGCGCTGCGCGAGGCTGTGTGCGCGCGCGGGCGGGGCGGGGCGGTGGTTCGCCGGACACGACCGGTTGACGACACTGCGCGACTACCTACGGCGGCCGTTAGGCCTTCGGCTCTGCGGGAGCCCAGATGAAGAGGAGCCTTTGTACCGCATCGGCAATTGCGCTCGTGCTGGTATTGATGGCCGGCGCCGGCTGGTGGATCGCGCAAGCCATCGATCCGCGGCTGGATGCGGCCGACATCGCCGGCATGCGGGAGGACACCGCGCGTATCGCCGGCCAGAAATTCCTGGATGAGTACGTCGAACCCGACGGGCGGGTCGTGCGACGTGACGAGGGCGGCGACGTCGTAAGCGAGGGGCAGGCCTACGGGATGCTCATCGCGGTGGCCGTCGGTGACGAGACTCGGTTCCGGTCGATATGGAAGTGGACGAACACCCACCTGCGCCGCACCGACGGCCTGCTGTCCTGGCGGTGGGCCGATAACAAGGTCACCGGTGTCAACAGCGCTGCGGATGCCGATCTCGATGCGGCGCGGTCGTTGGTTTTGGCCGGCCGACGCTTCAATGCGCCGGAGCTCACCAGGGACGGCAGACGCCTGGGCGTGGCGATCCTGGAGACGGAGACCGTCGCCGTCGGCACCGGGATAGCCCCCTCTAGCGATGTGAATCCGCCGGGTACCTGGGTGGCCGGATCGGGGCGCACGCTGGTCGGCGGAAACTGGGCCAGGTCGGCGCCGTACGTCATCAACCCGGGGTACTTCAGTCCTCGCGCCGAATGGGAACTCTTCGAGGCATCGGCCGACCGGCGGTGGACGGACATCACCCGCACCCAGCGGGTCCTGGGCTGGCAGCTCATCGGGACCGGGATGCTACCACCGGACTGGGCCACCGTGAGTGACGTCGGCCATGCCGTGCCCACCGGACCCGTCACCGGGGGCCCCATCCGTTTCGGTCTCGACGCCGCGCGCCTACCAGTCCGGTTCGCAGAATCCTGCGATCGAGAAGACCGCGCGCTCGCGGGTGCGATGCGCCCGGTCCTCACGGCGCCGGGTGAAAATCCCGCGTTGCGCAACCTGAATGGGTCGGCTGCCAGCAATTGGCAGCATCCCGTCGCCCTGGTCGCCGCCGCGGCCACTGAACAGGGCGCCGGCAATCCCGACGGTGCCGTCGAACGTCTCGACGCGGCGGCGCAACTGGAGCAACGGTCTCCGACCTATTACGGCGCCGCCTGGGTGGCGCTCGGCCGCATCATGCTGACCACGTCGCTGCTCGGCGAATGCCCGGTGGCCGGCTGAGCGTTTCAACCACCCGAGGCCCTAGTCCTAGTCACCGCCGCCGTGCCCATGCCCGCCGCCACCGTGGCCTCCCCCGCCGTGGCCACCCGGCCCCTTCGGACCCGGGTTGAAGACGCGGGGTGGCTGAAAAATTGGTGGCAGCCACTGGATGATCTGCGGCGGTATCGCCGGCGCAACCACAACAGGCGGCGGAGCGGCCGGTGGGGGTGGCGGCGCTGCCGGGGCGGGCGCAACGTTGCGCACCACCACTGGCGGCGGCGCGGCGGGCAGAATCTTCAGCCGTGCCGTCGCGATGGGCGCAGGTGGTGCCGCCGGGGCGGGGGCAGGGACCGTCTCGGGCACCTGCTGCGGCGCCGCGGGCGGTGCAGGCTGCGAGGCGGTAGGCGGCGCCACCGCCTCCGGATCCACGGTCATCTCGCCGGAGTGTTGATCCGCGGTTGGCTGGACACTGATCACCATTGCGACGGCCAGTGCCGTCACTCCCGCGACGAAGATGGCGGTCAGCGAGCTGCCCATTAATAGGAACGGCTTGCTGCGTTCCGATTCGCGGTCGGAGTCCGAAGCGATGTCGGCGGTCTCCAGGAATGAGTCGGCGTCGCCAAGGAAGGTTGTGGCGCCATCGGCCAGGGCGTAGGCCGTGGTCTCGTCGGGATCTTGTGAGTAGGCAAGGCCGACCGTGGACGCGTCATAGCGCGGCGCATTCGCCGACGCCAGCGCAGCGCCGCGCGCCAACGCCAGCTCGGGTTCGTCAGGGGCGATCACCGGCACCGAGACCGCGTCCTTCAAATGTGCCTTGACCGCGGTGACGTCCACATTGGAGCCAACGATGAACATACCCTGGGGCATCAATTTCTCGGCCTGCAGGCCGGTGACCATTTCGGTCAGCACGGCGATCGTGTCCGCACTGTGCAGACCTTGGCTCAGTACCCTTACCACCGAGCCATCGGCTGTTTCGACGACGGCCAGTGTCGCGGTGTCCTGCTCGACGAACATCAGTGCGGTCTTGTCGTAGCCCACTGCGCGGCCGACCGCCTGGGCGAGCGCCGCGGCGGCGTGCAACTCCGAAACCAGCAGCACATCTTCGATGCCGCGGGCGACCAATGCCTCCCGCAGTACCGCCGCTTGGGCGTGGTGAGTCCAGGTCACCCCGGTCGACACCAGATGGTGGCCGGCGGCGATCGCGCCCTCCTGGGTTCCCAGGATCGCGGCGATGACGTGATCGGATGCGCTCGACGTTGCCGAGCCGTCGATGGCGGTGATGTCGAAGACGTCGCGCTCGATGATGACACCGTCGGCCTTTTCGCCCTCAACGAGTGCGATGCTGACCGTCGTGGGTGTCATCGACACGCCGAGTACGATCTCCACCGCCCCTCCAACACCTTTGCTAGGCATGTTCAGCTCTTGGCGGGAAGCGCGTTCCCACGCAAGCCGTCGACGTCCTCTCACCCATCGCCGCTGACCGCATCCGGCGGGTCTCGTCGACGTGGGCTCGCGCTTGCCCTGCGAGAAAAACCCTACTCGCTCGGTCCAATCCCGACGCGTCATGCGGCGAGATTGTTCAGATCCTGCCGGGCTTCCAGAAACGGCTGAGGCGCGGCGGCGGCCTTCCAAGAATTCTGTTGCACGACTTGCTTTGTTAAGGGTTGCGGCACGCGCTCTGGGGAAGCGCTGAAGTCAGCCGGCCGTATCGGTAGCGGCGCCGCCACGCGGTATCACCTGGTAGCTGTAACGCCACTCGACCTCGGTGCCGCACTCACCGCCGACCGGCCGTGATCCGTGCAGATGCAAAAAGGCGACCATGTCGTCGTCGCCGACTTGAGCTTGAGCCTTCCGCATCGCCAGCGCGCTTACTTGGGCCGGGCTCGTGCTCTCGGGCACCACGATTCTGTCGCGGTGCACGTTCGAGGCATCGGCCATCGCGTCAGGCTCCGGCACGTTGAGCGCTTCGTTTCCCGACGACACGCGCCCGCACACGATCGTGACCGATACGTGGCGCACCTGCGACGCAAACATCGCGATCGCTGCCGACCCCCGCCACCCGGGTCGGCGTCAGACGCGGTACGGGCCCGACCGTTCGAGCAGTGGATCCCGGTCAGCCGATGTGACGAACGCGCAGCGCGAGTGCGGCGGTAACTTCTGGACATCGGACCGACTACGGTGACTTCTCGCCGCGCAGTCACGTTCCGCCGCAGAGTGACTGAGTGCCGGTGCGGACCCACAGGACAAGCTTGCGGACGCGATGGCACCCAAGTTCCCCTGCCGGACAGGCACTTCCGTGCGTCTACCCGTACACAACAAGGGTCACCTCTGACCAATCCTCGTGGGCGTACCGTGGACTCTGCTTAGTTGGCGCCATCGAGCCGGTGGTGTCGCACGAGTGACGAGCCGGACAGGAGTCCGCCTGCTGATTCACAGCGGCCGGTGCCCAATCGCCAGGCCGCTGCAGTCCAGGCGTTTCGATCATGGAGGACGACCCGGAATGTCGTTAATACATGGCTGGATGCCGGCGACGGTGCAGGTGATCACCGCCGTGGTGCTGGTGTTGGCGATCGGCCGGCGATCTCGCCGGTGGCGCGTGATCTCGGTTCCCGTGGCGTTTTTCATCGGCGTTGCCCTGACCGGAGCGGTATTTTGGTTCATCGAGGACCAAGGGTTGGCCGACGATCCGGCGCCGCTGGGCCTGTGGGTGTGGATCACTTCGACCGGGCTGGCCGCGGTGGTGGTCGTGCTGGGATGGCGCGACGTGCCCTGGTGGCGGCGTGGTGTCTCCGTCCTGGCGGTTCCGCTATGTGTGCTATGCACGGCGCTGACTGTGAATATGTGGGTTGGTTATTACCCGACGGTCGGTACGGCATGGGACCGAATGACCGGTGCGCCGCTGCCCGGGCAGACCGACCGCGCCACGGTTGCCGCGCTGCAGCAACAGCACAGGTCGCCGGATTGGAGAACCATCGTGTCCGTGCGAATCCCCGATCATGCGTCGGGATTCAAACACCGTGACGAGCTCGTCATGCTGCCTCCGGCGTGGTATGCCAGCACGCCACCGCCACCCTTGCCGGTGGTGATGATGATCGGAGGTGAGTTTGGGAATCCGGCCGCCTGGCTGTACGCCGGCGATGCCCAAAGCACGATCGCCGACTTCGCGGCCGCGCACGGCGGCAATGCGCCGGTGCTGGTGTTCCCCGACTCTAGCGGGACCTTCAGCAATGACACCGAGTGCGTGAACGGTGTACGCGGCAACGCCGCGGATCACCTCACCAAAGACGTAGTGCCGTATATCCTTTCCAATTTCGGCGTCAGCCGGGCTGCGGCCAACTGGGGTATCGTCGGCTGGTCGGCGGGGGGCACCTGCGCGCTGACTCTGAGCGTGATGCATCCGGAGCGGTTCGGTGCGTTTGTTGACATCGACGGCCAGCTGGGTCCCACTGCGGGCACCAAGCAGCAGACCATCGCCCGGCTGTTCGGCGGCGACGCCGATGCCTGGGCGGCTTTCGATCCCCTGACCGTGATCGCCAAACATGGTGCATACAGCGGACTGTCGGGCTGGTTCGCGGTCTCGGCCGACACTTCTACGGTGTACCGCGCGCCGGCAGACGCCGGTTCGCTTCCCACAGACGACCCGGATCCGAACCCCGAAGACCACGCCGCCATCGCCAATAGGCTGTGCCAATCGGCCAGCAGTCACGGCATCGAGTGCGCAGTCGTGTCCAACCCTGGTAAGCACGACTTCTCATCCGCGGCGTCGGCGTTCGCTGCGGCGTTGCCCTGGCTCGCCGGAAAGCTCGGCACACCCGAGGTGCCGCCGATCGCAATGCCAGGCGCCCCTCCGCCCCGGTGATGTGGCGTCTCGATCAAAATCCCACGACCATTGAGCCTCCCAGCCGTTTGACGCCTGTATCCCGCCGCCGTGATTACGGCGGCGGGCGAGGAGGAGGCGGCGGCGGTGGCCATGATCCTGGAGCCGGGGGTGGCCGTCGACGAGGTTGAGGATCTCCACCTCGGGACCATGCGTCCGCCGGTCGGTGCTCGCCTGAGTCGCCGGTTTCCAACCTGTCATCGCGGACCGGGCGCCCGGCGAGTTGTTCACGCTTGCCGAATAGATACGGGTATGCAATTCCGGCGATTGCAGCGCCGATGAGTGGTGCGAGCCAGAACACCCAGAGCTGCGCGGGGGCGCCGTCATCGTTGAAGAACGCGACGCCCGTCGAACGCGCCGGGTTGACCGACGTGTTGGAGATGGGGAGGGAGATTAGGTGGATCACCGTGAGGGTTAGACCGATGGCCAGCCCGGCGAATCCCTTGGGCGCCCGGTCATCGGTGGATCCCAGAATGACTAGCAGGAACACAAAAGTCAGGACGACCTCGGTGATGATGACTGCCGACAGTGAGTAGCCGCCAGGAGAGTGCGCGCCAAATCCGTTCGCCGCCATACTGCCGGTCGCGCTGAAGCCTTGCTTGCCCTTGGCGATGAGGTAGATCACCAGGCCAGCGAGTAAACCGCCGATCACCTGAACAGTCCAGTAGGCCGGCAGCGCTTTCCACTCCACCCGTTTCGCAAGGGCCGCGCCCAGCGTGACCGCGGGATTGAAATGGCCGCCGGAGACGGTGCCGAACGCGTAAACGCCCGTGAGTACGGTCAGACCGAAGGCGATAGCCACTCCGAGTAGACCTATCCCTACCGAAATACCCTCAGGGAGGAACACAGTTGTGGCGAACACCGCGCTGCCGCAGCCGCCCAAGACCAACCAGAAAGTGCCGATCATCTCCGCTGCCAGTCGATGAAACATGGTTGGAGCAGTCATGTGTCCCGCCTTCGCCCTTGAGTTGGTGTGCCTTGGCTTGAGGGTGGCACAAGAGGCGACCCACATGTGAGTGAACTGTTCTTGGTAGTGCATACCACGCTAATACATTGGCAGAGTGTGTCTTTCACAGTGTCGACGGCTTTGCTTGGGGCGCTGGTTTCCGCGCTCGGCAGGGACGGTGATCCCCGCGCCCTCAGAGGCTGGGCGTCGAATTTCAGGCTTGTGGCCTTGGTGTGAGCCGCCGCCGTGCAATGCTCACGGCATGGCGGCCACTCCGGAGACGCTATACGCGAAGGATGGCGACTCCCACCACCTCGCGTACCAGGTCGTCGGTGAGGGGCCCGATCTGCTCTTCGTGCCTACCGCGACCTTCCCGATCGACCTGCTGTGGGATGAGCCCACCGTCGCCGGCCATCTTCGCCGGCTGGCGTCGTTCAGCCGCCTGATCTTGACCGATCTCCTCGGCACCGGGAGCTCCGATGCGGTGCCGGTCCACGACCGTCCCGCGATGCAGGCCTGGACCGACGGGCTCGTCGCGGTGCTCGACGCGGTGGGGAGCGAGTGCGTGTCGGTCTTCGCGATGTCGGAGTCGGCGCTTCCTGTCATGTTGCTGACCGCGAGCCATCCACACCGAGTGCGCTCGCTGGTGCTCTTCGACTCGTTCGCGCGCTACGAACGTGCCCCCGATCAGCCCTTCGGGATGCCCGAATCGACACTCGCGAAATATCTCGACGGCTTCGAGCGGACCGTCGGCAATGGTGGGGTCGTCGACAAGCTGGCGCCGAGCTGGGTGGGTGACGTCGCGAAGCGGCGCTGGTGGGCGCGCGGTGAGCGCCTGTCCGGTGGCCCCGGGTATTTCAGGGCGGTGCTCGACCTGTACCTGCACAGCGACGTGCGTCCCGCGCTCGAGAGCATCCAGGCGCCGACATTGCTGTTGCACCGGCGTGGTGACCGCCACGTGCGTGGCGAGCACACCCGCGATCTCGCCGAGCGCATCCCGCACGCGCGTCTGGTGGAGCTTGAAGGCGATGACAACATCTGGTTCGCCGGCGACGCCGACCGCGTGCTCGACGAGATCGAATCGTTTCTCACCGGCGGACGCTGGGCTGCACCGTCGAACCGCGTGCTATCGACCGTGCTGTTCACCGACATCGTCGGATCGACGCAACGCGCCGCGCAGCTGGGCGACGAAGCGTGGACGACGGCCCTCGCTGCGCACAACCGCCTAGTCGAGCGGTATGTGACCGGCGCGCGTGGTGTCGTGGTGAAGTTCACCGGCGACGGTGCGCTGGCGACGTTCGACGGCCCGGCGCGAGCGATCAACTGTGCGTGCGCGATTCGCGACGCGGTGGAAGACCTCGGCCTCACCATTCGTGCGGGACTGCACACCGGCGAGGTGGAGATGGCCGACGGCGACGTCCATGGCATCGCGGTGCACATCGCTGCTCGCATTATGGCGATCGCGGGCCCTAGCGAGGTACTTGTGTCGGGGGCGATCCCACCGCTGGTGCTGGGGTCCCGGATCGGGTTCGACGACCGCGGCAGTCACGAACTCAAGGGTGTGCCTGACCGTTGGCCCGTCCTCGCAGTGCGGGACACCCGCGGCTGACGGGCGCGGCCGTCAAGCCACGTAGCTTGTGAACGTTCAGGGATGCTCGAGCGACCGGATTGCGCCCACGGTGTAACCGTGCGCCGCCCGTTCCGGCCCATCAGCCGGCGAAGGACATCAACGGCGATGCTCGGTCCTGCAATGGGCCAAGCATCGAAAAAGTGCCGCCAAACGTGGTGAACCCAATCGTCTACCAGACCGTTGAACTCGATATCGACGCCGTGTAACTGAATCGCCCGACTCGGGCATCACAACAGGATAGCCCGACAGCAAACCCAACGCAGTAGTGCGCGGGGTCGCGAGGTCAACCACATCATCACCGAACCGGAGCCGCCGGTTTCGTCGGCGTGAACGTTGCGCCCCGTGGACCAACCGAATCCGCAGGAAGAACACCGAATGCACCGAAAGGGCGGATCGGC
>Ga0207688_10002303_pt1 | contig 10272 bp, 8 predicted proteins | sample KBSMiscanthusM4_FD_184296 | JGI IMG/M metagenome (GOLD analysis project Ga0207688, IMG submission 184296) | Miscanthus rhizosphere microbial communities from Kellogg Biological Station, Michigan, USA - M4 (SPAdes) (version 2) | ecosystem: Host-associated > Plants > Roots > Rhizosphere ...
CTTCGGTCTGGACGCCGGGGCGGGCGTCCAAGCCCTCCTGCGCGAGCGCGGCCGCGGCTTTGCCATCGGAGACGTCCGGGTGCCTCTGGTTTGCGGGGCCGCGCTGTTCGACCTGCTCAATGGCGGCGACAAGAACTGGGGCCGCTTCGCGCCTTATCGGGATCTCGGCTACGCCGCCGCCGCGGGGGCCGGCGAGACGTTTGCACTGGGGACCGCGGGTGCCGGCTTTGGCGCCACCACCGTCGATCTCAAGGGCGGGCTGGGATCGGCCTCGGCAACCACGCGGGACGGCCATACCGTCGGGGCCCTCGCCGCGGTGAACGCCTGTGGCAGCGCCAATGTCGGCCACGGGCCGCATTTCTGGGCGGCTCCGTTCGAGATCAACCGCGAGTTCGGCGGGTTGGGGTTTCCGGCCACCCTGCCAACTGCGGCGCTGGTCCCGACCTCGAAGGGACGCCCGGGCGAGAACACGACCATCGCCATCGTCGCCACCGATGCGGCGCTGACCAAGGCTCAGACTAAGGAACTGGCAGTCATGGCGCAGGACGGGCTCGCCCGCGCGCTCTACCCGGCGCACACCACCCTTGACGGCGACACCGTGTTCGCCGTTGCGACCGGGCGGCGGCCGCTGGCCGACGCCGTCAACGAACTCGCAGAGCTCGGCGCCGTGGCCGCCAACACACTGGCGCGCGCCGTCGCCCGGGGGGTATTCGAGGCGAGGGCCCTCCCCAGCGGCCCACCCAGCTGGAAGGATCGCCACGGCAAGTGACTTTTCGCGAATTATCAGCGGTTTTGTTGACTCCGCCTCGAATTGGCCACTTAAGGTGGGATTAAGGATATAGGCGGAAAGTCAGGCTCTTGGTGCCCAAGGGCTTGCCGCATCCCACGGTCGGAGGTCGGACATGCGTCTGGCAGCAATAGCGTCTGCGCTTGCCATTCTCTTATGCGCAGCTGTGTTTGGCGCGATTTTCTTGCAGCGAACCTCCGTGTCCGGCCCGGCGCCCTCGCCAGCCCTGGCAGCGCCTGGGGAAGAACCCGCTTCAGCGATCGGGGCGAGCGCGCGCGTTGATGCCGCAAGGACGGCTCCCGGCACGACCGAGCAGCCGATGGTGGTCGCGCAGGCCGCGCCCGCAGCGGCCCCAACCACCTGCAGCAATCCCAATGGCCTGGGCGTCGCCCGCACGGTCGAGATCGACACCACCGGCGGGCCCGGCTTCGGCTTCGAGCACTTCAAGAGCCACGATTTTCTGCGCGAAGGCGAGATCGTGCTGACCTTCGACGACGGCCCCTGGCCGAAGAACACGCCGAACGTGCTCGCCGCGCTGGCCGCGCATTGCACCAAGGCGATCTTCTTCCCGATCGGCCTGCATGCCACCTACGAGCCCGGCATCCTCAAGCAGGTTGCCGCCGGCGGCCACGCCGTCGGTTCGCACACATGGTGTCACCAGGATTTGTCGAAGACCAAGGGCAAGTGCCTGATCGGCGGCAAGACCCAGGCCTACGAATACGATCCCAAGGACGAGATCGAGAAGGGCATCAGCGCCGTGCGTTGGGCCGTCGGCGGTCCGACCGCGCCGTTCTTCCGCTTCCCGGCGCTGCGGCAGCCGCAGGAACTCATCGACTACCTGGGCAAGCGCAACATCGCCATCTTCTCGACCGACCTCGACTCCTTCGACTTCAAGATGCGCAAGCCCGAACAGGTCCGGCAGTCGGTCATGGCCAAGTTGAAGAAGCACGGCAAAGGCATTGTTCTGCTTCACGATTTCCAGCACGCCACCGGTGATGGCGCGATGGAGCTGCTGAACGATCTCAAGGCCGGCGGCTACAAGGTCGTGTTCATGAAGCCCAAGTTCCCGGTGACCACGATCGCCTCCTACGACGAGGCGATCCTGAAGCAGGTGAAGGGCCCCGTGAGCGATGGCCGCCCGACGTCAAGCGTCGTGAAGACCATCAGCGAATAGCTCGCGCGCTCTACTCCCGAATCGCTCCGCCCGGTACGGCGCGGGGTCACAGAACGGCGTCGCGCCCGTCATCATCTCGGCCAGGAGCCGTCCGGTGGCGGGCCCGAGCGTCAATCCCCAGTGGGCGTGACCGTAGGCGAGCCAGAGGCCAGCTTGGCCCGGCGCGCGGCCAATCACCGGCCGCGAGTCCGGAAAGCAGGGCCGGCTGCCCATCCACGTCGCCGTCTCGGCCTGCTCCCCCAGCGGGAAAAGCTGCCTGGCGGACGGAAGCAGCCGATCGAACTGCACCGGCGTCGGCGGAGCGTCGCGGGCGGCGAATTCCACCCCGGTCGTGAGCCGGATGCCCTGCTCCATCGGCGCAAGGCAGTAGCCGATGTCGGTGTCGACCACCGGCCGCGCGAGCGCGGCGTTGCCGGTCGGCCGATAGTGCCGGTGGTAGCCGCGCTTGAGGCCAAGCGGCAGCTTGATGCCGAGCGGCGCCAGCAGGTCGGGAGCAAATGGTCCTAACGCCACCACCGCCTGCGCGGCATCGAGGGGCCCCTCGGTGGTCTCCACCCGCCAGCGCCCGTCGGCGCGATGCAGCGAGCGCGCATCGCCGCGCACCACCACGCCGCCCAGCGCGGCAAAGCGCGCCGCATAGGCCTGGGTGACCGCGAGCGGGTTGGTGACGCTGGCGACACCCTGCCAATGAACCGCATGCCGGAAGACCGGCGCGAGGCTCGGCTCGAGCGCGCGCGCCGCCTCGGTGTCGAGCGCGCGGTAGGAAATGCCGAACTCCTGAGCCAGCGCCAGTTCGCCCTTGAGCGCGCCAAAACTGCGGTCGCCGCGGTAGAGCTTGAGCCAGCCCTCCTTGCGGAGATAACGGAGCGCGCCCGCTTCCGCGAGCAGCGCTTCATGTTCCGCGACCGCGCGCGCGAACAGCGGACGAATCACACGCGCGGTTTCCATCAGGCGCGCGGGGGACGATGCGGCACGAAACTTGAGGAGCCACGGGGCCACGTACGGCAGGAAGGTCAGGTGATAGTTGGCCTCCGGAGAGCATTTGAGCGCGACCCGCAGCAAGGCCAGGGGATCCGACGGAAAGGCAGGTGGAAAGATCGTATTGCCCTCGATCGCACCGGCGTTGCCGTAGGAGGTCTCCTCGCCAGGCGCGCGCCGATCGAGCAGCGCAACGGCCAAGCCCCGCTTCGCCAGATGCAGGCCAACCGAGGTGCCGACAATGCCGGCACCGAGCACGAGAGCATCGACGCGTGCCATGGAATTCCTTTCCGGATCTCAACGTGGCGTAGCGCCGTATATATGGGAGAGATTTCGCGCGTGGCAGGATGCTCCGTGCGATTCAGCCCTGCTTGACCGGCGTGCGGGCGCGTTGCCCCTTCCCGCCGCCCGTGTTAGGCGAACGACCCGTTTCGGAGGATCTGATGCGGCATCCGCTTATCGTGGCTCCGTCGATCTTGGCCGCAGACTTCGCCAAGCTCGGCGAGGAGGTGCGCGCCGTCGACGCGGCGGGTGCGGACTGGATCCATGTCGACGTCATGGACGGGCACTTCGTGCCCAACATCTCGATCGGTCCCGACGTGGTGAAGGCGCTGCGCCCGTACACCCGGAAGGTGCTCGATGTGCATCTGATGATCGCGCCCTGCGATCCATATCTTGAAGCCTTCGCCAAGGCCGGCGCCGACATCATCACGGTTCACGTGGAAGCGGGACCGCACGTGCACCGTTCGCTGCAGACGATCCGCGCGCTCGGCAAGAAGGCCGGCGTGACGCTCAACCCCGGCACCCCGGCGAGCGCGATCGAGCCGGTCATCGATCTCGTCGATCTCATCCTGGTGATGTCGGTGAATCCAGGTTTCGGCGGCCAGAGCTTCATTCCCTTCGCCGCCGAGAAGATTGCGCGCTTGCGCGCGCTCGCGGGAGCGCGGCCCATCGACGTCGAGGTCGATGGCGGCATCACCGCGGAGACCGCCCCGATCGTTGCGCGGGCGGGCGCCAATGTGCTGGTCGCGGGGTCGGCCGTGTTCAAGGGCGGCAAGCCCGACATCTATCGCGCCAACATCGCCGCCATACGCAACGCGGCGGCGCTTGCGCGCGGAGAAGCGGCGTAATGGGCGTCCTGATCGACGGCGCGTGGCACGACGGCGAGCTTCCGCAGGAAACCGGCGCCAGCGGTGAGTTTCGCCGCGCCGACAGCCGCTTTCGCGAGCGGATCACGGCCGACGGTTCCTCGGGATTCCAGGCCGAAGCAGGCCGCTATCACCTCTACGTCGCGCACGGCTGTCCGTGGGCGCACCGCACCTTGATCTATCGGTCCGTCAAGAAGCTCCAAGGCGCGATCACGGTCGCCTATTCGGTTCCGGGCCTTCGGCAGCAAGGGTGGACCTTCGACGACGATCCCCTGTTCCCGGATTGCACCCCCGACCGCGTGAACGGCTTCCGCTACCTGCACCAGGCCTACACCGCCACGGATCCGAACTATACCGGCAAGGTCACCGTTCCGACGCTGTGGGACAAGAAGACCCGACGGATCGTCAACAACGAATCCCCCGACATCATCCGCATGCTCAACAGCGAATTCGACGCCATCGCGGGTGATGGCACCGATTTCTACCCCAAGCCGATGCGCGCCGAGATCGATCGCCTCAACGATCTCATCTATGCGAACGTCAACAACGGCGTCTACCGCTGCGGCTTCGCCAAATCGCAGGCCGCCTACGAAGAGGCCTATGACGCGCTGTTCGCTACCCTCGACGAGCTCGAGGCCCGGCTGTCACGGCAGCGCTACCTGCTCGGTCACCGGATCACCGAGGCGGACTGGCGGCTGTTTCCCACCCTGGTCCGCTTCGATGTCGCCTACTTCTCGCTGTTCCGATGCAACAAGAAACGCATCGCCGACTACCCCAACCTGTCCGGCTACATGCGCGACCTCTATCAGCTGCCCGGCATCGCCGAGACGGTGAAGGCGCGCTATTACGTCATCAATTACTGGTCGATCGCGCGGCTCAATCCGCTCGGCATCATCCCGAAAGGAACGCCGGTCGATTACGCGCAGCCGCACGATCGCGCCCGCCTCGCCAACTAGCCTGGAGCATCGCGAAGCGCGATCCACTCGTGTCGCCCTAGGTCCCGGGTCTCGTGGAGTCGACCCTCGGGCCGCGCACCGCGCGGACCCGGGGGCTCGCCCGGGACACGAGAGATCGGCGGCTCGCGCGTGAGCCGTTGTCCGTATTGGTTTCACGATGTCAAACAGCGCAGTGTTCTTCGTTCCCGCGGCGCGTTGTTGCGCTCGGGTTTGTCCGCCTTCGTCACAATTGCCTTCGCTTCCGCCTCCCGCGGCGGCCGTTCGCGCCGCGGCCGCAGGACGCCACTCCCCGCTCCGGCTTCAGGACCGTTTTCGGAGACGCACCTCCATGAGCGAGGTTGCGAATCCTTATACTATAAATTCGTTACGTAGTCAATACCGAACTCATGTCGTGTCGAACCCCGCCGGCGCAAACGGATGCCGGTTACGAATCGGGCATCACTCCTAGCGACTATCATTAACACCCGCGATCCTCTTAGCGGCGGCACCTTGCATGCGTGCCACGGCAACCAGCTTGGTCGGATTATCAGGTGTGGCATCGTAGCCTGCCAGCGTCGCTCCCACGATCAGCTTGTGGTCCAGCGTGCCGAGGCCGATGTGCGTCTCCGCGTCCATGGTCGTAGTCCCGGCGAAAGCCTGTTGGCCTAAACGAGGTACCTGGACTGGCTTGAATCCGGGAACCGACTGACTCTTCTGAACAGCCTGCTTGTACGCCGATGACGCGTCCCTTGAGCTCCCGTACTGATCGACCGTGATCGTTACTTTCTTGGAACCGTCGCCGCTCTCGTAAATCACCAATCTCGTGGCTTTGGGGTTGCCGGTAGCCGTCAAGTTTCGACCCGTGCTGGTTTCCCGGGTGATATCGGGGAAGAGCCGGCTGACCTCGCTGAGCGGCACGATGACATTGCGAGGCAGTGTACCGCTAGGCGTGGCGGGCGCCGAGAAGCTCTCGCACACCAGCGAAAGAGTCCCGACCATCGCAATCAATAATGCCGTGAGTCGCCCTGGTCGTGATCCACTGCCCATGTCACCTCAAGCTTCCCGCTCTGTCCGCTCACTTCGCTTCCATGCTTTTGAACCCGAAGTCCGCGATCGAGCCGGCCGCGCGATGTGCGCGAGCTTCGCGCATAGGACATGAGACCCCTCAATTCACCTTCGTCACGAAAGCGCGGGCCGCGGTGATCTCGGGGCGGACCGGATCGGCGGCCTCGCCGAGTGCGACGGCGGCGGCATAGTATTGCCGCGCCAAGCCGGCGTCTCCGGCCTGCTCCGCCGCCTTCGCGGCGCCGAGAGTGGCGCCGAGCCGGTGCGGCTCCTTCTTGAGCGTCGCCTCGAAGGCCGCGAGCGCGTCCTTGGCTTTCCCGCGTTCGAGCAGCATCGCACCATAGAGCTCGCGCGCCGGCACGATCGGCCCGGGCGTCACCGGTGATTTCTCGGTCTTGTCCTCGGCGGCCGCGGCCGCGGCCATGGCGGCGAGCGCCTCGTCGTATTTGCCCTGTGCGTAAAGGAGCCACGCATTCGCGGTCTGCCACTGGATATCGACCTGCTCGGCCCAATAGGCGTCCTTGGCCTCGCGCAGTTTGTCGCGCAACTCCGCCAGCTTGGCGATGTCGGCCTTGGCCGCGTCGGGCTTGCCCAAGCGGGCCGCGCCCACCGCGCGGGCGAAATGGGTGATCGCCATGACATGCAGGAACTTGCTGGGCCTCACCTCGAGCGCGGCGGCACCGCTCCAATCCCCCCGCTCCATCGCATAGCGCGCGGGCGACGCCGCAAGCGCGAAGCTCGCGCCCGGAAGGTCGGGATTGACTGCCGTTCCCGCTGCCATCTCGTCGATCACGGCGCGCGCGTTCTTGTCCTGCGCGAGCTGCAGATAGGCGTAGACCATGTAGTCCTGACCGTGGAGCTGGTCGCCGTATTCCTTGTCGGCCTTGGCCGCGCGTACCGAAGCTGAATTAGCGGCGATCGATTCCTTCCAGTAGCCGACACGGGTGAAGATGTGGGACGGCATGTGCTGCGCGTGCGGCGCCGTCGGCGCGATCTTGGAATAGCGCGTGGCGGCGTCGAGGCCTTTGTCGGCGATGGGCGGGTAGTCGTAGGAGTGAATGAGATAGTGCGCGACGCCGGGATGTTGCGGCTGGCGCTTGAAGATGCCTTCCAGGATCGCGGCCGCCTTGAGCTGATTGGCGTAGGTCTTGTCGGCGGGCGAAGCCGCAACGTCGAGCGCAAGGGCATAATAGATTTGCGCCTCGTCGTCCTGCGGATAGCGTTGCGCCACCGCCTCCATCGCCTTGAGATAGGCCTGCACCCGGGTGCGGTGGTCGAGCTTGTCGTAATCGGCATAGAACGCGCCAAGTGCGCCGATGAATTCGTTTTCACGCGGGGTCTTTGCCCCGATTGCCTTGGCCTTTTGAATGGCCGCGAGCCCTTCCGCCAGATTGGCGGCGGGCGGGACGCCGAACGGATTGAGCAGCAGGCTCGTTGCGATGCCCCAGTAAGCGATGGCGCAGTCGGGATCGGCCTTGAGCGTGTCCTCGAAAATCTCCTTCGACGCGCGATACCAGAACGAGTGCTGGTAGCGCATGCCGCGGTCGAACCGGCGCTGCGCGGCGTCGTTGCACGAGGTCTCGAAATGGACGGCACCGAGCCGTTGCTCGGCGGCCTCCTGCGCCGCGGCGGACTGCGCGATTCCGGCCGCAAGGACGGCGGAAAAAGCGGCGGCTAGCGAAGACCTGAGCATGGTCGCCTCCGTGTGTTGTTCTGATCGAGACGAGTGCGAATAAGCGGGCTCGTACTCTAGCAAGGGCGTAGTTGCGCAGCAATTTGCCTTTCTCCTGACGCGGCGGTGCGTGCGAATTGAGCTTGCCGCCGCTATCTGCTAGAGCGCGGCCATGACCCGCCAAGGCTGACCATGATTCCACGCTACACACGTCCCGAAATGGCTGCGATCTGGGACCCGCAGATGCGCTACCGCATCTGGTTCGAGATCGAGGCGCATGCGGCCGACGCGCTCGCCGAGCTCGGGGTCATTCCGAAGGCCGCCGCCAAGAAAATCTGGGACAAGGGCAAGAACGCCACCTTCGACGTTGCGCGGATCGATGCGATCGAGCGCGAGGTCAAGCACGACGTGATCGCCTTTCTCACCCACCTCGCCGAGATCGTGGGCCCCGAGGCGCGCTTCGTCCATCAGGGCATGACCTCCTCCGACGTGCTCGACACCTGCTTCAACGTCCAGCTGGTGCGCGCCGCCGATCTGCTGATCGCCGATGTCGACAAGCTCCTCGCGGCGCTGCGCCGGCGTGCCTTCGAGCACAAGCTCACGCCGACGATCGGGCGTTCCCACGGCATTCATGCCGAGCCTACGACGTTCGGCGTCAAGCTCGCCTATGCCTATGCGGAGTTCTTCCGCGCCAAGGAACGGCTCATCTGCGCGCGGACGGAGGTCGCGACCTGCGCCATTTCCGGGGCGGTCGGCACGTTCGCGCAGATCGATCCCCAGGTGGAGGCGCACGTCGCCCGCGCGATGGGGCTTGCGGTCGAGCCGGTCTCGACCCAGATCATTCCGCGCGACCGGCATGCCATGTATTTCGCCACTTTGGGCGTGGTCGCTTCATCGGTCGAGCGGCTCGCCACCGAGTTTCGTCACTTGCAGCGCACCGAGGTGCTCGAAGCCGAAGAGTTCTTCTCCGAAGGTCAAAAGGGCTCCTCGGCCATGCCGCACAAGCGCAATCCGGTCCTGTCGGAGAACGTGACCGGGCTCGCCCGCATCGTGCGCGCCTACGTCACACCGGCGCTGGAGAACGTCGTGCTCTGGCACGAGCGCGACATCTCGCACTCCTCGGTCGAGCGCATGATCGGGCCGGATGCCACCGGGACGCTGGACTTCGCGCTGACGCGCCTCGCGTCCATCGTCGATAAGCTTGTGGTGTATCCCGCCAACATGCAGAAGAATCTCGACCTGCTTGGCGGGCTGGTGCATTCCCAGCGGGTGATGATCGCGTTGACGCAGAAGGGCGTCGCGCGCGAGGAGGCCTATGCCCTGGTGCAGCGCAGCGCCATGAAGGTCTGGCAGGGCGAAGGCGAATTCCTGTCGTTCCTCACGGCCGACAAGGACGTGCGCAAGCATCTCAGCGAGGCGGAGCTCAAGGCCAATTTCGACCTCGACCATCACCTCAGACACGTCGACACCATCTTCCAGCGCGTGTTCGGCAAAGCCGCCTGATCTGGCTGCCGCGACCTTGCAGTCTACGCCAGCGCGTCACGCCAGATTGCGCACGAACTCCCGTACGGCCGCGTTGAATTCCCGCGGCCGCTCCCAGTGCACGAAGCGGCCCGCACCGGGAATCGACGGCGCCTCACGAAAGTTCTTCATGCCGGCCAGGACCTCCGGCTGGTCGGGATACGGATCGTTCGCGCCGCACACGCCGAGCACCGGTAGATCGAGCCGCCGAAAGGCAGGAACGAGATCGGGCACGGAGGACCCGAACTCGAGCATGCCGTGGCGATATTCCTCAAGCGGATGGCTCGCGAACATCTGAATCACCTTCTCGCGCAGCGGCGAATCCACCGGAATGACGCGGTAGATGGTCTTGCCGCCTTCCTCCCGCAACAGCGAGATCAGCGCGTCCCTGCCCCGGCTTTCGAGCACGTCAGCCGCGCGCTGGTTGTATTTTTCCCAGCGCTGGAAGTACTGCATCGCGTCGTGCATCTCGCTCCAGGCCGCGAGCACCACGCCCCTCACGCGGTCGGGGTACTGGATGGCGTAGTTCGCGGCGATCGTCGTGCCGAAAGCCACCGCGATGAGCACCGGCCGTTGCACGCCGAAGTGATCCATCAGGTGTGCGAGGTCGCGTGTCTGGTTGACGAGCGAAAAGCCGTAGTTCGTCGACCCTGTCTTCGCGTGCCCGCGCCGGTTGTAGGCGAAGCAGCGGTGATCGCGCGCGAATTCCGGGAACTGATGTTCCCAGTATTCGAGCCCGTGGATCTCGCCGTGGATGAAGACGAGGTCGGGCCCCTCCCCCTCGAGCTCGTAGTAGAAGTCGCAGCCATTCGCCTGGATGGTCGGCACGAAGTCGCGCTCTGGGAACGATGTGAGCACAAACTATCGAGCGTGCGGTTTGGCCTGTCAACGTTGCCGCCCGATGCGGTGCCCCCCTAAGATACGGCAGATCGGCTGGCGTCGCACCCGCGTGCAGGCGTCCGTCCGGGGACAAGGAGACGTCTGCTGTGGCG
>Ga0207688_10002305_pt1 | contig 10269 bp, 8 predicted proteins | sample KBSMiscanthusM4_FD_184296 | JGI IMG/M metagenome (GOLD analysis project Ga0207688, IMG submission 184296) | Miscanthus rhizosphere microbial communities from Kellogg Biological Station, Michigan, USA - M4 (SPAdes) (version 2) | ecosystem: Host-associated > Plants > Roots > Rhizosphere ...
TCTCAGCCTGTCATACCTTCCGCCGCATGCGTCACCCGCCTTTGCGCCAATTCCGCTGCCGCATCATCTCGAACTGAACGTTGGGGTCTGGATCGGTGTGCCGTTTCTGGCCGCCATAAGCACCGTACGATGACGGCTGCAGAGAATGTTGCTTTTGCGCCTTGCCTACCGACTGCGCGAAAGCCGGCGAGGCGACAACGACCATCACTGCCACAATGGCGCAGACTCTTTGCATACCTGCCTCCTCGCCAACCCCCCTGCTCATTTCCCGTCTCGATGATCGACTTCTTGAGAAATCTCCGCCGCGCCATGCGGCCGACCCGGATACCGTGGACGCGAAGCTCCTCTTGCAGTTGACCCAGGGTGAGGTCGGGGGTTGCGGCGACACGCCGCAAAAGCCAGCCGCGCGCGCCCTTCAGCCTTGAACGGCCGTCCCCGCCCGGTTTGGCCGCGATGTGTCGGAAGCCCTGCGACCATTTCCACGCTACACTGGTGCTCACGCCATGGCGGGCGGCTGCCTGCCGGTAGGATGCGCCGTCCGTCACGAAACGATGACGCCGGATCGCAGCGCCCGCGGATGCGGCCGGCCAGTCTTGGCTCGGCCAGGCGTGAAGGTCCTCAGCAGAAGCTGTTACCGCCTTACCGCTTGGGGTGGGCTCCTCCAACACGAGGTAACCATCGCTCAGCCCCACTTCAAGGTCATCCCAACGTCGCCCGGCATGCCGCCGGGAAAGTCGAGAATCTCGACCCGCAGCTTGTAGCCGCGATCACGGAAATACTTCGCCCACAGTTGATAGATTTCCTTCGGAAAGCCGGTCAGCGTGGTCTCCCAGCCCGGCTCCTGCTGGTTGATGGCGCGCCCGCGATCCGTGCACAGATTGTTGGGAAAACGGCAGACCTGCACCTCGGTCAAGCCGTTGCTGACCGCCCGCTCGATGATCTTGATCGCGCGACGAATCCCCTCCTCGTCGGAGATGCCGGACGGTTTCTTGAAGTGATCGAGCAATGCCTGCTTTTCCGCTTCCGCTTCCGCAAGCTTACGCGCCTGCTTGGCTGCTTCCTCGGCCTCGGCAAGGGCGACCTTCTTCATGATGTCGCTGGCTTTCGGCAGCAATTCGTCCGGTCTTGTCGTCATACCTCGCTCCCCTCCTGAACCGAAAAATAGGATCGTTCGCAACAAAGTGGATGAATTGACATCAATGATCCTCGAGAGATTTGCTATAATACAATTATTGGGGGGTCATTGCCATGCTCAACGAGTCGATGGATAGAGCGAAGCCGTTCGAGCGCGGACAGGAGCAGGCCGAAGCAATGCTCGGCATGCAAAAGGAGTTGCTCGAGGCCTGCGACCAAGCGAGCCGCGCCTGGCTTGATCGCCTGAAGTCGGAAATGGATCTGTGGACCGAGTTGGCTACCAAGCTATCGTCGACCCGCTCCCTTCCGGACGCGCTTGGTACCTATCAGCAATGTGTGACGCAGCGAATGCAAATGGCCGCGGAAGACGGACGCCGCATGTCGGATGAATATCAAAGGTTCCTGCAGAAATTCACCCGCCTGCTGCCCAACGGGTGGCCGACCGGCAGGACCTGAGCGCGTTCTCGATCTCGCAGAATACCCGGTGAATTGCAATCGTGCAAAGAGCGCAGACGATACCAGCAAGGCCTGGAGTGGCCGCATGTATGCGGTAAGTTAAGCACGAATCGTGCCGGATCGGATCAGTAAGACGAAGCCTGACCAACAAACATAGGTAATCAAGGAAGGGATCTCCGATGATTCCGGCCGTAAAGGCGAAGCTGCTCGAAGGCAAGAGAGGGCTGATCGTCGGCATAGCCAACGATCAGTCGATCGCCTGGGGCTGTGCCAAGGCATTTCGCGCTTTTGGCGCCGAGCTCGCCGTGACGTATCTCAACGACAAAGCCAAGAAATACGTCGATCCGCTCGCCCGCGAGCTCGAAGCCTCCATCCTTATGCCACTCGACGTGCGCACGCCCGGTCAGATGGAAGCGGTGTTCGAGCGCATCGCGAAGGACTGGGGCAGCCTCGATTTCGTGGTTCACTCGATCGCGTTTTCGCCCAAGGAGGCGCTGCAGGGGCGCGTCGTCGATGTCCCGCGCGACGGTTTTCTCACCACCATGGACGTGTCGTGCTGGACGTTCATCCGTATGGCGCATCTGGCCGAGCCCTTGATGAGCAAAGGCGGGACCCTGTTCACCATGACATATTACGGCAGCCAGATGGTGGTTAAGAACTACAACGTCATGGGCGTCGCCAAGGCGGCGCTCGAAAGCGCGGTCCGCTATCTCGCGGCCGAGCTCGGCCCCAAAGGCATCCGCGTGCATGCCATTTCGCCCGGGCCGCTCGCGACGCGTGCGGCCTCCGGCATTCCCGAATTCGATGAACTGCTCGACAAGGCGAAAGCAAAGGCGCCAGCGCGTAGCCTGGTCAGCATCGAGGACGTGGGAGCGGCCACGGCCTTCCTCGCGCACGACGCGGCCCGCCTTATCACCGGTGAAACGCTGTACATCGACGGTGGCTATCACATCATCGACTAGGCACCGCCTGGAAGGCCGCACCCCGAGAGACCGCGTCTCTCCCAGGTTGCAAGTTGCCCGCGCGCCGGGACACCAGCAGTTCAATTGTAACGCGACGGCACGTCGTGCTGCGCTTCGGGAGCCCCGGATATGTTGCGTCAACTCCTCGTGGGCACCGCCGTCAGCGCCTGCAATATCGGGATCCATGCCCTGGTGATGACGGCCGTGGTCCGCGTGGCTCGTCGTGTCACCGCAAAGGAGACGCCGGGGCAAGCGCGGTTGCTTGCCGTCATGATTGCGACCGTTTCGGTTCTGATGCTCGCGCACACTGCGGAGGTAGGGGTCTGGGCGCTAGCGTACGCGCTGGTCGATGCGGCGCCGAGCGGCGCCGATGTGCTGGATTTCGCGTTCGTGAACTACACGACGCTCGGCTACGGCAACGTGGTCCCGGTGGAGCGCTGGCGGCTCCTCGGGCCGATGACGGCGATGAACGGCGTGCTGATGTTCGGCTGGTCGACTGCCGTCATTTTCGAGGTGCTGCGACGGGCGATGCACTCCGCGGCAAACGCAAAGGAGTGAGAGACAGACGCCCTGGCTGCCGCAGCTTATTGACGCGGACCAAACCCACGCGCCATGGCCGATCGTCGACGGTGTGCAACGCCATCATTCCGTCGTCACGCGCCCCGGCGCAGCGTCACGAGCGGTGTCGGGCGCCGCGCCGCCCGGCCGTTCCTTGGTACGTTCCTTGGGGCGGGCCGATGGTCTGAGTCTCTCCCGGAGGCTCTGAAAAGTCACATAGAGCGGCGGGATGACGAAGATACCGATGAACGATGCCACGACCATGCCGCCGAAGACCGGCGTGCCGACGTTCCGGCGCGCGAGCTGGGAGGCGCCGACCGCCACCACCAACGGCAGAAGTCCCAGGATGAAGGCGAGCGACGTCATCATCACCGGCCGGAAGCGTAGGCGTGCGCCGTCCGTTGCCGCCTGGAGCAGAGGAACGCCGCGCTCCCTCTCCTGCTTCGCGAACTCGACGATGAGGATACCGTTCTTCGCCGCCAACCCGATGAGCACGATCATCCCGATCTGGCCGTAGAGATCGAGCGTCAACCCGCCAAGGAGAATGGCGGCAAACGAGCCGAGAATGCCGACCGACACCGACAACAGCACCGGCACGGGAATGGTCCAGCTCTCGTACAGGCCGACGAGAAAGAGGTAGGCAAAGAGCACCGCGAAGCCGAGGATCAGGGGGGTCTTGCCCTCGGCGCGCTTTTCCTGGAAGGCGGTGTCGGTCCACTCACCGGCAAAGCCCGCGGGCAGCGTGCGTGCCGCGACCTCCTCCATGGCCTTGAGGGCCTGTCCGGAAGAGATTCCGGGGGCGGGGCTGCCCTGAACGGTCACGGCGCGGAGGTTGTTGTAGCGGATCAGCGCCGGCGGACCGACGACCACGCGCGCCTCCAGAAGACTCCGCAGCGGGATCATCTTGCCTTCAGCGTTGCGCACATTGATGCGATAGATGTCGTCGATCTTGCCGCGGTCGACGCCTTCGGCCTGGATGTTGACCTGCCACCTGCGGCCGAACAGGTTCAGGTCGTTGACGTAGAATCCGCCGAGCGACGCCTGCAAGGCCTGGAAGACGTCGTTGAGCTGCACGCCGAGAATCTGCACCTTGTTGCGGTCGATATCGAGGTAGATCGACGGGTTCGTCGCCGAGAACGTGCTGAACACGCGCGTCAGCTGCGGGTCCTGGTTGGCGGCGACGGTGAGGCCGCGCAGGGCCTGGGCCAGCGCCTTGGGGTCGCCCCCGCTCAAGTCCTGCAGCACGTAGGTGAACCCGCCGCCGGTCCCGAGGCCGAGAATCGGCGGGGGCGACAGCGGGACCACGGTTCCGCCTGCGATCTCCTTGAACTTGACGCTCAGCCGGTCCATCAGCGCGGGCACGCCGAGAGAGCGATCCTTGCGCTCCTCGAACGGCTTGAGCGTGACCACCATGAAGGCTGCGTTCGGCTGCGAGTAGTTGTCGATGAAGTTCAACCCGATCACCGACGTGTAGTCCGCGACCGCTTCCTCCTCGCGCAGGATGTTCTCGGCCTGGCGGACCGCCTCCGACGTTCGCGCGACGGCGCTACCGCCGGGCATCTGCACGACAACGAACAATGCACCCTGGTCGTCCTCGGGCAGGAAGCCCGTAGGCGTGAGCTTCGCCAGTGCGTAGACGCCGGCACCTGCCACCGCGACCGCCACCAGCCCGACGAAGGAGAACGGCAGGATTCGCGCGACCACGGCGCCGTAGCCATCGCGCACACGGTCGATCGACCGCATCACCAGGCCGATGACGCCGCGGCGCGGACCATGATGCGGTCGCAGCAGGACCGCGCACAGCGCCGGCGAGAGCGTGAGCGCGTTGATCGCCGAGAGGAACATGGCGACGGCCACGGTCACGGCGAATTGCCGGAACAACTCGCCAGAAATGCCGGGAATGAATGCCACCGGAACGAACACCGACAGCAGCACCAGGGTGATGCCGATGATCGGAGCCGTGATCTCGCTCATGGCTTGCTTGGTCGCATCGGCCGGAGAGAGCTCGGGGTGCTCCTCCATCACCCGTTCGACGTTCTCGACCACGACGATGGCGTCGTCGACGACGATGCCGATGGCGAGCACGAGCGCGAGCAGCGAGACCGAATTGGCGGAATAGCCGATCATCTTGAGCGCGATGAACGTTCCGATCAGGCTGACCGGAACCGCCAGCGTTGGGATCAAGGTCGCGCGCAAACTCCCGAGGAACAGGAACACCACGATGACCACGAGGACGAAGGCTTCGACCAGCGTTTTTTTCACCTCCTCGATCGTCTCCGTGACGAAGCTGGTTGGGTCGTAGGTGATTTTCCAGGCCAAATCATCGGGGAACCGGCTTTGCAGCTCGCTGATCCTGTCGCGCACGGCCTTCAACGTGGCGATCGCATTGGCCCCCGGCGTCTGGTAGATCGCCACCGCCGACGCCGGCCCCCCGTTCAAGCGCGTTTCGCGATCGAGATTGGCGGCGCCCAATTCCACCCGCGCGACGTCGCTGAGCCGCAGCACCGATCCATCGGGGTTCGTGCGGACGACGATGCTCTCGAACTCGGCGACCGAGCTCAGCCGGCCCTGGGTCTGGATGTTGAGCTGCAGTTGCTGCTCGTCAGCAATCGGCCGGGCGCCGACGCGTCCGACGGCGGCCTGAATGTTCTGGGATTTGACCGCATTGATGATGTCGCCGGTGGTCAGCCCGAGCCCGGTCAGCCGGTCGGTCCGCAGCCAGACGCGCATGGAGTAATCCTGCGGACCCCAGAGCGTTGCATCTCCGACGCCGGGCGTGCTCTTGATCCGGTCGAGCAGATTGATCGTGACGTAGTTCGAGATGAACAGCGGATCGTGCGTATGCTTGGGCGAGTAAACGGCAATGACGCCGAGCAAGGCCGACGATTTCTTCTTGACGGTCACGCCCTGGCGTCGAACGTCCTCCGGCAGGCTGGCAAGGGCAATCTGCACACGATTGTTCACGTTGACGGTATTGATGTCCGGATCGGTGCCGAGCTCGAACGAAGCGGTCAGCGTGTAGCTGCCGTCGTCGCCGCTCACGCTCTTCATGTAGATCAGCTTGTCGACGCCGACGACCTGGGCTTCGATCGGCTGCGCAATGGTCGTGTCGACCACCGCGGCCGAGGCGCCGGGAAATGTGGTCGTGACGGAGACCTGGGGCGGAACGATATCGGGATACTGCGCGATCGGTATGGAGTAGAGCGCCAATGCACCTGCGATCGTGGTGACGATCGCGATGACAATGGCGAGGCGCGGTCGATCGACGAAGATCGACGAAAGCATGGAATCGACCTTATTGCACGCTTGGCGGCAGCGGACGCGCTTGCACCGCCGCGCCGGGACGGATCCCCTGCAGACCCTCCACGATGACCGGCTCACCTCCGGACAGGCCTGAGGCGATCACCACATTGGTGCCGTTCTCGCCGGCCGTCTTGACGCGCCGGACCGCCGCCTTGCCGTCCTCCACGACGAACACATAGACGCCTTGCTGGTCGGCGATCAGCGCAGCCTGTGGAATCAGGATCTTTTCATCGGGGGCATCGCTCTCCAGATTGACCCGCACCAGCTGGCCGTCGATCAACCGACCGTCCGGATTCGGGATGATGGCGCGCACGATGACGGTATCGGTCGTCCGATCGACCGTCACGTCGACGAAATTGATCTTGCCCACCTGATCGTAGACCGTTCCGTCGGAAAATCGAATCTGGACCTTGATGTCCTTGACGTCGGTCGGACGTTCACTCTGCGCGGCCCGCAGGAATTCGCGCTGGCTCACCGGAAAGGTCACATACATCGGATCCTGGCTGACGATGGTGGTGAGGACGCCGCTGTCGGGCCCGACGACATTGCCCTTGGTCAGCGCCGTGCGCCCGACCTTCCCGGTAATCGGCGCGACGATGTCGGTGTAGCCGAAATTGATCTGGGCGGTCTGCAGGTTGGCCTCATTGGTCATGATGGCGCCCTTGGTCTCGCCCTCAGATGCGACGGCTTCGTCCAGGGCTTTGCCTGCGCTGACGTTCTTGGCGTACAGCTCCTCCTGGCGCTGGCGGTTCTTGATCGCCAGCTCGTGTTGCGCCTTGCTCGTTTCCAGTGCGCCCTGGGCCTGCTCGACCGCGGCCTGAAACAGGCCCTTCTCGATGCGGTACAGAGGGGCGCCCTCCTTGACGAGGTCGCCCTCCTTGAACAGGACGGCGTCCAGGTAGCCCTTGACCCGCGCCCGGACGTCCACACGGTTGATCGCCTCGACGCGTCCGACGAAGTCGATTGTCCTGGCAATGGGCCGTTTGTCGGCAATGGCGACGCCGACGGTGGCAGGAGCGGCCGATTCGGAGTGCGCGGGCGGGACAAGCGCGCATGTCAACAAGGCCGCCCACATCGTAGCTCGCATTCGCTCTCCTTGGCACGGGATCGGCAAGCACTTGACGGATCGGAGGTCAGCCTGTGTTCATCCTAATCGATTTGCACCGGCACGGGTAGGCCGTAGTTCTTGCAGCGTGAGCCTGCTTGGCGACGCCGCACGCCGCGGGGCGAATCGCCGCGGGGGAGACAGCCAGGTCACGTCATCTCGGAGCGCCACTGGCGATGCCGGCGTCATCGGGTCGTGCATTAAATCGGTGATTGATCCGGCGCCCGACGTTCGCTGTGCCCCAACAGCGGCGCGAAAGCGGACATGCCGTGCTTCGGATGCGCTGCCGAGTAAAGTAAAGCGAGAAAAGAACGCTGAGGTGCGGCATCGAATGCGCATGGCGGATTCGCCGACCGCCATCGCACCCTGCGCAATGGCGTGCGCTACGAGAAATGCCTCCTCGGCGCATTCTCCTCCGGCGAGTCAATCCAACGTCGATGCGCGCCGCTTCCGAGACTTTCGAGCCCTTGACTGTCCGCTCGAAGGTGGAGTTGCTTTATGTATTCGGATTTCAGGCGACAAACTGCGAGCATGAGCCATCGGCAGCCATGGCCATCCGAAGACGAGCCCGGGGCGGTAAGGCCGGTCGGAATGGCTGAGGCTGCCAGCTCGGGTATCCGGCGACACCGCCTTGATTGCAGAGGAAGGCAACATGCCAAAGTGTGACCGCGGGGTTTGTTCTTAAGGCAAAAGAGGACGGCAGCAGTGAACGACGATGATCGATCTTTGAAGCTCGGGGCATCGAATGAAGAGCTTGTGCTTTTCGTCGTTCGAATCGTTTGCCTCGGACTGCTGGGATACTGGTCGCTTATCCTGATCAGACCATTTTTGACGATCATTGTCTGGAGCGTCATCATTACCGTGGCGCTCTACCCGGTCTTCGATTGGCTCTCGGCAAAACTCTATGGCCATCGCGCACTGGCAGCGATTGCAATTACTGTCTTCATGTTTTTGGTGATGCTCGGTCCAGTGACGTGGCTCGCCGTCAGCATGGCCGAAACCGTTCGCGCGCTACTTGCTCGCTTTGGCGACGGGAGTCTGGCAGTTCCTCCTCCTGCCGAAGCGGTAAGAGCCTGGCCGCTCATTGGCGAAAAAATCTTTGAGACGTGGCATCTCGCGTCGACCAACCTTCAAGGCCTCGTCATCGAAGCGGTCCCGTTTCTCAAGCCCTTGGGCACTACCTTGCTCAACGCGGCGGGCAGCGTGGGTCTAACTCTGCTCAAGTTCACTCTTGCACTCGTTATTTCTGGTTTTCTTTTTATTCCGGGTCCGTCACTGATCCATTCCACCAAAAATGTTCTCGGCCGTCTTGCAGCCGGGCGGGGTGAAGAGTTTGTCGATTTGGCGGGGGCAACAATCCGCAACGTTTCACGCGGCATCATCGGCATCGCGATCCTGCAGGCGCTATTGGCGGGCATCGGCTTGCTGTTCGCCGGAGTTCCCGCAGCAGGTCTGTTCAGCTTTCTGGTTCTGTTCCTCGGAATAGTTCAAATCGGCCCGTCGGTCGTCCTGGTTCCGCTGATCATATGGAGCTGGTTTGCGATGGATGCGACCATGGCCATTCTGTTCACGTGCTACATGGTGCCGGTCAATTTGATCGACAACATCATGCGGCCGCTAGTGGCGAAAGGCTTGACGACACCGATGCCGGTCATACTGGTCGGCGTCCTCGGCGGCACGCTCGCGCATGGCATGATAGGTCTGTTTGTCGGACCGATCGTGCTTTCGATCGCTTGGCAGTTGCTTGTGGTCTGGACGCATGATGCGCCGTAACGCACGCGACTTGGGCCTTCGCGGCGAGGAAACGAGTAGACGTCGCCAAGTCGATTTTGATCTCGCCCCGCCCGGCGCCCGCGGTCTGGACGGTTGTTGCCTACGTCGGCTCGGTTGATGTTAAATCAACCGGCCCGTTCCGACCAACAGCGACGCAGGACCGGCAAATTTCCGCCGGGCAAGTTCAGGGGTTCGCGCCATGAAATCGACGCAGACGGCCGCGGCAGCCGGTCATCCCGGCAAGATGAAGCGCAAGGTCTACGAGAACGAGCTGCACAAGCTGCAGGTCGAGCTTTGCCATTTGCAGGACTGGGTGAAGGCGACGGGCGCGCGGGTCATCGTCGTGTTCGAAGGACGGGATGCGGCCGGCAAGGGCGGCACCATCAAGGCCCTCACCGAGCGCGTCAGCCCGCGCGTGTTCCGGGTGATGGCGCTACCTGCTCCCTCCGACCGCGAAAAGTCCCAGATGTTCATGCAACGCTACATGCGGCAATTCCCGGCCGCGGGCGAAATCGTGATCTTCGATCGCAGTTGGTACAACCGCGCCGGCGTCGAATACGTCATGGGATTCTGCAGCAAGCATGAACACCAGCGCTTCCTGGAGCTTTGTCCGCAGGTCGAGAAGTATGTCGTCGACGGCGGTATCAAGCTGATCAAAATCTGGCTTGAAGTTGGAAAGGCGGAACAGGAGAAACGATTTGCGGCCCGCGTCAACGATCCGCTGCGGCAATGGAAACTGAGTCCGATGGACGTCGGTTCCTACGAGCGCTGGTACGCCTACTCGAAGGCGCGCGACATGATGCTGGCGGCCACGGACAGCAAGCACGCACCCTGGCATATCGTGCATTCGGACGACAAACGGCGCGCCCGCCTCAACTGCATCGCCCATATCCTGAAGGCAATTCCGTTCGAGAAGGTGCGCAAGCCGAAGGTCAAGCTGCCCAAGCGGTCCAACAAAGGCAAATACGATGACCGGGC
>Ga0207688_10002313_pt1 | contig 10244 bp, 8 predicted proteins | sample KBSMiscanthusM4_FD_184296 | JGI IMG/M metagenome (GOLD analysis project Ga0207688, IMG submission 184296) | Miscanthus rhizosphere microbial communities from Kellogg Biological Station, Michigan, USA - M4 (SPAdes) (version 2) | ecosystem: Host-associated > Plants > Roots > Rhizosphere ...
CTGGGCGTATAACGGAAAGGTATTTGCGCTCAGCGAAGATGGCGACACCTATGTGTTTCAGGCAGGCCCCGAGTTCAAGGTGCTCGGCAAGAACTCGCTCAATGAGATGTCGCTGGCGACGCCAGCGGTCGCGGGTGGCAGTCTCATCATCCGCACGGCGTCGAAGCTGTATCGAATCAGCAAGTCGAACTAACAGCTGATGAAAAACTCTGACAACTCCCAACGTCTTTCGCTCGACCAACTCCCAATCCCCAAACGCCACGCGGTCATCGCATTTTGGGAGTTGGGCGGGCGTTAGTTGTTGGGAGTTGACAGAGAGTCACGGATCAATCGATGCGCGCGATATTTTGGATCACCATCATCGTTGCTTCCGCGGTGGCTGGCGCCGCATTCTGGACGCATCTGCCGGTATCTGCCCAAGAGAAATCCTATACGCCTCCTCGAGCGGCCGACGGCGTTCCCGATCTCAACGGCATCTGGCAGGCACTCAACACCGCCAACTACGACATCCAGTCCCATCCGGCACGACCCGCGCTGGCACTCATCCCTGCCTCACCTCGCTCTGCGACACCCGGCCTTGACCGCGCGACCCACGTTGAGTTGCCGGCACCTGTCGTTCGCCCCCTCGGCGCGGTCGGTGGCGTTCCGGCGGGGGCCGGCATCGTGGAGGGCGACGAGATCCCGTATCAACCGTGGGCGGTTGCGAAGAAGAAGGAGAACGCCGATCACTGGCTCGAGCGCGATCCCGAAATCAAGTGCTTCATGCCGGGAGTGCCGCGCGCGACCTACATGCCGTACCCGTTTCAGATACTGCAGGGTACGGACAAGATTCTGATCGCCTACGAATTCGCCGGCGCGACGCGCACGATCCACATGAGCACGGTGGGCGACAGTCCGAGCTCCACCTGGATGGGCTGGTCGCGGGGACACTGGGATGGCAACACGCTGGTGGTCGATGTGACCGACTTCAACGAAGAGACCTGGTTCGATCGGGCCGGGAATTTTCATAGCGACGCGTTGCACGTAACCGAGCGCTATACTCCGGTCAGTCCGCACCATCTGATGTACGAGGTGACGATCGAGGATCCGAAAGTCTTCACGCGACCGTGGAAGATGCGCATGCCGCTTTATCGTCGCTTCGATGCCGACGCACAGATCCGTGAGTACAAATGCGTGGAGTTCGTCGAGCAACTGCTGTACGGACAGCTCGGCGTCGTCGACCCGGCAACTGGAACGATCAACAAGTAGACGGAGCTCTTCGATGCGGTATCGAAGCCTCATCCTGATCGGGGTCGTGGCGATCGCGGGGGCCATTGCGGTGCCGGCGTGCTATGCGCCGCCTTCACCGACCGCCTCTTCGCCCACAACCGGACGCACTGCGTGGGGCGATCCGGACCTTCAAGGCGTCTGGAGGTACGAGGGCGCGATTCCATTGGAACGGCCCTCACAACTCGAGGGACGCGACACGCTGACGGCGGAGGAAGTCGCCGCGCGAGAACGAGTCGAGAAGGAGCAGGAAGCGAAGCGACTCGAAGGGGTCGAAGGCGCTGCGGTGGGGCGCCGATCCGTCGCGGAATCGCCGATTCGAGGCAATGAGTACAACAGCTTCTGGCAGGATCACGGCCGGCCGCGACAGGTCTCCAATCGCACGTCGCTCATCGTGGATCCACCCGACGGCCAGCTGCCGTTCACGCCGAACGCGAAGAAAGCAGAAGCGCGCGCGGCGGCGCGCTACGGCGTAGGACCGTTCGAGTCTTATCTGGATCCCGACACCGGTGAGCGCTGCCTGACGGATGGTGTCACCGGCATGATGTGGCAGGGACCTAACGGCGGACATAATCGCATCGTGCAGAGTCCGGGATATGTCACGATCCTGCACGAGGAGTATCGCGATCGTCGCGTGATCCCGGTCGACGGTCGCCCGCACGGCTCCATCCGCCAGTGGTTTGGGGACGCGGTTGGCCGCTGGGAAGGCGAGACGCTGGTCGTCGACACGACGAACTTCGTCGACCGAACCAACTACGAATGGGCCAATATCTGGACGCGGCCGTCCGAGTCGCTGCACCTGGTCGAGCGCTTCAAGCGCGTTGACGCGGCGACGATCGAATACACCGTGACGGTCGACGATCCGACGACGTTTACGCGTGCATGGACGGCGATGATTCCGATCACGAAGCTGCCGGACGACACGCAGATTTACGAGTACGCCTGTCACGAGGGGAACTACGCGATGCCGAACCTCCTGCGCGGTGGCCGCACCGACGCCGCCAGGACCTCATCGAGGTAAGGGATCCATGCGCACTACGCTTGTCACGTTGATCGCGGGCATCGCGCTGATATTCGTCACGACGCGCGTGTCAGCACATCATGCCTTCGCCGCCGAATTCGACTCGACCAAGCCGGTCACGTTGCGCGGCACCGTCGTGAAGATGGAATGGATCAACCCGCACACCTGGATCCATCTCGACGTCAAGACACCCAAGGGCACGGTCGAACGCTGGATGGTCGAAGGCGGCCCGCCGAACGCACTGTACAGAAGAGGATTCACGCAGAAATCGCTGCCGCAGGGCTCGGAGATCGTCGTCGAAGGTTACCGGGCGAAAGACGGATCGTTGCGGTGCAACGGGCGCGATCTGACCTTCGCGGACGGACGGCGTCTATTCGTCGGATCCTCGGGCACTGGCGCGCCCAAAGACGGGCGCGACGCGTCCGAGAAGTGACGCCATTACGCTTTCGATTCCACGGTTAAAGGACGAGAACAAGAAGTAATCGTCAGCGCCTGAACGGGACGCCCTCTTTCAAGATCTTGGCGTAGTGCTCCATTTCGACGTTGTTCTCGGCGCACACGTACTCTTGTAGACGCGTCCCTTCCCTCAGCATCAACGTGGTCTTGACCGTCCACGGTTCCGTAAACACATTCGGGTCCTCCATCGTCACGACGTAGTCGATCTGGTCTTTGTCCACGCGCGTGTAGCGCTCTGTCACATGAAGCGCATCGGAATGATGCGTGCCCGTGCCAGTCAGCCAGCCTTTGTCGTTGAAGCCGACGACGTCCACGACGAGGGTGTCTCCCTCCCAGCGACCCACTGAATCTCCCATATATGTGGGACCAACATCGGTACGATGTTCGGCGTTGAGCGGAATCACGCGGAACACGCTCATGTACTCGTGAAGGATCACGATCTGCGTCGGCGTCTGCACGATCTGAATCGGGAACAGACCCACGAGCGCCAGGCGTGGAACGCCAAGCGGAAGACACAGACCTGCCGGATCGTCGATGCCACGCTTGTTGAACGATTCGAGGACGCGTGCCGTCGCCTCCGGCTTGTAGGGCGCGGGCGTGGTGATCACCTGCTGCGAGGCTGGGTTGGCCGGCGCCGAGGGGTCGAGTCCCGTGCCGCCGACGCCAAGACCGGAATTCGCTTCCTCCCAAGTGCCCCGCCTGCTGTTGCCGCCCTGCCACACACCGGTCAGGTCCGGCTTGCCGTCGGCTGCGCGCGGGACCGCGCTCGACGCAGCAGCGGGCTTCGGGTCTTCATTGGTCGCGGGTGTTGCCCCGCACGCCAGGCACCACGTCGTGGTCGCGACGATCGCCGACAGGAGTTGAAGGCGCTTCATGGCACTTTCACCGCAGGAGTGGGACCGCCTTCGCCGGTGCCGGCGGGAGGTCCGTAGTACAGCTTCTTGCCGTCCGCGAACGTCACCTCGCGCGCGTGCGCCGAGTTGCTGCCGTCGCGCGCCCGCCAACCGAAGATCGTCACGGTGTCGCCGACTTTCATCGTGACGTCTTTCTTCCATCCGGTTCGGTAGAGCGCGTTCACGGTGTATCCCGTCAACACCCAGGTGACCGTGCGCCCCTTCTCATCTTTCACCTCGAGTGAGAAGTGACTGTGCGGGTTTGTCCATTCGACTTTCTTGACGACGCCGGTCAGGGTGATGGGCTTGTTGGCGTCGAATTCGGCGCCAAAGGAGTGATGCGCACTCGCAGGACTCGCGAACACCCACACAAGCGCGGTCAGGCAGACGCCGAATATGAGTCTCGACATCGTTTACCTCTGGAGCACAGCTTCGCTGCGCTCAAGGTCAAAAGTCAAAGGGTTCGCTGCGCTCAAGGTCAAGAGTCAAAGGTCAAAAGTCAAAGGTTGGTGCAAAGTCCGTGAGACGATGGGGTATGGAGCTCGGGCAGGTCGCCGTTCTCCTGGTTTTCGTGCTCTTCATTGCGGCGTTCGTAAAATCGCGCCGCAAGCGGCACGGCCACCGGTATGCACCGGGATCGGGCGCCGCCGGCGCCATCTACGACATGCTCATCGAGGACAAGCGCAAGGCGATCGAAATCATCGTCGAGGAGAAGGCCGAGGAGCGCGACCCCGAAACCGCCGACGGCAACCTGCCGGAGCTCGAGTCGCCTTCAGAGGTTCCGCCTCTACAGGGCGAGCGAGGGGCGACCGGCTAGCAGCGCATTGCGCTTTCATGGTACAGACAGCAGACTACAGTAGCGCCTCCAGTTCACCTCGGGTCTCCTCATGGCCCTTGCCGTCGGCACTCGCCTCGGCCCGTACGAGATCCTCGCTCCACTCGGGGCGGGCGGTATGGGCGAAGTCTACCGCGCTCGCGACGCGAGGCTGAAGCGCGACATAGCGCTGAAGGTGTTGCCGGAAGCTCTCGCAGGCGACGCCGACCGCATGGCGCGCTTTCAGCGGGAGGCGGAGGTTCTCGCGTCCCTGAACCATCCGAATATCGCGCATATTTACGGCGTCGAAGACGGCGCGATCGTCATGGAGTTGGTCGAGGGCGGCTCGCCAAAGGGACCGCTGCCGTTCGAGGACGCGTGGAAGATCGCGATGCAGATCGCTGATGCGCTGGAGTACGCGCATGAAAAGGACGTCATCCATCGCGACCTGAAGCCGGCCAACGTGAGAGTTACGCCCGATGGCCCTACCGGAAACATGGTGAAGCTGCTGGATTTCGGATTGGCGAAGGCGCTCCGCCCGGAGTCCGGCCAGGCACAAAGTGAAGTCAGTGCCACGAACTCGCCCACGTTGAGCATGGGCGCAACAGTGGCCGGAGTGATCCTGGGTACTGCGGCGTATATGGCGCCGGAGCAGGCCAAGGGCAAGCGCGTGGACAAGCGCGCCGACATCTGGTCGTGGGCCGTGGTGTTGTACGAGTTGCTGACCGGCGAGCAGATGTTCAAAGGCGAAGACGTCGCCGACACGCTGGCTCAGGTCCTTACCAAGGAGCCGGAGCTCGAACGAGTGCCGGCGAAGGTGCGGCGGCTGCTGCGGGAGTGTTTGCAGAAGGACCCGAGGGGGCGGCTGCGCGACATTGGGGATGCGAGACGGCTGCTTGACGAGTCCGCACCCGACCGGGAGCCGGATCGATCGCGGTCGCAGCTCGGTTGGCCTGTTCTCTCAGCGGTGCTGGCAGTGATCGCAGTGGCGCTTGGCCTCGTGACGTGGACACACTTCCGCGAAGAGTCCGTGCCGGTAACCAGGTTGTTCTTCCCGTTGCCCAAAGAAACGTACGAGCCCGGCCGGCCTCCCTCGACTGCCGTTTCTCCCGACGGGCGGCGCGTCGCTGTCGCGGGTGTCGTGGATGGAAAGAGTGAGCTCTGGGTGCGCGATCTGGACAATCTCACGCCGCACATATTGGTTGCCGACGGCGTGGCCGGAATGCCCTTTTGGGCGCCAGACAGCCGGCGCCTCGGCTTCTTCGCCGAAGGGAAACTGAAGAAGTTCGATGTGGACGGCGGCGGTCCGGCGGTGACCATCGCGGATGCGCAAGGGACAACCGGTGGCATCGGTCCGTGGAATGGCTCCTGGAACAAGGACGACGTCATCGTCTTTGGCCGGATCACCTCGCCCCTGTTTCGGGTTTCGGCAGCAGGCGGTTCTCCGGCGGCGCTCACGGAGCTCGATAAGACGCGTCACGAAACCGCGCACTTCGCACCCTGGTTCCTGCCCGATGGCCATCACTTCCTTTATGTGGCTCTCTCAACCGACATAGAGATGAGCAGCGTTTTCGTAGCGGATCTCGCCGGCGCACCCCGCAAACCGTTGCCGATCGAGAACACCCGGACAATCTACGCGGCGCCGGGATATTTGCTCTTTGCTCGAGACGGAACGCTTGTGGCTCAGCGCTTCGACACGAGCAAGCTTGAAACCACAGCAGAGGCGGTTCACGTGGCGGAACAGGTCGACAGTGGTTATGCGGGTGCGGGCGTGACTTCGGGCTATTTCTCAGCGTCCCAAAACGGTGTTCTGGTGTACACCTCAGGCCGCGCGCCCACGGGTGCCCAGCTCACCTGGTTTGACCGCACAGGAAAAAGACTCGAGACCGCGGGTGCGCCCGCGGAGCTGGGACCTTTTTCCCTCTCCCCGGACGAGACGCATGTAGCCTTCATGCGCAGGGACCTCCAAGTAGGTTACGCCTTTCTATGGACACGAGACTTGGCACGCGGCGCCGAATCGCGCTTGACCACGAGCAGAATTCCTCCACTTTCTGGCAGTCCGGTCTGGTCGGCGGATGGAACCCGTGTCATTTATAGCGCCGGCGACAGAATCGTCGAGAAGGCCGCCAACAACACGGGAGGGGAGGAAGTGGTGGAAGTCACCACCAGGCTGCCCGCGGAGGCGTCTCGCGACGGCCGTTTCTTGCTCACGGTCACACCGAGAACCAGTGATATTTGGGTACTTTCCTTGTTTGGAGATCGCCAATCGACCCCTTATGTGCAGACGGAATTCCAGGAAACCCAGCCGCGTCTGTCTCCCGACGGCCGATGGCTGGCGTATCAGTCGAACGAGTCGAAACGCAACGAAATCTACGTGGTCAGCTTCCCGAAGCTCACCGAGAAATGGCAGGTCTCGACCGACGGTGGCCAGGCCCCGGTATGGAGCCGCGACGGACGCGATCTCTACTACCACGGTGTGAACGGCAAGATCATGGCGGTGGACGTCAGGCCAGGAACGCGGTTTCAGTTTGGCGTACCCAAGGCGCTGTTCGAGGCCCGTAGCCAGAGCAACTCCACCAGCATCGCTGTGAGCGCGGATGGCCGCTTTCTACTGCCGGCGCTTGTCGAGCAGGAAGCCTCCGTGCCCATGACTGTGATGCTGAACTGGCCCGCATCATTGCCCAAAGGGCGGTGAATCAAGTCAAATTTCCTCCAAAATCGCGTCCCGACCTTGGGAGCAGGGCGCTGGGTATTGGCCGTTGGTGGTCGGTGAACCCCGGCTCTATACTTGTTCGGCTGATCTGGTTGATGGATGGTGGTTAGTGGTGCCGTGGCCGAAGCCGCGAACCACGAACCGCGAACACGATCCACCATCCACGATCCACCATCTACTATCCAGTCAGGAGACGTGCTGTGAAGATTCGACGTGCGCTCTTCGGTGGTGCGGTGGCGTTGCTGGCAGCCGCCGTCATCTCGGTCACGATACACGGACAGGCGCCGGCCGCGGGCGCGACGGGTTTCATCACCGGCGTCGTGCAGGGCGCCAAGGGACCTGAAGCCGGCGTGTGGGTGATTGCCGAGACGAAGGATCTGCCCACCAACTTCATCAAGATTGTGGTTACCGACGATCAGGGGCGCTTTATGTTGCCCGAGCTGCCGAGCGCGAGCTACAGCGTCTTCGTTCGTGGCTACGGCATCGCTGATTCGGAGCGGCAGGTGATGAAACCGGCGACCGCTCCCGTGACGCTGAAGGTCAATCCGGCGAAGACGCCGCAGGAAGCGGCCAAGGTCTATCCTGGCAACTATTGGCTTTCGCTGCTCGAGCCGCCAGCGGCAAGCGAGTTCCCCGGCACCGGGCCGCAGGGCAACGGTCTCGGTCCGAGCATGCTGTCGCAGAACCACTGGATCAACTCGCTGAAGTCGGACTGCAACTTCTGTCATCAGCTTGGCAATCAGCTCACGCGCAGCGTCGATCACATCCTGAAGGCGAAGCCGGAGTTGAAGTCACATGCTGAAGCGTGGGAGTGGCGCCTGGGCACCGGCGTGCGCGGGACCTCGATGTACGGCGTGCTGAACAATCAGGGACAGACTCGTTCGTTGAAGGTCTATGCCGATTGGACCGAGCGCGTGGCCAAGGGTGAAGTGCCGCCGATGCCGCCGCGCCCGACAGGCATCGAGCGCAACCTGGTGCTGACGTTGTGGGATGTTGGCGACGACCACTCGTTCATGCACGACCTGGTGTCGACCGACAAGAATCACCCGACGGTGAACGCGTACGGTCCGGTGTATGCCGTGTCCGCGGGACATGGCTCGCTCGTGGTGCTGAATCAGAAAACGAACTCGACGGAAGAACTCGAGATTCCGACCCGCGCGCCGCGCGCGCAGGTGCCGTCACGTTTCCCGGCGCCGAATCGTCCGTCGCTGTGGTGGGGCAACGAGCATCTGTGGGCGAATCCACCGTACAACCCCGCCGACCCGCACAACCCGATGCTCGACAGCAAGGGACGCGTGTGGATGACGTCGAAGATCCGCCCCAACGCCGATCCGGACTGGTGCAATGACCCTTCGAACAAGTTCGCGGCATGGTTCCCGCTGCGGAACAGCGGACGTCAGGCCTCCTTCTACGATCCGAAGACGCGTCAGTTCGTGCTGATCGACACCTGCTACGCGACGCATCACCTGCAGTTCGACAACGACCCGAACGAGACCGTGTACTTCAACGAGCTGTCGGGCCCGATCGTCGGCTGGATCGATTCGAAGGTCTACGACGAGACGAAGGACGAGAAGAAAGCCGTCGGCTGGTGCGGGCAGGTCGTCGACACCAACGGCGACGGCCGCATCACGGCGCCGCCGTGGAATCAGGTCACCGGTCGCGGCGACTCAATCCTGTATGCGGGAGATACGACGGGCGGGAGCGGGCTCGGCGCGCGTGGTGGCTCGGGTGGCTCGGGCGCGACAGGGGGCGGACCCGATCCCAAGCTCGATACGCTCGTCAGCTTCAGTCTCTACGGCGTGATCCCCAGCCCGGTTGATGACTCGGTGTGGGGTGTCTCCGAGCGGTTCCCTGGTTATCTCGTGCGCGTCGATCGTGGCAAGAACCCGCCGCAGTCGTGTATGACGGAAGTCTACAAGGTGCCCGAGCCTGGCTTCGATCCGCGCGGCGTGGACGTCGACAGCAACGGCGTCGTCTGGACCGCGCTCGCAGCGAGCAGCCACCTCGCGAGCTTCGATCGCCGCAAGTGCAAGGCGATCACCGGTCCGCGCAAGATCGATGGCAGCGAGTGCCAGGAAGGGTGGACGCTCTATCAGACCAGCGGCCCGAAGTTGAAGGGGACCAACATCCCGGCCGACTTCCACTATTACAACTGGGTGGACCAGCACAACGTGCTGGGGCTGGGAGCGAACAAACCGATCGCAAACGGCTCGAACTCGGATGCGCTGCTGGTGCTCGATCCGCAGACACGCCAGTGGATCACTCTGCGAGTGCCGTATCCGCTCGGCTTCTACTCGCGTGGTCTCGACGGTCGCATCGACGATCCAAACGCGGGCTGGAAAGGACGCGCGCTCTACGCCAACTACGGTACGCACTTCGTGTGGCATATCGAAGGCGGCAAGGGCACCAAGGGCAAGGTCGTCAAGTTCCAGATGCGGCCAGATCCGCTCGCGCGGTAGCAGTTCACTCAACCACCAACTCCCAACTCACAACTCCCAAGAAGATCTTGGGAGTTGGGTTTGGGAATTGGGAGTTCCCATGAATTACGTCACGCTCGGGCGCACGGGCCTGCAGGTCTCGCGCGTATGCCTCGGTTGCATGAGCTATGGCCAGGCGAAGACGCCTGGCGTGCTCCAGTGGCATTGGACTCTCAGCGAAGAAGACAGCCGGCCTCACATCCAGCGTGCGCTGGAGCTCGGCGTCAATTTCTTCGACACTGCCAACGTCTACTCGAACGGACAGAGCGAAGAGGTGCTGGGCCGTGCGATTCGCGACTTCACTCGCCGCGACGAGGTCGTGCTGGCAACAAAGGTCTGGGGACCGATGCGGCAGGGTCCGAACGGTCGCGGTCTCTCGCGCAAGGCGATCCTCTCAGAAGTCGACAACAGCCTGCAGCGTCTCGGTACCGACTACATCGATCTCTACATCATCCACCGCTACGACTACGACACGCCGCTCGAGGAAACGCTCGCGGCACTCAACGACGTCGTGTGCGCCGGCAAAGTGCGCTACCTGGGTGCGTCGTCCATGCACGCATGGCAGTTCATGAAGGCCATCGGCCTGCAGCGCGCCAATGGGTGG
>Ga0207688_10002314_pt1 | contig 10242 bp, 11 predicted proteins | sample KBSMiscanthusM4_FD_184296 | JGI IMG/M metagenome (GOLD analysis project Ga0207688, IMG submission 184296) | Miscanthus rhizosphere microbial communities from Kellogg Biological Station, Michigan, USA - M4 (SPAdes) (version 2) | ecosystem: Host-associated > Plants > Roots > Rhizosphere ...
AGCGATGAGCGCTTGCGCGAAGAGCAGAGGGCAGCGATGAGCGCTTGCGCGAAGAGCAGAGGGCAGCGATGAGCGCTTGCGCGAAGAGCAGGGGGCAGCGATGAGCGCTTGCGCGAAGAGCAGAGGGCAGCGATGAGCGCTGCGCGAAAGAGCAGACGGCAGGGATGGGCTCAATAAAGCGGTGACTAGGCTTGCGTGTCGTGTCGCAGATCTCTCGAGACGAGGTAGCCCACCTGGCGCGCCTCGCGCGCCTTGCGCTGACCGACAACGAGCTCGACAGCTACGCCGGCCAGCTCGACGCCATCCTCGGCCACGTCAGCCAGATCCAGGCAGTCGACGTCACGGGCGTCGAACCCACCGGCAACCCACTCAAGGACGTCAACGTGTTCCGTGCCGACCTGGTTGAGCCGTGCCTGACCCAGGACGAGGCGCTGGCGCAGGCGCCGAAAGCGGTCGACGGCCGGTTCGCCGTCCCGCGGATCCTGGGGGAGGCCGAATGAGTCGCGATGAGCGGCTTGCGCGAAGAGCCGACGGCAGTGAACTGATCCGCCTCGACGCGGCCACGCTGGGCGCCAGGATCGCCGCCAAGGAGGTGTCGTCCACCGAGGCGACCCGTGCGTGCCTGGATCAGATCGCCGAGACAGACGAGAAGTACCACGCGTTTCTTCACGTTGCGGAGGAACGGGCGCTGGCCGAGGCTGCCCGGGTGGACGCCGCCCTGGCCGCAGGTGAGTCGCTGCCGTCGCCGCTGGCCGGCGTCCCGCTGGCGCTCAAGGACGTGTTCACCACTACTGACATGCCGACCACTTGCGGTTCGAAGATTCTCGAGGGTTGGACGTCGCCGTACGACGCCACCGTCACAGCGCGGCTGCGCGCGGCGGGCATCCCGATCCTGGGCAAGACGAATATGGACGAGTTCGCGATGGGCAGCTCCACCGAGAACTCCGCATACGGTCCGACCCGCAATCCCTGGAACGTCGACCGGGTGCCGGGCGGATCGGGCGGTGGGAGCGCGGCGGCCCTCGCTGCGTTCCAGGCCCCGCTGGCCATCGGATCGGACACGGGCGGGTCGATCCGCCAGCCCGCCGCGCTGACGGCGACCGTCGGCGTGAAGCCCACGTACGGCACGGTGTCACGGTATGGGCTGATCGCGTGCGCGTCATCGCTGGACCAGGGCGGCCCGTGCGCCCGCACGGTGCTCGACACTGCGCTGCTGCACCGGGTCATCGCCGGATACGACGCGAACGACTCCACGTCCGTCGACGCTCCGGTGCCCGACGTGGTCGCGGCCGCCAGGGCCGGTGCCTCCGGCGACCTGAAAGGTGTGCGGATCGGCGTGGTCAAGCAGCTGCGCGGCGACGGTTATCAGGCAGGGGTGCTCGCGTCGTTCAACGTCGCCGTCGAGCAGCTCACTGCGCTCGGCGCCGAAGTCAGCGAGGTGGACTGCCCCCACTTCGACTACTCGCTGCCTGCGTACTACCTGATCCTGCCGTCGGAGGTGTCGTCAAACCTGGCGCGGTTCGACGGCATGCGCTACGGGTTGCGCGCCGCCGACGATGGAACGCACAGCGCCGAGGAGGTAATGGCACTGACCCGGGCGGCCGGCTTCGGTCCAGAAGTCAAGCGCCGCATCATGATTGGCACGTATGCCCTGTCAGCGGGCTACTACGACGCCTATTACAACCAGGCGCAGAAGGTTCGCACGCTAATCGCGCGTGATCTCGATGAGGCCTACAAAGGCGTCGACGTGCTGATCTCGCCCGCAACCCCGACCACTGCGTTCCCGCTGGGGGAGAAGGTCGACGATCCCCTGGCGATGTACCTGTTCGACCTGTGCACCCTGCCGCTGAACCTGGCCGGCCACTGCGGGATGTCGGTGCCCTCGGGCCTGTCGCCGGACGACAACCTCCCGGTGGGCCTGCAGATCATGGCGCCCGCGCTGGCCGACGATCGGCTTTACCGCGTCGGTGCCGCCTACGAGATCGCTCGCGGTCCGCTGCCGACCGCAGTCTGACAAGGGAGGATGGGGGCATGCGGATCGGAATTCTCACCGGAGGTGGCGACTGCCCTGGCCTGAATGCGGTCATCCGTGCGGTAGTGCGTACCTGCGATGTGCGCTATAGATCGTCGGTCGTCGGATTCCTGGACGGGTGGCGCGGCCTGCTCGAAGACCGGCGGGTGCAGCTGAAGAACGACGATCGCAACGATCGGCTGCTCGCCAAGGGCGGGACCATGCTCGGCACCGCCCGCGTCAATCCGGACAAGCTGCGGGCCGGTCTGCCCCAGATCAAGCAGACGCTGGAGGACAACGGCATCGACGTGCTGATCCCGATCGGCGGGGAGGGGACGCTGACCGCCGCGCACTGGCTATCTGAGGAGAACGTGCCGGTGGTCGGGGTGCCGAAGACCATCGACAACGACATCGACTGCACCGATGTGACATTCGGACACGACACCGCGCTGCAGGTGGCAACCGAGGCCATCGACCGGCTGCACAGCACCGCCGAGTCGCACCAGCGCGTGATGCTCGTCGAGGTGATGGGCCGACATGCCGGCTGGATTGCGCTCAACGCCGGGTTGGCGTCCGGCGCGCACATGACGTTGATCCCCGAGCAACCGTTCGACGTCGAAGAGGTGTGCCGGCTGGTCAAACAACGTTTCGTGCGCGGCGATTCGCACTTCATCTGTGTGGTCGCTGAAGGCGCGAAGCCCGCCGAGGGCTCGATGTCATTGCGGGAAGGCGGAATGGACGAGTTCGGACACGAGAAGTTCACCGGTGTGGCTGCCCAACTGGCCGTCGAGGTGGAGAAGCGGATCAAGAAAGATGTCCGCGTCACTGTGCTCGGACATGTGCAACGCGGAGGAACGCCGACGGCGTACGACCGCGTGCTGGCTACCCGGTTCGGCGTCAACGCCGCCGATGCCGCCCACGCCGGCGAATACGGAATGATGGTGTCGCTGCGCGGGCAGGACATCGGGCGGGTGGCACTGGCCGATGCGGTGCGCCAGTTGAAGCTCGTGCCGCAGAGCCGCTATGACGACGCCGCCGAATTCTTCGGCTAGCCGCTCGGCAATGCAAGGGCAAGGGCCGCAGCGTTGAGGCCCAGAAAGCCGATCGCCAGGCCGAACTGCGGGCTGTAGTCGCCAGCCCGGATGTGCGTGTAGATCGCGCAGACAAAGAAGAGCACCAGGCCGATCGCAGCCGAGATGCCAAGTGGCCGAAAGAGAAGGCCTGCCGCCAGGCCAAGCGCGCCAAGGGTTTTCAGGGTTCCGATCGGAAAGGTCAGCCACGATACGGGGACCCCGGCCTTGGCCATGCCCGGCATGATCGGCTGGAAGTGAAGCAGCGCCGCCATACCCGAGAATCCGTTCGCGGCAATAGCGGTCAGGGTGACGGCGAGGTAAGCGGTAGTCATGGTATGGGCGCGGTTACTCAAGCGGACTTGAAGGCTTCGCGGCGGATCATCTGCCACATCGTGGGCGTGTCTGCTGTAGTCGAGACCGTCACCGTATCGCGGCTTCCATTCCGGGCGGCCAGCGCGACGAGATAGTCGGCCAGGTCACTGCGCGAGGTGAACGCTCCGACCGGATCCACTTCTCCGGCAGTGTATTCCGTGACATGCGGCAGGTCGAACAAACCCGACGGCCGCACGATCGTCCAGTCGAGGTCGCTGTCGCGCACCACGGACTCCATCAGCCGGATGTCGTCGTAGACAGTCTTGCCGATCGTCTTGGTGATGACCGGCTCGAACAACCGCAGTGCGAACGGCGCGCCTGTTCGGCCCGGCGCAGAATACGCACCCGTCGAACTCACCACGACCAGCCGGGTCGGACCCGAGGACTGCATCGCTGCGACGATGTTGGTGGTGCCCCTCGAGTAGGTGTTGACCGACTCCCGGGTGAACGTCACGCCCAGCGTCGACAGCACGGCATCGGCGTCCGCGACGACGGCGCCGACCGCGTCGACGTCGTGGACGTCCGCGCCCGCAACCGTCAGCGCCGGATCGCTGAACGGGAAGTCGCCAGGTGTACGAGTCACCGCCACGGTGGTGTAGCCGGCGTCGAGCGCTCGCCTGGTCGCCAGCCGGCCGGTCTGCCCGTTGGCCCCGAAGATCACGATGCGCATGTCTCCTCCTAGATTGTCACTAATAGTGATTATCACTATAAAGGACGATCACAATCGGTGCTAATGTCGCGTGGTGGTTGATCAACGACCCGGTATCAGGGAGCTGGACCAGCGGATTCCGTTTCTGCTGTCCCAGCTGGGCAGCTATGTGTCCGACGACTTCAAGCGACGGCTGGCGCCGCTCGACGTGCATCCGCGCACCAATGCGGTGCTGGTCGCGCTGGCGGGCACCGACGGCCAATCGCAGCGGCAGCTGTCGGCCCGGCTCGGGCTTCACCGCAACGTGATGGTGAGCCTCATCGACAGCCTCGAGGAACAGGGCCTCGTCAAGCGGATGCCACACCCTGTTGACCGCCGCGCGTTCGCGGTCACGCTCACCGACAAGGCCCGCGACCTGTTACCTGCGCTCGAAGATCAGTCGCACGCGATGGAAGACGAGGTGACCGCGGCGCTGACACCCGATGAGCGGGCGACGCTGCTCGATGCATTGCAACGGGTGGCTGCGAGCCTGGGACTGAGCCCGGGTGTGCACCCCCGGCTGGCGGAGTCGCCCCCACTAAACTCGGCCACATGACCCTCGCACCCGCCGCCGAACTGCTCGACTACGACGACGTCGTCGCGCGCTACGAACCCGTGCTCGGGCTCGAGGTACACGTCGAGCTGTCCACAGCGACCAAGATGTTCTGCGGCTGCGCCAACAAGTTCGGCGCCGAGCCCAACACCCAGGTGTGCCCGGTGTGCCTCGGCCTGCCCGGGTCACTGCCGGTGCTCAACCAGACCGCGGTGGAGTCGGCGATCCGCATCGGGCTGGCGCTTGGCTGCGAGATCGTGCCCTGGTGCCGATTCGCCAGGAAGAACTACTTCTATCCGGATATGCCGAAGAACTACCAGATCTCGCAGTATGACGAGCCGATCGCGATCAACGGCTATCTCGACGTCCCGCTCGACGACGGCACCACGTGGCGGGTGGACATCGAGCGCGCCCACATGGAGGAGGACACGGGCAAGCTCACGCACCTGGGCAGCCAGACCGGCCGTATCGAGGGCGCCACAACGTCGCTGATCGACTACAACCGCTCCGGCGTGCCGTTGATCGAGATCGTCACCAAGCCGATCGAAGGCACCGGAGGCCGTGCGCCCGAAATCGCCCGCGCGTATGTGACCGCGCTGCGGGACCTGTTGCGCGCGTTGGGTGTTTCCGATGTCCGGATGGATCAGGGTTCGATGCGCTGCGACTCCAACGTCTCGCTCAAGCCCACCGGTCAAAAAGAGTTCGGCACCCGGACCGAAACCAAGAACGTCAACTCGCTGAAGAGCGTTGAGGTCGCGGTCCGCTACGAGATGCGCCGCCAGGCAGCGGTTCTCGACGGCGGCGGCCGAGTCCTTCAGGAAACGCGCCACTTTCACGAGGACGGCTACACCTCGCCGGGCCGCAGCAAGGAGACCGCGCAGGACTACCGCTACTTCCCCGAGCCCGATCTGGAACCTGTGGCTCCTGATGCGGAACTGGTCGAGCGGCTGCGGCAGACCATGCCCGAACTGCCTTGGTTGCGGCGCAAGCGGATTCAGGAGGAGTGGGGGATCTCCGACGAGGTCATGCGGGACATGGTCAACGCCGGCGCCGTCGAATTGGTCGCCGCCACCGTTGAACACGGGGCCTCCAGCGACCAAGCCCGCGCGTGGTGGGGAAACTTCTTGGTGCAGAAGGCAAATGAGGTTGGCGTAGAACTCGACGCGCTGGCGATCACCCCGGCGCAGGTGGCCGCGGTCGTCGAGCTCGTCGACGACGGCAAGCTGTCCAACAAGCTGGCCCGTCAGGTCATCGAGGGCGTGTTGGCAGGTGAGGGCGAACCCGAGCAGGTGATGACCGACCGCGGCCTTGCCGTGGTGCGCGACGACTCGCTGATTCAGGCCGCCGTCGACGAGGCTTTGGCCGCCAATCCCGGCATCGTGGAGAAGATCCGCGGCGGCAAGGTGGCTGCGGCGGGCGCCATCGTCGGCGCGGTGATGAAGGCGACCAGGGGCCAGGCCGACGCCGCGCGGGTACGCGAATTGGTGTTGGCGGCCTGCAGCTAGCGCTTCCCGATGCCCATCGCGGCGACCGCGAACTCCTCGAGGCGCTCACGCGGGTAGGTCTCTGGATCGTTAACCGCCAGTCGTCCCAGCATTTCGGCGAACGACAGCATGGTGTGGCCGAGCAGTACCGGATCGAGATCGGCAAGCCGTGGATCCAGCGCAATGCCCGCCTTGGCCAGTCGTTCCGCTTGGGCCAGGATCGATGACCGTGCGCGGCGCAGGTCGTCGCGGTATTCGCGGGGAGCGCTGTCGGGCATCGTCAGGATGAGCCGCCACCGTGTCGGATGCTCCAGCACCACACGCAGGAACGCCGACACCGTCGCGGCATACGCACCCGTGGGGCCCGGTTCGGTCAGGTCGTCGGGCATGCCGGCATGCACTTGCTCCAGCCCACGCTGATGTTCACGCCGCAACAACGCGGACACCAACTCGGTTCGCGTGCGAAATACGGTGTACAGCACTGGCTTTCCGACACCGGCCGCCTCGGCCACCGCCTCCATGCTGAGCTCGGGTAGCTGACAGCCGCCGAGCACGGTCATGGCGGCGTCCAACAGCTGCTCGCGGCGCTGTTCGCGCGGCATGCGCGGGGCGTACTTGCGTCGCGGCCTGGGTCGGGTCACGCAAGCAATATTACGACACCGTTGTATTCGCTGACGGTAATTGCTACGGTGGCGTTGTATTGAGGGAAAGGCAGAGGTAGTGGCCATGATGGAGTCGATCCGCCGCGACGACTACGGCTTTTTCGGGCCCGATTCGCCCAGCTGGAAGGTGTGGGCCTCGCCGACTGCACTGATCGGCTTCCAGCGTGCAGTTGTGCTCGAACACTTCGACCCGTTCCTCGCCGCGGCGGTCGCCGACAGCGCCGGCATCTACACCAATCCCTCGGGACGGTTGGACCGCACGCTGGCCTACTTCCTCACCGTTGCGGTGGCCGACGGTCGCACCGCGATCGAGGTGTCCGACGCGCTGATGCGGATTCACGCGAGGGCGAAGGGGATCGAGCCGATCACCGGATCGCGCTACAGCGCCAACAATCCGGACGCGCAGCTGTGGATCCACATCACCGGCTGGCATTCGGTGCTCAAGTGCTACGAGCAGTACGGGCCGGGGCCGCTGTCGCCGGCGGAGGAATCGCGGTTCTGGGTGGAGTCGCGCATCGCCGCCGAACTGCAGACCTGCACGCCCTCCGACGTTCCCACGTCACGCGACGAGGTTAGGCAGTATTTCGCCGATGTGCGCAGTCGGCTCTGCACGTCCGAACACGCTGACCGCGCAATGCATTACCTGTTGCACACGCCGCGTGACCGCGGCGTACGGCTATGGGCGGGTAGCCGGGTGTTGGCGCCCGCGGCGATCGCGACCCTGCCGAAATGGATGCGGCGCATGGGCAATTTCGGCCAGCCTGTCCCGGTCGACACCGCGGTGGCGCCGATCGCACGGGCGTGGGTCCGGGCGTTGTCGATCAACAACTTTCGGCCGATGCTTGCCGTTGCTCGCCGCATCGCTCCGGAGACCGCCGACGTGCTGGCGCTTCATCTCACTGCGGCGGCGCCTGCACGCCAGGCGACCATCACACCGGCCGAAGCGCGCGAACGGTTAGCCGCTCACGCCCCAAACTGCTGATTCCTAGGTGTTGTCGGCGTTGCTGCGCGGGAATCCGCCGCCCTGCGGGAACAGCGGGAAGACGACATCGTCGAGCTTCTCGGCGTCGCCTGACGTCTTATTGACGGTGGCGCCCCACACGTTGCCGTCTGGCGAGAGCTGCAATGCCCACGCGTGTCCGTGCTGGTCCTGACGGACTACCTCGGGCTCACCGGTGACCGCGCCGGTATCCGGTGCCAGTCGCACCGCCACGGTCTGTTTGGTGTTGACGAGATTCACCAGGACCGTGCCGTCCAGCGCGGCGCAGCCCGCCACGCCAGGGCGATCGGGCCAGGTCCACACAGTCGACACCTTCGAGTCCTTGGTGATGCGCTGCAGCCGGTCGGCGGTCGGGGTGCGGTCGGTGATGTAGAGGGAGGCGTCCGATGGATCGATGCACATGGCGCCGCCGGCGCCCATTCCGGTCAGCGCGGTGGTCTGTGGCGCCTGGTTGACGGTCGTGGGCTGCTCGATGCGCAGCACCTTGCCTGCCAGCGAAGCCGGGTCGGCCGCCGCTGCGGGGTCGCCCGCGTCACCGGTCTGCACCACCAATGTCGTCGGGCTGGTGAAGATCAACGACCCCATGTTCCCGGTCGCGCCCTTCGGGATGCCGGTCAGGATCGGCTTGGGCACGTCGCCGTCGGCGATGCGGATCACCCGATTGTCGGTGGGGGTGCTGACGTAGGCGTACATCAGCCGGTCCTGCGAGTACGTCGGCGACATCGTGATGTCCATCAAGCCGCCGTCGCCGCTCGGGTCGACGGGGATGACCACCTTGACCTTGGGCTCGGCGCTGGTCGAGACCTCTTTGACCGCGCCGGTCGTGCGCTCGGCCACCAGCGCCGACTGGCTGTCCGGAAGCATGATCAGCCCGCTGGTGCTCTCCAGGCAGCCTTGCATGACGCCGGGTGCCGGGCAGACCTTGGGGAACGGCTTGGGCGGCAGCGGCGGTGGGGGTGGGGGTGTCGACGACGGGCCCGGCTTGAGTTCCGGTTCTGTGGTGAACGGCTGCGACTGGGCTTGGTCGAAGCGCGCACATCCCGACCCGACGAGCAACGCCGCACACAGCAGGACAATCACACCCCGCATAAGCCGGCGCTGTCTCATGCAGGCCAGGTTACGGATTGTCCGTCGGTGCGCGCCACGCTCGCCCCCGCGGCGCGACCGAACCGGCCTCGCGAATAGGGCTGCTAAAGCGCCGCGCCAATCCTCGATTCGTAGGTGACTAGCATTTACCCTGGCAGTTGTGACCAGTCAACCTGACCCACGCACCTGGCAGCGCCCCGCGTCTGCAAGCCTGGTCGACCCCGAGGAGGATCATCCTTCCTCGAACTACGCGGGTGATTTCGAAACCACCGCGATCCCGCGCTACGACGCGGACAAGTCGTCGACCAGTCAACCGTTCGGCCTGGTGAGCGACCCCGAGCCGCTGCCGTACGTCCAGCCCGGCGGCACGCACTCACCCGGACCTTATGCAGCGGAGCCCACCGAGATCGAGGCGGGTGAGGCCGACGACCGGGCCCGCGATCGGCGCGGCACCCAGGATCTCGGTCTACTTCTTCTGCGTCTCGTGGTCGGCGCGTTTCTGATCGCGCATGCCCTGCAGAAGGCCTTCGGCCTGTGGGGCGGCCCGGGATTCGACGGCTTCGAGAAGTCGCTGACCGATATGGGCTTCCAGCACGCCGACATCCTGACGTACGTGGCAGCAGGCGGTCAGCTCGCCGCCGGGGTGCTTCTGGTGCTGGGTCTGTTCACGCCCGTGGCGGCGGCGGGCGCGCTGGCATACCTGGTGACGGGCATATTGGCAGAGGCCATGGCGGCCCACGAAGAAGCCAGGTTGCAGTCGTTCCTCACCGACGGCCACGAGTACAAAGTCATCCTGGTTTGCGTGGTCGCGGCGATCATCCTGATTGGCCCCGGTCGCTACGGGCTGGATGCGGGCCGTGGCTGGGCCCGGCGCCCGTTCATCGGCTCATTCGTCGCGCTGCTGCTCGGTGTAGGGGGCGGCATCGCGGTGTGGGTCCTGCTCAACGGCGGCAACCCGCTGGCCTGACCAGCTATTTATACGGGTTGGGTACACGGCCGCCGCTGGCCTCGGTCAGCAATGGCAGCGTCGCGAACGTCACCGCGGGCAGCCTCAGTTCGCCGCCGTTCTTGAGTTGCGCGTACGCCCCTAACCTCTTGCCGAACCGCAGCCCGTCGATGTCGGCCCAGGAGACCGTCTTGCTGCCGAGCAGCGTGCGGGCAGTCACCGTGTCGCGATCGGCCACCGTGCGGTACCGGATGATCGACGCCGACAGGATGACCGGAATAACGAGCAGCAGCGCCACCCATGCCGGGCCGGCCAACACCAGGGTCAGCAGGCCGAGCGCGAAGAAGCCGACGGCGAAATGCGCCAT
>Ga0207688_10002316_pt1 | contig 10241 bp, 10 predicted proteins | sample KBSMiscanthusM4_FD_184296 | JGI IMG/M metagenome (GOLD analysis project Ga0207688, IMG submission 184296) | Miscanthus rhizosphere microbial communities from Kellogg Biological Station, Michigan, USA - M4 (SPAdes) (version 2) | ecosystem: Host-associated > Plants > Roots > Rhizosphere ...
AACCTCGATACATCCTGCGCGTTGCTGGAAGAGGCGGCAGCAGCGTTGTCCGCGTCGGGCCACGCCATCGGCTGGGGGTACCGGTATCACGTCCCATATACGACCGCGCTTGCCGTGCGCGGTTGCACTAGTGAGGCCGCCGCCGTGCTTGGTGCGCTGGACAAGCTGCGACGTCCGTTTCGGTCGCTCGACTATGAGCGGAGCCTCGCCCGGGCATGGGTGTCCGCTAGCCAGGGCGCCATCAATGAGGCGATCACTATCTTGCAGTCGGCCGCCGAGACCGCTGCAGCGAATGGGCGATTCGCGGCGGAAGTGATCTGCCTGCAGACGGCCACACAGTTCGGATTTCACTCCGATGCGCCCCGTCTGTACGAACTCGAAAAGATCGTAGACGGGCCTCGTGTCGGCCTTGCGGCGCGTTTCGCCGGCGCCTTGCACGATGGGGACGCAGCTGAATTGACTGCAGTGTCAGAGGGTTTCGAGGCGATCGGCGATCTGGTGGCGGCGGTGGATGCGGCCGCACATGCGGCCATGGCGTATCGCCGTCGGGATCTGCGTGGGTCGGCGTTGAAGTCTATCACCCGAGCAGAAACGCTGGGCGCACAATGCGGCGGCGCCGATACCCCCGCGCTTCGTCAGGCGCGTGAGCCGTTGCCGCTGACCGATCGGGAACGCGAGATCGTGATGCTGATCGGCGGGGGTTTGTCCAACCGCGGTATTGCCGCTCGACTGAGCCTGTCGGTTCGCACGGTCGAAGGCCACATCTACAAGGCGATGATCAAGACCGGTACGGCCGACCGCGAGGAGCTCGCAGCGCTGCTGCCCAAACACGTGCCGCCGAATCACAAGTAGCCCTCGTGTGAGCCACTTACTTTTGAGACTCGTCGCCTAGATCTCGACATCGATGCGGAACACCGCCTGACCAACATCGCCGCGCCGCGCGGGCGTGCTCATCGACTGACCCCGTTTTCCAACGCGGCGAAGGCCTCATCGATCAGTGCGATGAAGTCCGCACTGTCGTTGGCCACCCACGCCATCGCCGCCGGCGCGATGGCGCCGAGCGCGGCGGACGCCTGGACCGTTGCGGCGAGGTCGGGTTCGGACAGACCGGCACGGCGAGCCAGCGCCCGGGCCAGCAGTTCGCGAGAAGTGTCCTGCGCGAGTAGGTTTCGAGAGCGCAGCACGGGGTTCCGCAACACAAGCCGGGTCCGGATGCGAAGCGCCTCGTGGTCGGTGGCGAGGATCTGCGCGAGTCCCGTGCGAATGGCTCTGTGCAGAGCGGTCAATGGCGGCTCATCGGCCGGTCGCGCGGCCACCAGCTCCTCGAGCAGTGGGTCGTACTCGTCGTACTCGACGACTTCCTCCTTGCGGGGGAAGTACCGGAAAAAGGTCATGTGCGACACTCCGGCCGCCGCCGCGATCTCCTCAACAGTCGTTGCGTCGTAACCCTTCTCGACAAACAGCCGCAGGGCGTGTTTCTGGATCGCGTGCTTGGTCGCCGCCTTCTTGCGGGCGCGCCAGTCGCCGCCTTCGGTCATCGCGTCAGGATTCCTGCGGGGACACCGATTGCTCTGTCGAGCCACGCCCGCAGTCCGGCAGCTTCGGTGCCGCGCCACGCCAGATGGCCGTCGGGCCGCACCAGGAGCGCGTCGCGTCCCCCGCGCAGGCCCGCCACGTCGCCCAACCGGTTGCGCGCGGTTTCCGCCAACGGTTCCGGCCCGAGCAGGACCCACGCCGGACCCAGCGCGTCGTAGAGTCGCACGGTCGTTCCGTCAAAGCGAGTGCAGGTTCGATCAGCGACGCGGTCGCCTGCGCGCACCCCAGGCAGGAACCGCCGGCTTCCCGCTCCCAGCGGGCCGTTCCGGTACGAAACCCGAAGCTGCGACGCCCTTTCCGTGATGAGGTTCTGCAGCCAACCTTGATTCATCAACGGCACGGCGACGCGATCTCTCAGCAGCCGCGAGGCGCGTCCCTGACCGACTACGACCTCGGTGACGCTGCTCGTCGTCTCGAGCACACCCTTCGCGATCGGGCGTCGTTCGGCCTCGTACGTATCGAGTAGCCGCTGGTCTGCGCGGCCCGACACCACCAGTGCGAGCTTCCACGCCAGGTTCTCGGCGTCGCCGATACCGGTGTTCATGCCCTGCCCGCCCAACGGACTGTGGATGTGCGCGGCGTCGCCGGCCAGCAGGATGCGGCCGCGACGGTAGGTGTCGGCAAGGCGGCGATGGATGCGGAACGACGATGTCCATTCCACGGAACGAATCGTCCCGTCTGCCTCGTCGGCCAGCCGCGCACCGAGGTAGTCCACGATCGCCTCCGCGGCGGGCTCATCACCGAAACCTATTGGTGCGGGGGCCATCACCCGCCACAGGTCGTCGCCTGGTAGCGGAAAGGCGGCCAGTGCCATGTCCCCGCGCAGCCACGAGGTCGCGCCCCCGCGCTGCAAGTCGATATCGGCGTGCACATCGGCGAGTAGGAACCGCTCGACGACCGGAACGCCGGGGAATCCGACGCCCATGGCCTTACGGACGACGCTGTGCGCACCGTCGCCGCCCACCACCCATGCGGCGTCGACCACAGCTCCGTCGTCCAGGCGCACTGTGACACTGTCCGGCCCCGGCTGGACCCCCTGGATCCCTCGGCCCCATTCGACGTCTCCGCCGAGCGCCGTCAGCCGGTCACGGAGTGCTCCCTCGATATCCGCCTGCGACATCAGCAACCCGCGGGGACCGCCGAGGCGGGTCGGCTGCCCGACCGGAAAGCTCGCCAGCTCACGTCCGTCGACGTTGATGGTGACGCTGCGGATCGGCAGGCCGCGGTCGGGCAGATCGCCGAGTGCACCGAGCCGGTCGAGAACCTCGACGCCGCGCGGTTGCAGGCCCAGCGCCCGAGAAGTCACCGCGGGGCCGGCGGTTTTGTCGAGCACGCGCACGTCGATGCCTGCCGCCCGAAGCCCGCACGCCAGTGCGAGGCCCGTCGGCCCGGCACCGGCGACGATGACGTCGCCTCGCATTCCACCTCCCGGCAGATGTTAGTCACTAACATGTTATGCCACTAACGTCGCGGCGGGCAACGGTCACGTTAGGGTGAGCCCGTGGCCGAGACCGCGCCGCTGCGCGTGCAACTGATCGCCAAGACCGATTTCTTGGTACCGCCGGACGTGCCGTGGAGCACCGACGCCGACGGCGGTCCGGCGCTCGTGGAGTTCGCCGGCCGGGCGTGCTATCAGAGCTGGTCAAAGCCGAATCCGAGAACGGCGACGAACGCCGCGTATGTGCGCCACATCATCGACGTCGGCCACTTCTCGGTGCTGGAGCACGCATCGGTGTCCTTCTACATCACGGGCATCTCGCGGTCGTGCACGCACGAGCTAATCCGGCATCGCCACTTCTCGTATTCGCAGCTGTCGCAGCGGTTCGTTCCCGAGCACGACTCACAGGTGGTCGTGCCGCCGGGGATGGAGGACGACCCGGAGTTGCAGGACATCTTCAAGGCCGCCGCGGACGCGAGCCGAGCGACGTATACCGAGCTGCTGACCCGGCTGGAGGCGAAATTCGCCGACCAGCCCAACGCGGTGCTCCGGCGCAAACAGGCGCGGCAGGCGGCGCGTGCAGTGCTGCCGAACGCGACCGAGACGCGCATCGTGGTGACCGGAAACTATCGGGCGTGGCGACATTTCGTCGCGATGAGGGCCAGCGAGCACGCCGACGTCGAGATCCGCCAGCTGGCGATCGAGTGCCTGCGACAACTCATCGATCTGGCTCCTGCGGTTTTCTCCGATTTCGAGATCTCCACACTGGCCGACGGCACTCAGGTGGCCACGTCCCCGCTCGCCACGGAGGCTTGACCGGCCCGGCCATATATGGCCGTGGAACCGTGAGGTCGAACGGGTAATCTGGTTGGCCGTGAGCACCAGCGGATTCGACGTGACCGCCCGATTGGGCACTGTGCTGACCGCCATGGTGACTCCGTTCAAGCCTGACGGGTCGCTGGACACCGATGCAGCGGCCCGGCTCGCCACCCACCTCGTCGACTCCGGCTGCGACGGCTTGGTGCTGTCAGGCACCACGGGGGAGTCGCCGACCACCACTGACGCCGAGAAGATCGCCCTGTTGCGTGCGGTGCTGGACGCGGTCGGCGACCGTGCCAGGGTCATCGCCGGTGCGGGCACCTACGACACCGCGCACAGCGTCCATCTGGCAAAGGCATGCGCCTCCGAGGGCGCGCATGGCCTGCTGGTGGTGACGCCGTACTACTCGCGCCCGCCGCAGGCCGGGCTGGTCGGGCACTTCACCGCGGTGGCCGATGCCACCGACTTGCCGGTGATTCTTTACGACATTCCGTCGCGGTCCGTCGTGCCGATCGAGTGGGACACCATCCGCACGCTGGCCGGGCACCCGAACATCGTTGCCGTCAAGGACGCCAAGGCCGACCTGCACGGCGGCGGGCGGATCATCGCCGAGACCGGCCTGGCGTACTACTCGGGTGACGACGCGCTCAATCTGCCGTGGCTGGCGATGGGTGCCGTCGGCTTTGTCAGCGTCTGGGGGCACCTGGCCGCCGGTCAGTTGCGAGACATGTTGTCCGCGTTCACCTCTGGCGATGTCGCGACGGCACGAAAGATCAACGTCACGCTCGGGCCGCTCGGAGACGCCCAGTCGCGACTGGGTGGGGTCACCCTGGCCAAGGCGGGACTGCGACTGCAGGGCATCGAGGTCGGCGAGCCGCGGCTGCCTCAGGTGCCGGCCACCGCGGCACAGCTCGAGGCGCTGGCGGCCGACATGCGCGCCGCCGCGGTGCTGCGGTAGTGAACGAGGAACTCAAACCGCCGGGGCCGCTGGCCCCTGGGGGCCTGCGGGTGACCGCATTGGGCGGCATCAGCGAAATCGGCCGCAACATGACGGTTTTCGAGCATCTCGGTCGTCTGTTGATTGTCGATTGCGGGGTGCTGTTCCCCGGTCACGACGAGCCAGGCGTCGACCTGATCCTGCCCGATCTGCGCCACGTCGAGGAACGACTCGACGATGTGGAGGCGCTGGTGCTGACGCATGCGCACGAGGACCACATCGGCGCGATTCCGTTCCTGCTCAAGCTGCGTGGCGATATCCCGGTGGTCGGCTCGAAGTTCACGCTCGCGCTGGTGGCGGAGAAGTGCCGGGAACATCGGATCAAACCGGTGTTCATCGAAGTGGCGGCGGGGCAGAAGTCCACGCACGGCGTGTTCGAGTGTCACTATTTCCACGTCAACCACTCGATTCCCGGTTGCCTGGCGGTCGCGATTCACACCGGTGCCGGCACCGTGCTGCACACCGGCGACATCAAACTCGATCAACTGCCGCTGGATGACCGGCCGACAGATCTGCCAGGAATGTCGCGGCTGGGTGACGCAGGGGTTGACTTGTTCCTCTGCGACTCAACGAATTCCGAGATCCCGGGCGTGGGGCCGTCGGAAAGCGAAGTCGGCCCGGCCTTGCACAGGCTGATCCGCGGCGCCCAGGGACGGGTGATCGTCGCGTGTTTCGCTTCGAATGTCGATCGGGTCCAACAGATCATCGATGCCGCGGTCGCATTGGGCCGACGGGTGTCGTTCGTCGGGCGGTCGATGGTACGCAACATGGGTATCGCTCGGGAGCTGGGGTACCTGCGGGTCGACGAATCGGACCTGCTCGACATCGGCGCCGCCGAGATGATGCCGGCCGAACGCGTCGTGCTCATCACCACGGGTACGCAGGGTGAGCCGATGTCTGCGCTGTCGCGGATGTCGCGCGCCGAGCACCGCAGCATCACGCTGACCGCCGGCGACCTGATCATCTTGTCGTCGTCGCTGATACCGGGCAACGAGGAAGCCGTATACGGGGTGATCGATGCGCTGGCCAAGATCGGTGCGCGGGTGGTCACCAATCAGCAAGCACGGGTGCATGTTTCGGGCCACGCATACTCGGGCGAGCTATTATTCCTGTACAACGCGGTGCGGCCGCGCAACGTGATGCCGGTGCACGGGACATGGCGGATGCTGCGGGCGAACGGCAAGTTGGCAGAGCGCACCGGTGTGGCGCCGGAGTCGATCATGTTGGCGGAGAACGGCGTCAGCGTCGACCTCGTCGCGGGTAAGGCGAGTATCGCGGGGGCGGTGGCGACAGGCAAGATGTTCGTCGACGGATTGATTACCGGCGACGTCGGCGACGCGACGCTGGGCGAGCGGCTCATCCTGTCATCCGGTTTCATCGCGGTGACGGTCGTGGTGCGCCGCGGGACGGGGCGTCCGGCGGGGCCCGCGTATCTGCACTCACGTGGGTTCTCCGAGGATCCGAAAGCGCTGGAGCCGGTGGCGGCTAAGGTCGAGGACGAGCTGGAGTTCCTTGCCTCAGAACAAATTACAGATCCTTCCCGCATCGCCCAGGCGGTGCGCCGTACGGTCGGCAAGTGGGTGGGGGAGACCTACCGGCGGCAGCCAATGATCGTCCCAACCGTCATCGAGATCTAGTCGGTCAGCCGGGTGTCCAGGCCGGCGAGGTCGGGAGCCGACGATGAAGCCCTGGATCGCCGTGGAGATCTCGGCGTTGAATACCGCGCCTTGCTCCACACCCAGTTCGGCCAGCTCGAGTTCGCTGGCGAGGGCCGCCTCCACTTTGCGCCGCGCTGCGCTGTGCCTGCTCGACGCCGCACATCCGATCCGGGCCCAGTGGTCGAGCTGCTCCCTGGCCGAGCGGCGCTGCCGCGCGCCCTCGGCTGCGGCATTTTCCAGCAAGTCGGCGGCGAAGCGGGTCACCCGATCAGCGGTTCGGCGTCTCAGCCCGGCGCGAGATCGCGGCTGTCAACGAACACCAGGTTGCCGTCGCCAAGCTGCACCGCCCACCGCCGCGCCGCGTCCACGATGTGATGCTCGCCGATATCCACCTGCTGGCCCGCGCTGTCGCCGAAATCCTCCACGACGACACCGAGGCGTTCGCGGTCGGTGCCCGGATACACCCGCACCGATACCCCGACGGCGAACTGGTCGTCTGGCGCGCCGTCTTCCGCGGGCCGTTGGTCGGAGTCAGTCATTAGCAGGAGCGTCCCCCATGGCGATAAGTCAAGCACATCGCAGACCTTTGCGATGCGCAATTGTCGCAGTGTCACCTTGGGCACATCACCAGCTAGCGATGACTTACAAGACTCCAACTGCAACCGCCAGACTCCAACTGCAACCGCCAGACTCCAACTGGAACCACCGGTGGAAAGCTGACCTCGCAATCACCGTGTGCCCAGTGCATCCACGCGTCTTGGCATGCCGGCGCTTTCAAGATCCGCGGTCGCCGCGACCGACCACATGAGCAAGTCGCGTATGTTCCCGGCCCAGCCGGCAGACACCGACGAGCCGAGGCAAAGCGCTGGACCGGACATCCATGGTCGCGGCTTGTTCTCGGAGCACATGGTGACATGCTGGCGGGTTACGGCCAACCCGCATAACGGAATCCGGCCCGTGGCCGGCCGATTCGTTAAGGGTGTTCCTTGCCGCCGGCCACGGTAGGAAATCGGGGGCGTCTGGGCTAGATCTTGTGCGCGTACGCCGACCACTCGAGCTGCGATGCTGCGAGATTGCGGGCTGTCGGCCGAATGTAGTTTCGCAAGAAGTAATCTGGCCCCGCCTGCTCGACGAGTCGCCAGCCGTACTCGGCGACGAATGTGGAAACGTCATCGGGGTCCAGCCCGAAGCGCCACACCTGCTGCCGTTGCCTGAAACGCTTGTACAAGATGCCGGCGTCGTACATGTTCTCCCCGTCGATGAAGTCCCGTCGAATGTAGGTGAACACCAACCGGCTTCCTCCAGCGGCGGCCCGCAGTGCGCCGAGCGTGGCCCGAACCGCGTTCTCCGTCAGATACTGCGTGACTCCTTCCCATATGAAGAACGTGCGGGCGTCGGTACGGTAGCCGTGCGCGGCCAGCGTAGTGATCAGGTCGTCGCGCTCAAAGTCTATGCGCACCAAGTGAACCGAGGGAGGCACCGCACCGATCGCGCGCTGCACGGCGGCCTCCTTACGCACGATGTTGACCGGAAGGTCGACCTCGAAGACCGGGATGTCCCTTCGACGCGCGAGGCGGTACGCCCTGGTGTCCATGCCCGCACCGAGAATGACCACACCGTCGATTTCGCCCAGAGCCTCGTCCAGCTTGGCGTCGACGTAGCGCTTGCGGCACGCGATGAGTGACCACGAACCGCGCACGGCCCGCTCGCCGGCCGATATCGCGAGGCGGCGCAGCAACGGCCATCGCATCGTGCGAACGAGCGCTCGTTGGCCGGCGGGCAGGATCGACAGGGCGAGGTCGTCGTTGACCAGACGGCGCTGGGGCGGCTCGTACTGCTCGATGGCCGCCTGCACCATCGGGCCGAAGGCGGTCTGCGCGGCGGGGTTTCGCGCCATGATCAGCGCTTGTTGACGTAGCCCGCATCGACCGGCAGCGTCACACCAGTGATGTAGCGGGCCTGGTCAGACACCAGCCATGCGACCGCTGCGGCGATGTCCTCTGCCTCGAGAACCTGAACCGGCAGTGCGTTGCCCATGTCGGGTGGCCGTTCCGAATGGGCGATCACGTTGGCGAGCCACTGACGGGTGTGGTCATTGTCGATCATCGGCGTGTTCACGCCGCTGGGATGAATCGAGTTGACCCGGATACTGTGCGGTGCAAGGTGATTGGCGTAGGCCCGCATTAGGCCGACCACGCCGTGCTTGGCCGCCGTGTAGCCGAGCGAACCTGGATCGCCGCCGCCGATGCCGACCAGACCGGCCGCGGAGCTGATCAGCACTATCGAGCCACCGTCGCCCTGTTCGATCAAACGGGGCATCGCTACCTCGACAGTGTTGTGCACGCCCGTGAGGTTGACGTCGATGACGTCTCGCCAGCCGTCGGCGCCGGCTTCCATCGGCGCGATGCCGGCGTTGGCGACAACGACGTCGAGCCGGCCGAACTCATCGAGCCCGGCCCGCAACGCACCGGCCAACGAGGCCTGATCGCGAACATCTGCCTCGCGCGCGACGATTCGCGCACCGGTGTCTTCAACAAGCTTGACCGTGGCGGCCAGATCATCGGCGGTGGCCAACGGATAGGGCACCGACGCGATCTGGTCGCAGATGTCGACCGCGATGATGTTCGCGCCGTCGGACGCCAACCGGACCGCCTCGGCACGGCCCTGACCGCGGGCTGCGCCGGTTATGAACGCGACTTTGCCTGCGAGGGAGCCCATCGGTGTTCTCGCTTTCGCGCTAGCGCTCGTCAGGGCCGCAGTTGGCCCTTGGCCGGGTCGCCCGCGGCGACGGGTTGCAGCATCTTGATGTCCGGTGCGCCGTCGAGGAGCTCACCGACCGTTCCGAAGAGGGTGGCGACCGCGGGCGCGGTGCTGTGCGTCTTCAGAGCGTCCGCGTCCGCCCACTGTTCGACGAAAACGAAGGTTCCGTCCGCCTCGTGCAGCGAGTAGAGATCGCAACCGGGTTCGGAGTGCACCGCCTCGATCGCCTGCTTGCACGCTTCTCGGACCGCGTCGACTGACTCCGGCTTGGCTTTCATGGTGGCGACGACAGTGACGGGCATGGGTGATCGACTCCTCGCTGAGTACGTGGCTGGACGGATGCCTAGCGTACCTACGAGGTTTCCGCATCGGTCAGCCCATGTCGACCCATATCGTCAGGCTTGCCGCGACGACCGCGAACACGGCGAGGAGGACGGTGTCGATGGCGCCCAACCGCGTTGTCTCGGTCCTGCCGACGCGAAGCTCCCTGGCGATCAGGAACAGCGGGAAGGTCACGCTGATCGCGATCGCGAACCCGCCCGCGATGTAGGCCCAGACGAACCTGACCCCGTGCTTGCGAGCTTCGACGACCATCAGGATCGCGGCGGCGAGGAAGAACAGCACGATGTCGACCGTGAGCGAACGCGAGGCGGGCGTGACCTTGGAGTCGTTGAGGAAGTCGAGCAGGAAACCGCCGGGGTTGTCGAAATAGGCGGCGTTCTGGCTCCACGTCGCGATCAGCGCGGCGATCGCGATCACGCCGTAGACGGCGCAGAGCACCTTGCTGGAGGTGGGGATGGACGTCTCGGCCTGGGATGTCGTCATTTCGGCACGGTAGAGCCCCAAGCGGGCACAATTGAGACCTTTCTGTGACCCGTGTGGCAGATGGTGAATATGGGGTTTGTGCGACTAGGCTTGGGAGTATGCCCAGTAAGACCGCCGCCCGATCCGGTTCCCGTTCGAGCAGGTCAAA
>Ga0207688_10002317_pt1 | contig 10241 bp, 17 predicted proteins | sample KBSMiscanthusM4_FD_184296 | JGI IMG/M metagenome (GOLD analysis project Ga0207688, IMG submission 184296) | Miscanthus rhizosphere microbial communities from Kellogg Biological Station, Michigan, USA - M4 (SPAdes) (version 2) | ecosystem: Host-associated > Plants > Roots > Rhizosphere ...
AGCGAGCTTGGCCGTAGGCCAGCAGTGAAGAAGAAAGCAAGCAGCGGCTTGTCCAAGGCAGTGAGGGAGATTCATAGTGTCGAAATCTGAAACGACCGAGCGCTGCGGAGTCTGTAGGCGCGAGCCCGGAGACTTATCCACCCGGAACTGTGGCGGAGACTGCCTGCGCTGCATGGCAGAGTGTGGTGACCCAGACTGCATGGCCAGCATGGATCAGCTTGGCCTTCCTTACGAAAGGCATTTCTGATGGAAGATAACCCCACGACCGAGGCGAAAGATAAGTGGCAAGAGGCGCTCCGGAGCGGTCCCCATTTCGTCCAGACACCCAACGGGTGGATAGTCCTTATGCCCGACGGCACGCGGATGTGTCCCGATGTCTTTCCATCGCTTCATGAAGCGCAGAAGGTTGTTGGAACTCATGACTGACCATAACCCAACCACCGACTACAAATCGCTCCTGCGGAAATATATGCGGGAGGTCATCTCGGATGACAGTGTAGTGGGTTTCAGATGCGCTTGGGGATGGGAGGGCGGACTCGATGAGTCCGACAAGGCCGCTCTAAAGGAGATTGCAGACGAATTGCGCGCCGAACTCGGATATGCCGACGATGACCCTTGGGTCAGTCCACCTAGCAATTGGAAATCCTAATGAGCCAAGACAAGACCACCCGCAAGGTCGGAGAGAATGATCCGATCTACCGCATTCGCCAACGCGAATCGACGGTCGAGATCGGATGGGTGCAAGGCAGGTTTCGGCACATCGATGCATGGATGACACGACTTGGGCTACATTCCAGGTCTCCCCAGTTTCTATCCCAGCCCATCAGCGATGAGGCCCGCCGCAAGATAGACAATAGGCTCGCTAGCGTTCCGAGAATCGGACTATGAACGATCATCCGACGCAAAACTCAATGACCGAAATTGAACGGTTGGCACGGCAGATAGCTGACGAAATCGTGCCCTACGAATGCAATCGCAACGATGATCTGCGCGCGCTTCTGCTGAAGTTCGCTAAGGAGGTCAGGCTGGCTTCTATCGAAGGGGAGTTTCGCTGATGGTCGATCAACCTACGCACAACCAGACGACCGATTGCGAGTGTCCTGCGGGATACGAGGCCGAGTGCGTTTTCCCCGTATGGAGCTGCCCTAGAAAGGCAATCGGATCGCTTCACCAGACTATGGAAGATGAGCCACCGTGCATCCATGGAACGCCTCTGGCGGTCTTTTGTCCTCATTGTCTCAACGATCAATATGATTGGCGGTCACGCTATCGGCGAGCCAGACTGACTACGAAGTAGCTGACGGTCCATTACCTACGCACAATACAGGCCGGGGCGTCCGTCATGCCCGCGTTATGGCCGATATAGTATCCCGCCACCCCAGCTGGCACGGCAACCGCCATGCCGCCTATGACGCACCCAGCAGCACAGGCGATGATTATGTAGCGCCAGCGCTCGCCGCTGACGGAAGAGCGGATTGCCTGACGCAGCATTTCCGGCTTCCACGGATTAGCCAGGGCCGCCGCCGCCATAAGCGCGGTCAGCCTATCCACCAGGATATGGATCGGATCGCCCGGCCGCAGCCCGCATTTGTGGCTGGCATCGTGGATCTGGGCAACGAGCGCCGTGATGTCGGCGCTGTTCAGGTTCTCAGCGCGACTGGCCACGCTGCACTACCAGCGGAAGCTGCTGCTGCGGTGATCGGGTCGGCTCCTGTTGGCGGATCAGCGCCTGCGTCGGCTGAGCTAGCTGCATGGCTAAGTGGCCCTTATGCAGCAAATTCGCAATCCACTGCTCAGTTCGGCGGTCCTGCTCTTCAGACGGCATCGATATCCTCCATTTCTCGGTAGAACCGCGACGGCATCACGCGGTCTATCAGTTCGGCGCGCTCCCAAGGCCTGACACGGTAGAGTTCCTTCAGCGGCTTCTCCAGGCCCAGGATCAGCTGCTGCCTGGGGTGTAGGTCGGCCAGCAGTTGATACGGGTCGATCAGGTTCTTGCTGATCTCGTGGGTGCCGACATTCTCGCCGCGCGAGATGCGTCCGCCGAAGCCGGTCCCGGCGGCAACGGAGCGGTTGAAACTTTCGTTCTGCGCCATCACGCCATGTCGGCCGCTGCTGTCGGAAATCTCCCGCGCCACGAGATGGTCGCGGATCTCGGTGTAGGACCGCCATGTGGCGCACTCAAACCAGGAGCGGCGTCCAGTGACGTCCCAAACTTCCTCCATGTCGGCCACGCTCAGCCAATTCATGTGCATTGAGACGCGATAGCCGCGGCCATATTGCCGCAGATGGTCCAACGCCGTCATCCGGCCGAACAGCTTTGATTCGTCGATCTCGAAATGCACCCGCCCCTGCGGGACGTCACCGTCGGCGACGATCATGGCGTTGAGGAAACAGGCCATCAGCACCTTGACCACGGGAGGCATGGTGGTCACCGCGTCGAGCGGCACTTGGATAAATACCGCCAGCTTCTTGCTGACAATATCGGTCGATCGAATGGTATCGCCCGAGACCAGGGCGGCAAACGCCGGAATGGTCAGCCACGAGGTTTTCTGCGCCGCTTCCTTGAAAATCCCCGGCCACATTTCCTTTGCCTGCTCGGTGCCGACGATTTCCCCCGCCAAGTCGCGTGCCATGTGTGAGCGGGAACTAGCCTTGATCCCATGTAGGACAACGATGACTGCGTCGGGGCCTTGGGAAAGGATCCGGCGAACGGTGGCCAGAGTCTTCGGTGGCGGCAATACCACCTCCCCGGTTGCGTCATTGACCTCGGGTATGGACCACAGCACGTGTGCCAGCAGGCAGGCGACGAGGTCTCGCCCGGATAAATGGAAGAAGTCCCCGGTGTTGGTTTTGATTTGCTTTTCCGATGGATCAAACATCCAATTGACCGCAGTGTGGACGTGCATCTCGGCAAGCGGATGCTTGGGGTCGATCCAATCGACCACGTTGACCGATCCCGAACATGACGCCCAGGGATAGATCCGGCCCGCGTTGTCGCTTGGCTTAGGGTTGGGATTGAGCATGACAACACGGTAGCCCTCCCTTTGTTTGGCCTCGTAAAGCATCGGGCCAAGCTCGGCCTTGGGGTCGGTGACCACCATTGGCCCGCGCCAGTAGGCACATCGGGCCGCGGCCATCGAGGTCTTGCCACCGCCAGAGGTGGCGAATTCTAGCGACAGCCCATTGCGCAGTTCGCAGGTATCGAACAGCAGATCGCCTTTGGCTGTCTGGCCAACCAGCTTGCCGCCATAGCTATATTTCGGGCCGTTGAAGATTTGCTTGGCCCGGTCGATCGTCATCCATTCGGCATGGCCATGGTTGTCGGTCACGGCCCGTTCCGAGGCCGTGGGGATTCTAGCGAAAGGGGCGCGCCTCCGTCGCATCGGGATACGACGGATCCTGAAGTGTATGAAGCAGACGATAGCGATGATTGACGCTGGGGGCGCAAACACTGAGGCGAGAACCAAACCCCGCACCGGGACCGGCGCGCCGAACACGCGAATAACATGCTTCGGATAATCTCGGTAATAGTCCCACAGCATGGCCGCATACCAATCATCTTCGCCGCTGCCGCCGATTAGCAATACGAAAATATATGTCGCAGAGGCATACCATACGACTAACACGACGCAGACAATCAGCAGAGACATCCAAATCGTGCGGTCAATTCTACGCATTTAGTCCGTGTCCGTGGCAGATGGTGCTGAGCGCCGCTTGCGTGGCTTCTTGTCTTTGGCTCCCGGCGGTCGGCCGAGCTTCCTTGGCTGACTGATCGGGGACAATTCACTCACGGCTGTCAAAATATCGTGCCGCACCGCAATCGCTGCACGCATCAGCGCGACGAAACTCTCCGGCGACAGGTTCAACGAGCCGCGGTGTTCTTGGATCAACCGAAAGAGCTTCTCGTCATCCATAGTTGGCCTCAAGCGAGGTCTGCATCCTTGAACCACACTTCGTCCACGTGTCGTTCACCGTCATCATCCAGTGTGAGATGTATCACCACGTCGATGAAAGCCTTCAGCTGCTCGGTGACATCCTCCGGCCTCACGCCCCTGCCTTCAGGGGTTTGGCTTATCAGCACACGCAGGCGATTGAATACACCTGCGCAGTCGCTGGCATGGATCGTAGTGATTGCCCCTGTGTGGCCGGTCTGAAGTGCGATCATGAAGGCATTGGCGGCATTTCCATCGCGGATCTCCTGCATGAACAACCGCCCAATTCTCATCCTGAGGGCCGCATCGACGAGCTGTGTGGCTGTGATGTCTCCCTCCTTTGGGTCCTTTTTGCAGAACAGCGCGACCGAGTTCTGGTGAGGCAGATCCAACAACTCTTGTGCATCTTCAATGACTATCAGCCGGTCCTCGAGAGGGATCTCGCCAATGAGGGCTTTGCTGAGCGTGGTCTTTCCGGACGCAGTCTGACCACATGCTATGATTGTGCGGCGGCGCCTTACCGCAAGCGCTAGGAACTCGTCGAAGCGCTCGTCACGGTATAGCTGCAACAGGTCCTCATCGCGGTTAACCTGTCGCTTGGCGACGGCTCTTTTGAAGAGGCCCTTGGAGGCCAATTCCTTCATGGTCGGCCAGTCGCTGCTGCCGCGACGGATGACGAGGCACGGCCGACCCTGAGGAACACACGGATAGAATACGGCCTGCAGGCGCCTGGCCGCCTCCCCTGCGTTGTTCATGGCAATCGACAATAATGGTCTGTCGTGATGGATGTTCTGCCGCAGCTGTGCCGCCGCAACAATGGCAATGTCCTCGATGTCGTCCGCGTCGAGCCGCACCTCGTGTCGCTTGTATGCGCCACGTTCGAACGTCCATATGTTGTCGGGGGCGTTGACCAATACGTCTTCGACAGAGGGGTTTCCCAGCCAGTGGCCGAGCGGGTCGAGGAGGTGGTCTAGGGTTACGCTCATCACTGGCTCCTGTATTTCTGGACCAAGGTGTAGGCTCCTCTGAGGTCAAGGTCGCGGACCACGAAAATAGAACACGGGAGTCCCTCGTCCCGCGTCAGGACATCCGGTATCTGAATATACGAGCGCAGCAGTTCGTCAGCGGCACCCTGGCCTCCTTGCTGGAAGCTGTTGAAATTCAGATTGGTCTGGCTGTTGCCGTTACCCTGCTGACGGCCAAGATATTGCGTCGCCATGTCGATGCCACCGCGGATCAGCGATAAGCCGATAATGCCGCCCAACTTTCCGGGGAATGGATTGAACAGATGCCTGTTCACATCGCCATCAACCCCCGTTTCGCCACGCTCGCTGGCAGCCGGAGAATTGACCGCGACACGGAACTGATGCGGCATCCCTCGCGCATCGTAGAGCACTGGTGTTGTTATATCCTGCCAAAGCACCGCTGCACGATCTAAACCGTTCAGCAGCCCGTGCTGGATTGTGCCGAACACTTTGGCGCCCTTCGGCAGCAAGACGACGTCGCCGGTCTCGCCGCGTATCTCTTCGGGTATGATGGCGGTGACCGCCCCCGGAAGCGTGGTATTTATGCGAGTCTGCTGAATACAGCGCAGAATGCGACCTTCCTCGATGATCCATCTGGGGTTGGGCAGTTCAGCCACCCGCGTGCCGTTCATTTTGGTCGGCTGTAGCGATGCCTCCAGCGCATCAGGGCGTCCACTGGGCGGTATTGCGTCTTGGTCACCCTCGCCGCCCGGCTTTCCTGCGGCCGCCGCGGCAGCTGTTGCGCCCTTTAGCGTAAATCCCACCATTGGCGATTCGCGGGCGGCTTTGTCTTGGTCAGACGTCACGGGGTTAACCTGGCGGAGCATCAGTTGGCGCTGAGGCTGGGGCGTCGCAGCCGCAGCGGCGGGTTCAGCCGGACGAACCACAGGGGTCACAACCGGCGAGACCTGGATTTTAGGCGGCTCCTGCTGCTGCTCCTTTCGATGAAATCCCGGTAGATTGCCGCTGAATAAGAGCAGCAGGCCGATGATGGCCGCCACGCCGATACCGCCGATGATAGCCCCGCGCATCGGGCTGGCGGCCCGCGGCGCGGATATAGGATCAATCTCAAGTATCGGCGGCGGTCGGTCGCTCACTTACCTGGCCGAGTTTTAACGATGCGGCTGACCCCATCATTTACCGTGCCTGTGCCCGTGTTGCTGCCAACCTGATTGTAGCGCTGATTATAGATGCACAGAACGAGGTCACCATCGCGCAGCTTGATAACTCGCTCCGTGCTGTGGATCTTGACGATACCGCCGTCCTCCACAGTGAGACCAGACGGCTGCGACTCTTTGCCGTCGCGACTGTCGACGAGCACGATCGGGATGGCCATGTTGCCGGGAAACCGCATAACGGTCGTGCCCTTGTAGTCCCATATCGCTGGTCGACCGGTAGCCGCCCCGATGGGGGATAATTGCGTGGCACCAACCACAACATAGGCATAGTTGCACTCTGGCGGATTGAATGGGTTATTGGTGTCGCATTGCATCGGATCACTCGCCTGGTGCAGGGCGACCTCAGCTGCGGTCTGTCTCCGCTGAGCAGCACCAGCTTGCCACTTGGCAGCATTTTCTGCGGCGACGTCAGCCGCATAGGTATAGCGGATGACGTAACATGGCGTGCCGGAACCTGGAGGTGGCGTCACCTCTTCGACGCCGACATTGCCGGCTGCCGCCGCCACTCTGACCGGAGGCGGACTGTTGGCTATCCATTGAATGGAGTAATCGCGGGGCACGCCGTTCTTTATCGTTCGCACCGCTATGGGTTTCGGCGACGGCATAGGATTAATAGCACGGAGAGAGAATGTATTGGATCCCGTGTCATTTCCGACGGTTCTCAGGTTAGCCGAGTCGGACAGCAGAACCTGGGTAACTATCTCGTCCTTACCGACAAGTATCTGCACGTTGTCGCCGACCTGCCCGACAACCTGCACCACGTCGTTGGGGTCATAAGGAACATTGCATATATGCGCGTCCTTATTCCCCACACCTGACGGATGCTGTAGCGCAAGCGCCGGTGTGGCCAACAGAATGAAAGCGATAACGGCCGATGCTGTCTTTCTCATCGCGACCCCGGCTCAACCTGGAGCGGCACGGCCCCGGTGTATTCGGTGACCACTATGCGAAATGGGTTGTATTGAAGGAGATCCTTTACGTCGAAGCCGGTGCTGTAATTCTGAATGAACTCCAATGTGACAGTATATGGCGCCGCCTTTTGCTCCGGCTCCCCCTCGACCCAGACCTTACGATTAAAGTGGAAGGTGACTCTTCCGGGCTGACCGCCGAGCGACGGGTGATAGTCCAGCGGGACCTCGATCAGTTCGACGCGAATTACGCCCTTACGCCCGAATTTGGCCAGGTAGCTATTGGGGTTCTTCCCGTTACTGAATTGCACATAGGCATCACGCACCGGTCCGGCTGACATCGTTTGGACAATGTGGTTATTGAAGTCCTGCTCGACCCACGAGTAGCTCTCGCGGTAACGGACGTATGTCCACAGAAATGTCTGAACCGCAGAGTCCGATAGTTTTTGGTTGGGGAAGCTGTCCGTGGTGATGGCTGCCTCCAGAACACCATCGGACCGAACATAGAAGTAGATCGGCAGGATACGGATCAGCGGAAGAGCGTATGCCAGAGCGCCGCCCTGCAATACAAACAGGATGGTGATCATGACCGCGTAGCCTATGAGTAGACGATTGACCCGCTTTATCTTACGCGCCTCGCGCAGACGCCAGGTCTCGACCTCCGCTGCCTGCCTGATTTGATCCGGCGAAAAGACGTAATTCGGAAGCTGTCGTCTATTCTCGCCCCCGGACGGGCCAGCACCATCTGGCGGTCGCAGCTGCTTGGTATCGCTCATGGACGTCCCCGATGATTAGGACTGCTGCGGCTCTGCCCCTGGATACGCGCCGCAGGCCTTTGCCACGTAGTCTTTCGAGGCAGCTGTTTGTTGCGCCCGGTAGCGCTTTAGCTTCGTGGTCTCAGCCGGTTTCCAGTCTTTCGGTGCGACCGCTACCGGCCCGGTGGCGATAAGCACCTTGTGGCACCATTCTGGCATACTCACCCATTGTTGCTCGGCAGTGCGTTCCGGCTGGTGACCGCACGCTGCAACGGCCAACGGTATCGCTATGAGTAGTCGCTTCATTTGCCATTCTCCTTCTGTGTCGGTAAGTCAGTCCCTCTTATTATCGAAGTGGTTCGCAACGATTTCGTCGGCCGCACGAAGGATGTTCCTGACGCCCTCCTGTATAAGGCATCCGGTCACCATCATAAGGCTGCAGACAAGCATTACTCCCGCCCAACCCCATAAAAGGTATGAAGATAGAACGGCGGATAATGAGAAAACGGCCGCCAATGGTGCCGTCACCCACGCTGGGAGGGCGCGTCTATCCGCAAGCCGGCTCATGACTTAGCCGCCAGATCCTGCTCTGACGGCGTCCACTTGCCTTGATTGAGGGGATAGACCGGCCCGCTACACGTAGCCATTGTGTGCGAGCATGCAGCTAGCGCTAGCAGAGCGGTGACAGCGAATGCTATCCTAACTGTAACCATTGGCGAGATATCCCCTCGTCGGTGGCCAGGGCGACCGAATGCTCCTGGCAGAGCATTAGTCGCCCGACTTATTTTAGTTATTGGAATTTTAAGGTCAAGTTTTATCTCCAGACTTTTTGGGCGCGGCGGCTAGCTCGCCATTGTCGATATCGCTGTCGTGCTGGCGAAAGAAATATAACAAACAGCCCCATGGCGGCGATGACGGGCCAAGCGTCCAGCAAGTCAGCCAAGTCGATAAAAATGAGCGTCATGCACAGGAGGATTGCGCCAACCCCACAGGCAATGACAATGACGCGCTCGCCGCTCATGCTAGTCGCTGCGACTTTTGCCATACACGCGGAACCAGGCAAGAATATCGCTCGTCGCCGTTAACGCGGTGATTGCGGCCAAGGCCACTAGGATCCATCCGATCACGCCTCGAAACAGCAAGCCAATCATGCATGCGAACAATGCGAAGAGCAGCCCACTGCCTGGTCGTGGATTGTAAATAATGCGGCGGTTGGTGCGCCGGTCGTGACCGCTGATCAACATCGGCGTTGCCGTTCGACTTTACGGTGCCACCGCCACATCCGCCAAACATCTCGGCAGGACATGGCTATCAGAAAGACGCCACCCAAAATCAAGCCAACCCCAAGCGCCGCGAGTAAAACGTGTTGCCGGTCGCTCATGAGCGAGATCATCAGCGCACTGCCCGGGCGCCGCGACTGATGCCAGCCGCCGCTAGTTGCCCGCCCTTGGATGCAACCGTGGTGATCGAATTGATCGCTGGCCCAGCGCTCCACCCGGAGCTTTGGCCGATGCCCATCGCAATCTTGCCGACCATACCGAGCAGCATGACGCCCAGCGCGTAGGCCAACACCAAATTCCACAAGATTGCGATCGACATATCGACGTTGACAGTGCTTCCACCACCAGTCGGCGTGGCCCCCATGGGTATAGGAGGCCCGCCTGGGACATCGAACCCGGTGAACGTTAGAGCGCCAGCGTTCGTTTCCAGATTTGGATTGGCGGCGGCCGCCGCGGCCGGATGACCAAACCCTTGGACAAATTTTATGTCAGCCTGAACGACGAACGCAGCCAACATCATCGCCAGCGTTGCGACCAGTGATAGACTAATTAGCTTGCCAATCCAGCGTTCGAAGTAGATAGCGGTCGGGCGAAATAACAACCCTGGCGCCAACAGGGCGCCCAAAGGTGCCATGAAGGCTATGCTCGCCATCGCAGCCAGCCACATGACAAATGTAAGGAAGATCATAACTGCGGCACAGAAGCCGGCGACAACAATCATCGCGCGCTCGGCGATATACCAAATACCAACTGCTTGGGTCTTCACTTGGGCGACGAAGTTCCATACCGAGTTCGCCAAGCCATCGAAGCCTTGGGCCCCCTTCAGGCTCGTGGCGCCATTCGGGCCGGCGATTGCGGTGCTGACGATGTCAGGCAATGTCACTGTAAAGGTCTGGATGATCCATTCGTTGTAACGGGCCGGCTGCATTAATGCGACTACGACGAGAGCCCGGCTCAACCGCGACATCGCCTCGCCAAAATCAACCCGGCCCATGATCATGGCTGCGCCGAGAAAAAGCACCCACGCCTGTATTGCAATCCGCAGGGTGGCCAGCATGCCTTGGATGAACTGGCCGCTTTGCTGTGCCGCGATCGCTACGGCTTGGTCATGGTAGGTTTGGTAGAGCGTTTGAAAGATCGAAAGGCCGTTCACCTTGCCG
>Ga0207688_10002323_pt1 | contig 10222 bp, 9 predicted proteins | sample KBSMiscanthusM4_FD_184296 | JGI IMG/M metagenome (GOLD analysis project Ga0207688, IMG submission 184296) | Miscanthus rhizosphere microbial communities from Kellogg Biological Station, Michigan, USA - M4 (SPAdes) (version 2) | ecosystem: Host-associated > Plants > Roots > Rhizosphere ...
GGTCGCTTCCGCCAGTTCATGCAGTTCGACGCCGACACGGTGGGCTCGGCGTCGCCCGCCGCCGATGCCGAAATCTGCATGATGGCCGCGGATGCGATGGAGGCGCTAGGCATTCCGCGCGGCAGCTACGTCGTCAAGGTGAACAATCGCAAGGTGCTCGACGGCGTGCTGGAGGCGATCGGGCTCGGTGGCGAAGCGAATGCGGGCAAGCGCCTGACCGTGCTGCGCGCAATCGACAAATTGGATCGGCTTGGCATTGAGGGCGTGAAGTCGCTGCTGGGTCCGGGGCGAAAAGACGAGAGCGGCGATTTCACCAGGGGAGCGGGACTCGATGATCCCGCGATCGATCGAGTGCTCGCTGCGATCTCGGCGCAATCGGGCGACGCAGGTGTTGTGTTGGCGACACTCGACCTCACAGCTTCCAGTCTCGGCCAGGAAGGCGTTTCCGAGCTGCGGAGCATTGCCGAGTTGGTTCGTGCCGCAGGATATGACGACGATCGAATCAAGATAGATCCTTCGGTCGTCCGCGGCCTCGAATACTACACCGGTCCGGTCTACGAGGTAGAACTGACGTTCCCAGTGGAAGGTGAGGATGGAAAGGCAACCCGTTTCGGCTCGGTCGCCGGCGGCGGTCGCTACGATGGTCTGGTGGCCCGCTTCCGCGGCGAGGCGGTGCCGGCCACCGGTTTTTCCATCGGGGTGTCGCGGTTGACCGCCGCGCTCCAGCATCTCGGCAAGATCGACGCCAAGGCGGAAGCCGGGCCTGTTGTCGTGACCGTGTTTCCGGACGTACCGATCGCGGAATATCAGCGCCTGGTGGCGCAGTTACGCGACGCCGAGTACGCGCCGGGAAAAAAGATTCGCGCCGAGCTTTATCTCGGCTCCGGCAAGTTTGGCGCGCAAATGAAATACGCCGACAAGCGCGGTTCGCCCTGCGTCGTGATCCAGGGCGGCAATGAGAAAGAGAAAGGCGAGGTCCAGATCAAGGATCTCATCCTCGGCGCCGAGATCGCCGGGCTGAGCAAGGATCGTGACGACTATCTGAAGAAGCAGGCGGAGGCGCAGTTCGCGGTCAAGGAAAGCGAGCTGGTCGACGCGGTCAGGAAAGTGCTCGCGCGAAACAACGTGACCTGGGGCTGATTCGCGGTTCTCACCCCGTCACCCTGAGGTGCGAGCCCGCTTGGGCGAGCCTCGAAGGGCCACGGCCCCGGTGACGGCCGTCTCCGCTACTTCTTCTGCGCCGGCGAGCCCGGCCTCGCAGGCGCTCCCGGCATCGTCGGCAAATTCTGCAAGTCGCGGACGTTGAGCTTGCGGCCGGCCATGATCATGTCGCCGGGTTTCTGGTCGGCCTTGCAGGCCCCGGCCCACTTTGCGTCGATCGTCATGGTCCGCTCCGGGGGCATCCCGGGGATCGCCGGCCCTTCCTGTTTCGACACGACCTTGACCGTGTAGGCGCTGTTGAAGTCGCCGGTAATGACGGCGTGCGAGCTGGTGGAGAAGGGCCCGATCTTGCACGTGGAATCGACGGTGATAGTGTCACCGGTTTTTTGTATGTCCGGCTTCGAGCACATCTCCTGGACCACGCTGCCGCCGGTGGCGCTCATCAGCTTGTCGGTCTCGGCGTCGATGCAATGCTCGGCGGTCTGCGCCGGCAGGTTACCGCCCTCGAACGCCATCTTGAGTTCCCACAGTCCCGGCTTGCGCGCGGGCAGATCGGCGGCCGCGGCAGGCGCGGCGAAGATGAGAGCGAACGCCAGGGATGGCAGCCATCGACGCATCGTAATCTCCTTCAGCGCGAGAGCGATGAATTCACCGGCAGGTTCTGCTCGGCACTATGGGCAAATAAAGGCGGTCGCCGGTGTCCCGGATTCCGGGAGTTCGCATGATGAATATGTCTTCGATTGGGAACTCCGGAATCGGAGGGCATTCGACTACAATTCGCATTTATATCTTGACTACGTAACGAATATATAGTACAGGATTCATCATCCTCGCTCATGAGGGGCGTCTCCGGAGACGATCCTGACGGCGGAGCGGGGTGTGGCGTCGGCCGCGGCTCGTAACCGCGGTCGAACCCGGGGTCCGTAGCCGGCCATGAACGATGGTCGGCGAGCCAGCCTTGCCCCGGCTCCGGCGGAAATGCCGGAGACGCAGCGGGGCCTGGGCAACGCCACGGTGGAGCGCCGAGAGGCGGACGTCCCGGTTGCGCGGGACGGGCACGCCTCGCAAGCGTGAGGTCGCGTCTTACCGGCGCGACGAACTAAGGTAGTACGCCTCCCGGCGCTCCGCCGGCCCCTCATTTCGGGGTCGGAGCTGCAGCTGAGCCAAGGATTTGGGCGCGAGCCCCGCCGAAGTGCCGGCCAAGGCAGCGGAGATGCGGTGGACAAAGAACAACGACGCGACAACCCGGGCGCAGAAAATGCGCCGCGGGAACGAGATGTGCTGTGCGGCAGACGCCGCGGGGCGGGCTGTTTGACATTGTGAAGAATGACGACGGAAGGCGGGCCGTATCCCGGCCCGGGCTTCGCGTTTACGCGCGGGCATCCCCCATCATGGCCGGATGCCGCTCACTGCCGGCTTGCAGGAGGCGATCGTTACCCGTCCCACTCGGCTGATCGCCATACGAGGCTCAGGACTGCGCGAGACCAGAACTACCCGAGACCAGGACGACACGAGACCTGGATCAGTTGAGCGCGCGCACCACGGGCCCAAGGCGCGGATAGGCGCAGGTCGATCGGGTTGCCACCGCCGGCATCGCATACGGGTTGACGTTCGGCGCCCACAGGCAATTGAACGCGATGAAGTCGCCGTACTGCCGGTGCACGCTGGTGATGCGGTGATACTTGTCCCAGCGGGCGCAATAGGCGCCGGCGATCTGCTGCGCCATGGCCTCGTTCTCGCACGACCACGGGATGATGCCGCCGGTGTCGTTGGCGCGATAGATCTGGGCCTGGGCGGGAGCGCCCAGCAACAGAACGCCGATCACGGAAAGCAATGCCGCGCGCTTCATCATCCACGCCTCCCCATCTTCCCCAGGGCAACTTAGACCGCGCGTCGGTCGCTTGCAAAGCCGGGTCGGCGAGGAAAGCCGGAGCGTTGCCGGAACGCCACACTCGGCGCTTTCTTGCCGGTGCGAAGTGAGGGCATCTTGATTCCGCCGGGGTCGGCGGTCACCGTTGCTGCACCTTGTGTAGAAGGAGCCTGACCATGACCGGCCGCGCCCTGTTGCTCGCCAGCGCGTTTGTCGCGGCGCTCGTAGCGCTGGCGACCGAAAAGGCCGGCGCCGCCAGTTGGCTGGAAAAGAACTTCTACCTGTCCGGCCCGCAATATGAGGGCAAGCTGCCGCCGTGCGATTACCGCGACGCGCTGACCCTGATCGCCTCGCGCTTCAACCAGAAAGAAAACATGTACTGGGTCACCGATCTCAGGATCGTCAATTTCGAGCGGATTCGCGAGACCGCGTTCCGCCCCTGGGCGGCCAACAGTATCCCGCGCCGCTTCTGCAGCGGGGTCGTCGAGGTTACCGACGGCCGCAAGCACGCCATCCACTATTCGATCTCTGAAGACACCGGGATGATCGGCGCCAGCTGGGGGATCGAGTGGTGCGTAGTCGGCCTCGATCGCAACTGGTCCTACAATCCGGCCTGCAAGATGGCGCAGCCGTAATCGGTTTCATCCGACCCAGGGCTGCGGATAGGTTTCTCGGATAGGCGCGATTCCGCGGCGGGGCCTCCGCGCGATCCGGGGTCGCTTTCTGTTTTATTTCCACTTTGTTCTTGGAATGTTCACGGAGGAATGATACCCTCGCTTATCCTCATGTGAGTACGGGGGTCATCGATGGTTCGAGTTGCTGGTCGCGTAGCTTTTGCCGCCGTTGCGTTGTCTTTCCTCGCCGGTAGCGCCGACATCGCAACGGCACAGGATCGGCGCCAGAACGAACCCGGCCAATTCGACTTCTATGTATTGGCGTTGTCCTGGTCGCCGTCGTTCTGCGAGGCGGCCGGCGAGCGTGGAACACCCCCGCAGCAGCAATGCGGGGCGCGGCCCTACTCGTTCGTGGTGCATGGGTTGTGGCCGCAATACGAGAACGGCTTCCCGGAGTTCTGCCAGCGGCCAGCGCCACGGCTTAACCGCAACATCGTCTCCTCCATGCTCGATCTGATGCCGGCGCCGCGCCTGATCTTCAACGAATGGGATAAGCACGGCACCTGCTCGGGGTTGAGCCCCACCGCCTATTTCGAAACCATCCGCAAGGCGCGCGCCGCCGTGAAGATCCCGGAGGCCTATATCGGGCCGACCGAGCCGCTCACGGTGACGCCCGACGAGGTCGAGGAAGCCTTCGTGAAGGCCAATCCCGGCCTGACCCGCGACGCCGTCGCCATAACCTGCGACAGCCGGCGGCTGGGCGAGGTGCGCGTCTGCATGGGTAAGGATTTTGGCTTCCGCCCGTGTCCGGAGATCGACAGGCGGGTCTGCCGCCGCGACAAGGTCGTCATGCCGCCGTTGCGGGGCGGCCGCGCCGCGCTCACGCGGTAGCGCAGGACGTTGCAGCCACCACGTCACCGCGCTGTCTTGGACACCGGTGCATTTGCGTCCATGAATTGCGTGCATGAATTATCGCCACGCCTTTCACGCCGGCAACTTTGCCGATGTGCTCAAGCACGCGGTTCTGGTCCGGATTCTGCTGCACCTGCGCACCAAGCCTGCCGCGTTCCGCGTGATCGACACCCATGCCGGAGCCGGCCGCTACGATCTCGGCGGCCCGGAGGCGACCCGCAGCCTCGAATGGCGCGAGGGCATCGAGAGGCTCGTCGCGGCTCCGCTCGGTGAGCCCGCGCGTCTCTTGCTTGCGCCCTATCTCGATGCGATTGCCGCGTTCAACAACCCCGGCAGTCTGACCTGCTATCCCGGTTCACCCGCGCTCGTGCGCGCGTTTCTGCGCGCGCAGGATCGGCTGCTCGCATGTGAGCTTGAGCCGAACGCAGCGGCCGCGCTGGCGCGTTACCTTGCCGGCGACCGGCGCAGCAAGGCGTTGGCGATCGACGGCTGGACCGCGCTTCACGCCTATGTGCCGCCCAAGGAGCGGCGCGGCCTCGTGCTCGTCGATCCGTCATTCGAGGACGCTGGCGATTTCGCCCGCCTCGGTGAGGCGCTCGAAGCAGCGCAACGAAAATGGGCCGGCGGCACCTATCTGTTATGGTATCCGGTCAAGGAACGGGCGGGGCCGGACGCGCTGGCGCGGCGACTGCGGCGCAGCGGCATTGCAAAGATTTTGCGTGTCGAGCTCAGTCTCGGCGGAACGCGCGCCGACAATCGACTCGGCGCTTGCGGGCTGATCGTCGTCAATCCGCCGTGGACGCTCGCCGACGAGCTTGCGATCCTGCTGCCGGAGCTGGCGGCGATCCTCTCAGCGGGGAGCGGCGGCGCCCATCGCGTCGATTGGCTCGCAAGCGAAAAGTAGTTTCACCACTTTTCCACAGCCCTAGATTAGCATATTTTCATAGCTGCTGGCTTTGACGTTCCGCCTCCTGTGGGGGCCAGCGGAGTGAGGGAGGCCGTAAGGCCGCTGCTTTCCCCGTTTGCGAATGTCCGGCCGAGCCGCCGCGCCGTGGGGGCCGGCGGCCGAGCAACCACGGGGAAAGGGAGTTTCCCGATGGCCATGGCAGGTACCGTCAAATTCTTCAACGCCGAGCGGGGCTACGGCTTCATCAAGCCTGACGACGGCGGCCGCGATGTATTCGTGCACGTTACCGCAGTGGAGCGGGCCGGACTCAAGTCGCTGGCCGAGGGGCAACGCATCTCGTTCGACGTCGAGCCCGACAAGAAGGGCAAGGGTCCGAAGGCCGTCAATCTCGTTATCACGGGTTGATATCTCCACGGCCAGGCTCCCCAGCGGCCGCCCGATCTGTCATGGTGTCGCCCGCCGCCAGACGTCACGGCGGTCGCAGCCACAAATCGATGCCCCTCCATGTTGACGCTCCGTCATTCCCCATCCTCGCCCTTCGTTCGCAAGATCAGGATCGGCGCCAGCGTGCTCGGTCTCGACGGCGAGATCAGGATCGAACCTGCCGACACCATGAACCCCGCCGACAGCGTGCGGCAGCAGAATCCACTGGGCAAGATTCCGGCATTGGTATTGGAAGACGGCACGGTCCTGTTCGATTCCCGCGTTATCCTGGAATATCTCGATCACCGCGCCGGCGGTGGCCGCATCATTCCAACTGAGGCGAGCGCACGTTTTTCCGCCTTGCGCCTGCAGGCGCTGGCCGACGGCATCATGGATGCGTCGGTCTTGCTGGTTTACGAGGGACGCTGGCGGCCGCCCGAGCGGCATGAACCGAAATGGGTCGATCTCCAGGCTGGAAAGGTCGCGCGCGCTCTCACGGCGCTCGAAGCCGCCCCGCCGGCGTTCGGCGCCCCGCCGGATGTCGGCCAGATCGCGCTTGCCTGTGCCCTCGGCTATCGCGACTTTCGTTTTCCCGGCACCTGGCGTGCGGATCATCCGCGCCTGGTCGCTTGGCTCGATGAGTTTGCCCGCCGCGTGCCGGCCTTCGCCGCGACCAAGCCGCCGGGCTGAGTTGCGGTCCCCACGCACGGCAAACGCGCCGCGCCGTCGCAAGAAAAAGCCCCGGATCGGAGATCCGGGGCTCGGTCGCATGCCGCAGCGTTGGTGATCAGAACCGGATATTGAGACCGCCGCGAAAGACGTTGGCGTCGTAGGACACGTTGCCGTTGGCCGCGAGACCGCAATTGAACCCGCAATTGAAGTCGCCGAGATCCACATAGAGGTACTCGGCTTTGATGCTCACATTGCTGGCGATTCCGAATTCGAGACCAGCGCCGACGGTCCAGCCGGCATTGCTGGAGCTGCCGCCGGGAAAGCCCGGCCGGGTCGCGTTGATGTCTCCGGCCGCGAGACCAGCGGTGATGTAGGGCAGGAACCGGTCGAAGGCGTAGCCGAGGCGGCCACGGATGGTGGCGAGCCACTTGTTGCGCGTCTCGCAACTGGCGCCGCACAGCACACCCGTGTTGCCTTTGACGCCCGACCAGTCGATATCGCCTTCGGCGCCCACCACGATCTGGCCGACCTGCCAGTTGTAACCAATGGTGCCGCCGATCATGCCGCCGGACACGTCGAATTTGTTAAGCCCGTCCCACTGGGAGTTACCCCAGGCGCCGCCGCCATTGATGCCGACGTAGAAGCCGGTCCAGTTGTAGATCGGATTGTACATGGGCGCGACCGGCTGATAGCGCGGCAGATCCGCGGCGGTGGCCGACGCTCCCGCGAACGCCATCAGGCCAAGCCACGCAACAAAGATACGCTTCATTACCCTATCCTCCAATTCGTCACTTGGCGGGCACAGTATTCCCAATTTTTGTGCAGTCTAGTGCAAGAAAGACACACTCAATATTGAAATATTTCTGCATATTTAAACTTCATAAATGCCATCGAATTGCCTGAGATAGCGTAAATGAAATCTTTACAACATTTGATCATAGTAAATTTTTTCTTAAATACTGCGTAGGTTGCCTGGCGCCTCGCAGTTCCGGCGCGACTCATGGCTGGTACGCGCAATCGCGCGCCGCGGTAACGGATGGAGCCTGCCGCAGGCGCGCCGTCGCGTCCGCTGGCGCGGCGTAAGGCTTCCTCCGATGGACCTGGAGGCGGGTGGCCCAGACCGTGTCGAGTCCTTACCTTCGCAGCATGAACGGCACGAAGAACGACATCGATCCCGCCACCGAGCTCGTCGAAGAGGACGACGAGCAGGCATTGCCCGAACAGGAACCTGCGATCGACCTTGCTGCTGATGCCGGGCCGCTGGCAGTGGGCCGGGCAGTCATCGCGCGTCATGCCAAGCACGCACCGTCCTCGCCCGGCGTCTACCGCATGATCGATGGCAAGGGTGACGTGCTCTATGTCGGCAAGGCGAAGAACATCCGTAAACGGATCATCGCCTATACCCGTCCGACCGGCTACGATTCTCGCATCGAGCGCATGATCGCCGCGACCGCGGCGCTCGAGTTCGTTTCGACCGCGACCGAGACCGAAGCGCTCCTGCTCGAAGCCAATCTGATCAAACGGCTGCGGCCGCGCTTCAACGTGCTGCTGCGCGACGACAAATCGTTCCCCTATATCCTCATCACCGCCGACCATTGGGCGCCGCAGATTCTCAAGCACCGCGGCGGGCGCAGCCGCGACGGCAATTACTACGGCCCGTTCGCCTCGGTCTGGGCGGTCAACCGCACCATCACTGCCCTGCAGCGCGCGTTCCTGCTGCGCTCCTGCTCCGACGGATTTTTCGAGAGCCGCAGCCGGCCGTGCCTGCTCTACCAGATCAAACGATGCTCCGGGCCCTGCACGCGCGAGATCGATTTCGCGGAATACAGCGAGCTCGTACGCGAAGCCAACGCATTCCTGTCGGGCAAGAGCCAGGCGGTGAAGGGGCTGCTGGCGGCCGAAATGGAGAAAGCCTCCACCGCGCTCGACTTCGAACGCGCCGCCATTTACCGCGACCGTCTCGCCGCGCTCTCCGCGGTGCAGTCGCACCAGGACATCAATCCGCGCGGGGTCGAGGAGGCGGACGTGTTCGCCGTCCATCAGGCCGGCGGTTTCAACTGCGTGCAGGTATTCTTCTTCCGCACCGGTCAGAACTGGGGCAATCGCGCATATTTTCCCAAGGCCGACCGTACGCTCGCGGCCGGCGAGGTGCTGGGTGCGTTCCTCGCCCAATTCTACGACGACAAGCCCTGCCCGCGCTGCATCTTCATCTCGCACGAGATCGAGGAGCGCGCGCTGCTGGCCGAAGCCTTGAGCACCAAGAGCGGCTACAAGGTCGAGGTCGGCGTGCCCCGGCGCGGCGAGAAGAAGGACCTGGTCGATCACGCGCTCGCCAATGCGCGCGATGCGCTGGCCAGGAAGCTGGCCGAGACCTCGTCCCAGCGCAAGCTCCTGGAGTTGCTCGCCGAGACCTTCGGCCTGCCGCGCGTGCCCCGGCGCATCGAGGTCTATGACAACAGCCACATCCAGGGAACCAACGCGGTCGGCGCCATGGTCGTTGCCGGTCCCGAGGGGTTCCAGAAGAACCAGTATCGCAAGTTCAACATCCGCGCGGTCGATCTCACGCCGGGCGACGACTTCGGCATGATGCGCGAGGTCTTGAGCCGGCGCTTCAAGCGGCTGATGACCGAGGCCCCGCGGGTCGCGCCCGATGCGCCGTCGGCACTGGCGGTAGCGCATCCGGTGGCGCCGGCGCTGGATAGCGCGCCGCCGGATGCCGATGACGGCGCGGATGGCGCCGACGGGGTAGAGGATTCACCGTGGCCCAGTCTCGTCGTCATCGACGGCGGTCGGGGCCAGCTCACGGCGGCGCAGGAGACACTGGCCGCGCTTGGCATCACCGACATACCTCTCCTGGCGGTCGCCAAGGGACCCGACCGTGATGCCGGGCTGGAGACGTTCTTCATGCCGGGGCGGGAACCGTTCAAGCTCAAGCCCCGCGATCCCGTGCTCTATTTCGTGCAGCGGCTGCGCGACGAAGCGCATCGCTTCGCCATAGGCTCGCACCGCGTCCGCCGCCGCCGCGATATCCGGGAGGCCGGGTTGCAGGAAATCCCCGGCATCGGCCCCACGCGCAAGCGCGCGCTGCTGCATCATTTCGGGACGCTCAAGGCGATCGAGCGTGCGGCGCTCTCCGATCTGGCCAAAGTTCCCGGGATCAGCGCCGAGACCGCGCGCAAGGTCTACGATTTCTTCCACGAGCGCGCCGGATGACCGCGGGCGGCAAGACACGATGAAAAGACAGGACAGGCATGAGGTCGCAAAAGCAGGATCGCGTCATATTTATGTATGGAACGGGTGTTGTATGTCACGATCATGTCCGAGCGTGCGGCATGAGCGGCTCAGGTCGATGGGGACGGCGTGAGCGACCCGTTTGACCCGGACGCGGGAAGGGTATTCCTTCAACCCATGAATTTGGTCACGTCGAGAAACCTACCGGCGCGGCCCCTCGCGGTGCCGAACCTGCTCACTTATGCGCGCATCGTCGCAGTGCCGGTGGTGGTCGCCTGCCTCTATTGGCAGGATATCCTCCAGGGCGGCCTCTGGCTGCGCTGGGTCGCCTTGGTCATCTTCATCGGCGCCGGCGTCACCGATGTTCTCGACGGGTATTTTGCGCGCAAATGGGGCGAGCAGTCGGCCTTCGGTCGCATGCTCGATCCGATC
>Ga0207688_10002325_pt1 | contig 10219 bp, 8 predicted proteins | sample KBSMiscanthusM4_FD_184296 | JGI IMG/M metagenome (GOLD analysis project Ga0207688, IMG submission 184296) | Miscanthus rhizosphere microbial communities from Kellogg Biological Station, Michigan, USA - M4 (SPAdes) (version 2) | ecosystem: Host-associated > Plants > Roots > Rhizosphere ...
ACCCCACCCGGCGCAGCATCCTGGCCGCGCTCGCGGCCGGGGGGCCGGCCACGGCCACGGACCTCGCCGGTCGCCTGCCGATCACGCGCCAGGCGATCGCCAAGCACCTGACGTTGCTCGCCGACGTCGGCCTCGTCACCGCCGAGCCGGGGGAGCGGCGGCGGGTGCGGTTCCGGTTGCGCTCGGCACCGATGCAGGTGGCCCAGCAGTTCCTGGCCGCGCTCGCCCGCGACTGGGACGGCCCGCTCGACGCGCTCACCGGCTACCTCGACCGGGCGGCCCAACGTGGGGAGCGGCGGTAGCGAGGGCGACCGACCGGTCTGCGCTACGCGGGCTTCAGCCGCACGCCGTCGTCGTCGACGTGCACCGTCACGCGGTCGAGCCCGTCCACCGTGAGCGCGGCGGCGGCGAGCTCTTCGGCGGGCGCCGTGCCCGTGACCGCGAGCACCTGGCAGCCCGCCGCCGTGGCCGAGGCGATGCCCGCCGGGGCGTCCTCCACCGCCAGGCAACGTTCGGGCGGCAGCCCCAGGCGTTGTGCGGCGAGGAGGTAGGGCGCGGGATCGGGCTTGCCGCGCGGCACGTCGTCGGCCGTCACGAGGGTGCGGGGGAGGGGGAAGCCCGCCGTGCGCAGGCGGGCCGTGGCGATCGGTGGGGTGCCCGAGGTGACGACGGCCCGGCGGTGCTCGGGCAGGCTCGCGAAGAGGTCCCGCGCGCCCGGAATCGCTTCGACGGCGGCGGCGTCGTCGACCTCGATCGACTCGATCCGCGCGAGACCCGCCGCGACGCGCTCCGGCCCGAGTAGCCGCTCGACGAGCGCCTGCGCGGGCTGGCCGTGGTTCTCCTGCAGCGCCTGGGCCGACACGTCGTACTCGACCGCCCACCGGCCCCACGACCGCGTGACCGACGCCGTGGAGTCCACGAGCACGCCGTCCAGGTCGAACAGCACGGCGTCGAACCGCTGCTCGAACAACGCGCTGCCCGGGTCGACCGCCGTCCGGTGGCCGAGCGCGCGCAGCGCGCGGGCGAGCAGCTGTCCGGGGGTGAGGGCGGCGTCGAGGGCGATGTGCGGCACCGCGGGCGACGCCACGCTTGCGGCCGCGCCGCCGAATCGGTGGGCGGCGGCGGTGGCTGATGCCTGCTCGGTCGCGTCGTCGGGGTAATGGGTGGTGGCGGTGGCCGCGATCGACGCCTGGTCGGCCGTGTCGTCGGGGTGGTGGGTGGTGGCGGTGGCCGCGATCGACGCCTGGTCGGTCGCGTCGTCGGGCCGGTGGGCGTCGCGCGGCGCCCCTCGCGTCGCACGGCGGGCGGCGAGCAACGCGGGATCGCCGTCGAGGTGCACCACGCGGATCTCGGCGGGGGCCACCGCCGCGACCAGCTGGTCCCACGCCGCGCCGCCCGCCAGCTCGGCGGTGAACGGCGCGACCAGCACGGCGCCGCCCGCCGTGGCGACGACGTCGGCCGCCACCGCGCGCAGCGCGGCGTACCGCCCCTCGCGGATCAGCTCGCCGTGCGGCGCGGCCAACCAATGCGTCGGCAGCACCTGGCCGACGAGCCGGTCGAGCAGCGGGTTGGTGACGGCGTCGAGATCGAGCAACGGCAGGCCCAGCGCCGTGGCGAGCGCCCGGCCGAGCGTCGACTTGCCGCTGCCCGCCACCCCCGTGACGACCACCACCGCGACATCTCCCACAGAGCGGCCCCCTTGACACGGCAATGTCATGCGCTGACCATAGCGCATGAAGACACCGGTGTCATGACACCGGAGTCATAGCGACGGGAGGGGTGATGACCGGCAGGCTCGTGGCGGGGATGGACCTCGGCAGCACCGGCATGAAGCTCCTCGTCTGCGCCGAGGACGGCGCGGAGCTGGTCGTCGAGGAAGTGCCGACACCGTGGCGCGCCGGCCCCGACGGCACCGCGGACCTGCTCCCCGACGAGCTGGTCGCCGCCGTCGAGCGGCTGCTCCGCGCCGCATCCCGGACGCTCGCGGTGCTGACCGACGCCCCCGTCGCGGCCCTCGCGATCGCCGGGATGGGCGAGACCGGTGTGCTCGTCGACGACGAGGGGAAGCCCGCCGCCCCCGCGTTCGCGTGGTTCGACCCCCGCGGCGCCGCGCAGGTGGCCGCCTTCCCGGCCGAGGTGCGGGCCGAGTTCGCCGGGCGCACGGGCCTCCCGCTCGGACCGCAGGCCTCCGTGGCCAAGCTCGCGTACCTCCGCGACCAAGGCCTGGAGCTCGACGGCCTGCGCTGGCTCAACCTGCCCGAGTTCATCGTGACAGCGCTCGGCGGTCGCGCCGCCACCGAGCTGTCCCTCGCCTCCCGCACCGGGTTGCTCGACCAGGACACCGGCGCACCCTGGCCCGCGATGCTCGCCGCGCTCGGGATCACGGCGGACCTCCTGCCACCCCTCGTCACCGCGGGCGCCGACCTCGGCCGGATCGCCGACGGGCTGCCGTTCGCGGGCGCCCGGCTCACCGTCGCGGGCCACGACCACCTCGTCGCGGCCGAGGCCGACGGCCCGATCCCCGCCGCGCGCTACCACGTCTCGATGGGCACGGCCGAAGTCCTGCTGCGGGTGATCGACGCGCCGCTCGGCTACGCGGCCCGGACCCGGCTGGCCGAACACCTGATCAACGAGGTGCGCCACGTCGTACCGGGCAAGCACGTGCTCGTCGCGGGCCTCAAGTCCGGCCTCCTGCTGCGCCGCACCCTGCAGGCGCTGGGCATCCGCGATCGCGACGGCCGCGACCGGCTCGACGCCGCCGTGATGGCGATCCCGCACGAGGGCACCCTCCCCGCGGGCGGGATCGGGGTCGCGGGCGCCCGCAACGACGACGGCGTGCTCGCGCTCACCGTCCGCACCGACGACGTCAGCCCCGCTGAGGTCTTCGCCGCCGTCCTCCGGCACACCAACGACGAGATCGCGCGGCTCGTCGACGCCATGGACGCCGAAGTGCCCGCCGCGACGTCCGCCACGCTGACGGGCGGCTGGGCCGCCATGGCCAGCGTGCGCCGGGCCCGTGCGGCGATCCTGCCCGCCGTGTCCGTCTCCACCCGGCGGCAGGAAACCGCGTTCGGCGCGGCCCGCGTGGCCGCGCGCCTGCTGCCCCCTGAACCCACCCAGTCCGGAGGAACCATGAACCCGCTCACCACGCGCGAACGCCGTGGCATGACCGCGATCTCGACGGCGGCCAGCCGCATGCTGATCGTCGCCGCCGACCAGCGCAACAGCATGAAGGCCGTGATGACCGACGAGCCGGGCGCGGTCAGCGACGCCGAGCTCGCGGCGGCCAAGTCCGACCTGGTCCGCCTCCTCGCGAGCTCGGCACCCGCGATCCTGCTCGACCCGGAGATCGCGCTGCCCGCCGTGGTGGACGACGGCACCCTCGCGCGCGGCACCGCGCTGGTCGTCGGCATGGACGCCTCCGGCTACGAGACGGTCGACGGCCTGCGCTACACCCGGCTCGTGCCGGGCGTCACCGCACGCCGGGTCCGGGAGCTCGGCGGCGACGTCGCGAAGATGCTCTTCTACGTCCGCCCCGACCGCCAGGACGCCGGCTCGCCACTCGCCGACCAGATCCGCGAGCTGGTGCGCGAATGCGCCGACGAGGGGATCTTGCTGATCGTCGAGCTGCTGACCTACCGGCTCGACGGCGAGTCCGAGGAGGCCTACCGCGCGGCGTTCCCCGGCCTCGTCGCGGACGGGGCGCGGCTCGCCGAGGCGTGCGGCGCCAAGACGTTGAAGCTGCAGTACCCCGGCTCGGCGGAGGGCTGTAGGGCTGTCACCGCCGCGGCGGCGGGCGTGCCGTGGGCGGTGCTCTCGGCGGGCGTGGACCACGCGACGTTCCTGGAGCAGGTGCGCACCGCCATGGCGAACGGCGCGAGCGGGGCCATGGCCGGGCGCTCGCTCTGGAAGGACAGCCTCTCGACCTCGGCCGCGACCCGGGAGGACTACCTCACCACGCGCGCGCTGCCGCGGCTGCGCGAGCTCGCCGCCGTGGTCGACGGGCGGCCGAGCTGATGTGATCGCGTCGAGTGGCACACCACGCAGGTCGAGACCCGCGTGGTGTGCCACTCGCGGCGATCACCGGCGCCCGGCGCGGCAGGACGCCCGCTCTACCAAGGTCACCGGCAGCACCGTGCGCCTGCGGTACCGCCGCCCCGGGTGCCCGAGCCGGTCGAACACGCGTTGCGCGGCGAGCGTGCCCAGCGCGTAGGGGTCCTGGTCGACCACGGTCATCGCCGGGTCGAGCATGTCGGCCATGGGGAAGTCGCCGAACCCGACGATGGCGAGGCCGTGTTCGCGCAACGCGGGCACGAGCGCCATCGAGGAGCGCGCGTTGGACGACATGATCGCCGTCGGCGGCTCTGCGAGCTCCATGAGCTTGCGGAGCACCCCGGCGGCGCTACCCCGGTCGACCGCGCCGTGCACCTCGTAGTCGGGGTTCTCCCCGATCCCCGCCTCGGCGAGGGCGGCCCGGTAGCCCAGCAGCCTGCTGTGGCTGGTCGGCAGGTCGGGGGTGTCGCTGACGAACGCGATGCGCCGGTGACCGTGCTCGACGAGGTGCCGCGTGGCCATGAGCGCGCCGCCGCGGTCGTCCTCGGTGAACGAGTCCGCCGCCACCCGCACCGGCCTGCGGTCGACGAACACGATCGGCAGCCGGTCCTTCCACGGTTCCAGGTAGGCGTGCTCGGCGGCCACCGGGGCGATGATGAGCCCGCTCAACGACTGGCTGAGCAGCCGACCGACGACGTCGGCCTCCTTCTGCATGTCCTCGCCGAGGCTGGTGACCACGGTGGACATGCCGTGCTGGGTCGCGAGCCTCCCCACCGACTTCGCGATGGCCGCGAAGAACGGGTCCACGATGTCGGGCACCGCGATGCCGACGACGGGGGAGCGGCCGGTGCGGAACGTCGTGGCGACGGCGTTGGGCACGTAGTTCAGCTGCCGGAGGGCCACCTCGACGCGCGCGCGGGTCTCCGGCGTGACGTGCGGGTCGTCGTTGAACACCCGGGACACCGTCTTGGCGCTGACGCCCGCGGCGGCGGCCACTTCGCGCATCGTCGTCATGGCGAACGACCCACCCTCTCCATCCGGCGCCGTAGCCTATTGGGCGGTGAAGCCGCCGTCGATCGGCAGGCACACGCCGCTGATCATGGACGCCCCGTCGCCGAGCAGGAACACGATCGGCGCCGCGATCTCGTCCTCGGTCGCCCAGCGCCCCAACGGCATCGCGCGGAGGAACGGCTCCTCGATCTCGGGCCTGCCCCAGTACCAGGCGGACATCGGGGTCATCACGACCGTCGGGTTCACGCTGTTGACGCGGATCCCGTACTGCCCGAGCTCGAGCGCGGAGACGCGGGTGATGTTGTCCAGCGCGGCCTTCGAGGACCCGTAGGAGATGTGCCCGCGCAACGCCACCAGCGACGCCTGGCTCGACACGTTCACGATCGACCCGCCCCGACCGAGCCGGATCATGGACGCCGAGGCGTACTTCGTGACGAGCAGAGCGCCGCGGGCGTTCACGCCGATGACGCGGTCGAACACCGCGATGTCGGTCTCCATGGGGGTGGCGATCTCGCCGCCGTCGCCGCCGCAGTTGACCACCCCGTAGACGTCGAGGCCCTCCAGCGCGCCGCGGACGTCGTCCTCTGAGGTGAGGTCGAACGCCAGCGTGCGGCAGCCCGTCTCCTCCGCCAGCGGCTGGAGCCCGTCCTCCACGCGGCCCGCGGCGATCACGTCGGCGCCCGCGCGCACGAGGTGCCGCACGGTGGCGCCGCCGATGCCGCCGCTCGCCCCGGTGACCAGAATGGTCCGGCCGTCGAAATCGCTGTCCACCGTCGGGATCGTAGGCGGTCCTGTCACCGGTGTCACGAAGTTTCGTATCAATGGTGACACGAGCGGTGGTCAAGGGTTGACACCGGTGACACAGCTGTTTACGGTCACGTCACCAAGCGACGGCTCGCCGGTGCACCACCCCTCCAACGAAGGAGCGCGACCGTGACCGTTACCCCCGCGACGCCGCTCCTCGGGGCGAGCGAACACCGCGCGCTGTGTCAGCGATGGTGAGCACGCTCGACGCCAACCCCCTCGTGATCGACGGGCTGACGGCGGTTCACCGAGAGCGGTCGGCCTTGGGCAAGAGCAAATCCGAGAGCCACGTACTCGAGTTCAGGCGGTGATGACAACAATGGCTCCCATTCTCGAGGCGCGTGGACTTTCCCGCAGCTTCGGCCACGTCCGGGCCTTGATCGACGCGGACTTCGACGTCGAAGCGGGTGAGGTCGTCGCATTGATCGGCGACAACGGCGCAGGCAAGTCGACGATGGTCAAGGCGATGACCGGCAACCTCGAGGTCGACAGCGGTGAACTGCTGTTCGAGGGTGAGCCGGTGACGATCAGCAGCCCCCAGCAGGCCTCTGGCATGGGCATGGAGGTCGTCTACCAGGACCTCGCGCTCGCGCCGCACCTCAACCCCGTGCAGAACATGTTCCTGGGCCGGGAGATCCCCCGCAAGGGCGTGCTCGGCTGGTTCGGGTTCATGGACGAGAAGGCGATGCGCGAGAAGGCCAGGGCGGGGTTCGCCGATCTCGGTGGCACCGTGCGCGCGCTCGGCGCCCAGGTCGGCATGATGTCGGGCGGGCAGCGGCAGCAGATCGCGATCGTCCGGTCCATCACGTGGGCCAACAAGATCATATTCCTGGACGAGCCCACCGCCGCGCTCGGCGTCGTCCAGACCAAGAACGTGCTGGACACCATCAAGCGGGTGCGCGACAAGGGGATCGCGGTCGTCCTGATCTCGCACTCGATGCCGCACGTGCTGGAGGTGGCCAACCGCATCCACGTGATGCGCCTGGGCACCCGCATCGCCACCATGCCCGCCGAGGGCACCACCGTCGAGGAGCTCGTCGGCGCTATGACCGGCGCCCTCGACTCCAAGGCTCCGGCCGAGAAGGAGGTTGCCCAGTGACCACCACGGAACCGGCCGTCGACCGGAGCGAGACGCCGGTCGTCGACCATCACGCGGGCGAGCCGTTGCTCAAGCGGTTGGGCAGCCTGCAGTCGGTGTGGATCCTCGGTGTGCTGGTGGTCATCGTGGTCTTCTTCACGATCACCGGTGGCAGCAAGTTCCTGTCCGCCAGCAACTTCTCGCTGATCTCGCAGAACATCGCCGTGTGGGCGGTGATCGGCGTGGGGATGACGTTCGTGATCATCACGTCCGGCATCGACCTCTCGGTCGGCTCCGTGCTCGTCTTCTCCTCCGTCGTCGCGGCGAAGGTGATGGAAGCGATCGGCGGCGACGGCTGGGGGACCGCCCTCATCGGTCTTCTCGTCGCGCTCGTCGTCGGCATGGCGTGGGGCACCCTGAACGGCTTCCTGGTCGCCAAGGCCAAGGTCCCGGCGCTGATCGTCACGCTCGGCGCGCTGTCTGTCGCCCTCGGCCTGGCCCAGGTCATCACCGGCGGTGTGGACATCCGCTCCGTGCCCGAGGCGCTCACCGACTTCAACACCTACATCAAGATCCTCGGCATCCCGGCGCTCCCGTTCGTCGCGCTCGTCACGGTGATCATCGGCGGGATCATCCTGCACAGGACCAAGTTCGGTCGCTACACCTACGCCATCGGCTCCAACGAGCTGGGCGCCCGCCGGGTCGGGATCAAGGTCGACCGACACCTGATCATCATCTACGCGATCTCCGGGCTGATGGCCGGATTCGGGGCGGTGCTGTCGCTGGCGCAGTTCGGCACCACGACCATCGCGGGCCAGTCCTTGACCAACCTCAACGTCATCGCCGCGGTGGTGATCGGCGGAACCTCCATCTTCGGTGGCGAGGGCTCCATCTTCGGCACCGTGGTGGGCCTGTTCATCCCGGCCGTGCTGCAGGCCGGGTTCGTCATCATCGGCGTCGAGGCCTTCTGGCAGGGTGTCGCCGTCGGCACCGTGCTGGTCGCGGCGGTGTACGTGGACCAGTCCCGCCGAGCCGCAGCGCTGCGCGGATCGAAACACCGCAATCCCCTCGTCGCCCTGTTCACGACCAACAAGTAAGGCGGAAGGTTCCCCGATGAGACGCAGTCTTCTCCAAGCCACTGCAGGGTTGATCATCCTGGCGTTGCCGGTAGCGGCCTGTTCCAGTTCGAAGCCCGAGGAGGCGCCGTCCGGCGGCGGCTCCGGGTCGGCCGCGGCGAACGCTCCGGCCGCGACCGGGGTGAACGCCCCGACCAAGGCGAACAAGAACTACAACGTGCAGTTCATCCAGGGCGTGCAGGGCGACGAGTTCTACATCACGATGCAGTGCGGCGCCGAGGCCGAGGCCAAGAAGCTCGGGGTCACGGTCACCACCCAGGGCCCGCAGAAGTTCGACCCCACCCTGCAGAAGCCCATCCTCGACTCGGTGATGGCCGCGAAGCCGGACGCGGTGATGATCGCACCCACCGACGTCACCGCCATGCAGAATCCCCTGCAGCAGGCGTCCCAGTCGACGAAGGTCGTGCTGGTCGACACCACCACCGACAACCCGAGCTACGCCACCTCGGCGATCGCCTCGGACAACGAAGGCGGCGGCCGCGCGGCCTTCGACGCGATCAAGCAGCTCAACCCCAACGGCGGCAAGGTCATGGTCATGTCGACCGATCCCGGCGTCTCGACCGTCGACGCCCGCATCAAGGGCTTCGAGGACGCCGTCAAGGCCGACTCCAAGTTCACCTACCTGAACGTGCAGTACTCCCACAACGACCCGGCCACCGCGGCCAACCTGATGGGCTCGGCCCTGCAGAAGGACCCCGACATGGTCGGTGTCTTCGCCGCCAACCTCTTCAGCGCCGAGGGCACGGCCACCGGCGTGCGCCAGGCCAACAAGGGCGACCAGGTGAAGGTCGTCAGCTTCGACGCCGGGCCCAACCAGGTGAAGGCGCTCAAGGAGGGCACCGTCCAGGCCCTGGTCGCCCAGCAGCCCGAGCTCATCGGCCAGTACGGCGTCGACATGGCCGTCGCCGCGCTGGACGGCGGGACCGTCACGCCCAAGGTCCAGACCGGCTTCACGATCATCACCAAGGACAACGTCGACGGCGACGCAGCCGCCGCCATCTACAAGTCCAGCTGCTGACCGAGGTCGTCGTCCCGGTGCCCCGCCGACGCGCTCGGCGGGGCACCGAGCTGCGCCACGGCCTCGACCGTCCAGCGGTACTGCCAGTGCGGCGCGAGCAGGCGTTCCTGGCGGATGAGGGTCACCTCGGTGATGGGCACGGTCGTCGGCGGTTGCACGACGCCCGCGAGTGCGGTGGCGTACGGCGCGACGTCCGCGTCGACGCGGCTGTAGGCGATCGTGACGTGCGGCAGGAAGCCCCGCGCCTGCTCGGGGGCGGTGGGCACGCCGTCGTCGCCGAGCACGTCGCGCAGGCCCGCGCGCACGGTCTCGCGGAGGCGCGCGACGGGCGCGTCCGGGTCGCTCCGGATCGCCACGGCCTCGCCGTAGATCGTGGGACGGTCGAACTCGAGGTCGAACGGCGCGAGCGCCGACACCCGGGCGCGCACGGCGTCGACCACGGCCGACACGGTCGCCGCCGGGGTCTCGTCGGCCCAGCCGATCGCCTGGACGGTGAGGTGCAGCCACTCGGCGGGCACCGGGTCGACGCCGGGTAGGCCGTCGAAGGCGCGCTGGTAGGCGGTGACGTGCCGGGCGAGCGGGGTGCTGTGCGGGAAGACCAGGTGCCAGGTGAGCGCGATCCGCCCCGGCCGCCAGCCCGGCCGGGGCCACCAGTGGTCGCGGAGGGGAACGTGGTCGTGGGGGGCCGTCACCGCTGCAGTCTGGCGCCTCAGACGATGCGGCGGAGGCGGATCAGCTCGTTGAGCCGCGTCGTCTCCGGCGCGGGCGGCACGCGGAGCTCGGTGCGCAGCAGGCTGACGCACTCGCGGTACTGGCGCAGCGCGAGGTGGTGCTGGTCGAGCCGGGCGTAGGCGTGCATGAGGTGCCGGTGCGCGGCCTCGTACATGGGTTGCGCCGCCAGCACCTTGCGGCTCACGCGGATGCAGGCGCGGGCCTCGCCCAGCGTGCGGTAGTGGCAGGCGAGCACCGCGAGGGCGTCGATGTAGCGGTCCTCGAGGGCCTGCCGCGGCGTGATCGTCCAGTCCTCGTAAAGGTCGTCCTCGAACAACGGGCCGCGGTAGAGCGCCTCGGCCGCCTCGAGCCTGCGCACCGACGCCCGAAGATCACCTCCCCGCCGTC
>Ga0207688_10002329_pt1 | contig 10214 bp, 9 predicted proteins | sample KBSMiscanthusM4_FD_184296 | JGI IMG/M metagenome (GOLD analysis project Ga0207688, IMG submission 184296) | Miscanthus rhizosphere microbial communities from Kellogg Biological Station, Michigan, USA - M4 (SPAdes) (version 2) | ecosystem: Host-associated > Plants > Roots > Rhizosphere ...
TCGGGGTTTTCTTCGTCCTCGCGTTCGCGGCGATCGAGCCACGGCGCACCTTGCACGCTCATCGTCTGCGCGTAGACGCGCCCGCTGACAGGGTGAACGCCACGCTGCTGAGCAACGAGCGTCAGTGCGGCCGTCACTACAGCACCGAGTACCAAGCCGGTCCGTTTGCGACTTTCCATAACGTCGCCGATATTCTGTAACAAATTCTGCTAATCGCGACGCGCCAGTCTGAGCGCAGTGACGACTCAGCAACAGAATTCGAATTTTTGTCGAACTTCTGACACCTTTTGAGGTCTCCAACCCTGAATTGGCGCGGGATTGCGAGGGGCACATCGTTTGCTATGTAGTACAGCCGAGAGCGATCCTCCGGGTCGCTGTCCTCCACTGACCGCTTCGCACTCGCCGTATGTGCCTGGTGAGGCGGTCAGCGTGGGTCGTTTCCCTCCGAATCAGGACGGCCGGACGAGTTGCTTCCGTGTTGTCTCGAGCGTGAAGGTCAACGATTCCTTCGGAATGCTCGTCACGAACGGTCCCACAAGCCATCCCAATCCAGTCGGAATACTGCGGGTCAAGGACACAGACTCGCACTGGATGAACACGCCGCCGTCGCGAGCGAGCAGCCGCCAGTAAGTGTTGAGCCGCCACAGGTAGCCACCGTCCTGACCGACCGGTTTCTCCCGCTCGCCAGGTTCGTCCGGGTTCTCTACTTCAGCGATTCTCGTGCTGTGGATCCAGCCTTCCGAGCGATCGGGCGCGGCGCTGGTGAAGATCGCCTCGTGCTCGCTGTTGACCACGACGGTGATGACTTGTTTCATCTTGAAGCGGAGGAAGAGCCGAAACCGATCTCCGTCACGCGACAACAACCTGGAACGCGCGACTGCCGGCGCGTAGATGCGCGCGTGTTGGTCGTAGTCCTGCAGGATAGTCAGGGTTTGCGCAACGGTCGCATTCGGGACAAAGGCTGTCCCAATCCAATGGTGAACCAGGCCGCCCGGTATGTCGATCTCGCGCCCGTCGTCGAGCATTCGAGGCGCATCGATGAACAGCATGCCGCTCTGCATGAGTGCGAGTGCCTCGGAGCGGCGCGGACTGGGCAAGCCATCGACCCAGAGGAACGTCCCAGTCTTGAGACGGCTCTCCGTCGCGCGCACGTATCGATCGAAGGCTGCGACCGTGCGCGATTGGAGCTCGGCAGCTGTGATTGAGGTTCCCGCCGCGACGCCGAGCACCGTCGCCAACACCCATCCCTGTGCCACACGAACCCTCCAGAGGGTAAGGTGCCATCCGGGCGCCGGTCGGCTCATCTCCAGAACATCTCACAAAACTCAACGATTGCGGCAATCGGGCTCTGTTCGAAACGCCGAATCCCGGCGTTTATCCATAGGTGGCGGGCCAGACTTACGTGACAAGACTCGGTGATTCCAAAGCGTGCAGCCTCTGCGGCGGCACTGCCGTCCTGCGGATCGTCCAGCCGTCGTTGGCCACACTTGGATGGGTCGACGATCGCTCCATTCCTTACGACACCCCCTCGCTGCCGATGTGGCAGTGCGACGACTGCGATAATCACGAACCACTCGAAGGCGAGCTCGAAGCGTAATATCGCGGGCGCCGCACTGGTGGGGTCAAGCCTGACCCGCTGGCGCCTCGCGAGACCGAGGGCTCGGCCTGGCGTTCAGGAGTCCGAGCGGCCTAACATCTCTTAACACACGAGGTCGGTACCCATCCGGCCAGAGGAGCGGAAACGATGACGAGACGTGTCCGAATGGAGCGATGAGCACACTCAAGATCAAAGTGATTGTTGGAAGCACTCGCGCGAATCGGTTCAGCGAGAAACCAGCCAGGTGGATCTATGAAGCTGCGAAGCAGCGTGCTGATTTGGATGTCGAGCTTCTCGACCTTGCGGACTACCCTCTTCCGTTCTTCGAAGAGGCAATGCCGCCAGGCCTGGCGAAGGACCAATACGACAATCCGATCGTCGTGAAATGGCGGGACAAGATCCGGGAAGCAGATGGCTTCATCATCTGCACGCCCGAGTACAACCACGGCTACCCCGCCGTTCTGAAGAACGCATTGGACTACACCTACTTCTCCTGGGCTCGCAAGGCCGTGTCGTTCGTGAGCTGGGGTGGCGCAGGAGGCACGCGAGGGGTTGAGCAGCTTCGGCTCGTTGCTATCGAGCTCGACATGGTTCCCACGCGCTGGGCGGTCCACATACCCAACCCGTGGTTCATCAAGGACGTCAGCGGAGTCGATACCGAGCAGAATCGAGCGAGCGCCGCTGCGCTGCTCGATCACCTCACGTGGTGGGCAGGCGCGCTCAAGGCCGCGCGGGGGTGATCCAGGCAGCTGGGTTGCTAGGTGGCTGGGTTGCTAGCTCGTTGCGTAACCTAGGTAACCCAGCAACCCAGTTAACCCAGCTACCTAGAGAACCTAGCCACCTTCTACGTCTCCAGCTGCGCGTCCATCGTGATCGTGGCGTTCAGCACTTTCGAGACCGGGCATCCAGTCTTGGCATTGTTGGCTGCCGTCTCAAATGCCTGTCTGTCGCCGCCGGGAATCTTCGCGCGCACATCCAGGTGAATCGCCGTAATTGCAAATCCTCCATCGGTCTTGTCGAGCGACACGGTCGCTGTCGTCGCTATCTGCTCGGGTGTGATACCAGCACCTCCCAGTTGCGCTGACAGCGCCATCGAGAAGCAGCCCGCGTGTGCCGCGGCAATCAGCTCCTCCGGGTTGGTTCCTTTCGCGTCTTCAAATCGAGTACTGAACGAGTACGGCGTGTTGGACAGGACACCGCTGTCACTCGACACGACACCCTTGCCATCCTTCAGACCACCTCGCCACACTGCTGAGCCTTTTCGCTTCATATGACCTCGCGGCAGACACTCTATCCGATCGGCTCGCGGTAACAGAGCGCAGAGAGCTTTCAACTCAGGATCCCCTGCCACCTCTGCGCGCTTGCGCCAGGACGATGAGGATGGTGTGATCGGGATGTGAGCACAACCGATACGAACAAGGCGATCGATGCCGTCTGGAGGATCGAATCGCCCCGGCTCATAGCCGGTCTGGCTCGTGTCGTCCGTGACGTCGGACTTGCCGAGGATCTCGCGCACGATGCGCTCGTTGCGGCTCTCGAGCAATGGCCGGAGTCGGGCATTCCGCGCAATCCTGGCGCTTGGCTGATGGCCACCGGCCGGCACCGCGCTATCGATCTGCTACGACGTCGTACGCTGCTCGAACGCAAACACCAGGAACTCGGCTACGAGTTGGAGATTGCCCAGGACGCCGCGGCGCCGGATCTCGACGCCGCACTCGACGATGACATCGGCGATAACCTTTTGCGCCTGGTGTTCACCGCATGCCATCCCGTGCTGTCGGCGGAAGCACGGGTTGCGCTGACGCTGCGGCTGCTTGGAGGTCTGACGACGGACGAGATCGCCCGAGCGTTCCTCATTTCGGAGCCGACGGTCGCGCAGCGAATCGTCAGAGCCAAGAAGACGCTTACGAAGGAGCGCGTGCCGTTTGAGGTTCCTGGCGGCGACGAGCTGGCCTCGAGGCTGTCGTCCGTGCTCGAAGTGATTTACCTCATCTTCAACGAAGGTTACTCGGCCACTTCAGGCGAGGATTGGATGAGGCCCTCACTATGCGAGGACGCGCTGCGACTGGGACGAATCCTCGCGGGGCTGATGCCCGCCGAACCCGAGGTGCATGGCCTTGTCGCGTTGATGGAAATCCAGGCCTCGCGATCCGCCGCGCGCGTGGGCATCGACGGTGCACCGATCCTGTTGCTCGATCAAAATCGTGCGCGGTGGGATCAAATGCTGATTCGAAATGGACTGGCCGCACTCGATCGCGCCGAACGATGCGGAAAGCCGCGCGGATCATACTTTCTGCAGGCGGAGATCGCCGCGTGCCATGCGCGGGCACGGCACGCTGAAGACACGGACTGGATTCGAGTCGCGGCTCTCTACGCGCAGCTGGCCGCCGTGGCTCCATCTCCGGTCGTTCAACTCAATCGCGCCGTCGCATTGTCGATGGCTTTCGGGCCGCAGGCTGGACTCGACCTTGCGGATACGCTCATCGGTGAGCCTGCACTCGAGCAGTACCACCTGTTTCCGAGCGTTCGAGGTGACCTGCTCATGAAGTTGGGACGCCTCCAGGAGGCGCAGCCCGAATTCGAGCGCGCCGCGTCACTCACGCGCAATGTCCGCGAGCGCGATTTGTTGCTCGAGCGCGCCCGTGCGTGTGAGGCGGGCTCGCCGCGCGGGCGTACGCCCGCGCCGTAGTCCTGCGGAAGCAGGCGCGGTGTAAAATCCGCCCATGAAAACTCCCGGGTTCCTCATCGCGCTCGCGTTGGTTGCTGCGGCACCGGTCACCATCGGCGCACAATGGGAACCATACCCCTGGAAGAACATGCCGAGGACACCGGACGGCAAGGTCGACATGAACGCGCCGCCGCGCCGAACAGCTGATGGCAAGATCGACCTGTCCGGCTTCTGGATGCCGGTCGATCCCGTGAAGCATCTGCTCAATCTCGCGGCGGATCTCAAACCGGGCGAGGTCCCGCTGCGGCCGTGGGCTGAGGCCGTCTATAACGAGCGAATCGAGACCAACGGCAAGGATCATCCGGGCGTACGATGCTGGCCCTCGGGCATTCCCGAAAAGAACAACATCCCGGATGGCCTCAAAGTCGTGCAGACGCCGGACCTCATGATCTTTCTGCACGAATCGCGAACGATCTATCGCCAGATCTTCACCGACGGTCGGCCGCTGCCACGCGATGCTCAGCCCACCTGGATGGGGTACTCCATCGGCCACTGGGAAGGCGATACCTTCATCGTCGAGACCATCGGGCAGAACGGCAAGACGTGGCTCGACATGAGAGGCCTGCCGGGGACGGAATCACTGCGCGTGATCGAGCGGTTCACACGGCCGAGCATCGGGAGGATCAACATCAACGTCACGATTGACGATCCCATGGCCTACACAAAGCCATGGGATGTGCAGTTGGCGTGGCGCCTCTTGCCCGATACGGATCTGATCGAAAGCATCTGCGAAGAGAACAACAAAGACTTACCCCACATGGTCGGGAAGTAGATCGTCGAGCGGAGGCTTCTCTGGCCTAAGCACGGCCGAAGGCAGCCTCCGCGGGAGCAAATGCATGACACCAAATGCCAGGACGTTCGCTGGAATCGCTGCGATTGTCATCGCAACCGGCGTGCTCGCCGCGCAGCAGAACACCGAGGTGCCACAGCCGCGAGCCAATGCGCTCCCAGCCCCCGGCACGGCGAGCCCCAAGCCAAGTCGTTCAGTGACGCGGCCGGACAGCCTGTCACCCAAAGCGCCGAGCGGCTTCACCGTAACGAACTACGCCGATCTGCGTGCGCCGCGAATGATGGTGTATGCGCCCAACGGCGATCTGTTCGTCAGTTCACCTGGAGCGAACAACATCACCATCCTGCGCGACACGAACAACGATGGCGTCGTCGACTCGCAGAGCGTGTACGCCCAGGGCGAGCCACCGGCGCCGAGAGGCGGTGGACCCCCGCCCGCGCCGCGCGCTGGCGGTCCAGGTCGAGGGGCCGCTCCTCCACCACCCGGCGGCGGCCGCGGCGCACCGCCAGTCCTTGGCGCGAATGCTCCTGCGTGCATGGCGCCGCCAGAGTTTGCCGCGCGCGGTCCCGGCACGTTGCAGGCACCCTTTGGCCTGGCATTCCACGACGGCTACCTCTACGTCGGCAACACCGGATCGTTGGTGCGTTACAAGTACACGGACGGCGATCTCAAGGCGCAGGGAGAGCCCGAAAAGCTGCTCGACCTGCCGACCGGCGGTCACTCAACTCGCAACATCGTGTTCAATCGAGCGGGCACCAAGATGTATCTCGCCGTCGGCTCGCAGTCCAACAACGACGCCGGCGAGGACTGCCGGCGCGCCGCGATCCTGGAGTTCAATCCCGACGGCACCGGCTATCGCGTCTACGCGTCCGGCATTCGAAATCCAGTCGGCCTCACACTTCAACCAGGAACGGACATCATCTGGACTGCGATGAACGAGCGCGACAACCTCGGTGACGATCTCGTTCCAGACTACGCAACGTCGGTGAAGGACGGCGGGTTCTACGGGTGGCCGTACTCGTACATCGGTCAGAATTACGATCCGCGCTACATCGGGTCGTTCCCCGATCTCGTCAAGCGCGCCATTGTTCCGGACGTGCTGCTCCCGGCGCACGCGGCCGCGCTCGGCATCACGTTCTATACAGGCACGCAGTTTCCGCAAAAATACCGCAACGGCGGATTCGTCGCGCTGCACGGCTCCTGGAATCGATCCGTGGCATCGGGCTACAAGGTCGTGTTTTTTCCGATGGCGACTGGAAAGCCGGGGCCAATCGAAGATTTCCTCACCGGCTTTTTGGCGAGCAACGGAACCAACGAGACGTCGATCGACCAGTGGGGACGACCCGTGGGCGTGACCGTGGCCCGCGATGGCTCGCTGCTCGTCTCTGACGACACGGGCAATCGCATCTGGAGGATCAGCGCCGCCAAGTAAGTGGACTACGAGTTCGATCTTTTCCTGAGCTACAGGCGGGATCCAGACCTTGCGCTCGCGCGCGAGGTCGAGCGATTCCTCGAGGCCTTTCATCGCACTCGTCCTGTGCTCAGGCGCGGCGGCGCTGCCAAGCTACCTCGACGACGAAGTGCGCTGGTTTCTCGAGCATAGAGGAATCCCTTGGATCCGCCTTGCGTTCACGGCGAGACGGTCTATTCGACTGGCGGACTCAGGCCGTCACGCATCGATCTACCACGATCGGCCCGGCCATATTCGTTCCAGATAACCCGCGAGAACGGCGTGAAACTCCTCCATTGATGAATAGCGGCGGTCTGGATTGGAGTCGACCGCGGGCAGCAGAACCCCTCTCAGCTCCGGATCGATCTCGTGATCTGCCTCGATACAGCTGGCAGGCTCTCCGTGCCACGTCCATCGATAACCGGCCAACATCGTGTAGAGCACCGCGCCCAACGAGAATAGATCTGAGCGAGCGTCTGGTGCCTGACGAGGCACCTCGGGTGCGGAGTACCCCGGGGTCGTCGGAGGATCGTAAAACTCGCCCGTCGAATGACGGGTGAGCTCGTAGGACGATTCAAAGTCGACAATCCTGATGACGTGCCGCCCTTGCTCCACTCGACGCAGAATATTCATGGGATTCAGGTCCACGTGAAAGATCTTCAGGCGATGCAGATCGATGAGCGCCTTGACGACTTCTATCGTTGTTCTGAGATGGGAGACCGTCTTCCCCGGCATCCGTTCCCGATCGATTGCGGTGGCCAGCGGAAACTCGTCGAACAACGAAGTGGTCAAGAAGACACGGCCATCGCGAAGCCGTCCGTGCTCGACGACGACCGGGAAATATCGCGAGGCCGGCAGCTCGCGGTTGATCGTCGACAAACTGGCTATCTCGTTGTTGAGATTACGCTCGTAGACAAGCCCGGGCTTGGTGGTCAGTTTGATGAGCACGCTGGCCCGCGTCCGTTTGTCGTGGCCAACCACGAGCTGATGCCGGGTGTGCTCGCCATGACCCCCACGGGTCGTCGCGAGGCGGTGTACGCCTCTTAAGTGGTCGAACGGTGGGGACTTGAAATCAATCTCGAGGGTGTTGCTGTACGACATGATGACCCAGGACTACGATCATGAGACCGAGCGCCCGTGGCACCAATATCGGCCTTGACATCGTGTTAACCCCAACTCCCAACGTCCAACTGTCAATCAGCATCGAGCCGATTGGACCGCGGAAATGGAATTTGGAAATTATTTCCGAGCGTCAGGCAATGTCTGCGCGATGGCGAGGCTCGCCCAACTGGTGGCTGACGTTGAAATCCACTGGTGCCGTCCGTACGGGAATCCGCTTTCGAAGTATCGCTGGACCGGGAACGAGTGGGTTCTGACCAACCACGTGCCATCCTGATATTGAGTGCTCAGAAGAAAGGCCACGCCCTTCTTGTAGGTCTCGTCGCTTGGCGACACACCTGCCACGTGCAGGGCATAAAGCGACAGCCCGGTGGCGTAGGCATCCGGCGTAGTGCGACCGAACTGCGACCATCCGCCACTTGCTTCCTGGGCATCTCGTATGTCTTTGATTGCCGCGTTCACGCGTGCGCGTGGAGCATCGGTCCAGACCAGGCCCATGAGGCGCATGCCGCGTTCCTCTGCCGACTTCGCCTCGGCGGCCAGTAACCACGTTTGCGCTCGTCGCAGCGTATCCGCGATCTCGTTCTTGCGCGCCGCAATCGGATACGCCTTCAGCCCGCCCGCTGCTATCGCGGTATGGGTGATGAGACTGTACTCAGACGGAGGACGATTCAGTCCATTGCCAAGCCATCGTCCGTCGGGCATCTGTCGCGCCATCAGCCAATGCGTCATCGCCGCCGTCGTGGTGTCGAGCGGATGCCCTTCAGCCAGCAGCGCCATCTGTGCGTAGCCGGTCGTAATCGCCTCACCTCCTACGGCGGGATCACCCATCATCATCCGCGGAACCGCGGCGGTGAAGAACGTCAGGATGTCATTGAGGTTCTTCTGCGCTCTGGTCTGGTCAACCTCGATTCCCTTCCGCTTCGCCGTGGCCGCGGCCAGCGCGGGCATCGTGTTGTGATGGCACGAAATGCACGTGGCTTGTTCACGGAACTTCGGCGCGACCTCCATGATTCGCGTCAGGCTTCGTGTCAGCGAAACACGCGGGTCGGACACGCCTCCCGGAGCGGGTGGAGCAATGTCATTCCGGCGTGGTCCACTGCCTCGCGTCGCCCCGTATTTCTCGAGTATCTCGATCTTGGCGCGATCGCCCTTGTACATCGCCCAGTCGAGCGGACGCTCTCCTTCCGTGGTTTCAGCATTGGGATTGGCGCCCTTCTCGAGCAGCAGCCTCACCGTGTCGACGCCTTCCGCCTCGGACGTGATCGCATTCATCAGCGGCGTCCGCGCGTACTGAGCGGCCAGACTCGAGTTGACGTCGCCGCCGGCCTCAATCCAACGTGCAACCAGGTTCGCCGGCTGCCAGGTCGCTGCCGCGCCCAGCAACTCCGGAGCTGAAGCTGGCGCCTTCGATACGAGGTAGTCAGCAGTGGGCAGATCGTTCCGTGCGACACCCGCACGCCGAGCGCCTGCCGTCAGCGCGCCTGGCTCCAGGCCCTTGTCGGCGAGGAAGCGAACGACCTCGACGTCCGCCGATCGCACGGCGAGCGCCAGCGCGTTCGCGCCCGATCGATCCTGTGCGCGAAGATCGGCTCCCTTGTCCAGGAGCAGACGAAGGACGTCCAGCGTTCGTGGGAAGCTGGCGGCGACCAGGAACGCCGTTCGATCGGTTTCCGATTTCGCGTTGACGTTGGCCCCATGGTCGATGAGGAGCCGCACCTTGTCGACGTTGGGGACCGCCCACATCAACGCGGTGGTGCCGCCCACCCCGGCCCTGTTCGGATCGGCTCCCCCGTCGAGCAGCATCTTGACGAGATTGGCGTCGCCAAAGAGCGTTGCAGCCATGAGGGCCGGCGTGCCATCGGCATCAACGATGTCGGGGCTCGTGCCGGCCTTCAGCAAGCGCTGCACGTCTGGAGTGGATCCGGCGCGAATTGCGGCAATAAGTGCATCGCGCGAGGAGTCGGTTTGAGCCGAGAGCGCGACGCTGATCAGCGCGAAAAGCGAGAGTCGTAACACCTTCATTTCGACCTCACCGTTTGTCGACCACTACTATTCCGCCTTTGACGACCACTTTCACGTTGACCAGGGGATCCCGTCAACGAGGATGATGTCCGCGAGCTTGCCGGATTCGAGGGTTCCGAGATCCTGGCGTTGGTAATCAGCAGGTTTTGTGCGGCGGGCTCTCGCGAGCACGACAGCAACCCGCACGTTGCAACGATGAACAGCAACCCGGCTCATGCGCATCTGGCCGGGCTAATCATAACTCCCAATGTCTAACTCGAGACTCCCAAACGTCGAGGCGGCGGAGACTTGGAAGCTGGGAGGCCTTTGATATTAGCCACGAAGTTCACGAAGAACGAAGAACACGAAATTGAGTGAGTACGCCGAGCCATGGGTCGCCCGCACGATGTGCGGCATGGGTTACGCGGCAAGCGCCCGCAAACGCAATCAAACTTCGACGCGCGCTTGCGGGCGCCGTGCCGCGTAAATTCATGGCCGGCCCAAAGGGCCGGCGCGACCCGTGGCT
>Ga0207688_10002334_pt1 | contig 10193 bp, 9 predicted proteins | sample KBSMiscanthusM4_FD_184296 | JGI IMG/M metagenome (GOLD analysis project Ga0207688, IMG submission 184296) | Miscanthus rhizosphere microbial communities from Kellogg Biological Station, Michigan, USA - M4 (SPAdes) (version 2) | ecosystem: Host-associated > Plants > Roots > Rhizosphere ...
TAGGCGCCGCCCTTGCCCGGCTGGGTGTGCTGGATCTTCACGGCGCGCCAGATGCCGCCCTCATATTCGATGATGTTGCCGGGACGGATGTCCACGCCGGAGATTTTCATCTGCTTCGATATCCCATCAACCGTTCGCCCTGAGCTTGTCGAAGGGCTGTCTTGAACTTCAACAGAAGGACAGGGCTTCGACGGGCTCAGCCCGAACGGGGAGTTGTGTCGTTGAAGGACGCGCTCCTAGCCGCCGGCCCTCTTTCCGGCAAGCAGCGGGTAGGGATTGATCGCGGTCCCATCCCACCATCGCTCGCCCGGAGCCATGCTGTTGATCGCGAAATGGAGGTGGGGCCCTGCGGCGCTGGCGTCGCCGCTATGGCCCACGCGCGCGATGACCTGGCCGCGCTTCACTTGCTGGCCTTCCGCAAGCCCCGGCGCATAGGCCGACAGGTGGGCGTAGTAATACATCCACTTCTGGTCGGGCGAACGCTCGTAGATGGTGAGCCCTCCGCGAGCGCTGTTGAAGAACTTCTCGATCGTCCCGTCCGCGGCGGCGATGACCGGCGTGCCCTCGGCGGCCATGATGTCGATGGCGTCATGACGTCGTCCGGCCCCGCGAGCCTGGTCATAGGTGTCGACCAGCTGCTCGGGTTTCACTCCGACGACCGGGAGCGCGAGGCCGGAGGGCGCGACCTGGACTTGTTGTGCGAGCACAACCGGCGGCGCATTCTCCGGCTTCACGGTGACGACCGGACCGCTGCGAGCAACCGCAGGCGCCGGTTGAGGCACATTTCCATAAAACCAGATCCAGAAGAAGCTGGTCGCGACCGCCGTCAGAAGCGCGGTGCCGATGATCTTGAGCATATCCGTCGCAACTCTGAAGCAGGTGGCGTTGTTGAGGTGCAACGATGGAGGACCATACTGTATCCAACATTCACGTCGGCTGCTCGGGCTGGGTCTACAAGCACTGGCGCGGGCTGTTCTACCCAGAAGGCCTGCCGCAGAAGCGCTGGTTCGAGCGCTATGCGGAGGACTTCGACACGGTCGAAATCAACGCCAGTTTCTACCGCCTACCGCGCCCATCGACATTCGACAAATGGCATGATCAGGCGCCGCGCGGCTTCCGTTACGCGGTGAAGGCCAGTCGCTTCCTGACCCATATGAAAAAGCTGAAGGACGTCGAGGAACCGCTCGAAACCTTCCTCGATCTCGCCGGGCGGATGAAGTCGATGCTCGGCCCAATCCTCTATCAACTGCCGCCGAGCCTGCACAAGGATGTGCCGAGGCTCGAATCTTTCCTGAAGCTCCTGCCGCGCAGCCGCGAGCATGTCTTCGAATTTCGCCACAAGAGCTGGTACGACCAAGACGTCCTTGCCTGCCTCGACCGACATGGCGCGGGCTTCGTCGCACACGACCTCAAAGGACTGAAGTCTCCCCGCTGGGCGAGCGGTCGCACCGCCTACGTCCGCTTCCATGGCACCGCTGGCAAGTATCACGGCCGCTACCCCGACGAGGCCCTGCTCAAGTGGACCGACTGGCTCGTCGAGCAATGTCATAGCGGCAGGTCATGCTGGTGCTATTTCAACAATGATATCCATGGGCATTCAATCGAGGACGCGCGGACGTTGAAGTCGATGATCGGGCAGATCGCCCGCTGATTGGCATTTTGGCCAATCTCAAGCACACTGCCGCGCATGGCAGACGCCGAGCCACCGCCATATTACGAGCCGCCGACGCCGTTCGCACAGCAACGCTCGGACCTGCGCGCGGGCATCGGCCACCGGATCGGCGCCACCCTCGACGCGACGCCGCGGCTGTGGCGGCTGTGCTCGAGCCCGAAGCAGCCGATCCAGCTCTACATCGGCGACGAATTCCTCGACGCCGAGACCTGCCGCCAGATGTGCGTCAAGATTGACGAAGGCTCCTACCCCTCGCCGCTTTTTGAAAAGGAGAAGCACGAGGACGTCCGCACCAGCTACAGCTGCAACCTCAACGCCTACGACCCGCTGATCGTCGAGGTCGACGCGAAGATCTATGCGCTCCTCGGCATCGACAAGATCCACGGCGAGCCTCTCCAGGGTCAGCGCTACGAAGAGGGCCAGCGGTTCCGCGAGCACGCCGACTTCTTCTACATCGACCAGCCTTACTGGGCCGAGTACGAGCCGCATGGCGGGCAGCGCACGTGGACCGCGATGATCTATTTGAACGAGGTGGAAGCGGGCGGCTCCACCCGGTTCAAATTGCTGGATTTTCAGGTCGAACCGAAGCTTGGTAGGATCCTCATCTGGAACAATATGGCGCTGGACGGCAGCCCCAACCCGTGGACCTTGCATGAGGGCATGCCGGTCGAGGCCGGGACCAAGTACATCGTCACCAAATGGCACCGCGAACGGCAGTTCGTTTAGGCGAGAACCTCCTCGAACGCCTTCACGGCGGCCGCAGTGTCGTCTTTCCCCCACACCGCCTGGCAAACCGCGATGAAGTCGGCGCCGGCGTCGACCAAGGGCTTGGCATTGGCCGGCGTGATGCCGCCGATGGCGACGCAGGGGATTTCGAACACGCTCGCCCACCAGCTGAGGATCGCGGGGGCGGGCCGGTAATTCGATGGCTTGGTGGTGGTCGGATAGAAGGCGCCGAACGCGACATAGTCCGCGCCCGCCTCGCCCGCCTCCATCGCGAGATGACGGCTGTCGTGGCAGGTCCGGCCGATCTGCGCCGATGGGCCGAGGAGCGCTCGCGCTTCACGGATGTCGCCGTCGCTCTGGCCGAGGTGGACGCCGTCGGCGCCGAGGCGCTTGGCGAGCGCCATGCTGTCGTTGACGATGAACGCCACGTTCGCGTCGGCGCAGATGCGCTGCAGCGGCTCGGCGAGGCGCGCCAGTTGGTGTTCGTCGACGTCCTTCACACGGAGCTGGAACGCAGCCGCGACGCCCGGATCGAGCGCCGCCTTCAGGCGGTCGGGGAACGCTCCGCCGACTTCCTGCGGGCTGATCAGGTACAGCTTCGCCGGCTCCGTTCGCGGAGGAGGCGGAAAGTCGAGTGGATCGAACTCAGGGTCCATTTTTGGTCACCCCCGCGAAGGCGGGGGTCCCGCTTCCTTCATAGTGGCCACAAGAACAAGCTGGATTCCCGCTTTCGCGGGAATGACGGAGATAGTTATGCCGGCACCTTCGTGGTCGATGCCTGGTAGATCTCGTCGATTGCGGTCCCGAGCGTCCGGTTGAACTCCTCGTCGCTCTGCTGGGCCCGGAGGTCCGACAGGAGCGCGCGACTGAAGCTCGCGATCATTCCCGGGTTTTTCGCCAGTTCGCGGCACGCTTCCTCGCGGCTGAACCCTCCCGAGAGGGCAACGACGCGCAGCACCTTGGGGTGGACGACCAGGGGATCGAACTTGCCCGGTTCGGCCGGGATCGAGAGCTTGAGCATCACCTGCTGGCCGTCCGGGAGCTCGTCCAGCTCTTCAAGGATCGCCGACAGGAGCAAATCGTCGCTCTCCGCGCGATCGGCGCTCTTGATGTTCACTTCCGGCTCGACGATCGGCATCAGGCCGTGGGCCAGCACCTGCTTCGCGAGCTGGAATTGCTGCGCGACCAACACCGCGATACCCGCGGCATTGGCCGAGTTGACGACCGACCTTTCCTTGGTGCCGAAGACGCCGAGCGACTTCGCCCGCGAGAGCAGATCATCGAGGCCGGGGATCGGCTTCATCATCTGGACGCCGTTCTCCTCAGCCTCGAGGCCCTTGTCGATCTTGATGAAGGGCACGACGCCGATGTCGATCAGCGCCTGCGGGGTCGGCTTGCCATTGACCGTTCCGTCCATCGTCCGCTCGAACAAGATCGCTCCAAGCACCTTGCCGCTCGCGAAGCAGGGGGCGGTAATGATTCGGGAGCGCATTTGATGGATGAGGCCGAACATCTCCTCATCGCTCGACCAGGCGCCCTCCCCGATGCCGTAGCCCGCCAAGGCCTTCGGCGTGGACCCGCCCGACTGGTCGAGCGCGGCGATGAAACCGTCGCCCTGCTGGATTTTCGCTGTCATTTCAGACTGGTTCATTTGCTATCCCTGTTGTTCCAAAGCTGCGACGCCGGGCAGCGTACGCCCTTCCATCCATTCGAGAAACGCTCCGCCGGCGGTCGAAACGAAGCTGAACTCGCCAGCGACGCCGGCGTGGTTGAGCGCGGCGACCGTGTCGCCTCCACCGGCGACCGAGACCAGCGAGCCTTCCTTGGTCAGTGCCGCCGCGGTCTTCGCGAGCGCGACCGTGGCGGCGTCGAACGGCGGGGTTTCGAACGCGCCCAGCGGGCCGTTCCACACGAGAGTCCGGCAGGTCTTGAGGACGTCGGCGAGCGCCTCGACCGCGGCCGGGCCGACGTCGAGGATCATCTCGTCGGGCTGAACCTCATGCACGTTGCACGTGCGCACGCTCGGCGGGTTGGGCGCGAATTCCTTCGCGACCACGACGTCGTAAGGCAGATGGATCGTGCAGCCGGCCTGCTCCGCCCGTTCGAAGATGCTTTCGGCCTCGCCGGTCAGCTCGTGCTCGCACAGGCTCTTGCCGACATTGACGCCCCGCGCGGCAAGGAATGTGTTGGCCATGCCGCCGCCGATGATGAGATGGTCGACCTTGCCGACGAGATGGCCGAGCACGCCGAGCTTGGTCGACACCTTGGCGCCGCCGACCACGGCCGCGACGGGGCGTTCCGGGTCGCCTAGCGCACGCTCCAGCGCCTTGAGCTCGGCCTCCATTGCCCGGCCGGCGAAGCTCGGCAGGAAATGCGTGATGCCCTCTGTCGAAGCGTGGGCGCGATGCGCGGTCGAAAAGCTGTCGTCGACGTAGAAATCGCCGAGCGCGGCCATGGCTTTGGCGAGCTCGGGATCGTTCTTTTCCTCGCCGAGATGAAACCGGCTGTTCTCGAGCACCCCGATATTCCCGGGCAGCATCGTCGTCACTGCGCGTGCCGCCTCCGCCCCCTGGCAATCCTCGATGAAGCGCACCGAGCGTCCCGTCAGGCGGTGGATCGGAAGCACCAGCTGGGCGGTCGACATGTCGGGGCGGACCTCCCCCTTCGGCCGCCCGAAGTGCGACAGCAGGAGCACGATCGCACCGCGGTCGCTCAGTTCGAGGACCGTCGGCAGCATTGCCCGGAGCCGCGTGTCGTCGGTCACCGACGCGCCGTCCATCGGGACGTTGAGGTCGACCCGGACGAGCACCTTCGTTCCGGTGAGATCCTCCGGCAGGTCGTCGAGGGTCTTGAAGGCACTCACATCCGAGCTCGGAAGTTGGCAAAGTTGGCAGCGGCACGTGCGCGCGCACGCGCAGGCGCACGTGAGGACGGTCCAACTTCAGCCTGGTCGATCAGGGTCATCGGACGGCCATAAGCGCAAACATCGCCTGTAGGACAGATGCTCGTGGCTTAGCCCAGCTTGGCCATTGCCGCGGCCGTGTCGACCATCCGGTTCGAGAAGCCCCATTCATTGTCGTACCAGCTGAGAACGCGGACCAGCTTGCCCTCGAGCACCGCGGTCTCGAGGCTGTCGACGGTCGAGCTCGCGCTGGTGTGCATGAGGTCGATCGAAACCAGCGGTTCGTCCGTGTAATCGAGGATGCCCTTGAGGCGGTCGCTCTCGCTCGCCGCCTTGAGGATCTGATTGACCTCGTCCCGCGTGGTGTCGCGCTTGGGCGTGAAGGTGAGGTCGATGAGGCTGACGTCGGGCACCGGCACGCGGATCGCCGAGCCGTCGAGCTTGCCCTTGAGCTCGGGCAGCACCTCGCCGACCGCGCGCGCAGCGCCGGTGGTCGTCGGGATCATGCTCATGGCCGCGGCACGGGCCCTGCGCAGGTCGGAGTGGATCTGGTCGAGGATCTTCTGGTCGTTGGTGTAGGCATGGACGGTGGTCATCAGCCCGCGCTCAATCCCAAGCGCGTCGTTGAGCACCTTGGCGACGGGCGCGAGGCAGTTCGTGGTGCACGAAGCGTTGGACACGATCGTCATGTCCGAAGTGAGCTTGTCGTCGTTGACGCCGTAGACGACGGTGAGGTCGACGCCCTTCGCGGGAGCCGAAATCAGAACGCGCTTCGCTCCCGCATCGATATGCTTCTGGGCGCTCTCGCGATCGGTGAAAAAGCCGGTGCATTCGAGCACGAGCTCAACGCCTTGCGCGCCATGCGGAAGCTTCGATGGGTCTTTCTCGGCGGTCACGTGGATGCGCTTGCCGTTGACGACGATGTCACTGCCCTCGGCCTTGACGTCGCCCGGGAACTTGCCGTGGACGCTGTCGTGCTTGAACAGCCAGGCATTGGCCTTGGCGTCGGCGAGGTCGTTGACGCTGACCAGCTCGAGCCCGCAGTCGGGCCGCTCGAGGATCGCTCGGGCGACGAGGCGGCCGATGCGGCCGAATCCGTTGATGGCGATTTTGGTCATTGGATTCCTCTTGTCCTCATGAAATCGGTGATGCGGGTGGCGACCTTGCCGGGCGTCAGGCCGAAGAAGTCGTACGCATCCGGAGCGGGCGCGGAGACGCCGAAGCGGTCGATGCCGATGCGGAGGCCGTGAAGCCCGGTGTAGCGTTCCCACCCGAAGGTCGTCCCGGCCTCGATCGACACGCGCAGGATTTCCCGGTTGCTGACGTCGGGCAGGATGTCTTCGCGATAGTCGGCAGGCTGGGCGTCGAAGCGCTCGGTGCAAGGCATGGAGACCACGTCGGTGCCGATCCCCTGCGCTTCAAGCTCTGCCGCTGCGCCTAGCGCGACTTCGACCTCAGAGCCCGTCGCAACTATGATGATTTTGCGGTTGTGATCGGCTGGTTTCAGCCGGTAGGCGCCGCGCGCCGAGAGATTTTCGCCGGCCGCTTCGGTGCGCACGGGCGGCAGGTTCTGGCGGGTCAGCGCGAGGACGGAAGGCTCTTCGCTCTGCAGCGCCAGCGCCCAGCATTCGGCGGTCTCGACCGCATCGGCCGGGCGGTAGACCATCAGCTGCGGCATCGCGCGCAGGCTTTGCAGATGCTCGATCGGCTGGTGGGTCGGGCCGTCTTCGCCGAGCCCGATGGAATCATGGGTCATCACATAGATGACCCGCGCGCGCTGAAGGGCACTGAGGCGGATCGCCGGCCGGGCATAATCGGTGAACACCAGGAAGGTGCCGCCATAAGGGATGACGCCGCCGTGCAGCGCCATGCCGTTCATCGCGGCGGCCATGCCGAACTCGCGGATGCCGTAATAAATGTAGCGGCCGGCGTAATTGTCGGCCGTGAGCGGCTCGAGCGCCCTGGTCCTGGTGTTGTTCGAGCCCGTAAGGTCGGCTGAACCGCCGATTGTCGCCGGGATGGCGGCATTGATCGCTTCGAGCGCCATTTCGGACGCCTTGCGCGTCGCGACCGGCTTCAGCTCAGTCTTGTACAGCTTGTCGAGATAGGCGTGCAGCCAGGCATCGCTGACCTTGCCGTTCAGGCGGGCTAGGAACTCGTCCTTTCGACCGCTCTCTTCCAGCCGCTCGTTCCACAACGCATGGTCGACCGCGCCGCGCTTCCCTGCCGCGCGCCAGGCGGTGAGCACGTCTTCCGGGACGGCGAACTCGCGCGGCTCGAGCCCCAGCCCCTCGCGAGCGGCTTCGACCTCATCCTTGCCGAGCGCCGCGCCATGCGTCGCCGCAGTCCCCTGCTTGTTCGGTGCGCCGAAGCCGATGATGGTCTTGCAGCGGATGAGGCTGGGGCGCGGGTCGGCGAGCGCTTCCTCGATTGCCCGGCTGACGTCGTCGGCGTTGAGCCCGTCGCATTCGCACGTGTGCCATTGCGCCGCCCGGTGGCGCGCGACCACATCCTCGTTGCGCGACAGGTCGGTCGAACCGTCGATGGTGATATTGTTGTCGTCCCACAGGACGATCAGCCGGCCGAGCTTAAGGTGCCCGGCAAGCCCGATCGCCTCATGGTTGACGCCTTCCATCAGGCACCCGTCGCCGGCGACGACGAAGGTGCGGTGGTCGACCAGATCGTCGCCGTAGATGGCGTTCAGGTGCCGCTCGGCGATCGCCGTTCCGACCGCCATCGCCACGCCCTGCCCCAAGGGTCCCGTGGTGACCTCGATGCCGGCTAGCTCGAAATTCTCCGGATGCCCCGCGGTCGGCGACCCGAGTTGGCGGAAGCGCCTGATGTCGTCGAGCGTCGGCCGCTCATAGCCGGTGAGGTAAAGCAGCGCGTAGATCAGCATCGAGCCGTGGCCCGCCGACAGGATGAAGCGGTCGCGGTCGGGCCAGCGCGGATCGGCGGCGTCGAACTTCAGGTGCCGGGTGAAGAGCGCGGTCGCGGCGTCGGCCATCCCCATCGGCATGCCCGGATGTCCGCTGTTCGCGGCCTCGACCGCATCCATCGCGAGGGCGCGAATGGCATTGGCGAGGCGGCGGTCGGTCGGCTGCATGATGCTCCGCTAATGGGGTTCGGCTCGTCCGGGAGTTCGGACGAACACGCGGCCCCATTAGCCGCCTTGCCCGCCGCGTCAAATCGCGCCGGCGATCCTTGCTGCGAATGTGCTGTCCCGCGGGGCCGCTTCGGATAAACTGCGGAAGATGAAGCCTGCGCGCCGCCGATGGATACTGCTTGCCGTAATGCTTGGCTGCGCGGCCAAGGCGGAAGCCTCGTTCCCGCAGCCGTCCGGCAGGCTGCTGGAAGTTTCCGGAGATTTTCAGCAGGGCGACCTGCGCGGCACTTTCACACGAACTGTCGATCCGGCGAGCGGCAGATTTGCCGAAGCGGACGATCTGGGCATCGTCAGGACCGGCAGCGGTTTCGACGGGCGCCTTGCCTGGCTTCGCGACGTATCCGGAGCGAGTCACTTCCTGACGTCTGATTTTGGGCGGCGCCTCGCGCGATCGGAAGCGTGGATCACGACGCATCTGATGTGCCCGCCGCCGAGCCGCTCCCCAGGAGCCGTTCGAATCCGACCGGGCAAGGCTTCAGGGTTCGATGTCTGGCGCGTCCGGCCGCCGCGGGGTGCGACAATCGAGCTTTGGTATGACCGTCGCAGCGGCCGCCTGGACCGTGCGATCCTCCAATATCCGGAGAACCGAATCATCCACCATTATGCCGACTGGCGCGAGGTCGGACCGGGGCTTCGGCTGCCGTTCGCGCAGCGGGACGAGGATCCCGAGGACGAAAGCGAAAGCGTCTACACGGTGCGCCACGTGGCGAAGAAACAAAGCGCATCCTTCGCCCCACCGCCGCTCCCCAACGACAGCCGCATCCTCGATGGGCGCAGCACGACCATTCCGTTCGAAGACGACAACGGGCGGCGGGTCTACTTGCCGGTCTATCTGAACGGCAAAGGGCCATTCGCCTTCGAGCTCGACAATGGCGGGCATTTCATCCTGACCGCCGCGACCGCAAAGGAATTGGGGCTCGAAGCGCAGGGATCCTTCGCCTCGACGGGAGCTGGAAATGAGATCCGCTGGTCCGGGTACGTGCACATCGGCAAGCTTCGCGTCGGAAACGCCGAAGTGGTCAACCAAACGGCAAAGGTCCTGCCGCTGTCGCACAATGAGCGCCCAGGCCCGCTCCCACGCGCCGGAATCCTGGGCCTGGAATTTTTCGAGCGCTTCATCGTCGGCGTCGATCATGGCAAGAAGACGGTCTCTCTCGCACCGATTTCCGCGTCGCAGGTGACCCATCCGGGCACTCCGGTCCATCTACTGTTCGATGAAGATGCACCGCTCGTCGCCGGCGGCTTCGAGGCAGCGAAGGGCAACGTCATGCTCGATATCGGCAACGCCGGGCCCACCATCATCGAATATCATTGGGCGGAGCAACACGGCCTGGCGTCAAAGCTCGCACACGGTACGCGCGCCGGCTCGAGACGGCTGTCCAGGGGCACGATCAACCTGGGGCCGTTCACCCTCAAAAATGTGGAGGTCGCGTATTTCGGACCGGGCGAGCGGGGTTCGGAGTCGACGCATTCGGTTGCCGCGATCGCCGGAGAGCCGCTGCTTTCCCGCTTCAACGCGGTCTATGATTATGCTCGTCAGACGGTGTGGCTCGATCCCGTGGCCGAGCATCGCTAACGAACCGCCGCTTGCGACCGCATTGCACTTTGCGTAGGCCAATCGGCGATGGACGAGAGCGAGCTTTCCATGGCTTTTGACCGCGCCGAGCGAGCCCTGCAGCGAATCGAGCGGGCGCTCGGTGGCCGCAACGCCGCAGGGAGCCGCGACG
>Ga0207688_10002337_pt1 | contig 10187 bp, 11 predicted proteins | sample KBSMiscanthusM4_FD_184296 | JGI IMG/M metagenome (GOLD analysis project Ga0207688, IMG submission 184296) | Miscanthus rhizosphere microbial communities from Kellogg Biological Station, Michigan, USA - M4 (SPAdes) (version 2) | ecosystem: Host-associated > Plants > Roots > Rhizosphere ...
TGGGGTGATCCATCGCGGCTGGACGCCGGAGAAGATCAATCCAGCCACGACCGACTTGTGGCTGTCTCGGGCGACCAGCAGGCTTCCGCCGGCTGAGCCGGCAATCTGGCCCGAGCCGGCTGAGCCGGCAATCTGGCCCGAGCGGGTTGAGCCGCAACCGGCGACCGCCATCATCGCGGCCTTCACCGACAGCGAGCTACCGCACGTCGAGAAGAACGCCATCTCCGCGCCCACGGCCTCGGCCATCAGGTCCTCGGCACGCTTCAAATACTTGTTGCTGGTGCGTCGGTCGTCGAGGCCGCCGCTGGCGAGGATGTCGTCACGAAACGGCTCGTGCCCGAGCACGTCCAGCACGCGTTCATCGGTGCCGCGACCCTGCCGGTGTCCTGGCGGGGTAAACCCGTACCGGTTGCTCTTCCGATAGTCGACGAGCCCGTCGAGGATCGGCGCTTCGGATTGATCCATGCTCGCCGGAATACCCGAACCGGTGATGTTGAATCGCCGGGTTCAGGGCTTGAGCACCACCTTGACCATGCCGTCCTCCTTCTTCTGGAACGTTTCGTAGGCGTCCGGCGCGGATGCCAGCGGCAGCCGGTGGGTGGCGAACTGGTCGACGCCCAGCGGATCGTCGTGGGTGAGCAGCGGCATGATGTCCGGCACCCACCTCTTGACGTTGGCCTGCCCCATCCGCAACTGAATCTGCTTGTCGAACAACGTCATCATGTTGATCGGGTCGGCGGCGCCGCCGTAGACGCCGGACAGCGAGATGGTGCCACCCCGGCGGACAAGCGAGATCGCCGAGTTGAGTGCGGCGAGTCGGTCAACCCCTGCGTGCTTCATGACGACGCGGCCGACGGGCGACGGCAGGAATCCGCTTGCGGTCTGTGCCGCCTCGGCGACCGGCGAGCCGTGCGCCTCCATGCCGACCGCGTCGATGACCGAATCGGCGCCGCGGCCATCGGTGTGGCTGCGGACCACGTCTTCGAGGTCGTCCTTGCGGAGGTCGATGACGTCTTCGCAGTACTCCCGTGCGCGACTGAGTCGTTCGTCGACCAAGTCGATGCCGAGGACGCGGCAATCGCGGCGGTATGCGATCCGGCACGCCATCGACCCGATCGGCCCGAGGCCGAGCACCACCAGCGTGCCGCCCCCGGGGACTTCGGCGTACTCGACGGCCTGCCAGGCGGTGGGCAGCACGTCGGACAGGTACACGTAGCGCTCGTCCGGCCCATCCTGCGGCACCTTGATGTGGGTGTACTGGGCCTGGGGCACCCGCAGATATTCGGCCTGGCCACCGGCCACCTCGCCGTAGAGCTTGGAGTAGCCGAACAGTGCAGCGCCAGTGCCCTGGTCGCGATTCTGCGTGGTCTCGCATTGGCTCTGCAGCCCCTGGCCGCACATGAAGCAGTGCCCACAGGAGATGTTGAACGGGATCACCACGCGATCGCCGACTTTGAGGTTGTCCACCTCACCGCCGACTTCCTCGACGACGCCCATGGCCTCGTGGCCGAGGATGTCGCCCGGACTCATGAACGCGCCGAGCACCTCGTACAAGTGCAGATCCGATCCACAGATGTTTGTGCTCGTGACGCGGATGATCGCGTCGCTGGGTTCCTTGATCGCCGGGTCGGGCACCGTGTCGACGGACACCTTCCGCCGTCCCTGCCACGTGACTGCTCGCATGGGTGGGCTCCTTGAGATTCGTGGTTCTTTACTGGCGTGCCCACCTACGCGATCGCCAAACCTCGCGTCAGGATGGGTGCATGGCCGCCGGCGGAACGCTCGTGGAGTTGCGGGTGCACGGGGTGTCCGGCACGCCGCCCGAAGCGCTTCTGAGTTGTCCCACCGAGTTTCTCGAGGAAGTCGCGGGGGACAAGTCCGCGGGATTCTATCGAAGGCAGCCGTGGCTCGAAGACGCGACGAGTGGACCGCCCGGCGCATGGCGCAAGGTGCTGGAAGCCTACTCGTGGGGCGGCCTGACCTCCGGGCCGGCGAGTCGCGCAGTGTGGCTGCTCTTTCTGCCGTTCATCTTCATCAACCTCGCGCACTGGATGCTGCCGCCCGCCAACAAGCAGCGGTTCGCTGCCGCGGTCTCGGTGAGCTTGCTGCGACTGATCGCGCTGTCGTTCACGCTGACGCTGATGCTTGCCGCCGCCGTCGCGGTGATGGACGTAATGGTCTGGCAATGCATGGGTTTGGACTATTGCGGTTCGACCCTGGGGCCGCTGTCGGGCTTGGCGTCGGCGCCGCGCGGCGCGCAGGTGGCGCTGAGCGCCGTGCCACTGGTGGTGGTGATCGCGGTGTTGTGGCGGCTTGGCCGGGAGGACACCCGCGTCATCGGCAGGCCGCCGAACCCCGCGGTGATGGCCGACGAGGTCCCGCTGGAATCCGACGCGTTCTGGTGCACCGATCCGTCGGTGCTGCGGCTACGCGCCTGCCACGTCATGGCGTGGACGGCGGGGCTCAGCGCGCTCACCCTTGCGGTCCCCGCACGCTACGCGGCGACGCCGACGGTACATGCAATGGGCATCGCCTTGCTGGCGGCCAACGGCGTCGTCCTTGCGATCGCAGTGCTGACCACGGCGTGGAATCGGGCGACCGCGCGGGGCGGCGTCGCTGCCGATTGGCTGACGCGCCCACTGCTGCTGCTGAGGTGGGTGTCGCTGGGCCTGCTGGTCGCGTCGTTGGCGTGGGTGGCGACCGCGGATGTCGTGTATCCGCCTGCGCCGAACCACTTTCCGGGCCTGCGAGGGGCCATCTACGTGCTGCTCGTCATACAGGTCGTGTTGTTGTTCGGACTGTTCGTCTTCACTGCGTTGTCGGTGCGCGGGCGGCGGATGGCGTCGGCGGATGACCAGGGCGACGAGTACCGGCCGTCGCTCGGTGGTTTCACCGCACCGATTGTCGCGTTGGTCGGCTGGCTCATCGGTGGCGGGTTCAGCGTCGGCGTCGGCCTGTGGACCGCGCAGGTGCTCGGCAAGGCGGTGCTGTCCACGGAGGCAGCGCGCAGCGAAACCGCCGGCAGGGCAGCGACACTTGCCAGTGACACCGCCACCTTCGCAGACAAGGTGGCCGCGCTGAACGCCGACGCGCCCATGATCGTCCCGCCGCCGTACTTCTGGGCTGCGGTCGCAATCGTTCTGATGATCATCGGTGCGGTCATCACCGGGCTGTGCGTGTGGTCGTGCATCCGCAGGCGGGCAGGGGCCGAACTGCGTTCTGTGCTGGCCGACTACCCGGGTGCGGACGGCACGAACGCCCGGGCGAAGCAGGTCGCGTTGTCGCGGGCATGGGCGTCGCTGACCGATCTGGGCCCGCCGATCGTGGCGGGATTGGCGCTGTTCACGGTGGTGGTGATGCTCGCGTTGGCGGCGTGGTACCTGTCGGGCAGCGGCGGCTTCGGTTCGCTGCCGAGGTACTCCCCAGTCCTGACGAATGCCAGTGTGTTCATCACGGTTTCGCTGGCAACGGGCCTGGTGCTGTTGGCAGTACAGGCGTTTCGGGACCGCCAACTGCGGCGGACGGTAGCGGTGCTGTGGGATGTGATCACGTTCTGGCCGCGAGCCAACCATCCGTTGACGCCGCCCTGTTATGCCGAGCGCACGGTGCCGGAGCTTCTCGACCGGTTGCGCGCGTTGACCGCGGCGGGTGACACGCGGGTGGTACTGGTTTCGCACAGTCAAGGCACGGTGATCGCCGCGGCGACGCTGCTGCAGGACGACGAGGCCACCGCGCATCGGGTGGCGCTGATGACATTCGGGTCGCCGCTGCGGCGCCTTTATGCACGAAACTTCCCCGCCTACTTCGGGACTGGTGCGCTGCCGCGATTGCGCCAACGACAGCAGCGACGCTGGATCAACCTGTGGGCGCGCACGGATCCGATCGGGTCGTGGGTCAACGACGACCGCGACCGAAGCATGCAGGAAGCGCTGCAAGAGGTCGACTATCGGCTGCTCGACGTGGAGGGCCTGGCGCCGCGCGCAGACGGCACGTATCCGCCGATCTGCGGACACTCGGGCTTCTGGAGGCGTCCGGAGTACCGTGACGCCGTGGGGACGCTTGAGGCATCGGTGTTGCCCGCAGGCGCCGCCACCGACACCAGGGCGGCGCCATCACCGATGGAAGAGCTGCTATGAGATTCGAGGGCCGCACCGCCGTGATCACTGGTGGCGCGATCGGCTTCGGCCGGGCTTTCGCGCGGGCGCTGGTCGCCGAGGGCGCGAACGCGGTGATCGCCGACATCGACACCGACATGGCCGAACGCACTGCGGCCGAGCTTGTTTCAACCGGAGGCAAGGCGATCGCGGTCGACTGTGATGTCGCCGACCAAGGCCGGGTGGATGCCGCGTTGGCGGCGACGGCCGAGGCGTTCGGTGGTGTCGACATCGTGATCAACAACGCCGGCCTGCACCTGACGAAGTACAACCAGCCGTTTGGCGTGTTGTCACGCAAGGAGATCCGCGACCTGTTCGACGTCAATGTGATGGGCGTGATCAACGTGACTTTGGCGTGCCGCGACTCGATGCGGGCGCGCGGTGGCGGGGTGGTGCTGAACATCTCGTCGATGGCGGGCTACATGAGTGCCACGCCGTATGCGGTCTCCAAGCTCGCCGTGCGCGGCTTGACCGTCGCGTTCGCCACCGAACTGGCGCCCGATCGTATCCGCGTCAACGCCATCGCGCCGGGCCTGATGAACACCGAGAACGCGCTGGCCGATCTGCCGAAGCCGTTGATCGAAGAGTTCACCCATCGGCTCCAGCTCGTGCGGCGGCTCGGCACCATGGATGACATCGTCTCGGCGATGTTGTTCCTGTGCTCCGACGACGCCTCCTTCATCACCGGCGAGACGCTCAAGGTCAGCGGCGGCTACCCGCTGAACTTCTGATCCGCGTAGCGAACCAGGCGCGCCTGCATCTCGGGGTAGGGATCGGCGGCAGGCAACTCGGTCGAATCGCGGACGGCGACCGCGGCCTGCGCGGCGGCGTGAATCGCGGCGCGGTACGGTAGCGACCCTGTCGACACCCGGCGCACGCCGAGCGCCGCGAGATCCTGCAACGAGAATCCCGGAACGGCAAGGACATTGACGGGCACCGGGATGGCCGCGGTGAGTTCGCGCAGCACGTCGGGGTCGGTGGCGCCGGGAACGAAGATACCGTCGGCGCCTGCCTCGACGTACCGCGCGGCCCGGTCAAGCGTCGCGGCAACCGTGGCATCCTGGCCGAGCCAGTAGGTGTCGACGCGGGCGTTGACGAACACATCGGCTGAATGGTGTTTCACGGCTTGTACTTTCGCCGCATGCCGCTGCGGCTCGATCAGCTTCTCTGCGGTGCTGTCCTCGATGTTGATTCCGTGGACGGGAAGTCGGGCGACGTAGTCGGCGACCTGGTCAGGATCATCGGAATAGCCGTCCTCGATGTCCAGGCTGGTGTAGCAGTTCAGTGGTCGCAGGGCGACGGCCAGGCCGAGATTCGCCTCCTTGGTCGACCGGTCGCCGTCGGGCCTGCCAAGGCTGGATGCGACGCCGAAGCTCGTCGTGCCGATCGCCGCGAAACCACACTGCAGCAGCGCCAGCGCCGACGGCACATCCCACGCGTTGGGCAGCAGCAGTGGCAGCTCGCCGTAGTGCAGGTCCTTGAAGGTCATCCGTCGCTCCACGGCGTCACCGGCCGGTCGTGGCGCCAGCCGTCCACGATCACGTCGACGCGTTCGTCGAAGAAGCAGATCCGGTCGCGCACGGGTTCGGCATCGTGGCGCGGCTCGTGATACGTCCACGCCACGTCGCGCGGCCCGCCGGGCATCGAGTAGTAGGACGCCCGGCCCTTGTAAGCGCAATATGTCGCGGTGTCGCTGGGTTCGAGCCGGACCGCCACGTCCTCGCGAGGCAGATAGAACCGGACCGGCAGCAGCGTCTCGAACAGCAGCATCGGCCGGTTGGACTCCGCCAACAGCTCGCCGTCGAGCTCAATGCGGACGTGGCGGCTGCTGCGCAGGACGTCGATGCGGCCGAATGGGTCATGCGGGTGGCTGACCACCGGTTCGTCCTCCTCGCGCCATTCGAACGCGGCGAACTCCAGGATGACGTAATCGGCGAGGTCCGGGTCGTCGGGCCGGAAGGCCGCCGCGGCGCCGGTTTCTTCACCCGCGATGACATCGAACGCGGTACCCGCACACGAGTGCGCATCGAAGGGCACCGTCGGATCGAGAATGGGCCGCGAACTGATCGCGGGAAGGTGCACGCCGGGTTCTGATGTCGCCTGCCGGGTGGCTCCGACGTTCTCGTCCGCTCCGGACTCGGCCCCAGCCGGCACCAACTGCGCCGTCAGCGCGCTGATCGGCACCGCATACGTCGGAACGACGCGGCGAGGCTCCCAGACGAGCCGGGCCTGGCAGGTGTCGGCGACCGGGTCGCCGCCCATCGCCACTCGCACCCGCTTCGCGGTGGGCTCATATCGCAGTGTGTCGAGATTGCCGCTGAGCAGATCCATCATTCTGACGCCCATCGGGGACCCTTTCACTTGCGGGGTGGACGCAGCACGTTCATTGCCAAGCGCATTATCGGGCCGGGGACGGAATCCTTGGCGGAAAGCGCGGCATCGGCCGCCCTGCTGCGCAGCGGAGTGCCTCGGCCGAACCATCGGTTCAGTGGGCCGCCGGTCGGCTCGAGGTGGACGTGCAGGGGCGGCTTGCCGTCGGCAGCGCCGAGCGCGTTGGAGATGACGACCCGCTGAATCTCGCTGGTGCCCTCAAAGATCGTGTACAACTTCGCATCTCGGTACCACTTCTCAACCGGATGGTCCTTGATGTAGCCCCAGCCGCCCATCGTCTGGATGGCGCGCTCGGTGGTTCGGACGGCGACTTCGCTGGCTGCCAGCTTCGCCATCGAGCCCTCGCCGCGCTCGAACGCCACGCCGGATGCGGCCATCCAGGAGGCCCGCCAGGTGAGCAAGCGCGCCGCGTCGATCGCGGTGGCCAGATCGGCGAGCGGGAACGCGATGCCCTGGTTGTCGATGATCGGGGCACCGAACGCTTTGCGCCGGTTGGCGTATTCGGTGGCGTATTCCAATGCGGCCCTTGCGATTCCGAGTGCCTGAGCGGCGACCATCGGCCGAGTCTGCTCGAAGGTACCCATGGTGGCGGAGCCGGAATGCCTGGCGCCCTCGATCGCTTCTCGCGCCTTCGCGAGTTTGTGCTCGAGTTTGTCCTGGCCGCCGAGCAGGTTCTCGGCCGGAACGCGCACACCGTTGAACTTCAACTCGGCGGTGTGCGATGCGCGGCAACCGAGCTTGTCGAGCTTGCGGACGAGTTCGAGGCCCTGGGTGCCGCCAGGCACGATGAAAAGGGCCTGTCCTCGGTGGCCGAGCTCCTCGTCGACGACGGCGTTGACGACGTGCACGCTGGCGATGCCGCCGTTGCCGATCCACATCTTGTGACCGTCGATGATCCAGTCGTCGCCGTCACGACGTGCATGCGTTCGCAGGTTGCGAACGTCGCTGCCGCCTTCGGGTTCGGAGATCGCGAGCGCGGCAAGCTTCAGATCCCCCGGCGTACCGAAACATTCGGGCGCCCATTGCAGCATCTGCTCGGGCGAAGCGGCCTGGCCGATCGCGGAAAGCGCCAGCGCGGGCATCACGATCGCCAGGCCGATGCCGGCGCAGCCCCAGAACAGCTCCTCCATGAACATCGGCAGCGACATTCCCGTCGGATCGCCGATCAGATCGCGGTAGAACAGCGGGCTGTAGAACCCGCGTTCGGCGGCCTCCTCCAGCACCGGCCACGGAAACTCCTGGCGCTGGTCGTACTCCAGCGCGACAGGGCGTACGCACTTCTCCGCGAATTCGTGAGTGCGTCGGGCGAGGTCGTGCTGCGCTGCGGTGGGCGTGATGTCGAAAGTCATCGAGTGTCGAGTACCCCGCCCGGGAGCCCGCGAAGCGCCGAGCCCTATTCGACCCCGATGGCGACCTCGGTGGACTTGACGAACACCGTCGCGGGCATGCCGGGTTGCAACCCGAGATCCTCCGCAGCGTCCTTGGTGATCGACGACGTAATGATCTGATCGCTGCCGTCGAGGCGCACCTTCACGGTCGCCATCACAGCGCCGAGGTTGACTTCGGTGACGACTCCGGTGAGCTGGTTTCGAATCGATAGTCGCATGGTGCGAAGCCTATGCGCCTAGCGTGATGACCGATGAAACTTTCGGCGCTGCGTCTTCGGCAGCGCGACGGCGTCACGTGTGGGCCGACCGTCGCGGTGGTGGCGGGTGCGCTGCTGGATCCCGGCCACGGGGACGACCTGGCCGACCCGGCATGGTTCGCCGACCAACAGGCCAGGGTGCACGCGCAGGTGAACCGGGTCTGGCCGCGCCGACTGGGCACCACGCCGATCGGGATGGCGCGTGCGCTCACGGCACACAGCCTCTCGTCGGGCGTCCGGTACCGGTGGCGACTGTTTCGCGGTCGGCGGGACGGGTTGTCCGATGTGCAGCGAGCGGTGGGAGCGGGCCGGCCGGTGGCGATGTTGATCGGACGGTTCATCCCGCGTCACTGGGTGCTGATCGTCGAAGCGGACGGGTCGCGATGGCAGTGCTATGAACCCTCGTCGGGGGAGGTGCGCTCGCTTGCGGTCGATGGCGTGCGGCTGTCCCGCATCGGTGGGTTGGGCTATCGGCGGCCGTTCGCGTTCGTGCTTCCGAAAGCCTCGACTCGGTCCGCGACGAGCTGATCGTCCGGTGCGGCGGATTCTTTGAGGCCTGCGACCACACCCGTCCGGTTGCGTTCGGGTTGGTTCTGCGACATCTTCGCCTTGCCTTCGACTTTCGAGATGACAAGTTCGACGCCGACGATTGCGCGCAGCTGCGCGCGTGTGTAGCTTTCGGGCGCATCGGTGACCTGCCACGGCTCGGCGCGGGGCTGCTCGTGCCGATTCGTCAGCATCGTGACGAGGTTGAGCACCCAGTCCGCATCGTCGTGGGCGACGAGCCGACCGTAGACGTTGAGTACCTCGTAGTTCCAGGTCGGTACCACCTTGCCGGTTTCCGCTTTCGTCGCGTAGAAGCTGGGTGAGATGTAAGCGTGCGGCCCGGAGAAGATGGCCACAGAGTCGTGACCGTCGGCGTGCCAATGGGGGTTGGCCCGTGACACGTGACCGATGAGCGAGTGCCGGGCCGCGTCGTAGAGGAGCGGCAGCGGCGTCACCATCAGCCCCGTGGAGTCGTTGGTGACCAGATGCGCGAAGCCGGCCTGACCGAGCGCGGCCTCGGTTTCGTCGTCGGAGAGGGCGAACTGTCGAGGTATGTACATAGCAGCTTCAGCGTAGAACGACCGTGATGCTTCATTGCCGCGCGCGATGGGCGATCCGCGGGCCCGGTAGTTGTCCAGCCTGTCCTGATCCCGGCCACCAGCGAGATCTCGGCGTCACATCGGGTCGGGGCTTTGCAAGCCGGCGGTGATCTCCGCGACCGCCGCGTCGATCCGCTCCCTGTCGGCCGCGATGGACTGCGTCGCGGCGGCCGTCGCGTTCTGCAGGGCCTCGTTGATTCGCTGTTCCACCGCGCGCGCCCCAAGGCGCAGCAGGCCGTCGGAGATGAACGCAGCGGTCAGGTAGTGATGCCCGTTGAGCGTCACCTCGACCGTCTCGGATTCATCTGTAGCGGCGAATGTTTCGCTGTTCATTTTATGCAGCTGGTCGTCAACGATCGACTGCAAGCGCTGGGCCTGCTTAAGGACCGCGGCGACTTGCGGATGCATCTCGTCGGTCACTCGGCTTCCTTGCCGTCCTGCACATTCCTACGCCTGCGATTGCCGATGATCGCCTCGGTCCACGGGCGGTCCTCGGTGTAGAGGTCTTCATCAGGCGACAGATTCGGGTCGCGCCGCTTCTCCTTGCCCTGGTTATGCCCGGCGCCATGACCCATCGGCGCCATGCCGCCGCCCATCACACCGCCGGCGGCTCCGGTCGATCCGGCCGCAAGTGCCGCCGACGCGGCGTGGGTTGGGGTCGTCGGCGCCACTGTTTCGGCGCCGACCGCCGGCGACAACGGCATCGAGGGTGCGCCGCCGCCACCTGCGCCGCCACCCCCCGCGCCTGCTCCACCGCCACCATGTGCGGCTGGCCGCAGCCTGGGATCCGTTGGTAACTTTGGCGTTCCCGTCGACGGGCCGCCACCCGGAAATCCGCCAGGCATGCCGCCC
>Ga0207688_10002339_pt1 | contig 10184 bp, 8 predicted proteins | sample KBSMiscanthusM4_FD_184296 | JGI IMG/M metagenome (GOLD analysis project Ga0207688, IMG submission 184296) | Miscanthus rhizosphere microbial communities from Kellogg Biological Station, Michigan, USA - M4 (SPAdes) (version 2) | ecosystem: Host-associated > Plants > Roots > Rhizosphere ...
GGTGCAGCGCTACACCGGCTCGGCGCGACCGTCGCTCGATCGGCTCGGCGGCACGACCTGGGAAAAGGCCAAGACGCGCGTCAAGAAGGCGATGCGCGACATGGCCGAGGAGCTGCTGAAGCTCTATGCCGCGCGCAAAGCCGTCCCCGGTCACGCGTTCAGTCCGGACTCCCACTGGCAGCAGGAGTTCGAAGACGCCTTCGAGTGGGACCTGACGACGGATCAGCGGAACGCGATCGCCGACATCAAGCGCGACATGGAATCGCCCACCTCGATGGATCGCCTGCTGTGCGGCGACGTCGGCTACGGCAAGACCGAGGTCGCGATGCGAGCGGCGTTCAAGGCGGTGATGGACGGCAAGCAGGTCGCGTTCCTCGCGCCCACGACGATCCTCGCCTTCCAGCACCAGAAGACGCTGCGCGATCGATTCGCCGGCTTCCCGGTGAAGATCGAAACCATCAGCCGCTTCCGCAGCAAGGCCGAGCAGAAGCAGATCATCGAGGACGCCGCCGCCGGCAAGCTCGAGATCGTCGTCGGCACCCACCGCCTGCTGTCGAAGGATGTGCAGTTCCGCGACCTGGGCCTGCTTGTGGTCGACGAAGAACAGCGCTTCGGCGTGGCTCACAAGGAGCGCATCAAGCAGATGCGCAAGCGGGTCGACGTGTTGACGATGACGGCGACGCCGATCCCGCGGACGCTCAATATGTCGCTGGCCGGGATCCGCGACATGTCGGTGATCGAGACACCGCCGAAGGATCGGCTGTCGATCCAGACGAACGTCCTCAAGTTCGATCCGGCGGTGATCCAGCGCGCGATCCGGACCGAGCTCGAACGCGGCGGCCAGGTCTACTTCGTCCACAACCGGGTCGAGTCGATCTTTTCGATGGGCAGCCTGATCAACCGGCTGGTCCCGGAGGCCAGGCTCGCCGTCGGTCACGGCCAGATGAGCGAAGACGAGCTCGAGCGGGTGATGGTGGACTTCGTCGCGCACAAGTACGACGTGCTCCTCGCGACGACGATCATCGAGAACGGCCTCGACATCCCGAACGCCAACACGATCATCATCAACCGCTCGGACCGCTACGGCCTGTCGCAGCTCTATCAATTGCGCGGCCGCGTCGGCCGATCGGATCGCCGCGCGTATGCGTACTTGCTGATTCCGCCGGAGGACTCGCTCTCGCCGGTGGCCAAGAAGCGGCTGGCGGCGATTCGCGAGTTCAGCGATCTCGGCAGCGGGTTCCGCGTCGCCGCCCTCGACCTCGAGATTCGCGGCGCCGGGAACCTGCTCGGCGGCGAGCAGAGCGGCCATATCGAGGCTGTCGGGTTCGACATGTACATGAAGCTCCTCGAGCAGACGATCAAGGAGCTCAAGGGCGAGGAGCTCGAAGACGAGGTTCGCGCCAACGTGAACCTGCGCGTCGATCTCCGGATCGACGACGCCTACATCCCGGACATGAATCAGCGGCTCACCGTCTACCGCCGGATGGCCGCGGTCCGGACCGCGCCGGAGCTGGACCGTCTCATGGACGAGGTGCGCGACCGTTACGGTCCGCCACCGGCTTCGGTACTGAACCTGGCGGAATATGCCTCGATCCGGCTGCTCGCCGACAAGATCGGGCTGGAATCGCTCGACCGGGAGGGGCAACTGGTCGTCCTAAAGTTCAGGCCGGACGCCAAGCTCGATGCCACGGTGCTGTTTCGGGTGGTCAAGGCCCGCGCGGACCTGATGCTGGTTCCGCCGACCACCTTGAAGATGGACCTCCGGTCAGCCGCCGCGCCGCCGCGCCCGGTCGCTCCGGCGCCTCCGCCGGCCCGGCCCGGAATCAAGCCCAAGAAGGGGGCCGATCCGGTCGCGAGCGGCTCGTGGTGGGCAGCCCGGGCCAATACCGGAGAGGTCAGCGGCGGGTTCACGCGCGAAGAGATTCTCCGCCCGAAGAAAGAGGATCCGCGCGCCGAAGGCGGCCTGTTCGGCCGGGTCGGGTCGCTCCTGCGCGAGTTGAGCGAGGGCCAGTCGATCGGCTAAAATTCTGAGATTCAGTAAGTTAGAGGAATGGCAATGATCAGCAGACCTCGCCTCGTCGCGCTCGCCCTGACCGCTGCCGCGGTCGTCACCCAGCTGCAGGTCGGATCCGCCGACGTGCTCGAGCAGGTGCTCGTGAAGGTCAACGGCGACATCCTCACCAAGACCGAGCTGGAGGCGAAGCAGATCGCGGCCATCCGCGGGCGCATCAACTCCGCCGTCGATGCGGACTCGATGAAGAACGACGACACGCTCAAGAAGATGATCGCGGAGGTCACCCCGAAGATCCTGGTCGACACCATCGACGAGATGCTGCTCATCCAGCTCGGGAAGGAGAAGGGCTACCACGTCACCGATCAGCAGTTCAAGGACTGGCTCACCCAACTGCGCAAGGACCAGAACCTCGAAGACGAGAACAAGTTCAAGGCCGCCCTGGCGCAGGAAGGCATGACGATGGACGACCTGCGGAAGAACTTCGAGAAGCAGGTCACGGTCTATCGCGTGCAGCAGGACGAAGTCGGGCAGAAGCTGCAGATCACCGAGGAGGAGGCGCGGCAGTACTACCTGGCGCATCAGTCGGAGTTCGTCGAGGCGCCGACGGTCACGCTGCGTGAGATTTCGATCGAGATCCCGACCAGCACGCAGGGCGGGCAGGCCGGCATCAACGTCGCGCAAGATGACCAGGCGAAGCAGAAGATCGACGCGATTCGCGCGCGCGTGACGGCAGGCGAGGACTTCGCCAAGGTCGCCGCGGAGGTGTCGTCCTCACCGTCGAAGGCGAACGGCGGGCTCATCGGTCCGCTGCCGCTGAAGGAGCTCTCGCCGGCGATGAGCGACCTGCTGACCAAGATGAAGCCGGGCGAGATCTCGCAGCCGGTGCGGGGCGCCAAGAACTTCCAGATCTTCAAGCTCGAGAAGCTGACCACGCCGGTCACGCAGCCGTTCGAAAGCGTGCGCGACCTGGTGGCCGAAAAGGTGTACGCGTCGCGCCAGCAGGCGGAAGTGAAGAAGTTCCTCGGCCGCCTGCGCGGCCAGGCGCTCATCGTCTGGAAGAACGATGCCCTGAAGAAGGCCTACGAGGATCAGGTCCGCAGCGAGGAGCCGATCGTTGTCGGCGGGCACTGACCGCATTCCGCCCATGAAAGTCGGCGCGATCGATCTCGCTCCACCGCTGGCGCTCGCCCCGATGGCCGGCATGACGGACACCGCGTTCCGCCGGCTGGTCAAGCGGCAGGGGGGCTGCGGCCTCGTCGTCAGCGAGATGGTCAGCTCCGAAGGGCTGGTCCGTGGCATCGATCGCACCCTCGAATACGCTGAGTACACCGAAGAAGAGCGGCCGGTCTCGATCCAGATCTTCGGCGGCGATCCCGAGAAGATGGCCGCGGCGGCGCAGATCGTCGAGGGCATGGGCGCTGACGTGGTCGACGTCAACATGGGGTGCCCCGTCCCGAAAATCGCCAAACACAACGCCGGCTGCAGCCTGATGCGCGAGCCGGAGCATGCCGCCGGCGTGATCCGCGCGATGGCCCGCGCGGTGCGGATCCCGGTGACGGTGAAGATGCGCGCCGGCTGGGACGCGACGGCGATTAATGCGCCGGATCTGGCGAAGCGGATGGAAGACGCCGGTGCCGCGGCGGTCGCGGTACACGGACGAACCGCGGCGCAGTCGTACTCCGGCAGCTCCGACTGGGACCTCATCGCCCGCGTCGCGTCGGGTGTGCAGATTCCCGTGTTCGGCAGCGGCGACTGCGTCGAGGCGGGGCAGGTCGTCGATCGCCTGCGCAGCGGTGCGGCGTCGGGCGTGCTCGTCGGCCGCGGTGCGCTGCGCAACCCGTGGATCTTCCGTCAGGCCCGCGACATGATGGAGGGCCGGACGCCGCGAGAGGTCACGGCCGAGGACCGGAGCCGCTTCCTGCTCGAGTACATCGATCTGCTGCTCAACGAGCGCCTCGACGAGGCCGACGGCTTTCGCCACCTCGCGCCGGGTCAGGCCGGTGCGGATCTCCAGCCCGCGCGCGGGCGCGCGAAGTGGGTGATCTGCAAGCTACGGGCGCTCAACTCCTGGTACACCAAAGGGCTCGAGAACGGCTCGCATCTCCGGACCGCGATCAACGCGGCTGAGACCATCCCGCAACTGCGCGACATCATCGAAACCTTCTTCGCCACGGAGCCAGTCGTCCTCGCGGGCTGACATGGCGCCGGTCGATCTCTGGTCGCTGACCGACTTGTGCACGCCGTGGTGTGTGCACGTCGTGGCGACACTGCGGGTCGCCGAGCACCTCGCCCGTGGCGCGACCACGGCCGCCGATCTCGCCGCGGCCACACAGTCCGATCCCTCAGCACTGACACGGGTGCTGACGCATCTCGTGTCCAAGGGACTCTTCGAGGAGCCGTCAGCCGGGACGTTCGCGCTGAACGAGGCCGCCCGTCCGCTGCTCGATCCCGGCGTGTTGCTGGGGCTCGACCTGAACGGCATCGGCGGCCGTATGGCCGGCGCATGGAGCACGCTGCCGACTGCGGTGCGCACCGGGGAGGCGTCATTTCACGAAGCATTCGGGCAGCCGTTCTGGGCGTTTCTCGAGTCCCATCCGGAAGTCGCCGCGAGCTTCGACGCGTTCATGGGCCCGGCGGGGCACGGGGCCCCGGATGCCGGCGTGTTGCTCGATGACGACTGGAGTGCGATCCGGACGGTCGTCGACGTCGGCGGCGGGACGGGCGCGCTACTGTCCGAAATCCTGCGCGCGCATCCACACCTCACCGGCACGCTCGTCGATCTGCCCGGTACGGTCCGGCGCGCGATGGACGTTCTGGGAGCCGCCGGGGTGGCCGACCGGGTCACCCTTCGGGCGCAGAGCTTCTTCCAGCCGCTGCCTGCCGGCGCCGATCTCTATCTTCTGAAGAGCATCATGAGCGACTGGCCGGATCGCGAGGCGGCCGCGATCCTCACGCGCTGCGCCGACGCAGCCCGCCCATCCGGACGGGTGATGATCCTGAGCGGCGTCGCGCCAGACGACGGTCCGGCGCCGCCGGATCTGCTGATGCTGGTGCTGGTCGGCGGAAAGGATCGCACGCTGGCCGAGTTCCGCGGCCTGGCCGCGAGCGCGGGTCTCACCGTTCTCCGCGCCGGCCGCAACCTCGCGGGACGGTTTGTTGTGGAGTGCGGGGCCGAGCGGGCGTCGTAGGACCTCGCCCGCCTGTCAGCTTCGCTTCCCGCTGGAATTCGCTTGAGGCTCATCACTGCTTGGACTGCAGTGTTGCGCACCAATCAGGTGCGCCAGCATTTCGGTAGCTCGGTTTGGAAACAGCCGAAGCGTTGCCCCGAAGACAAGATCCGGAAGCTGGAAGCGGGAAGCCACTCCGGTTTCCACCGCTAGTCACCCACCCACCAACTTGATCGCATCCGCCACATCGACGACCTCGTAGTCGTAGGCCAGCGCCGCGGCTGACGACTGCGTGAAGTGGGCGCCGAACGCGGCGTGTGAGGGGTGCGCCAGATAGGCCCTCAGCGCGTCGAGGTCATCGACCTCGATGATCACGAGGAACTCGAAGTCCTCCGGCATCATCTGCTCGTAACCCGGCAGGCCATGGCGGACGCGCTTGCCGATCCGGAAGCTGCGGATGCCCGGTATGTCGCGTGAGGCGCGGGTGAGTGCTTCGAGCACCGCGCCGCGTTCGGCGGCGCTCAGGCCAGCCCTCGGCTTGAACAGGATGACGTGCGCGATCATCGCGAGCGTCCTCCCCCGCCGCCCGGCTTGCGCGGTTTGCCGGACTTCTTTGGGGCAGGCGGCTTGCGGCCGACGCTCGCGTTACCAGGCTGCCGGAAGGGTGCGCGCTTGGCCGGCGGCTTCGGCGTGAACGGCCGCTCACCGCCACCCTCGCGCGGCCCTGACGGACGGGTCCCACCAGTCGATCCGGGACCCTGAGGACGTCCCCCGCCGCCAGGCGGACGTGATCCCGCGGGCCGGTCCCACGGCTTGCGCGGACCAGACGAGGGGCGATCGCCAAACGGCTTCGGGCGCGGCGACCACGGCCGGTCGCCGGACGGTCGTCCTTCACCGCGTGGCCGATCCGAGTACGGTTTCCGGTCGCGATCAGCGTGCGGCGCGCCGCCGCCGTCCCGCGGCCCCTTGGGCCGGGACGCAGGCCCACGATCGCCACCATCGCGCGAACCTGGCGGTCTCGGCTTCTTGTCCCACGGCTTCTTGTCCCAACCACCGCGCGCACTGGGGCCGCGTGCTCCTGGGGGCCCTGAGGGTCGATGGCCAAACGGCTTCGGACGCGGCGACCACGGCCGATCGCCGGACGGCCGGCCTTCGCCACGTGGCCGATCCGAGTACGGTTTCCGCTCGCGATCAGCGCGCGGCGCGCCGCCGCCTTCCCCGCGTGGGCCGGAGGGTCTGCCGCCGGACGGGCGATCGTCACCGCCATGCGGGGCCGGCGAGCGCGGCTTCTTGTCCCAGGGCTTCTTCTCCCACCCGCCGCCGGTCCCCCGCGGCGGTCCGGACGGTCGATCGCCGCGATCGCCAAACGGCTTCGGGCGCGGCGACCACGGCCGATCGCCGGATGGGCGACCTTCGCCGCGTGGCCGATTCGAATACGGCTTCCGCTCGCGATCGGCGCGCGGGGCGTCCCCGCCTTCGCCGCGCGGCCCCGCGGGTCTCGTGCCGGCGGGACGGTCGTCGCCCGCTGGCCTCGGCTTTTTGTCCCACGGCTTCTTGTCCCAGCCGCCGCGCGCGCCGGCGCCACGCGGCGGACCCGATGGTCGATCGCCACGATCCCTGAACGGCTTCGGGCGCGGTGACCACGGCCGATCGCCAGACGGACGCCCTTCGCCGCGCGGCCGATCCGAGTACGGCTGGCGCTCGCGCGGCCGCTCCTCACGATCGACGCGAGCCGACGGCCCGGAGCCCTCGCCGCGCGGACCAGTCGGGCGCTTCGGCGCCGGGGTGTCCCCGCGAGGTGCGGTCGACGACTCAGGCTCCCCGCTCGGTCGCGGTGCGGACTCGTGCTGGTCGTGCTGGGTATCCGGCGGCGGCATCCCCGCCTCGGGCGGCGCGTATTCCTCGCTCGTCTCCGACGTCGTCCGCTCGTCGTCTGGTCGGCGGCCGTGCAGTCGTTCGGCGAAGCGCCGGCGCTTCTCGTCGCGCGGTATCTTGAACCGCTCACGAGGGTCTTCGTGCTTGCCACCGGGGCGCCACGAGGCCGCGCGGCGTTCGCTGCCCGGGCCACGCCGTGAGAGATCCTTTTCTTCGTCCGGCGACTCCCACAGCTTGCCGCGCGCGAACCACTTCATCTGGATGTCGGCGTGCTTGGACGACAACTGCTTGAAGGTGGGCTGCAGCTCCTCGCGCGTGTGGGCGCGAAAGGCGGTCGGCTTGCCCTCCAGGATGATCGTCCAGTAGACGTGACGGGGTGGCATGGGATCTGGCCTCAGGAGAGCTTCGACGCGCTGTCGTCGACTGGTGGTTCGAGCCGTTTCAGCTTCTCGATCAGCGTCGTACGTTTCAGGTTCAGGAGCTTCGCCGCCTGGCGCTTGTTGCCGTGGGTCTTCTCGAGCGATCGGCGGATGATGGCGAGCTCGAGTCCGCCGATGTACGACTCGAAGTCCAGCCCCTCGTCCGGCAGCCAGCACTCGTCTTTGCCCGCGCCGCCGCGCGGCTCGACGATTTCGGGCCCGAGATCCGCGACGTCGATCTGCGGCCGTCCCTTGCTGAAGGCCAGCGCGCGCTCGACGATGTTCTCGAGCTGGCGGACGTTGCCGGGCCACGAATACGCCATCAACCGGCGCATCGCATCCTGCGAGACGGTGACCGTCTCGCGCTCGAGATCGGCGCACAGCTTCTGGAGAAAGTGCTGGACCAGCAGCGGGATGTCGTCCCGGCGATCGCGCAGCGGCGGCAGCTTCACCGGGATCACGTTCAGGCGGTAGAAGAGATCCTGACGGAAGCTCCCGTCGGCGACCATCCGATCCAGATCGGAATGCGTGGCGGCAATGACCCTCACGTCGATTTTGATGGTGTGTGAATCGCCGACCCGCTCGAACTCGCGTTCCTGCAACACGCGCAGCAGCTTCGCCTGCAGCGCCGGGCTCATCGTCCCCACCTCGTCGAGGAAGAGCGTGCCCTTGTTGGCCTGTTCGAGGCGCCCCTGACGCGTGGCAATCGCGCCGGTGAAAGCGCCGCGCACGTGGCCGAACAGTTCCGCTTCGAGCAGGGTTTCCGGAATCGCGCTGCAGTTGAGGGCGACGAAGCGGTTGTTGCGCCGCGGGCTGTTGTGATGGAGCGCCCTCGCGGCCAGCTCCTTCCCGGTGCCGGTCTCGCCGGCGATCAGCACCGTGCTCGATGTCGGCGCGACGGTCTCGAGAAGGTGGTACAGGTCGCGCATCACGCGACTCGTCCCGACCAGCCCGTCGATGCGATAGCGCTGCTCGAGCTGCGAGCGCAGGTAGGCGTTCTCGGCCCGGAGCCGCCGCTGTTCGAGCGCCGAGCCGAGCACGTGGAGCAGCGCGTCGAACTGGAAGGGCTTGGTGATGAAGTCGGCCGCACCCTGTTTGATGGCGTCGACCGCGTCCTTCACGGTGCCGAAGCCGGTGATCACGATCGCGATGATGTCCGGGTAGCGCTCGAGCGCAGCGTCCAGGACCTGCCGCCCATCGACTCCGGGGAGTCGCAGATCGGTCAGCAGGATGTCGAAGGCGAACGCCGCCAGCCGCTCGAGTGCCTGCTCCCCACTGCCTGCCTGCTCGACCAGGAACCCGTGATCGGTGAGCCGTTCGGCAATCGCCTCACGGAGCGCGGTCTCGTCGTCTACGATGAGCAGATGTTTCGGGGAGTCAGTCATTTATGCGGGCGGACGGTATTTTGACACCCCATGGGATCGTGGTCAACGCAGCATCTGCGCGATGGCCTACAGCCCACCAGGGTCCGCTCCGATAACTGTGTGCGGAAGCGGGATCACGTCGGTCCCCACACACGATGATGATTGAGCGTCAGACGATTTCGATCATGAAGGCCTGCGAGCTGGTAGGCGTCAGCCGGCGTACGATCTACAACTGGATCGCCAGTCAGAAGGTCGAGTACGTGCGGACCGCCGGCGGGTCCATCCGTATTTTCGCGGACACGCTGTGGCGTCAGCCAGGCAAGGTCTCGGAGTTGACCCGGAAGGAAGCCTCGTAGTGCCAGCCGTGGAGCCCCCGCCCATCGACCTGGGCCTGCTGTTCCATCGTCTCAACAATCAGCTCGGGATCATCCTCGCGAACGCGGAGCTGCTCGAGGTGAAGGCGGCGGACGAAATGGGCCGGGCGCGCGCCTCGCAGGTCGTGGCCAGCGTGCTCGAGGCGATGGTGACGGCCAAGGAGATTCGGATGCGGAGCCGCCTGTCGTCACTGCCGGATTGTTGACACCCCCTGTCGGAAACGGTCAAGGAATTGACCGCGCGACCGTCGCCGCTGGTCACAACGGGCTCCCGCCCCAACGCTTTGGCCTTCGCGTGCTGGAACTCCTCCTCCGACATGGCGCCGCGATCCCGCAGGTCAGCGAACTTGGCGATCTCGTCAGCCGTGCTCGGGGCATCCCGCCGGGCGTAAGCCGCGTAGTCCGGCTGCATGGCCTGCGCCCGCTCGAGTGCCCGCTCGTTCATCGCACGGCCCCGCACGATCAGGTAGACCAGGGAACCCAGCCACGGGACGACGATCAGGAACAGCGTCCAGAGCGCCTTGCCCCAGCCCGACAGCTCGTGATCGCGGAAGATGTCGCCCAGGATCGAGATCAACAGCCAGATCCAGGCGAACAAGATGACAAACCAGAAGATCGACAGTAGGACGTCCCAGAGATTCATCTCAGGTCCTCACCTCGGGCGAGCACCACGGCGGATCGCCGTGGGTTGGGCAACTTTCCCGCCGGTGCGGCCCACCGACATCACCTGCACCGGATGAGGGAGGGGCCGCTCGGTACACGGCGCACCGAGGCCGGAACCCCCTCAGCCCTCGCTCGGGTCGGGTAGCGCCGAGATCAGGTTGAGCCCGAGGGCGGAGAGCTGCGCGATGACGCCGCGCAGGTGCGACTCGTCCAGCACCTCGCCGTCGATGAGGGTCTGGCGCGGAAGCTCAGTGATCTGCATGTCGGCGAAGACCGCGCGTGCTTCGTCGGACATGACGCCGTCAACC
>Ga0207688_10002340_pt1 | contig 10183 bp, 8 predicted proteins | sample KBSMiscanthusM4_FD_184296 | JGI IMG/M metagenome (GOLD analysis project Ga0207688, IMG submission 184296) | Miscanthus rhizosphere microbial communities from Kellogg Biological Station, Michigan, USA - M4 (SPAdes) (version 2) | ecosystem: Host-associated > Plants > Roots > Rhizosphere ...
AGCAATTCCAGCAGAAGTGGAAACCGGTTCTCCGTCCGGAATTGGGGAAAAACAAAGGCTTAGAACGGGTCAGCGATTCGAAGAAGCGCTGAGCCGGTCTACGATCGTATCCGGGAAAAGGAAGAGAGCCGTTTTCCGCGGTGCCGGTCAGGCGAGATGCAGCACGACCTTGCGGCGGTGCGGCCGGCTTCGGTGCTCGAACAGATAGATGCCCTGCCAGGTGCCGAGCAGCAGCTCCCCGTCGGCCACCGGGATCGACAGCGAGGACAGGGTCAGCGCCGCCTTGATATGCGCCGGCATGTCGTCGGGGCCTTCCAGCCGGTGCACCAGATATTCCATCGCCGGATCGTCGGCCGCGGACGGGTTGTGGAGAGCCGGATCGTCAGAGAAACGCGACCCGGATCGATCATCCTCTCCCATGATATCCATCCGGGGACGATTCAGGCGATGCCGGAAACGTTCGATCAGCTGCAAAAAAAAGGATTCAAGTTTGTCACCGTTTCCGAACTAATCGCCATGGGAAAACCGATGGAGCCAAAGCAAACCGGCGAATCCGGCTCGCCTCCTTCGCCTACTCCGGCAGGCAGCCCAGCGACGAATCGGGAACCGAGTCCATCACCGACCCCTCGCCAACCCAATAGCTAGGTCGCCGACATGGTCGCCGATCTTTATCTCGAGTTTCGCACACGAACGGAAGCGGCCTTGACCGCTTTGCTCAAGATCGCGGGCGAAATGCAGCGGGAGCCCGCAGTTCTCGACACCCTGCAGAACATGCTGAAAGATGTTTGTGAACCACTCCTTTTTGTGGTCGTCGGGGAAGTTAAAGCCGGGAAGTCATCGTTGCTTAACGCGCTTTTCGGTCAGGAATTTTGCAAGGTGGACGTTCTCCCGGCGACCGATCGCATCTACATCTTTAAGCATGGGTCGCGCGAACAGACGATCGACGTCTCCGCGCAAATAACGGAGCGCTACCTGCCGATTAAGTTTCTCGAGGACTTCAACCTCGTTGACACTCCCGGGACCAACACCATGGTCGCGGAGCATCAGACGATCACGGAGAATTTCGTCCCGCGCGCCAACCTCATCCTTTTTGTTTTCTCGGTGGTGAATCCCTGGGGCGCGTCAGCCTGGGAGCTGCTTCGCTTTGTTAACCAAAAGTGGCTCAAGAATGTGGTCTTCGTCCTTCAACAGGCCGACCTGCGCGATCCGGCCGAGGTCGAAGTGATCGAGCGGCACTTGCGAGAAACAGCTCAGCAAAAGCTTGGCTTTGTGCCACCAATTTTCGCAGTCTCCGCGCGCGAGGCGTTCCTCGCACGAACCTCCGGCGCTGATAAATCACGGCTTTGGGAGGAAAGCCGTTTTGGTCCTCTCGAACAACACATCAGCCGCATGGTTGATGAATCGAAAGATGGTTTACCCAAGCTAATCTCCACCTGCCAAACAGCGACCGTCATTCTCATCGATAGCTCGATGCGAATTCGGAACATTCTCGGCACGATCATGCGGGATGAAGAGCAGCTCGCGCGACTCGAAGGCATTCTCGCAACCCGCAAAGAACAAACCTTGCGGCAGGTAGGCGGCTTCCTGCGTGGGATCGAACAGGCCTGCCGGCGTTGTGAGACGGAAGGTCAGCAATTGTTGGAGCGTAATCTATCATTGTGGCGGACCTGGCGGCTCGTTCTCGGGAAATCCGAGTGGCAGGAGAAATTCCAAGCTGATCTCGAAATGAAAATGCGGGAATTGATTCAACCCCAGGTCGAGAACGCGTTGCAGTTGCTCGAGACTGACCTACGCGGCCTTTGGCCGCAGTTGCAGGACACGATGGAAAATCAGTTCAAGGGCGATCCGCGAGTGCAATTGAATCAGACGATTCCGGATTTCGCGCGGCAACGGCGTGAATTGTTACAGTCGATCGAACTGACGCTTGTTGAGCGGATTGCTGGCCGCGGCATGGAAGCGCAGCTCGAGCGCATGTTTCGCGAAACGACGAACTGGTTGCGCGTCCCGGCGGGCGTCGCAGCAGCCGGCGGCATTGTCACTTTGGTTGCGGCGATGAGCAGCGCGGCCGTCGCCGATATCACCGGCATCGTGGCGGCTTCGGCGGTTGTTGTAGGAACATTTGTTGCGTTTGGGCGCCGTCGAAAAATTTTGAGTGAGTATCACCGGCAGATGGATGCGAAGCGCGAGGAACTGGTCGCCGCCATCGAGCAACAGTTGCAGCATGCAATCGATCTTTTCTACACGGAGATTGGTTCGGTCTTTTCGCCGCTGCGGGCGTTCTGCGCTGCCGAGCGAAGGCGGTTCGATCCCTTGCTCAGCCGCGTGCGGGAAGTCGAGAAGACCCTCGCGGTATTATCCGCGGAAATCGCCCGGAGTCGTCAATAGTCGCGACGGTTTCGCTACTTCTTGGTTTTAGATGAGGACTGTTGTTCCGCCATGCGCTGCTCGGTTTGTCTGCGTGCTATGACGAAATTGTTATTGTCCCCGTAATTCCGCCATGGCCCGGGAGGCACATCCCGAACCTCAACGAATTGCCAGTCTGTGAGCGAGGTTGGAGATAGTCCCAAATAGTCACGGACTGCCGGGGAAACATCGAGGCCTGCGCCGTGGTTGAGATTCATTTTCGGGCGCTCGTTCCGGAAAACGTATTGGTAATGATCGGTTCGAAATGGGCCGCAATCTTCCCATTGCGCATAGCAAACACGGTTGCCGCGACGGATCGCCACCCAACGATCTTTGCAGACGGAGTGTCCCTGCTGGACAAACGCCTGCCGAAACCAGGGAACCACCATCGGCGCTTCAGGCTTAAATTGTCCGTGGGAAACATCGTTGTAGGGCAACGCGCAGTAGAAGGGATTCTGCCTAGGAACAAAATTTACTGGGATATAGTCGTGTCGTCTCGAAGGGTCGGGATTATCGTAGCCACCGTAGTTTTGGGTCCAATTGGCGTCCCAGGAGCTTTTGTGGTTTGGCACCGGGTTGTTCCCGGACGGCATCTCGCCAATCCAGAAAATAGTGGTGACGATGTCGGTCTTCCAAGGGTAACGAGAGGTCGAAAAACGGGAGGTCGTCGGGACAAAAACCTGAGGTTCAACCTTGAGCAGTGCCTGTGCCCTAAGCTTCATCGCGTATTTGGCGAAATCCGCGCTGCTTTCGTAGGGGGACTGGGCTTGGGCAAAAGGGGTGGCCAGCGCTAAACCAGCAGTGCCGATCAGAAGAAAATTTATGCAACTTCCGCCCATTTCCATTTCTCGTCTTACACACATCCGCTTACGCAGGCAAGCCGGAATCCATACTCTCCTTTTAGCACGATCCATTCCAAAACCCTCCTTGACCCCGGCTGAGCAGAGTGTCCTGGAGGAACAGGTCATCTCTCATTACCGGATAATCCATCGTATAATGCAAGCCCCGACTTTCCTTCCGGCTCAAGGCGGAATCCACGATCAGGGCGGCCACGGTGGCAAGGTTGCGCAATTCTAGCAGGTCCACGGTAATTCGGAAATTCCAGTAAAATTCCTGGATTTCGCGTTGCAGATTACGTAGCCGCGCACTCGCCCGTTGCAGCCGCTTGTCGGTCCGCACGATGCCGACGTAGTCCCACATCAGCCGACGGATTTCATCCCAATTATGGTAAATGACAACCAACTCGTCGACGTCCTGGACATCGCCGGATTTCCATTCCGGTACAAACGGGCTTGCGGGATGCGCCGATGCTCGACTTTTGGTTAGGGCCTCGCAGGCGCGATGCGCGACAACCAAGCCTTCAAGGAGTGAGTTACTGGCCAGTCGATTCGCGCCGTGCAAGCCAGTGCAGGCGACCTCGCCGATTGCGTATAGGCCAGGCACATTGGTGGCGCCATCCATATTGGTCTTAATCCCGCCGCATTGATAATGGGCTGCCGGCACCACCGGGATAAGGCCTTTCGACATATCGATCCCATACCGGAGGCAGGTCTCGAAGATGTGCGGAAAGCGCTCTTGGAGGAATTCTCTGGGCTGATGCGTAATATCGAGATAGACGCATTGCGCGCCGGTGCGCTTCATCTCAGCGTCAATCGCGCGGGCGACAATGTCGCGTGGAGCGAGCGAGCCCTGTGGATGGGTTCGCTTGACGAAATCCTCGCCCTTGTTGTTGCGCAGGATTCCCCCTTCGCCGCGGACTGCTTCGGAAATCAGGAATGTCGTGGCCTGCGGATGGAAAAGGCAGGTGGGGTGGAATTGGATGAACTCCATATTTGCGATCACCGCTCCGGCACGCCAGGCCATGGCGACACCATCGCCGGTCGCTATGGCTGGATTCGTTGTGTAGAGATAGACCTTTCCGCATCCCCCGGTGGCGAGGAGGAGACGCTCGGTCCGAATCGTTTCCACCACGCCGGAAATTTCATCGAGAACGTAAACGCCCAGACACTGATCTTTTTGCGAGAAGCCAAGTTTCGCGGCAGTGATCAGATCGACTGCCATGTGATTTTCGAGCAGCTCTATGTTTGGCGATTGCTGCGCCGCCCGGAGCAACGTGGTCTCGATTTCGTAACCAGTGAGATCGTGGACATGGAGCACACGCCTTTTTGAGTGGCCACCTTCGCGACCCAGATCCAGTTCGCGGTGTCCTTCGACATCGCGTTCGTCGAAGTGCAACCCAAGCTCCATGAGTTCTCGCACCCGTTCGGGGCCTTCCCTGACCACTGTCTCGACGGCCGCCCTGTCGCAGAGGCCAGCGCCAGCAATAAGCGTGTCACGGATGTGGAGCTCGAAGGAATCTTCGCTGCTCGTTACGCAGGCCACGCCGCCCTGGGCCCACGCAGTGTTCGAATCCACGCCCTTGCGCTTGGTCACGATGGCGACGCGACCGTGCTTGGCTGCTTTGATCGCAAAGGTCAAACCGGCAATTCCGCTGCCGATTACGACGAAATCGAACTCTTTCATCGCAGGAGAATGTTATCAATCAGTCGCGTCTTACCAAAAAAGACGGCGACCGCGAGCAGCGACCGCGGCTCGCTCGCTACGCGCGGTTGGAGATCGTCGGCGCCTACGATTTCTGCGTAATCGATCCGAGCGAGGGAGGCCGATTCGATTTTCTCCCGCACCTCCGCGAGAATTTTGGCAGAGGATTTTTCCCGCGAATCTGCCGCAGCTGTGAGTGCGGCCCGTATGACGGGAGCCTGGGCGCGTTCCGCCGGAGTGAGATATTGATTTCGTGAACTCAGAGCGAGGCCATCAGATTCGCGCACGGTCGGCCCCGCAATGATCTCGATAGGGAAATTGAGATCGCGGACCATCCGGCGAATGATCGCAAGCTGCTGAAAGTCCTTCTCGCCAAAAACTGCGGCGTCGGGGGCAAGGAGGTGAAACAACTTTGTCACCACCGTGCAGACCCCGCGGAAATGACCTGGCCGCGAAGCGCCGCAAAGGCGCTCTGAGAGGGAAGTTTCTTCGACGTAGGTTGAACGATCCTCCACATACATTTCGTTAGGCGCGGGTCGAAAGATCAGATCCACGCCCTCGCCCTGGCAAATTTCTTCATCAGCCGCTTCGGGCCGCGGATAGCGCGAAAAATCCGAGCCCGGTTCAAATTGGAGCGGATTAACAAAAATGCTGACTGCCACTTCGCCCTCCGGCCCAGCATGTTTCCGAGCAATGCGAATCAATGAAACATGCCCGGCATGAAGCGCGCCCATTGTCGGTACCAGCACTCGACGCGTTTTTTGGCCGGGCACGTGCGCATTTAGATCTGCGACAGTTGAGATAATCCTCATTTTCCAGACTCGCTGAACGCCGGACGCTCCAGCCAAATCGCCTGTCGGGCAAAACGAAACGCGCGATGTTTATATCCCGTCCATCCGGCGGCTTTCGCGAGGTTCTCCAACTCAGCAAAGGAAAAAGCGCGGGCAGCCGAGACGCGCGCGTCGTTTTGCGTCATCGGTTCGCGAAAAAGAAAAGTCGTCAATAAGTGGACGCCGATCGTGGCGATCCATCCCCGGCGGAGGTCTGCCACGAGTACGTGCCCGTGGGAAAGTTCACGGCAGCGGCGCAGCAAACGCGCCGCGTCGTCCGATCCGAAGTGATGCAGGGCAAGTGAGAAAAGGACGATGTCGTACGACGCGCTTCCTCGGAATTCATGAATGTCCGCGCAATGATAATGGATTTCGGGAAAATCAGCGCTCAACTTCCGCGCGATCTCTATCGTCGACTCTTGAAAATCGACTGCATCAATTTCCACCTGTGCGCCAATCCCGCGCGCGAACTCGATGACCAATCGGGGAATATCACCTGACCCTGTGGCCAGATCGAGGATGCGCAGCTTGTCACCCCAGTGAATCCAGCGGCGCAAAAAAAATCGAATGAGCCGATAGCTGCCGAAGTAATGGTTGAGCGTCCGAAGATTTTCCAGATCGGAAATCAACGCGGGTGAGACCGGCTGAGGTCGGTCCATCCACTCCGGTTCCGCCGGGTCGAACCGTCGTTTCAATGTGGGAGGGGCCTGTGTGCCCCGATGGGCGGCGAGGCTGCTCCCGGATGCGTCGCCTCATCCGAATTCATGCGAGGAATTTCTGCCAGGAATCCGGCAACGCCGCATTTTCCACCTCGCTCGCGATGCGCCCTTCAAACTCAGCCCGGAAAGAGGTGCTCGTTCCATACACCATCACCAAATCTTCCGAGCCCTCCACCCGAATGGCGTGCGCCACTCCCGGTGGAATGACCACCGCGGCATTGTTAGGCCCGCGGTGCTCGTCTCCGTCGATGAAAAGCCGCATCGTCTTTTGGGGTAAGCCGGTGCGCGCTTCGCGCAGGATCATTTCCGCGCGGCCCTGCAAAAAAAACATCACGTCCCATTGTTCCTCTTCGTAGGGGCGCAACGAAAAATTCTCCGGCTCGAGCACAAAAAGCCGCTGGAACCATTCGTTAGGCGAAGTCCCTTCCGGCACGCTCGGAGGGTGAATGTGAAAACCCTTGGCGGTCTGGACAAACATTCGTGCCGCTGACCATTGCTGCGGCCAAAGTCCGATCCGGGCCAGCGGTCCTTCGTCGCGGCGGGCCAGTTCACCGAATAAACCGCGATGCCGTTGGGGATGAATTGTGCGAGTGAAAATCTCCACGCCTGGAATCCATGCGCGCGAGATTTCCTCGTCAGCGCGATTTGCTGCGGCGAGTTGTCCAGCTTCGATCCCAGTTTCAGCAATCCGTTGTAAGAGCGAACGCACCGTATAATCGCGCTCGACCAGGGCTGCTGATGCTTCGGAGGCGAGACCGCGCCAGCCATCAGATTTTTTTTGGTTCATCAAATCAAATTACTTGCCTAACGAGAAGTCGGCTTGCTCGCGAGAAAGGTTTGGATTGTAGTAGGGATCGCGCTCGACCATCTCCGGCCAGCGCGCCCGCAAAATCGCTGCTTCTCTCGGCTCGACACTTGTCCTGCGAGTCGCCGATTCGTCGTGATAAAGCTTTGCGAAAGGTGTGTAAACAATGAGATAGCCAGCCTGGCGTATTTTCAGGCAAAGATCGACATCGTTGAAAATAACCGGCAGGTTTTCTTCATCAAATCCGCCGACTTCCTGGAACACTTCCCGCCGGGTCAGGAGGCACGCGGCTGTAACCGCGCTGTAATTCCGGGTCATCTGCAGCTGGCGGCAGACGCCGGGGGCTTCCGCCGGTAAACCACAAAAGGCGTGTTTCGCCATCCCGCGCACTCCCAGCACAACCCCGGCATGCTGAATCGTTTCGTCACGAAAAATTAAGCGCGCCCCGACAGCGCCGATTTCCGGTCGCTGCACGTGTTCGGCCATCGCGGTCAACCAGTCGCTTTCGATCACTTCGGTATCGTTGTTCAAGAAGAGAATCCAGGGGGCGTCGGTCTTTTCCACCGCAAAATTGTTGATCGCGGAATAGTTGAAAGGACCGGAGAATCGCAGAACCCGGTGCGGGAAATTCCGGAAGTATTCGTGTGCCTCGTCCGATTGGCTGTCGTTGTCGACGACAGTGATCTCGTAGTTCTCGTAGGCGGTCTTTGCTTCGATGCTGGCGATGCAACGCGCCAGCAGGTCGATGCGATCCCGAGTTGGTATGATGATCGCGATTTTCTTTTCCTCTATGATCTGTCGCCGGATACGAAAGCCGTGGGTACGCCAATCAATTGCGACATGACCGGGCTGGTGCACACGCGCCAAATGATCGGTCAACCCGCGTCGTGCCGCTTCGAGCGCATCGGGTTTTGAACGAATACTGATCGATGTCGATCCGGCGCTCCGCCTCCAATGATAGAGGATGCGGGGGATATGGTGGATTCGGTTCGAGCGCGATGTAATGCGCAGAAAAAGATCATAATCCTGGGCGAAATCGTACCCCGGTCGAAATCCGCCGACTTCGCGGACGAGGGAAAGCCGAATGGTCGTGAAGTGACAAAGATAATTGTAGGACAAAAAGAAATCCGGCGACCAATCGGGTTTGAAGAAGGGGGCGTCGAAACCAGTTTCGGTCAGCTTGTCTTCGTCGGAATAGATCAGGTCGGCGTCAGGATACTTCAGCAGCTGTTTCACCGTCTCGAAAAGGGCATCGGGTTCCAGCAAGTCGTCATGATCGAGGAGGGCCATCCATTCACCTTGAGCTGCTTCAAGTCCGACATTGGATGCGAAGGAGATGCCGCGATTCTGTTCCAGGCGACGAAGGCGAATACGCGGGTCGCGATGCTCAACTTTCGACAGGAAAGCGAGGGTTTCCTCAGCCGTCGAGCCATCATCGATCAAAATTAATTCCCAGTTTTCATATGCCTGCTGCTCGACCGAAACGATCGTTTCCTCGAGCCATGGGGCAGAAGTATTGAAGACCGGCGTGATAATGCTAATCAGCGGTCGCGACGGAAAGGCGCGTTCCTCCTCTCGCATCGCGACGACCTGCTGGGGAGTCACCCGATTGCGCGCCAACCATTTTTGATAGTCGCTCGTCTCGTTGGCGTTTTTTCTTACTGCGGCTGCTCCGAGTTGTTTGCGTACTTCCCGGATCAATTTCTGAGGCAACCGGTAGGGCGCGAGGATGACTTGTCCAATTTTGCGTTCGGGTGATTTGCGGAGCGCCTGCTTTTCCGCCTTGAGTAGCTTGAGATCGCGTTTTGCCTCCTTGAGCTTGAGCACCTTTTCTTCGAGCTGTGCGATGTGGTGGTCGGCGGCCTCTAACTCGGACATTCGCGTTTGCAGCGTGCGACGGAGACGGCGTAACTCCGCATTAATGTGGCTGAAGCCGGTTTCTACCGCGGGCAAGAGAAACTCGGCGGAGTCTGCTTTTTTCCGACTCATTTGCACCGCGGCCGGTTCGATTTCGACAATATCGGAATCGTAATCGGGAAAAAAACCTTGAGCCGCCAAATAAAGAACCAAAGGCGGCCGTCGCTTGGCAGCATCCACTCCCATCCCAGGAATAAGAACAAGATTATCGGTTAAACGAGTGAGTCGATTGAGCGTCGGCATATCCTCTGCGTTCTCGATTTCTGAGGAATAAAGCCAAACAGCGACATCGAAGCGGCGAGCGCTGCCGATCTTCTCCTCTAGCTCAGCGAAGCCCGGACAAACCGTAATCGTGAATTCACTGTCGCCTGAATCGGTCAACTGATCCGCCTCCCGGCCGACGAAGAGAAGTCGCCCAGGTGGGAATCTTCGCGCCAGAAGTCGCGCGAGATCGGACCGGCCGTTTGCAATAGGATGCCGCTGCACCAGCGCACATTATAATGATTGCAGCCGCTCGCAGGCAAAATTACGGTTCTGTCGCAAGCCTCGGCCGCTGCCGGCCGCCCTGCATGGTCGATTTTTGCGTTTACCTTTTCTATCGCGCCGCGGTCAGTTTGGTGGCTGCGCTGCCGTTGCGGTTCGTTTTTTCTTTAGGAAACGTTCTCGGCTTTTTTGCCTGGTGCTTGCTGCCAAATTATCGCCGGCTCGCGCGCCAGAATGTGGAGATCGCGTTTGGCCCCGAAAAAACCACGATAGAAAAACGGCGGATTGTTCGCCGACATTTTCAACGCCTCGGCGCCAATCTTCTGAGCGGGATCAAGTTGAGCGCGATGCCGTTATCGAAGGTGGTGCCGCTGGTCGCGATCGAAGGTGCAGAGATGGTACATCAGGAATTGCGCGCACGCCGACCAGTGGTGCTGGCGCTCAGTCATCTCGGTAACTGGGAATTGCTTGCGCAAATACTGCCA
>Ga0207688_10002342_pt1 | contig 10177 bp, 7 predicted proteins | sample KBSMiscanthusM4_FD_184296 | JGI IMG/M metagenome (GOLD analysis project Ga0207688, IMG submission 184296) | Miscanthus rhizosphere microbial communities from Kellogg Biological Station, Michigan, USA - M4 (SPAdes) (version 2) | ecosystem: Host-associated > Plants > Roots > Rhizosphere ...
TCCTCGACGCCGAGCAGATCGAGGGCATCATCTCGATGATCGGCGACATGGGCATTCAGGTCTACGACGAGGCTCCCGACGCCGAGACGCTGCTGATGTCGGAAACGACGCCTACGGTGCCGGCCGAGGACGTCGAGGAGGAAGCCGAAGCGGCGGCATCGACGCTCGACTCCGAATTCGGGCGCACGACCGATCCGGTTCGCATGTACATGCGCGAGATGGGCTCGGTCGAGCTGCTGACGCGCGAAGGCGAAATCGAGATCGCGAAGCGGATCGAGGAGGGTCTGAAGCACATGATCCTCGCGATCTCGGCGTGCCCGATGACGGTCACGCAGATCCTCGATCTCGCCGACAAGATCGGCAAGGACGAGCTCAAGATCGACGATGTCGTCGACGGCCTGCTCGACTTCAACGAGCAGCTGACGCAGATCGAGGACGAGACCGACGAGATCGAGGACGAGGAAGACGAGACCGACCCGGGCGTCATCGAGAGCGAGAACCTCGAGCGCCTGAAGGTTGCGGCGCTGGAGCGCTTCGGCACGATCCGCAAGCATTTCACGCGAATGCTCGCCGTGCTGCAGAAAGAGGGCCACAAGGCGCCGAAATATCTCGACCTGCAGAAGAAGATCTCCGGCGAGCTGATGCAGATCCGCTTCTCGGCGCGAATGGTGGAGAAGCTGTGCGACTCCGTGCGCACCGAGGTCGACAACATTCGCCAGCACGAGCGCAAGATCCAGGACCTCGTGGTGAACAAGGGCGGCATGCCGCGGCCGGATTTCATCAAGGCATTCCCGACCAACGAGACGTCGCTGCGCTGGATCGACCGCGAAGTATCCGGCCATCACAACTTCAGCGAGCAGCTCGGCAAGTACCGGCAGGCGATCGTCGAGCAGCAACAGAAGCTCCTCGACCTCCAGACGCGCGTGATGATCCCCTTGAAGGACCTGAAGGAGATCAACAAGCAGATGTCGACGGGCGAGGCGAAGGCGCGCAAGGCGAAGCGCGAGATGACCGAGGCCAACCTGCGCCTCGTGATCTCGATCGCCAAGAAATACACGAACCGCGGCCTGCAGTTCCTCGACCTGATCCAGGAAGGCAACATCGGCCTGATGAAGGCTGTCGACAAGTTCGAATATCGGCGCGGCTACAAGTTCTCGACGTACGCGACGTGGTGGATCCGCCAGGCGATCACGCGTTCGATCGCCGACCAGGCGCGGACGATCCGTATCCCGGTACACATGATCGAGACGATCAACAAGATGAACCGGATCTCGCGGCAGATCCTGCAGGAGACGGGGCAGGAACCCGATCCCGCGACGCTCGCCGTGAAGATGGAGATGCCGGAAGAAAAGATCCGCAAGATCCTGAAGATCAGCAAGGAGCCGATCTCGATGGAGACACCGATCGGCGACGACGACGACTCGCATCTCGGCGATTTCATCGAGGACCAGTCGACGGTGGCGCCTTCCGACGCCGCCGTGAACGCAAGCTTGCGCGACGTGTGCAAGGACATCCTCGACACGCTGACGCCACGCGAGGCGAAGGTGCTGCGGATGCGCTTCGGCATCGAGATGAACACCGACCACACGCTCGAGGAAGTGGGCAAGCAGTTCGACGTGACCCGTGAGCGGATTCGGCAGATCGAGGCGAAGGCGCTGCGCAAGCTGCGGCATCCGTCGCGTTCCGAGAAGCTGCGCAGCTTCCTGGAAGGCGAGTGAGCAAGCGGGGCCGAAGGCAAAGGCGCGCAGCGCCCGACCGCCTGCGAGCGAGTGAGCCCGACACGCCGACGACGCGCTTCACTTCGAACGCCCAACAAGGGCGAGAGTAGGGACGCAGACAATGACGAAAGAGAGCCCCGCCGATCGCGGGACTTTTTTTTAGCCTCGAGAAGACCGGACGCGCAACCGGCGTCAGGCCAGCGGCAACGTCGCGATCACCTGCGTGGCGTCCTCCGGGTCGTCGGCAATGGTGAACCCGAGCGAGCGCACGAACGCCTGCATCCTTTCGTTCTCGCGGAGCACCGTGCCTTCGAGCCGCTCGAGGCCGCGCCGCTTGGCGCATACGATCAGTCCGCGCATCAGCACGCGGGCGACGCCGCGCCGTTGCCATGCATCACCGACGACGACGGCGAATTCCGCGCTGAGCCGATCGGGATTCGCGATGTAGCGCGCGACGCCCACGAAGGCCTGCGAACCGCCCTCGTCGGTCGCTGCGATCGCCACGAGAGCGAGCTCGCGGTCGTAGTCGACCTGCGTGAAGCGCGCGAGCATCGCAGGCGTGAGCTCTGAAAGTCGATAGAAAAACCGGTAGTAGCGCGTCTGCTCCGACAGGCCGTTGACGAACGATCGCTCCATGTCGGCATCCTCGGGCCGGATCGGGCGAACGTGCAGCACGGTACCGTCGCGCAACGGCACGTCGCCGATCAGCTCCACCGGATACGGATGGATCGCCATGTGCGGATAGCCGCGCAGCAGCCTGCGGCTCGCCACCGCGTCCATGCGAGCACCGACGACGAATGCGCGCCCGCTGTCGACCAGCACCGAATCGAGCACGACGTGCGTGACCCACGGCAGCGCGCAAACGAGTGCCGACAACTTCGTCATCAGTTCGACGAGCGCGCCGACGATCGCAGCGTCGGGTGGCTCGGCGTCGACGTCGGCGAGGGCACTGGCAATCGCGTCGGATGCGAGCCGCGCATTCAGCGGCGGCAGCATCACCACGCGTCGACGGACAAGCGAATGCGATTCGGAGCCGCGCTGGATCCAGATCACCGGACCGAAGCTGCGATCGGTCGAAACGCCCACGGCGAGTCCCGGCGCGTTGGCGTCGCGCGGGCCTTCCCGCACCACGAATGCGCCGTTCCAGTGCGGCGGCGGGCGTCGTTTGCCGATCTGCTGCAGCTCCGTCCACGCCTTCGATAGCGACCGCCGCATGCGGACGACACGCCTCGCGCCCGTCGTATCCGTCGCGTCGAGTTCCAAGAGCAGCGGATAGCGCCACGTGCGTGCGCGCTCTTCCGCGGTCGCGAGCCGATCGAACACGGCGGACCGGGTGATGCCAAACGCGCCGAGCACGCCGCCGATCTCGCCCGCCGTCAACTGCGTTCGGCCGGAATCAACCAATCCCTGCCGCAGCATTTCGAGCGGCGCCAGGTCGAGCGGCTCCGGTTCGGGCTGCGGTGGCGGCACTTCGAGCAACCAGCCTTGGTTGTTGCGATACGCAACGAGGAACGACAGCGCGTCGACGGCGTTCTCGGGTGTGAAGAAGTTCGAGACACTGCCGGCTTCGAGCGCCGCGTGAACCTCCTGGCGATCGACGGCGCCCATCCACGCCGCGAGCACGGGCTTGCCCGAGTCCTTCGATACCGTCGCGAGCGCCTCGGCCGATGCGAGCGGCGGAGTGCCGGGGCGCGGCACGTGCAGCGCAACGACGGCGTCGACGTTTGGATCGTCGAGCGCAAGCTTTACCGCGTCGGCCAGTCGAGCGGGCGGCGCGCCACCGCCGACGTCGATCAGGTCGACACGCGACGGATCCTCATGCAGCAGCGCGTCGAGCTTCTTCACCGTATCGCGGGTCAGCGTCCCGAGGCGAAGTCCGCGATCCGCGGCCGCATCGGCGGCCAGAATGCCGGGACCGCGTCCGTTCGACACGATCGCAATCCGGTTTCCCTGCGGAATTCGCCCGCGCGCAAGAATCCTTGCCGCGGCAAACAGTTGCGTGTACGTCGACACGCGTACGGTACCCGAGCGGCGCAACGCGGCGTCGAACACGACATCCGGCGCAATCTCGGCCGACGGGTCCATCGACCGGCCGGATTTCAGCACGACCACCGGCTTGGTGCGCGCTGCTGCTCGCAGTGCCGACACGAAACTGCGAGCCTCACCGACATCCTCGACATAGAGCAGGATGCCATCGGTCAGCGGATCGATGAGCACCAGGTCGAGCAATTCGCCGAAGGCGACGTCGACTCCGCCACCGAGCGAGATCACCGTCGAGAAGCCGATTCCAAGCGGCGTCGCGAAGTCGAGGACCGCCGTCGCGACGGCGCCCGATTGCGCGATCAGCGCCAGCCGGCCCGGAATCGCCGATGGCACGCAATAGGTTGCATTGAGCCCAATGTCCGGCCGGATGACGCCGAGCGCGCCAGGACCGACGACGCGCACACGGCTGCCTTTCGCGGCGCGCGCGACGTCGCGACACCAGGCGCGCGACGCCGCCGTGTGAATCGCCGGCGGCGCTGTCATCACGACGGCAACCTTCACACTCGCTGCGGCAGCGGTCGCGAGCACGTCCGCGACCGTTTCCTGAGGCGTCGCAATGATCGCAAGGTCGACCGGCGCCTTGATGGCCGCGAGCGACGCAAAGCTCGGGCGTCCGAGCACTGTGCGATGGCCGGGATTCACGGCGTAGAGCGGTCCCTGGTAGCCACCGACCAACATGTTCTCGTACACGGTGCACCCGACCGAACCGGGCCGCTCCGACGCACCCACGAGCGCAACAGACGCGGGCTTCAACAACGGGCGAAGGTAGTGGTACAAGGTCGGCGCGTGTTATCGGACGATGCGACGTGCGAGCGGGATACGCAGCGAATGGTAGTCGAATTCACGACGGTCACTCGCGTTCGAGCCAAAGATCGCGATCGGAGCCGCCGGCCCGGACGCTGCGACGACGCGCACTATAATGGCGCGCGGAAAAGCCTGCCGTTCATCGCCACCGACTCGAATGTCGGATCGCTCGCGCGACCTTGCGACCAGGACTGCCGTGCACACCCCGATCGTCGATGCAAGGGCCCGTAGCTCAGTCGGTTAGAGCAGGCGACTCATAATCGCTTGGTCGCTGGTTCGATTCCAGCCGGGCCCACCCCATTGCATGCAACACCCGGCAGCGACACGCGAATCCAGCGCTGCTTCATTTTCAAGGAGCCCTGGCATGAAGAGGTTTCTGGTGACGTATCTCGCACCCGCCGCTGTGATCGATGACGCCATCGAGATCATGGAGATTCATGCTCTGGGTGGGATGTAACGCAACCCGGCCGGACCATTACGCCGACCACCCGCGCTCGGTCGCGACGCAAGCCTGTGGCCCACTACGCCCTCGTCCCCGCGGCCGGAAGCGGCTCGCGTTTCGGCGGCGAATTGCCGAAGCAGTACCTGATGCTGCACGGAAAGCCGCTGCTGCAGCACGCACTGGATCGGCTCCTTGCACAGTTCCCGCTCGCTCGGCTGTACGTCGTGCTGGCACCCGACGACGAACTGTTCGAGGCGATGATCACCGTGACTTCGAACGTGATCGTCCTTCGTTGCGGCGGCAGGACTCGCGGCGCGTCCGTTCACAACGCGCTATCGAGAATGGCCGGTGTCGATGACGACTGGATTGTGGTGCACGATGCCGCGCGGCCGTGCGTCGACGCGGACAGCTCGTTGCGATTGCAGCGCGAGCTCGCGAACGACGACGTCGGCGGCTTCCTCGCATTGCCGGTCACGGACACGCTGAAACGTGTCGACGACGACTCGCGCGTCGTGCGGACGGAGCCGCGCGAAGGTCTCTGGCGCGCGCAGACGCCGCAGATGTTTCGCTTCGGCGTGCTGCGGCGCGCGTTCGGGCTGCCGGGGCTCGACGGCTTCACCGATGAAGCGCAGGCCGTGGAGCGGCTGGGCCTGAAACCGCGCGCCGTCGTCGGCAACGCGTTCAACGTGAAAGTAACGTTCCCCGACGATCTGGCCCTCGCGTCCGCGATCCTGGCGATGTTGCCGTCGTAGACGCACTCATCCCCGCAGCGGGCGTCAGGCGGCCGGTTTCGACACCGTGTTGAGTTGCGGCGCACCGAAACGCCGCTGGATCGCCGCCGCGATTCCGTCGCCATCGAGGCCGCACTCGCGCAGGATCTCCGCGGGATCGCCGTGGTCCGGAAAGCGGTCCGGCAGGCCGAGATGCAGGATGGGCACCGTGGTGCCGGCGGCAATCAGCGCCTCGGATACCGCACTGCCCGCACCTCCGGCGACGACATTCTCTTCGACAGTGACGAACGCGGAATGCTGCGACGCGAGCCGCACGAGCAGGTCGACGTCGAGCGGCTTGACGAACCGCATGTTGACCACCGTCGCGTCGAGCGCTTCGCCGGCGGTGAGCGCCGGTTGCAGCATGCTGCCGAACGCGAGGATCGCAATTCGATGATGACGCCGCGCCGATTCCCGCCGGACCTCCGCCCGCCCGACGGGCAGCGCCGTCATCGCCGCGACGACCGGCACGCCCGGTCCGCTGCCTCGCGGATAGCGAACGGCGACGGGGCCGTCGAGCGTGAACCCGGTATAGAGCATCTGCCGGCACTCGTTCTCGTCGGCAGGCGTCATGACGACCATGTTCGGCAGGCAGCGCATGAACGAAATGTCGAACGCGCCGACATGCGTCGCACCGTCGGCACCGACGACGCCGGCGCGGTCGATCGCGAACAGCACCGGCAGGTTCTGCAGCGCGACGTCGTGGACGAGCTGGTCGTAGCCGCGCTGCAGGAACGTCGAATAGATCGCCACGACCGGCTTCATGCCCTCGCAGGCCAGCCCGCCGGCGAACGTGACCGCATGCTGCTCGGCGATGCCGACGTCGAAATAACGGTCCGGATGCTCCTTCGAGAACCGCACGAGACCCGACCCTTCGCGCATTGCCGGCGTGATGCATACGAGCCGCGGATCGCGGTCGGCCATGTCGCATACCCAATCGCCGAAGATCTGCGTGTACGTCGGCTTGCCGGCGGCTTTCGGTACTATGCCGACCGACGGGTCGAACCGCGTGACGCCGTGGTAGAGGATCGGATCGGCCTCCGCCCGCGCGTAACCGTGACCCTTGCGGGTGATCACATGCAGGAATTGCGGGCCTTTGAGCGCCTTGACGTTTTCGAGCGTCGCCACGAGCGTGTCGAGGTCATGACCATCGATCGGACCGATGTAGTTGAAACCGAGCTCCTCGAACATCGTTCCCGGCAGGACCATCCCCTTGGTATGCGACTCGAAGCGCTTGGCGAATTGCCGCACCGGCGGCAGCAGGGACAGCACCTCCTTGCCGCCGCGCCGCACGTTGTCGTACATCCGGCTCGACAAGAGGCGCGCGAGATGATTGTTGAGCGCACCCACGGGCTCCGAAATCGACATGTCGTTGTCGTTCAGGATTACGAGCAGGTCGGCCTTCACGGCGCCGGCGTTGTTCAACGCTTCGAATGCCATGCCTGCCGTCATCGCGCCGTCGCCAATCACCGCGACGATCCGCCGCCCTTCGCCCTTGCGCTGCGCCGCGACCGCCATGCCGAGCGCAGCCGAAATCGACGTCGACGAATGCGCGGTGCCGAACGTGTCGTATTCGCTTTCGGTCCGGCGCGGAAATCCGGAGGGACCGCCGGCCATCCGCAGGCGGCTCATCGCTTCGCGGCGTCCGGTCAGAATCTTGTGCGCATACGTCTGGTGGCCGACGTCGAACACGAGGCGGTCGCGCGGCGTGTCGAATACGTAATGCAGTGCAACGGTCAGCTCGACCGTGCCGAGGTTGGACGACAGATGGCCGCCCGTCTTTGCCACCGACGCGAGCATGAATGCCCGCAACTCGGTCGCGAGCTGCGGCAACGCGCGCCGCGACAGCTTGCGCAGCGCGGCCGGCTCGTCGATGGTTTCGAGCAGCGGATATTGCAATCGATCGATCATCTTGGGTGCCGCCGGACGTCCGATGCGCAGGCGCATGCCCGCGGAAAAGCGTGATTATTTCACCTTCCGATGATCGGTCCACGGGGATTGCAACCACGCGACGTGGTGAGCGACCTCCTTCGCAGTCGCGGTGCGGCCAATGACCCCGATGTTTCGCGTTGGTCTCGGCCAGGATTCCCACCGCTTTTCGAACGACGCCAGGCGTCCGCTCGTGCTCGGCGGCGTGATCGTGCCCGGCGCACGCGGGCTCGATGGCAATTCGGATGCCGATGTCGTGCTGCACGCGCTGTGCCGAGCGCTCGAGCAGGCGATCGGTGACGACGCGTTTTCACGTTACGCCGACGACATGAGCCGCAACGGGATCAACGACAGCCGCGAATATGTGAAGGTTGCGCGGGCCAACGTCGCGCGCGCCGGCTATGCGGTGAACAACGTGGGGCTGACGATCGAGGCGCAAGCGCCGAAGATCGAGCCGCTGCGCGACGCAATCAAAGCGACGGTGGCCTCGCTGCTCGGCATCGCGCCGGGCGCCGTCGGCGTAAACGCGTCGACCGGCGAAGACCTGACGGCATTCGGCCGCGGCGAAGGCATCCAGGCGTTCGCGATTGTCAGTCTGGTCGCGAGCGCGACGGGCGAGGCAGCGCCGAGCCAAGGCCCGGAGGGCCCGTCGGCGCGCGAGCGACGCAGGCCGACGCGCAAACGGGGCGAGTAGCACAGATGGACCAAGGAGGCCGAGGTCTCGACGGGCGAGGCAACTCGTGTTGACGCTGAAGGCACCCGCGAAGGTCAACCTGACGCTCGAAGTGGTCCGGCGCCGGCCCGACGGCTATCACGACATCCGCTCGGTCGTATTGCTGCTATCGCATCTCGCCGACACCGTGCGCGTCGAAGTTGCCACGGGCCGGACGAACGTGCGCATCCGCACGAACTCGCCGGACATTCCCACCGACGAGACGAACATCTGCCATCGCGCGGCATCGCGCTACCTCGCTCACGCCGGCGAGACGGCGCGTGTCGCGATCGACATTGCGAAGAACATCCCGGTCGCGGCCGGCCTCGGCGGCGGAAGCTCGGATGCCGCCGCCGTGCTGCTCGCGCTCAACCACCATTTCGAACAGCGCGTTACGCCCCGCGTGCTCGCGGACATCGGCGCCGGCATCGGCAAGGACGTGCCGGTGTTCCTCTGTCGCACCAGGGGGAGTTTCATTCGTGGCATGGGCGAGCGCGTCCGCGAAATCGTCGCGCTGCCGCGATTGCATGTGCTGATCGTCAATCCGCGTATCGCAATCCCGACAAAGGACGCGTATGCCGCGTTGCGGCACGAACTGTGGTTCATGGACGCCGCGGCGCGCGTCGACCGCTCGCGGCGGATGCTCCGGGCGATCGCGGCCAACGATGCCCAGGCGGTCGCCGCGGCGCTCTACAACGACTTCGCGATCGTCGCCGACCGCGCGCATCCGGTGCTGAAGGACATCAGGCAGAGCCTGCTCGCATTCGGCGCGGACGGTGCGCTGATGAGCGGGTCAGGGTCCACGCTGTTCGGGTTGTTCGCGTCGCCGCGAATGCTGCGGGTTGCGCGCGCGGCGCTGCAGACGCGCTTTCCGGCATTCTTCATCGAACGCGGCTAGCGGCGATGCCGCGATCGGTATCGAATCGTTCGCAAGCCCACTGCGGGCGCACGCTCAAACGGTCAGCAGGCCCCTGACGTTGTCGGCATCCATCGCCACGGCCTCGCCCTTCGCGACGACCTCGCCGCGCGACATCACGACATAGCGGTCGGCAAGCGCCTTCGCGAAATCGTAGTATTGCTCGACGAGCAGGATCGCCATCTCACCGCCCGCCGTGAGTGCCTCGATCGCGCGCCCGATTTCTTTGATGATCGACGGCTGGATGCCTTCGGTGGGCTCGTCTAGGATCAGCACCTTGGGGCGCATCGCCAGCGCGCGGGCGATCGCGAGTTGCTGCTGCTGTCCGCCGGACAGGTCGCCGCCCCGCCGCGACAGCATCGCCTTCAGCACCGGAAACATCTCGAAAACGAAGCTCGGCACATCGGTGCGGCGCTTCTGAGTCGCGAGTCCCATCTCGAGGTTCTCGGCGACGGTGAGCCGCGGAAAGATCTCGCGTCCCTGCGGAACGTATGCGAGGCCGAGCTTCGCGCGCGCGTACGGCGGCAGGCCCGCGATCGACCGGCCGTCGAACTCTATCGTGCCTGACTTGATCGGCAACAGCCCGATGATGCATTTCAGCAGCGTCGTCTTGCCAACGCCGTTGCGGCCGAGCAGCGCCGTGCACTGGCCGGTGGGCACTTCGAAGCTCACATCGCGAAGGATATGGCTGCCGCTGTAGTACTGGTTGACGTTGCGGATCGTCAGCATCGGCTTGACGCGGCGTCGGAAAGTGGGCGCATGGATGGGCTCGACGAGCGTTCAGCGCCCGAGGAACACTTCGATGACCTGCTCGTGCTGCTGCACTTGGTGCATCGAGCCTTC
>Ga0207688_10002343_pt1 | contig 10177 bp, 8 predicted proteins | sample KBSMiscanthusM4_FD_184296 | JGI IMG/M metagenome (GOLD analysis project Ga0207688, IMG submission 184296) | Miscanthus rhizosphere microbial communities from Kellogg Biological Station, Michigan, USA - M4 (SPAdes) (version 2) | ecosystem: Host-associated > Plants > Roots > Rhizosphere ...
TGCCCGGTGTCGAGCACGATGAACGGCACGTCGTGGCGAGCGCAAAATTCTTCCCACGCGCGATGAGCGCCGGGGAACAGCGGCGCACCGTAATCGTCGCAGATGATCACGCCGCCATCGACCAGGCGCGAATAAAAATACTCGAGGCAGGCGAGCGTCGGTTCATACAAATCGACGTCGAGATGAACGAAGCTCCAGCTTGTTTGCGGCAGGTCAGAGAAAACCTGCGGGATCCAGCCGGCATGTATCGCGACGGCCGGAAATTCGCGCACCGTGTGCCGCACGAATTCCAGCGGGGACGCAAACGTCCCGCCATTGAAGCCGGGCTTCATGACCACACCGCGGCCGTCCTCGGCACGCACCGCGACCAGGTCTTCCTCCTGCGGCGAACTGATTCCCGCAAAGCTGTCGATCAGATGCAGGCCGGCGCCGTCGTATTGCGGGCGTTGCGTGCACGCCGCTTTGCACATGAGCAAGGCGCTGGCGCCGGTAAACACGCCGCATTCGGCGCGAGCGCCGTCCAGTGCGAGCGAGTGCAGGAAATAGCGCGCGAGAAAATAGGATGCGAGCGGCCGGTGGAATGCCTTGAGCGGCGGGCTGCTCGCGCCCGATTCGCGTACGCAGGCTTCGGCCAGCGCCGCGATTCCGTGCGGCCCGATGCGCATGTCGTCGAACAGGATGCCGAGATGCGCTTCGCACGGCGCTTTTTCATGCGCCTTGCGCACGATGCGCAGGCGTTCGGCCGGAAAGTCGCGGCCGTCGTCGCGGTCCGTAGTGCCGTCCCGCGCGCTAAACATCGACTTCAGTAGTTTGATGAACATCGCTTCAGGCGGCCGCGTGACGGGTCTGCCGCATCAAAGCGTATTTCACCGCAAAAAGCAACCGCGGCACGGCGGTCGTCATGCCGCGCGCAGGCAATTGACAACCGCGGCCATGGCGCGGTAACGTTGGGCACAGTTTTTGTGCGCCGATTTGAGTTCAGCTTGCGGGCGCCTAATAAATCCGGCTAAAGAGAAAGACAACCCGGGCTGACGCAAGCAGACCGGGTTTTTTCGTTTATGAACGACACCAGAGATCCATATTCGGTCGGGGCGGTGACGCCGCGCAGCGCGAAGTTCACCGTGCCGCTCGCATTAAAGTGCGGGGCGACGCTCGCCGGCTATGAACTCGCGTACGAAACGTACGGCGAGCTGAATGCCGACAAATCCAACGCGGTGCTGGTGTGCCATGCGCTGAACGCGTCGCATCACGTCGCCGGCTATTACGCCGACGATCCGGCGAATGTCGGCTGGTGGGACAACATCATCGGCCCGGGCAAGCCGCTCGACACCAACCGGTTCTGCGTGATCGGCGTCAATAACCTGGGCGGCTGCTTCGGCTCGACCGGCCCTTCGTCGATCAACCCCGCGACGGGCAAACCATGGGGCGCCGATTTTCCGCTCGTCACGGTCGAAGACTGGGTAACCACCCAGGCGCGCCTTGCCGATCAGCTCGGCATCGGGCGTTTTGCCGCGGTCATGGGCGGCAGCCTGGGCGCGATGCAGGCACTGTCGTGGACAATCCAGTATCCGGAGCGCCTCGGTCACGCGCTCGTCATCGCCTGCGCGCCCAACCTGTCGGCGCAGAACATCGCTTTCAACGAGGTCGCCCGCCAGGCGATCATCACCGACCCGGATTTTCACGGCGGCCATTACTATGAACACGCGACGCGGCCGACGCGCGGGCTGCGCGTCGCGCGCATGGTCGGCCACATCACGTACTTGTCGGACGATGAGATGGCGAGCAAGTTCGGCCGCCAGCTGCGCCACGGCCGGCTCAACTACACGTTCGGCGTCGAGTTTGAAATTGAATCGTACTTGAGTCATCAGGCCGACAAGTTCTCGGATTATTTCGATGCCAACACGTACTTGCGCATCACCAAGGCGCTCGATTACTTCGATCCGGCCGCCGCGCATGGCGGCAATCTGAGCCTGGCCCTCGAACCGGCGACGGCCAGTTTCCTGGTCGTCTCGTTCACCACCGACTGGCGTTTTTCTCCCGAGCGCTCGCGCGAAATCATCAAGGCGCTGCTCGACAATCGCCGCAACGTCACGTATGCCGAAATCGACGCGCCGCACGGCCACGACGCCTTTTTGCTCGACGACGCACGTTACCATGGCCTGGTGGCGGCCTACTTCGACCGCATCGGCGCGGAGCTCGCCAAATGAACACGAACGCGATGCAGCGCGCGGACTTTGCCGCGATCGCCAACTGGATCAAACCCGGCGCGCGCGTGCTCGATCTGGGCTGCGGCGACGGCTCTCTGCTGCGCTTTCTAGCCGAGCAGCGCGACAGCATCGGCTATGGCGTCGAAATCGACGATGCGGGCGTGCTGGCTTGCGTGAACAACGGCGTCAACGTGGTCCAGGGCGATATGGAGCGCGGGCTGTCCGGGTTCGCGGACGATTCGTTCGATTACGTGATCCTGTCGCAAACGCTGCAGGCGGTGCGCAGCAGCGAGCGCGTGATCAGTGAGATGCTGCGCGTGGGCCGCGAGGGCATCGTCACTTTTCCCAATTTCGGGTACTGGCGCAACCGGCTGCAGGTCATGTCCGGGCACATGCCGATGTCGAGCAACCTGCCCTACGCGTGGTTCGACACGCCGAATATTCACCTGTGCACGATGGACGACTTCGAAAATTTCTGCCGAGATCACGGCGTGCGCATCCGCGAGCGAATCGTGATCACGAACGGCGGCGCGGTCACGTTGATGCCCAACTTGTTCGGCGCCCTCGCAGTGTACCGTTTCGAGCGCGCTTGAAAAGCATGGCCGAACCCGTTCCTGCCCCCGGCTGGCGCGCCGCGCTCTTTAACCGGCGCATGCTGATATGCGTGTTCACCGGTTTCAGTTCCGGCTTGCCGCTCTACATCCTGCTGTCGCTGCTGCCGGCATGGCTGCGCTCCGAGCATGTGGACTTGCGAGCGATCGGTCTGTTTGCGCTGATGCAGTTCCCCTACAACTGGAAATTTCTGTGGTCGCCGCTGCTCGATCGCTACGCGCTGCCTGCCTTCGGCCGCCGGCGCGGCTGGATGCTCGTCTCCCAGATCGGGCTCGTGGTCGCACTGCCCATGTTCGGCGCACTCGACCCCCAGATAGACCTGCTGACGATCGCGCTGCTCGCGGTGACGGTGGCTTTTTTGAGTGCCACGCAGGACATCGTGCTCGACGCGTACCGGCGCGAGATCCTCGCCGACGTCGAGCTGGGCCTGGGCAATTCGATTCACGTCAATGCGTACCGCATCGCCGGCCTCGTGCCGGGCTCGCTGTCGTTGATCCTGGCGGACATCCTGCCGTGGAGCAGCGTCTTCGTAATTACCGCGCTATTCATGCTGCCGGGTATCGCGATGACGCTCGCGGTGGATGAACCCAGGCTCGCCGGCGCGCTGCCGCGCACGCTGCGCGCTGCCGTCGTCGAGCCGTTCCGCGAGTTCATATCGCGCGCCGGCGTGCGCTCGGCGCTGCTGATGCTGACCTTCATGGTGTTGTATAAGCTCGGCGACAGCATGGCGACGGCACTGGCGACGCCGTTTTATCTCGACATGGGCTTCACCAAAACCGAGATCGGCCTCATCGCGAAGCACGCCGGATTGTGGCCCAGCGTGATTGGCGGATTGCTGGGCGGCCTGTGGATGCTGAAGCTCGGCATCAACCGCGCGCTGTGGCTGTTCGGCGTGGTGCAGGTTGTATCGATCCTCGGATTTGCGCTATTGACTGAATTTCCGCGCGACCGCGTGATGCTCGCCGCCGCGATCAGCTTCGAGGCGCTCGGCGTCGGCTTGGGCACCGTCGCATTCGTCGCCTATATCGCGCGCGCCACCCACCCGCTGTATACCGCGACGCAATTTGCGCTGTTCACGAGCCTGGCCGCGGCGCCGCGCGTGGTCATCAACTCGGTGACCGGCGTGCTCGTCGAGCAGGTCGGGTGGCTCAATTTTTTCTTCTTGTGCACGCTGCTCGCGCTGCCGGGCATGCTGCTGCTGCCCAAAGTTGCGCCGTGGAATGGCGACCAGCCCGCGCGCGATTTGGCCAAGCAACCGGCGTGAAGCGGTGACTTTCAATTTTTCTTATTGAACAGGCCCTCGATCGCCTGGCCCATTTTTGCGCCGACGCCGGTCCCTACGCCCGGCGCCAGCACCGTGCCGATCGCAGCGCCAGTGAGGGTGCCGCCGGTCGGGTAAAGCAGCGGCGACTGAACGGTGCCCGCGACATTGAGCGGAATATTCGCGCTGGTGCCCACCGCCTTGACCTGCGCATTGACGCGCCCCGACAGCTCTTGTTTCGCGGAAATATTGACTGCGCCATCCGCGGCGAGCGCGCCCGAAGCAATCTTGAGATCGGTGAATTTGTGCGCGCCGCGGTCCCTGACCACGTGTCCCGACAACTGGTCGAAATGCGTCTCGCCGCCGGTGGCGCCCTTGGTGAGCAGGTTGGTAGCCGCCTTCTGAATGTCGATTCCATGCAGTATTCCGTTCTGGACGTTGAACGGGGTTTCCAGGTGCAGCGCGTTGAGGAGTTGCGCCGCATCGGCAGCCGACGCGGAAAACACCGGCTTCGCGTTGAGCCGTCCGCTCATTTTCGTCCCGGGCGACACGAGCGGCACCAGCGACTTCAATTCCACCTGGTTGATATCAAAGTTGCCCTTGACCTGCAGCCCTTTCTGCCACGCGGCGGTGCCCTTGCCATTCACCGTGCCGCCGTACAGCTTGGCCGAAATCTGGCTGAAGTCGGCATTGTTGAGCGTCGCCACGCCCTTGATGATGAGTTCGTCGAATTCGATTGGCGGCCCGACCGGCGGCTTCCATCCCTTGGCGGCGGCGTCGATCAGATAATTCGACTTGTCCGGTTTGACGGACGCCTTCAACTTGCCATCCTGCGTCGTGATCAACGCTTCGAGCGGCTCGCCTTGGCTGTCGAGCGTCACGCGCGCGTCGAACGGACCGAAACTGTTCTTGTCGAGTTTGATCAGCGCGTTGTCGAGGCGAATGCTTTCGATTCTTACGAGCGGCGGGGCATCGGTGCGCTCGGTTTTGCTCCAGACCGGTATTTTATCGAGCGCTTTTTGCGTGAGGACCAGCGACTTCAATTCGATCGACCGAATAACCTTGGTCGCCGACAGCAGCGAAAGCACGGCCGGAGTGACGGTGACGGTGCCGAGTGTTACGTCCTGCGTCTTGCCAACGCTGATGCCGTCGACGTTGATATGGGGCACCGGCAGCATGGAGAATTTCAGACTCTTGACGGTGACAGGCTCCTTCAGCTTCGCGGACGCCTCACGTTCGATGCGCGGGATGAAATCATCGAGATTGACGAAGAACGGGATCGCCGCTGCAATCACGAGCAGCACGACCAGGGCAATACCTATGCGCTTTAACCATTTCATTTCATTCTCCTCGAGCCGCAGTCCGCAGGCTCCAGCGACGGGACAAAATCGTGCTCGCGCCGATCCGGCTCGGCGTCGGCCTGCGCGCGGGCGCCAGCCTCGGCTACATTCACTACACCAAGCAGAAAACAATCAACCCGTTCTGACCGGCGCGGGAAGCGCCACGGCGTACGCTACAACAACGCGCCGCGCGCGGAGATTGGCCATAACGCTTCGACGCGACCGTTGCGCATGCAGACGAAATTATCGTAGAGGTTGACGGTCGGATCGCAATGGCCGGGGATGAGCTTCAGCTTGTCGCCGACCGCGAAGCGCGTCGCGCCCGAAATCTGCAGCACGCCGTGCTCGTCCGACGCTTTCCCATATTCGACGTCCGCATAGTCGGCGACGCGCGGCATGCCCGAATCGATGCTCGACGCCTTGAGTCCGGCGTCGACGACCACGCGTTGCGGCGATGGCGCGCTCATTACCGTCGTCCACACAAAAAGGCTGTGCTCGAACTGCGGGATACCGCTCTCGGTCCATTCGTTTTTCGCGTAGTCGGCGTCCATGAATATGTACGAGCCTGCCTGCAACTCGTGATAGACGCTACTCGCCGCCTCAAACATATAGCTGCCGGTGCCCGCACCCGTCACGTAATTACAGGCAATGCCCGCTTCGTTTAACAAGCGCGTCGTCAACTGCACATGCGCGACCGCGCGCGTGATGGCTTCACGCCGCGCGTCGACTTTGCGAATGTGCTGCGCCGAGCCTTGATACGCCTGCAGACCGGCGAACCGCAGATTGGCGCAGGCCGCAATCTGTTTCGCGAGACTGACCGCGGGCGCGCCGGGCTGCACGCCGCAACGGCCCGCGCCGACGTCGATTTCGACCAGCACATCGACTTTTACGCCGGCCGCACGCGCCGCCGCATCGAGCGCGGCGACATTGCCGGCGTTATCGGCGCAGACCGCGACGTGCGCGCGGCGGTTGAGCTCGGCGACGAGCTTTACTTTGGGTGCGCCGACGACTTCGTTGGCGATCAGCACATCCTTGACGCCGCCCTCGACCATCACCGCGGCCTCGCTGGCCTTCTGCACGCAGACGCCGGCGGCGCCCAGCGCTATCTGGCGCAGCGCGATCTCGGGGCACTTGTGGCTTTTCGCGTGCGGCCGCAGGCGGATGTTGCGGCCCCGCAGCGAATCGGGCAGGCGTTGCAAATTGCGCTCGAACGCATCGAGCTCGAGCATGAGACAGGGCGTGTCGACCTCGGCCAACGGCGTGCCGATTTCAGCAGCGGGGCGTGAACTCATAAGGACCTCAGCGGAAAAAGTTTCATCATGGCGAATAGTCGTAGTCGACCGTCAACGGCGCGTGGTCGGAAAACCGGTTATCGAGATAGATTTTGACCTTGCGCGCACACGCCGCTATCACGGGAGTCGCGATCTGGTAATCGATCCGCCAGCCGACGTTCTTCGCCCATGCCTGGCCGCGGTTCGACCACCACGTATATTGATCGGGCCGCTGGTCGATGCACCGGAAAACGTCGACGTATTTGAGCTCGTCGAAAATGCGCGTGAGCCACTCGCGCTCTTCAGGCAGGAAGCCCGAATTTTTGCGGTTGCCGCGCCAGTTCTTCAAATCGATTTCCTTGTGCGCGATGTTCCAGTCGCCGCACAGGATGAGTTCGCGGCCTTCGCGCACGAGCTTGTCGAGATACGGATAGAACGCCGCCATGAAGCGAAACTTCGACTGCTGCCGTTGCTCGCCGCTCGATCCCGACGGCAGATAAATCGATATCACCGAGAGCTTGCCGAAGTCCGCGCGCACGTAGCGGCCTTCCGCGTCGAATTCGCGCACGCCGATGCCCTCACTCACGCAATCAGGCTGCCGCTTCGAGTAGAGGCCGACCCCGCTGTAGCCTTTTTTCTCGGCGTAATGGAAAAACCCATGGAAGCCTTTGGGCGCAAGCATCTCCGCGGTCATATCCGCGGCCTGCGCTTTTAATTCCTGCACGCAGACGACGTCGGCCTTCTGGCGCGCGAGCCATTTCAGGAATCCTTTGGCGCTTGCCGAGCGGATGCCGTTGAGGTTCAGGGTGATTACGCGTAACATAATGTTATGTAGCGTTAAATAATGATGCTCGCGGGAATTTCATGGCGGACAATTTCAGATACGAATTCATCCGCTTCGTGGTGGCGAAAAAAGTACTCAATTTTGGTGAATTCAAAACCAAGGCTGGCCGCCTGTCGCCGTACTTTTTCGATGCCGGCCTCTTTTTCGACGGTCCATCGCTCAAGCAGCTCGCGCAATTTTACGCGAAAGCCATCCTCGCGTCCGGCGTCGGCTTCGACATGCTGTTCGGCCCCGCCTATAAAGGCATCCCGCTCGTCGCGGCCGTCGCGATTGCCCTCGCCGACGAAGGACGCAGCGTGCGCTACAGCTTTAACCGCAAGGAAGAAAAAGACCATGGCGAAGGCGGCCTCACCGTCGGCGCGCCGCTCGCGGGCCGGGTGTTGATTATTGACGACGTGATATCCGCCGGCACTTCGGTGCGCCAATCGGTCGACATCATCAAAGCGGCGCAGGCGGTGCCCTGCGGAGTTGCCATCGCGCTCGATCGCATGGAGCGCGGCACGGGCACGCTGTCAGCCGTGCAGGAAGTCGAGCGTTATTACGGCATGCCCGTGATCAGCATTGCCCGCCTGGACGACCTGGTCGCTTTTCTGGAAACGGACGGTAGGATGTCCGCGAACTTGACCGCGGTTACCAAATATCGAGAACTATATGGCGTTAAAGACTATGCATAACCTGCGCGCGCTGGCCCTGATCGGCCTGCTGATCCCGTTTGCACTCGCGCACGCGCAGGCGACGGGCAAAATCGTGTGCTGGAAAGATAAGGCGGGCAAGACCATCGGGTGCGGTGACAAAGTGCCGCCTGAATACCAGGACAACGCAATCAGGGAACTCAACAAGCGCGGCGTTACTGTCAACGCTTCAGAGCCCGCCCCGACGCCCGAGCAGAAAAAAGCGGCCCAGGCAGAGGCCGAACGCAAAGCCGCGGAGAATCAAGTGGCAGCCGAGCAAAAGCGCCGCGATAAGGCGCTGCTCGACACGTTCACCACGGTCAAGGAAATCGATCTCAAGCGCAATCGCGACATCCAGCTGATCGAATCGAATATCGAGGCGCAACAGACCAACCTTAAAAACGCCAACGACCGCCAGGCCGACGCGCGCAATCGCATCGAGCAATACAAGAAAGAAAACAAGCCGGCGCCGGTGCCGATTCAGGAAGAATTGGAGCGCTCCGAGGCGGCGAAAGTCAAAATCCAGGCGCAGATCGCGCAAAAGCGCAAGGAAATTGTCGATCTCAATCAGCAGTACGACGACATGAAGAAGCGCTTCGCCGAACTGACCGGCACGGCGCCGGCTGCGACCCCGGCGCCTGCGCCCGGACCTGCTGCCGCGACCACCAAACCGGCGGCTTCACCCGCGCCTGCCGCTACCACCAGCGCGGCCGCCGCCAAAAAATAGTTTTAGCGCGCCCCGAGCTTTTGCTTCAGAAGCGCGTTCACCTGCGCTGGATTGGCTTTGCCTTTTGACGCCTTCATGACCTGCCCGACCAGCGAGTTGAAGGCCTTCTCCTTCCCGCTGCGATAATCGGCGACCTGCTGCGCGTTGGCCGCGAGCACGCCGTCGATGATTTTTTCGATTTCGCCGCTGTCGGAAATTTGCTTTAGCCCCTTTGTGGCGATGATCGAATCCGCATCACCTTCGCCGGCCCACATGGCGGCGAACACTTCCTTCGTCATTTTGTTATTGAGTGTGTTATCCGCGTTTCGCTTGAGCAGCCCTGCCAACGCCACGGGCCCGATAGGTGCATTGACGATGTCGATCTCGTTACGGTTCAGCGCGGCCGCAAGTTCCCCCGTCATCCAATTTGCGACCTGCTTGGCTGCGGTCGCACTATCGTCAGCATCCATTGCCGCAAGCGCCGTCTCGAAATAATCCGCCCATTCGAACGATTGCGTCAGCAGTTGTGCGTCGTAGATGGAAAGTCCGTAGCCCGTCAGGTATTGTCCACGCTTCGTGCCCGGCAATTCGCGCATGTCCGCTTTCACCTGCGTAATCCACTGCGGAGTCACTTCGAGCGGCAGTAAATCCGGATCTGGAAAGTAGCGGTAGTCCATCGCGTCTTCCTTCGAGCGCATCGACCGCGTTTCGTCGCGGTCGGGATCATAGAGCCTGGTCTCCTGCACCACCTTGCCGCCGTTCTCGATCAGTTCAATTTGGCGACGAATTTCAAACTTGATCGCCTTCTCCATGAAGTTAAACGAATTTAGATTCTTGATTTCGCATCTCGTGCCAAGCGTCTCGCCAGTACGGCGCACCGACACGTTGGCGTCACAGCGGAACGAACCCTCCTGCATGTTGCCGTCGCAGATGCCGATCCACCGCACCAGCGTGTGCAGTGCTTTGGCATAGGCGACCGCCTCTTCCGCACTCGTCATGTCGGGCTCGGTGACGATTTCCAGCAAGGGCGTGCCTGCGCGGTTCAGATCGATGCCGCTCATGCCGTGAAAATCTTCATGCAGAGACTTGCCGGCGTCTTCTTCGAGATGAGCGCGCGTCAGCTGTACAGTCTTCTCGACGTCACCGACCATGATCGTCAGCGCGCCGCCTACGACGATCGGCAGCTCGTACTGGCTGATCTGATAGCCCTTGGGCAGGTCGGGATAGAAGTAATTCTTGCGCGCGAATACCGAGCGGCGGCTGAT
>Ga0207688_10002344_pt1 | contig 10177 bp, 8 predicted proteins | sample KBSMiscanthusM4_FD_184296 | JGI IMG/M metagenome (GOLD analysis project Ga0207688, IMG submission 184296) | Miscanthus rhizosphere microbial communities from Kellogg Biological Station, Michigan, USA - M4 (SPAdes) (version 2) | ecosystem: Host-associated > Plants > Roots > Rhizosphere ...
TCGTTAATCAATTTTAAGGCCGATCGCGCGCACGATCTTGCCGTATTTGTCGACTTCCGCTTTGAGGTAGGCCGTCATCTGCTCGGAGTTGCGGCTGAACGGCTCGACGCCGAGGGTAGCAAAGCGCTCGCGCAGCTCCGGCGCGTTCACTGCTTTGGCCAATTCCGCATCAATCCGCGCGACGACGTTATTGGGCGTTCCGGAGGGCGCCAGCACCGCGTTCCACAGCACGTGTTCGTAGCCGGGCACGCCCGCTTCCACCATAGTGGGAATATCGGGCGCGATCTGCGACCGCTGCGCCGTCGTCACGGCGAGCCCTCTGACCTTGCCCGCGCGCACGTGCGGCAGGCCGCCTGCCATGCCGGAAAAATAGGCCGCCATCTGTCCGCTGATCACGTCGACCGTAGCCTGACCGCCGCCCTTGTATGGAATGTGCACCATCTCGGCGCCCGTCATCGAGCGGAACAGTTCGTAGGCAAAATGGTCGGAATTGCCGGAGCCCGACGAGGCGACGTTGTAGCCGCGCGGCTTCGCTTTGGCGAGCGCAATCAGGTCTTTCACCGACTGCACCGGCAACGTGAGGTTGACGATCAGCAGATGCGGGCCGGCGACAGCCTGGCCGACGGGCGCGAGATCGCGCAACGCGTCGTAGCCGAGCTTCTCATAGGCGCTCACGGCGACCGCGAGCCCGGTATTCGCATAGAGCAGCGCATAACCGTCCGCCGGCGACTTCGCGATGAACTCGGCGCCGATATTGCCGCCCGCACCCGGGCGATTTTCGAATATGACCTGCTGACCGAGGCCTTCGCTCATCTTTTGCGCCACCAGGCGGCCGACGACGTCGCTCGAGCTGCCGGCGGGAAAGCCGATGATCATGCGCACCGGTTTCGCCGGAAAAGCCTGCCCCAGCGCGGCGAGCGGCGACCATGCGGCAGCTGCCGCCGCAATGGCGCACGCGAGCTGCAACTTCGATGGTCCGGGCATCGGCGATTCCTCCTGGAGTTCCGGATTTTGTCACAGATCGATGCGCGCGTTGCGCGCCGCGCGAGCACAGGTTTGACTGTAGAATTCGAGAGGCTGGCCGAGTGAAATACCACGCGCCGGCATCGCGACAAAACAACGGCAGCGAATACGAAATGCGATGGCTGCATGCCGTCGCACGGGGGAGCATCGATGTTGCACGCACAAAGTCTGGCCGGCTGTCTGCTCTGCGCGCTGCTGCTCGCGGCAGCGCCGGCGTGCGCGCAAAATTTTCCCGACAAGAACATCACGCTGCTGCATGCGTATTCGCCGGGGAGCAGCAGCAGCGTAACCTTGCGCGCGATCGGCGAGGCCGCCACGAAGACGCTCGGCAAAAAAATCGTCGTCGAAGACAAACCCGGCGCGGGCGGCGCGCTCGCACCCACCTATATGCTCAAAATGGGCAAGCCGGACGGGTACACGCTGTCGCAATTGCCGCAGCCGATACTGCGCATCCCGCACATCCAGAAAGTCGAGTTCGACGCGTTGAACGATTTCACCTGGATCATCCGCATCGTCGATTACACCTACGCGCTCGTGGTCAAGAACGAGGCGCAGTGGCGCAGCATCAACGAGCTCGTCAACTACGCGAAAGCCAACCCGGGCAAGCTGACTTACGCGACTTCCGGCGTCGGCGTTACCATGCACATGGTGATGGAAGAGCTCGCGACGATGAACGGCATCAAATGGGTGCACGCGCCGCATCGCACCACCGCCGACATGATGAACGCCGTGATCGGCGGGCATATCGACATGGTCGCCGCCGCGGTAAGCTATGCACCGCTCGTCGACGCGGGCAAGATCCGCGTGCTCGCAATCCTCGGCGCGAACCGCATCAAGCGCTGGCCGAATATACCGACCGCGAAGGAAATGGGCTATGACGTCAATGCCAGCTCGTCGTACGGCATCGGCGGCCCCAAAGGCATGGACCCGAAGGTCGTCAAGACACTGCACGACGCGTTCAGGAAAGGCCTCGACGATCCCGATTTCATCAGGACCATGGAACAATACGACCAGGTGAGAAGCTATCTGAACACCGAAGACTACACGCGGTGGGCGCGCGAGCAGTATGCAGTCGAGAAAACCGTGGTCGAGCGATTTGGATTGAAACAGTAACAACGACAAGGACAAAGCATGGACAAGGCAATCGACACCCCGCAACAAGCCATCGCCGACATTCCCGACGGCGCGACCATCGCGATCGCCGGCTTCAGCGTCGGCCACCGCTTCGCAACGAGCCTGATACTCGCGCTGCGCGACAAGGGCACCAAAAACCTGTGTCTCGTGTGCAACTCGCTCGGCGACCCCGGTGCGCAGCGCGGCCAGATTCTCGCGGAGAACAAGCAGGTCAAAAAATTGATCGCGGCGTTTTCGGTCCGGCCCGGCACGCCCACGTCGAGCGAGGACCAGATCGTCGCCGGCACCATGGAAGTCGAGCTCGTGCCGCAGGGCATCCTGGTCGAGCGCTGCCGCGCGGGCGGTGCGGGCATCCCGGCGTTCTATTCCCCGACCAGCGTGGGCACCGACATCGCGAGCGGCAAGGAGACGCGCGAGTTCGGCGGCAAGCAATACGTGCTCGAGCATGCGATCAACGTCGACTACGCATTCCTGCGCGGCTATCGCGCGGATCGCCTGGGCAATGTCCAGTTCCGCGGCGGCAGCCAGAACTTCAACCCGAGCTTCGCCAAGGCGGCGCGTGTGGCTATCGTCGAAGTCGATGAAATCGTCGAGGCCGGCGTCATTCCGCCCGAGCTCATCGACCTGCCGGGCATTTTCGTGTCGCGCGTGGTCAAGACGACGCAGGTCGTCGACGGCAAGGCGTGGCGGCGGCCCGAGCGGCGGCCGTCCGATCAGCCGCGGTTGTATAACGGCAAGCCGGCGCTGACGCGCGCGGGCATCGCCAAGCGCGCCGCCGCGCTCGTGAAGGACGGCACTTACGTCAATCTCGGCGTGGGCATCCCGACGATGGTTTCGAACTTTCTGCAAAAACGCGACGTGATACTGCATGCCGAGAATGGCGTGCTCGGCTACGGTGAGATGGTGACGGGCGACGACGTCGACCCGGACATCTACAACGCCGCCGGCCAGTTCGTGTCGTTGAAACCGGGCGCGTCGTTCTTCGACAGCGTGACGTCGTTCGAGATGGCGCGCGGCGGACGCATCGACACCGTAATCCTCGGCGCGTACGAAGTGGACCAGACCGGCAGCGTCGCCAACTGGAGCACGGCGGATGCGAAGCGCGGCGGCATCGGCGGTGCGATGGACCTGCTGTCGGGCAAAGGCGACCTCATCATTGTGATGGAACACGCCGACAGCAAAGGCCGGCCGAAAGTGAAGAAAAAATGCGCCTATCCGCTGACCGGCAAAGGCTGCGTGAATTACGTGGTCACCGATCTGGCGCTGCTGCACTGGCAGGATGGAAAGTTCATCCTGGAAGAAGTCGCGCCGGGATTCACTGCCGAAGAAGTGATGAAGCTTGGCGAAATGGAAATGACGCCGGCGGCAAATGTAAAAAACATGGCGTGAGCGGGCAGGCCCGGTCACGCATGGAAACGCTGCTGTTTTCGCCGCTGACAATTCGCGGCCTCACGCTGCGCAATCGCATCGTGCTCTCGCCGATGCTCACGTACTCCGCGACCAAAGGCTATACCAACGACACTCATCTCGCGCACTTGGCGAAATTCGCGGTGGGCGGCGCCGGGCTCGTCTTTGTCGAGTCGACCAAGATAGACCCGCGCGGCTGCTCGACGCCGCGCGATCTTGGGCTATGGAAAGACGAGTTCATTCCTGGCATGCGGCGCATCGTCGACCTGGTAAAAAGTTATGGCGCCGCCTGCGGCATCCAGCTCGGGCACTCCGGTCGCAAGGCGCGCCGCTCAGTGCCGTGGGAGGGGCGCGTGCCGTTGCGCGACGTGCCGGGCGTCGATCACGGCGAACTGTGGGAACTCATCGCCCCCAGCGCCATCAAGCACGACGCGAACTATGAATCCCCGCGCGAGATGACGCACGCGGACATCGCGGAGATGGTCGATGCGTGGTCGCAAGGCGCCCGCCGCGCCGTTGATGCCGGCTTCGACGTTTTGGAGATACACGGCGCGCATGGCTACTTGATCCACCAGTTCCTGTCGGCCACCGCCAATCAACGCACCGATCAGTACGGCGGCTCGCTGGAAAACCGGATGCGCTTCGCGGTGGAAGTGGTCGAAGGCGTGCGGCGCTACTGGCCCGCGGACAAGCCGCTGTTCCTGCGCGTGTCGGCAGTCGACGAAACCGGCTGGAGCATAGAAAACAGCGTCGAGCTGGCACGTGTGCTCGGCGAGCACGGTGTAGACGTGATCGACTGCAGCGCTGGCGGCATGTCGGACACGCAACCCTCAACCAATCCGGTTTGCTACGGCTACCAGGTCAAGTACGCGCAAGCGATCCGGCGCGGGTCCTGCGTGAAATCGATGGCCGTCGGCATGATCGTCCATGCCGACCAGGCCGAGGCGATCCTCCGCGATGGCGAAGCGGATCTCGTGGCCCTCGGGCGCGAGTACCTGGTCAATCCTAACTGGCCGCTCGATGCTGCGTTAAAGCTCGGTGTCGCAACTCCTTATGCGCAACTGCCGCCCGTGTTCGGCCATTACCTCGCGCGACGCCAGCGCGCCTTCGCCCCGTTGCGCAATTCGACGTGGCAAAAAGGCATCGCTGACGAATCCACGCGCGAGAATTAGGGAAGCTCTGATTAAGTCCGTTCGTGCTGATGTATAGAAGCACGAACATCGCGCGCACATGGCGAAACCGTTCACCCTTCTATACATCAGGGCGAACGGTTAGGGACTTATTCAGAATTTGCTTAGCTTTCGCGCGCGCGGCGCCTGCGGCTGACGAAACCGAGCAACGCCAAGCCTGCCGTGAGCAACACAAAATCGGCGGGCTCGGGAACGGCCGCTATTGCACCAATCAGCCCTGCCGTCTCGCCATTGATCCCGTCGCTGAAATAAAGCGTGTTGGCGTCGCCGCCGTTGCCCGCGCCGCTGCCGAAAATCAGGGCCCACAGGCCGCCGGGCGTATTGCCCACACCAACATTGATCGGGATCGTGCCCCTGAATGCGCCCGTCACCGGATCGAACGCATTGATCTCGCTGGCGGCAAAGCTGAAGTTGCCCACCAGCAGCGAGTTGGCCAAAACACCGAACCCCGCGGGCGCCAGCGCAATGCCCCACGGCGCCGCGAGGCGGCTGCCGGAGACGAGCCGCTGCAGCAGCACGCCATTCTCATTGAACACATCGACGAAGCCCATCCCCGCAGTCGCCGCCCTTTGCGCCGCGAGCCCGGCGGGCGCGTACGTGACGTAAATATTGCCGGCGATGTTCTGCACGTTGAACGGCACGAATCCGGCAGGCAGATTGGGGTCCGTGAACGCGCCTGGCAGGCTTACCGGCGCAAACGAGCTGTCGAACACGTTGATGTTGCCCGCGGCGCCGTTGGCGGCATATAGAAATGTGCCCGCATTATTAATAGCGAGACCGGTATATATGGCGCCGGGTGTCGCTACTTCGACCGTCGAGGTCAAGCCGCCCGCCCAGCCGGAAATCGTGCCGTTGAGATTGGCGAAGATGAACCGCGCCGATGTGCTCGGCGTGCCCGGGACCAGCTGGAAAGACGCCGTGTTCCCATTGTTTACCTGTCCGGTCGGACCTTGCGGACCGACGCCCGTCGTCGGGATGCCGACGAATCCATTCGCATTGACGGTCAGAACCTGGCTCACGTTCGTGCTGCCGGTCACCGCATACAGCGTGCTGGTATTCGTCCCCTGGTTGGAGGTCCAGAACGGGCTGGTGCCACTGCGCGATACACCCCACGGATTCACTAACAGCGGATCGGTGATGGTGGCGAGTCCGGGAATATTCGAGACCAGATTGGTCTGGGTGTAATCGGCGGCGGTGGCGGCAGACAAGCCCGCAGTCGCGAGCGTAAAAATGACAACGCACGCTAAATGCGAGCGCGTGCGGAAAAGCGATCGGAAAAATTTACTCATATCGATCTCCAGAAAGATGGCGGGCGGCCGGCGTGTCGCAGAATGCATTACGCGAATCTGCTCACGGTCAACAGCGCATGGTGTCGATATATTCCAGCCGCAACGATTGCGCGGCATACGCGTAGGACTGCTACTTACATGAGCTTGTGTAACAGCGCGCGCGCACAACGTGGCGCTGGTGAAACCGGGTCGCGCTCATCCAAAATTTACCGCCCACCCGACGGGGTTAGCGGCGCTTTGGCGGTTCCCCAATGGCGTCAGGTGGGTCGCAACGGAACTTGACGACTTCAGTAGCCTGGTGCTTGGCGGGAGATCCGAACGAAAGGACACCACTGTCGTGCAAAACTACTTCGGCGTGATGAAGTCTGTGTTCCCCTTCGCCCTTCGCACTAATGAAAGTTCCGTGCGAACTGTGGTCCACCAGCACGAACTTGTCGGTACGGCGCTCGATGTAGGCATGATCGCGCGAGGCGCTCGGATCGTTGAGTTCGATGCCGTGACCGGGGCGCCGCCCGATGGTGATCTTGGTGTCGACTTCGGTTTCGTGGCCGAGATAAATCACGCGCAACCGCGCCACGCCGTTCGCATGGGCAATTGAACGCGGTTCTGCGGGCGGCGCCGGGGAGATGTGGCCCGTATGCCAGATCACTTCGTACACCGTGATGCTGTGCGATTTCGCCCGCGATGGCAGCTCGAGTTTGCGTATCATTTCGCGCTGCTGCGGCGATAACATTTCGAGCGTCTCGCCGGTGGTAAAAATCTGCCCGCTCCCCGCGAGCAGGGCGACGCGCTGGGCCGCCACTCCCGCGGTAATCGGCGACCCGAAATGCAGGCCGATGCGAATCGACACGTCGCGCGCCTGTCTGGTCGGATGTTGCTGGACGAGGGCCTGCATTTCGCGCCCGGCGAGCAGCGCCGCATCAGCATCGGCGAATGAAAACATCGCGCCATCGAAAGCGGTCTTGACGACGCTGCCTCCGCGCTTGCTGACGAGGTCCTGGCACAACGACAGGCAGGCGCGGACTTCCGGAAACGCCGCAGCGTCAGCCGCCGGCGTGTGTGCCGGCGAGCTGACGATGACGTCTACGTACAGGATTCCAAGAGAGCTTTTAGGTCGTTCGCCCATGATGCAACCGCTAAAAACCGCAATGATAACCCGATGAGCCCGGGTGCCTTGACGCGCTAAAAACACCAGGAAAATACCGTCCCGCGTGGCGGATGCCACGCGACCCTAATTCAGCTTCATGCCCGAATCGCGTACGACTTTCACGGTTTTATCGATTTCGGATCTGATGCGGGCAGCAAAATCTTCAGGTGTGCCGCTCATCGCCTCCATACCTTGCAGCGTTAGCAGTTCCTGAAATTCGCGCCGCTGCACGATTTTAACCGTTTCCGTATTGAGCCGCGCCACGATGTCGCGCGACAGCGCAGGCGGCCCCAGCAAGCCGAGAAAGAACGTCGCTTCGAACCCCGGCAGGCCCGATTCGGCAATGGTCGGCACGTCCGGCATCGCCGTGATGCGCCGCGCGCCGCTGCTGCCCAGCGCGCGCAGGCGCCCCGATTTCACGTGCGGTATCGAACCGAGCGGATTGTTGAAGAGCAGCGACACCTGACCGGCCATCACGTCCGTTGCGGCGGGCCCTGCGCCTTTGTAGGGAATGTGCACGACTTCGATGTTGGCGGCGGTGCGGAACATTTCCATCACGAGGTGCCCCGCGGAGCCGTTCCCCGCGGACGCGAAATTGAGTTGTCCCGGTTTCGACTTCGCGAGTTTGATCAGGTCGCGCACGTCGGTCACCGGCAGCGACGGGTGGCAAACGAGCAGCGTGGCGTATTCGCCGATCAGCGCGATCGGCGTGAAGTCGCGCTGAAAACTGAGTTGCTTGTGCGTGAGCGTCGCGACGATCAGGCCTGACCCTGCCACGACCAAAGTGTAACCATCGGGCGCTGAGCGGGCCACGTATTCGCCGCCAGCAATGCCGCCGCCCCCGGCGCGGTTTTCGACCACCACAGATTGCGCGAGGCTTTCCGTCAGATACTTCCCCACATAGCGCGCAAGCGTGTCGTTGCCGCCGCCGGGCGCCAGCGGCACGATCAGCCGTATCGGCTTCGCCGGATAAGTTTGCGCCACGGCCACGTTGAGTGCGAAGAATATCGTCAGCGACAATCCGAGCAGTGCCCGCACCAATCTTCTCCTGTTTTCTGCGCATCTATTATGTCACGCGTCCATAGGCGGGCTTGTTAGAATCAGGAAAACCAACGGAGCATGTGATGACAGTTGCGGGCGAACTTGCGGCCTTTCTGACTCGGCAGAGTTATGCGGACCTGCCTGACAAAGCCATCGAACACGCGGAGATGCTGGTCGCGAGCACGATCGCGAGCGCGGCGCTGGGCTCGACCATAGTGTCAGCGAAAATCATCCGCGCGCTGGAAGTCGAGCGCGGCGGCAAAGCCGAAGCGACGGTGTGGTTCGGCACGGCGGAAAAGCTTCCGGTCGCGGCAGCGGCGCGCGTCAACGCCGTCATGAGCGACGCCGCAGCTTCGGACGACAGCGACCTGCGCAACATCGTGCACACCGGCACGCCGGTGTGCGCCGCTGCGCTGGCCGTTGCCGAGAAGACTGGCGCCAGCGCGCAGGACGTGCTTGCCGCCATCGTGCTGGGAGTCGAGGCGGCAGGACGCATCAACTCCGCGATGCAGGGCGGCCTGCAGACGAAAGGCTTTCACGGCTGCATCGTCGCGATCTTCGCCGCCACTGCCGCGGCGGGACGCCTGATGAAGTTGAGCGATGCGCAAATGGCGCAGGCCATCGCGCTGTCGGCAACGTCGATGGGCGGGCTGCATGCCGCCGCCAAGACGAGCGTGGCGCGCGAATATCACGCCGGGCTCGCCACCATGCTCGGCATCAATGCGGCGCAGGCGGCCGGCATGGGCTTCATCGCGGAAGAAAATATTCTCGAAACCAAACATGGCTTCTTCGAAGTTTATGGCAACGAGCCCGACGTTTCGGCGGTCATGCGCGAGCTCGGCAAAAGCTGGAGCATCCTCACCGACATGGGAATCAAGCTCGTGCCGGGCGGTCACCCGCACCACGCCGTTGCCGAAGCCGCCGCCAACGCCGCCCGCGAAGGCAACGTCAAGCCCGAAGAGGTCGAGTCGATCACTATTTCGCGCCCCGGCTTCCAGGGTTTCACCGGCCCGCAGTTCCCGACCGATCTGATCGGCGTCGCGCACAGTCCCGCGTACTTCGCCGCCTGCGGCGTCGCCGAGCGGAATTTTTCGTGGGAGCACGCGTTCGAGGAAAAGATTAACAACCCGGCGATACGCGGCCTGCTCGGCAAAGTAAAAGTCGCCCCGCCACCGACCGAAAACATCGAACGCTACAAAGCCGGCGCGAGCGTGACCATCAAGACTGCGGACGGACGGAGTTTTTCAAACACCGTGTACGCGCCGAGAGGCGCGGCGATACTCGGCATAGCGTGGTCAGACATCGAAGCGAAATATCGCGCGCTCGCGCCGTACGCGCAGCTTGCCGGGGACAACCTTGAACAGAGCCTGAAGGCGATCCGCCGATTGCGCGACTCTAAAGACGTTGCGGAGCTGGTCGGGCTGCTACGCTAGATTAACGCTTGGCTTAAGCCGCACTACGCAGCAGTGTCGGCTTGAAGGGCTAGTTGGGCCTCAGGCGAGCCACGCATCGTGCCGTGCGCGATCAATCCGAGAACTCCGCTGGTTGGAGCGGCTTGCGGTTCACCGAGAGCGAGAAAATGTCCGGCCGTGAATAATGGCCGCAGACGTCCAATGAGCGTCGTGCTCGCCGTGCCGCTTCAACATCGATCTCGGCATAGAGAATGCCTTTCTCACGGTGGAATGGCCCGGCGGTAACTGCCCCGGCTGGATTGACCACAACAGCGTCACCGACGTTGATCCACTCGTCCGGCTTATAGAGTCTGTCGCGTTCCGGAAAGTCATCGGATAGGTCGCAGCCCTGCAGCGCGGTAGCGGTTCCTATCACCCAGCAGCCCGCCTCCTTGGCGATGTGGCGCATGGTGGCAAGCCAGCTGTCGCCCGTGTCCCAGGTTGGCGCGACGTAGATTTCGATGCCCTGGGCGTAGAGCGCATAGCGCGCGAGCG
>Ga0207688_10002345_pt1 | contig 10174 bp, 11 predicted proteins | sample KBSMiscanthusM4_FD_184296 | JGI IMG/M metagenome (GOLD analysis project Ga0207688, IMG submission 184296) | Miscanthus rhizosphere microbial communities from Kellogg Biological Station, Michigan, USA - M4 (SPAdes) (version 2) | ecosystem: Host-associated > Plants > Roots > Rhizosphere ...
GACATTGCTCGTCGTCGCCGCGATCGTGCTGCTCACGCTTCCGCTTTCACTCGTGCTCAAGCCGGTGTTGGCGCCACGTCTGGTCTGAAAGTCTCATACCGATTTTGCCCATCGCGAGCGGTTTCGCTCTCCGGGGCGGGACGAATTTGTCGATCCGTCGTTGAGGTGGCTCCTGAACCCCTGAGAGGAACGACAATGAAAAACGCATTGCTTGCAATCGCGACGGCGGCTGCCGTGCTGACGGCCGCGCCGCTGCTGGCCGGAACTGCCAAGGCCGATCCGATCCGGCTCGCACAGGCTGATGTCGACGTACGCATCGGCGGCCGGGACGGCCCGGGAGTCGTGGTCGGGACACCCCGCCGTCACCGCCACGGTGTCGTCGTCACCGATGGACGGTCCCATTGCCGCACCGTCACCGTGCAGGAATGGCGCCACGGCGCGCGGGTCACGCGCACCGAGCGGCACTGCGGCTGAAGGCGGACTGATACGGACGTGAAATGGCCCCCGACCCCGGGGGCCATTTTGCATGCGCCGCGGCGGCTATTTCACCGCGTCCCTGACCCACTTGCTCACGGCTGTCGGCAGCACGTCGAGATAAGGGCCCATGAAGAACGCCTCACCCTCGCCATCGCCGAAATAGCGGTCATAGGCCTCGATCATGGCGCGCACCTCGGTGGTGCAACTGGGCATGGACTGCACGATCAGATCGCCGAGATTGCCGTTGCGGTTCCCGAAGCGCGGATCGGTGCTGACCGTGCGCGCAATACATTCGGTGGCGGAGCGCAGCAGCGGCTGCATCGCCGCGCTCTTTTGCTGCACGGACAGGGTGGGCGAGGAGCTCGGTTTGGCGGTGGGGCCGGTCGCGACGCTGACGACGAGCGTCGCCGCGGCAAGCGCTGCGAGAATCATCGAATAATCCCTCTCCCGGCCAGGGAAATCTGACGCACGCGCGGCGACCTGCAAAGCCGAAAGTGATGATCGGCGTGCGCCGGAGCGGAGAAATCCGCCCGCTGTGCTGTCCAGGTGACATCGCAACGAGCGCGAGTAACCCGCGCCGCACGGCCGCGGCATGCAACCAAACGGCGATCCCGGTGGTTATGTCCGTAGATTAATCGCCCGCGGAGCACCGCCGCGTCCTCGCGGGAGCGCGTGGTTACGTTGCGAGCAATCGGCGGCGCGTCCTGACGGCGTAGGAGAGCAACATGCCAAGCAACTTTTTGCGGACCGGTTCTCTCGTTCTGGCGCTGCTGGGCAGCACGGCGCTGAGCGCAGGCAACGCCGTCGCCCAGCAAGCGCCGCCCGCCGCCGAGCCTCAGCAGCAGCAACAGCAGGAAAAGGCGCAGCAGACTCCGTCCGGCAAGATGGGCGCCGAGGAGCCGAGCTCGCACGCGCCGAGCCAGAAGCCGGCGGACAATTCGGTGTTCGTCAACGGCGCCTTGGCGGTTCCCGGTGCGCCGGAAAATACCGATACCGTACCGGCAAAGTTTTCCGAGAAGAACGCCGCCGACGACAAGCTCAGCACCGCTGCCTACACGTTCAAGCTGCTGACCGACGAGCAGCGCGGTGCGATCTATGCCGCGCTCAAGGGGCAGCCCGCCGGGCCGGCCTTCAACGCCGATATCGGCGTTGAGCTGCCATCATCGGTCGAGTTGCGTCCGGTGCCGGACGATGTCGTCGCCCGCGTGCTCCAGACCAAGGACTATCGCTACGCCGTGGCGGATAACCGGGTGCTGTTGGTGTCGCCGGTGACCCGATACGTGGTGGGCGTGTTCATGGACGACGTGCAGGCGCCGAAGGCGGGCGAAGGACGCCGTACGCCTTAGCGGAAGGACGTTCCACGCTTTGGTGCACTCTGTCGAAAGCGCGCGGGCATCCCGACTCAGTGCAATCAGCTCAAGCGCGAACTCGGTCTGCTCCCCTCCCACGAGGGCGAGAGGAGCACACCGCGCGTGTGGCAAATGTTGTGTCAGAGCCCGAGTGACAGGCATTCGGGCAGGGAATGAGATCGTCCTCGAAGGCTCGTCACCACGTCCGCTTGAATCCCGCGCGCAGGCTCTTGGACATGTCGCCGGTCGGCGTTTCGCTGACCGAGCCGGTCACGCTGAACGGCCCACCGAACAGTTTCTGCTCGGCGCTCAAGGTGCGCAGCCACTTGTCGTCCGTGCTCGAAATGTCGGCGCCGATCGACACGATCGTATCCGTGGGCAGGACATTGAAACGCAGCGCCTGGCTGCTGGCCCAGCCGTGGTTTTGCGCACCCCCGCTTGGCAGGCTGCGCGACATCGAGACGCCGTTCTCCAGCGTCACCGATACGTCCTCGCCGACCGGCACGGAGCGGCTCAGCTTGGTGCCGAGCTGGGTCTGCTCCTGCGCGGGATCGACGCGCGTCTCGATCGCGGTCTGGTCCCAGCCTAGCGCGGAGCCGAAGCCCGGCGCGGTGACGGTCGCCCACGCCACGCCGGCCGACTGGTCCGGGACTGCGCCGGCGGTGAGTTGTTCGGGCTGGAAGTTGGTCGCGGGAATCGAGGGCTTGTGGTAGTCGATTCCGACCTTGCTGTCCCACGGCGACGCAAGCGGCCGCTCGCTCAACGGCCGGATGCCCTTGAGCTCTTCCGGCTCGGGGGTGGACAGATCCAATGGCTCGTCGGCCGGCAGCTCGAGCGCCGGCTCGGACGGCGCACCACCCGGATGCTGTTGTTGCGTCTGGGCGCGGGCGACGCCCGCAACCAGGACCAGCGCGATCGGCACGACGCAGACAGGCAGAAGTCGTCTCGCATCCATTTCCATTTCCACGCGTTCGAATACCCTGTCGCAGTCGACACGGTCTCTTGCAACCCGGCCTCTTGCACCACGGCCTCTTGGCATTTTGTTGGCAAAGGATCCCCGGGGCGGACGGGCCGGCGAGCGTTCCTGCGGTAGCGGTTAATGCCGCCCGTACTGAGGTAGTGGCCCGTTGAAGGCGGTGGGCTGGACCCACAACAATCTACCGCCGCGCGCGAGGAGACGCTCCGTCTCAGGGCCAGTGCCAGCGCGCAAACGCGGCGATCGCCGGCGGCAGCGGCACCAGCGGCAGCACGTGCTCGACGTCGAGCGAGAGCGCGACCGCGCCCAGCACCGACAACGCGGTCCCCAGCACCATGCGTCCGCCGAAGATCTCGTGGTGCGGGTTGAGCGCGCGCGAGAACACCAGGCGCAGCACGAGATGCAGTTGCAGGATCGGTGTCACCACCGAAAGTGGCGCGACCGCATAGGCCATGTAGATGAACATCTGGGCGATGCTGACCGAGACGCCGGAATAGGTGAACCACTTCCTCGATTCCGGCGTGACCGCAAGGGCGTGACGCAACTGGCCGGGCCACAGCAGGAGCAGTGCGATTGTCGCGGTGGCGGCGACGTATGACACCAGGCCGGCGGCCACGCCGGTGCCGAGGTCGCCGCCGATGACCGCGAGCCGGATCAGCAGCGGCGAGACCCCGTAGACCAGCGCCGCCATGATCGAAAAGGCGTAGCCTTCGGCGTAGCGCGGCTTGAATGCCGGCGCCGGCGTGTCGGGCTGCTCGGGCGCGCCGGCTGAGGCGTTGCGCATGAGCGCGGGCGCCAGCGCCAGCAAAGCGATCCCGAGGATGCGCAGCGGCGTCATCGGCTCCTTCAGCACCAGCACCGCCAGCACCAGGGTGATGGCGAGGCTGAGCTGGATCACCGGGCCCGACAGGTTGGCTCCGATCGCCTGGGCGGCGCGGAAATTGCCGTAGCGTCCCACCACGAAATGCAGCACGCCGGCCAGCGCCAGGAGGCCGAGCGCCTGGCTCGAAAAATGCGACACCGCGCCCAGGTTCCCGGTGGCGATCACGGCGGCCAGGAACATCGGCACACCGATCGGCACGGTGATCGCGAGCGCCTGCGCCACGGAACCGGTCAGGACTCCGCGGCGCGCGCTGGCATTGTTGAACGCAAACGTCGCCGCGGACAGCGCGGCGAGCACCACTCCGAGCACCCGGCAGCCCCCGTGATTGGCGCGATGGTTAATTGCGGCGGCGCGGGCAATCTATTGAAAACATTGCCTTTAAGCAAAAATCCCAAGTTCCTGTCGTGAGGCTTCCACGCAACACACGGCGATGAAACGGAACTAGCCCCTCGCGCGTTAAGACGGTGAGAGGCGGCCAACTCTAGCCTTTGGAGTGGAAGCTTCGGGAGCGAGACGAATGTCCTCCTTGCGCGGCGGCATAGTTACGATCACGCTCGTGGTTTGCGCGGGCTTGGCGGCTGCTGCCCATACCGGTCTCGGCGGCCGCGCCGGCGGTGATCACACGGATACCTCCCTGATGGACGAGACCACCGGCAGTGTCGGTTCCCGGAGCCACGCCGAGCTCGCGCTCAGCGACGAGCAGCGCGGGCGCATCTTCGACGGCGTCATGCTGGTTCCGGACGCGCAGGTCGCCCACATGCCGGCGCCCGCAGTGGCCGATCCCCTGCCGCGGGACGTGCCGCTGCACGATCTGCCCGCCGGCGTCACCCGCGACGTGCCGCTCGTTGAGGGCCATCAATTCGCGAAATTCGACGACCGGATCCTGGTCGTCAATTCGGCCAGCCGAGTGGTCGTCGCGATGATCCCGCGCTATAAGCTCTTGCCCTAGTGCGGTGAATTTGAAGTTCCTATCAGTTGCTGCGGCACGATCGTCATAGGAACTTCAAATTCAAAACCGCACTAGAATCATAAGGTTGCTAGTGGTCCTTTGATTCCGAAGTTCGTATCTGAACGTGCCGCGAATGCGACGAACTTCGGAATCGGACCACTAGAGCGTCTCCCGACTTCTGGAAGCGTTTTTTGTAATTTCTTGATAGTGGCGCGGCAGTCGCCGTCGCCAGCAGCAGGTTCACCACCATCCCCGCCAATCCGACGCCCCGATAGTCCGCAATCCCGCAGTTTGCAGGTGGCAGATGTCGTTGCGAATTTCAGTATTTCTTTGGCTGATGAGACGGCATCGTCGCCCCTACGACATTTCGTACCGGGGCAAAGCCATCAGTATTTTTCCCGGAGTGTTCAGTCCGAAATATGATTGGTCCGCAAAATTCGCCGTAGACTGCCTTCCCGCCCTCGCAGGCAAGAGCTTTCTCGAGGTGGGCGCCGGCTGCGGAATTGTCTCGGTCTTTGCGGGTGAAGGCGGAGCCAGACTCGTCGTCGCCGTGGACATATCCCCCGACTCCGCGAGAAACATCGCCTTTAATTTCGACGCTCGGCGGCTATCAAATGCTCATGTCATTCAAGGTGACCTGCTCACGGCGATTTCGCACAAGTTTGATTTCATTTTCTTCAACGCTCCCTATTACGGAGAGCGCCCGAAGGATTGGCTGGAGAGGGCCGTGACTGATGAGAATTATAACACCCTGAAACGATTCCTCGCAGATGTGAAACGGTGTCTTGCGGTCGGTGGCGTTGTCATGCTCGGCTTTTATAAAGCGCGTGAATCGTTGCTTCGTGCGGAATTGCAACGCGCAGGGCTGCAGGTCGTCGCGGTCAGGGAAGAGAGGAGATGGGCCTACCGCTGCAAATATTTCATGCTGAGCGCTGCGTAAGGCGGTACGCGCCAGATGGCGCGGTGCCGCGCCGCGGTCTGCGCGCTCATCGCCAGCGTGCAAAGAAGCTCGGTCTCATCCTGTGCATGGCCTCCAGCATTCGCCCGATCTTCTCGAGACCTCGCTTGCGAGAGCTCCTGGCGTCATCGTCGACGCCTTTGGTCGCGTCCGCCGCGCGCTGCACCCGTCGCGTCTTGTACGCGGTCGATTCCTCGCTGCGCTCGTCCCCGTCGTCGGTCTGCTCGATCTTGTCGCGTTTGGAGCCGGCGGACCGGCCGGTCGCGGCGGAGGTCGCAGGCGTGTCGACGCTGGGCTTGGCGACCGTGCGGGGCGAGATCGGCGCCTGAGCCTTGCCAGGCGCGGGCTCGCTAGGCGCCGTCGCCGTGCTGGTTGTCGTCACAGCCGCCTTCTGAGCCGGCTGCCAGCTGGAAAGGGTCATCGATGCGTGCGCGGATGACCCCGACACCAGCAGCGCCAGGACGCCGGCGACAAGTCGTGTGTTCATGTGAGCGCCCCCGTCCGTGTGCCAATACCACCTTAGGTTAAGAGGCCGCGGTCATCGGCGATGTGATCGCCAGCACAGTTTTCGCGTTCACGGATCGGCTGGCGCTACTGGTATCGCCCGATGGCGCGGCCTATCATCGCTCATTCCAATCGACAGAAACGCAACGCGTGCAAGGGAGGGATTCACCATGGACATGGATCGTGACATCTCGCGCCGACACATGCTGGCGCTGTCTGCGGCTGCGGGCGGCCTGGCCTTCGACGGCGGCATCAGGCGCGCGTTCGCGCAGGCGAGCACGCGCATCGAGCAGCTTGCGCCCGAGTTGGACAAGATCATCGCGACCAGCGAGCCGATCAAGGAGCTGGCCACCGGTTTCGGCGGGCCGCTCGGGCCTGCCGAGGGGCCGCTGTGGTGGAAGGAGGGCGGCTTCCTGCTGTTCACCGACATTCACAACAGCCGCCGGATGAAGCACATGCCGGGGCAGCCGCCGACCGTGGATCTCGAGCCGAGCAATCGCGCCAACGGGCTGACGCGCGATCAGCAGGGCCGGCTGCTCTCGTGCGAGCACGACACCCGGCGGGTGACGCGGCGCGAGCTCGACGGCAGTCTCACCGTGCTCGCGAACAGCTTCCAGGGGCGGCGTCTCAACCGGCCCAACGACGTGGTGGTCAAGTCCGACGGCGCGATCTATTTCACCGATCCGTGGAGCAGCCCGGCGGCGCCCGAGCAGTGGGACCTGACCTTCGCCGGCGTCTATCGGCTCACGCCCGACCTCGGCACGTTGAGCCTGCTGGTCGATAATTTCGTCTTCCCCAACGGGCTCGCGTTCTCGCCGGACGAGAGCGTGCTCTACGTCAACGACACCCGCCGCGGCCATATCCGCGCCTTCGACCTCCAGCCCAACGGAACGATCGCCAGGCAGAGCGACCGGGTGTTCGCCGACCTGCGCGGCAGCGAGCCCGGCGTGCCCGACGGCATGAAGGTCGACGTCGCCGGCAACGTCTATTGCGGCGGCGCCGGCGGGATCTGGATCCTCGATCCCCAGGGCAAGAAGCTCGGCCGCATCGTGCACGGCTATCCCGCGACGACCAACATCGCCTTCGGCGGCGACGACTGGAAAACCCTGTACTTCACCAGCCGCACCCATCTGGGCTCGGTCAACGTGAAGATATCAGGCCTGCCGGTGCCGGCCTCGGCGCCGAAGAAAAGCGGTTGAACCGCGCTAGGATCATGACTTGCTAGTGTCTCTTTGTTTCCGACGTTCGTAAAAGCGGGTGCTGCGAGATAATGCGAACGTCGGAAACGGGACACTGGAAGCGCGGCGAGCGCCGACCATGGTTTTGTGTGATGGAGGACGTGGAATGCTGACGTTGTACTATGCCCCGGGTGCGTGCTCGATGGCGGCGCATATCGTGCTGGAGGAGAGCGGCGAGAAATACCAGCCGCAGAAGGTCGACCTCGCCAACGGCGAACAGCGCACCGAGAACTATCTCAAGATCAACCCGCAGGGGCGCGTGCCGGTGCTGCGCCTCGACGAGGGCGAGCCGCTGGCCGAGAACACCGCCATTCTGCCCTATCTCGGCAAACGCTTCGGCCTGTGGCCGAAGGAACAACTGGCCGACGCCAAGGCGCTCTCCCTGATCGGCTTCTTTGCCGCCAGCGTGCATCCCGCCCACGCCCATGTCGGACGGCCCGAGCGCTACGCGAGCGACCCGTCGGCCTATCCCACGCTGAAGGAAACCGGCCTCAAGACCTTCCACGGCTACCTGAAGCAGATCGATGAAAAGCTGGCGGGTCGGGAATGGTTCTCCGACCAGTACTCCGTGCTCGATCCCTATGGCTTCGTGTTCTACACTTGGGGCGTGCGGCGCGAGCTGCCCATGGGCGAGCTCAAGAACTACACCGCGTTCAAGGATCGCATGGTCAAGCGCCCCGCGGTCGAGCGCGTCATGGCGGACGAGAAGATCAAGGTCTGATCGGCCGCGTTCTCCGTTTTGCGAGCACCGTTGCCGCTTACGGTGTGCTCCCCTCCCCACAAAAGGTGAGGGGAGCACATCCAGTTTGCCGCTTGCGCGCTGATTCCATTTCGACGCGCTGCGCTCTAACGTAATCGCCGCAGACAGGAGAGACCGTTCGTGGCGGACACGCAGAACGCAGGCCCGCCGCCGTCGGCATGGAGTCCGCTCGCGGTGCCCGCCTTCCGCACCGTGTGGACGGCGACGCTGGTGGCGAATATCGGCGCCTGGGTGGCCAGCGTCGGCACCGGCTGGCTGATGACCACGCTCGATCCGTCGCCGATCTGGGTGTCGCTGGTCGGTGCCGCCACCGCGCTGCCGATGTTCCTGTTCGCGCTTCCCGCCGGCGCGCTCGCCGACATCGTCGACCGGCGCAAGCTCCTCATCGTCGCGCAGATCTTCATGCTGGCGGTGATGGTGCTCCTGTGCGTGCTCACGGTGATGGGCGCGATCACGCCGATCACGCTCCTCATCCTGATCTTCGTGCTGGAGGCAGGCTCCGCGTTCGAGACCCCGGCCTTTCTCGCGGTGCTGCCGCAGCTCGTGCCCAAGAACGAGCTCGGACCGGCGCTGGCGCTCAACGGCCTCGGCATCAACATCTCGCGCGTGATCGGCCCCGCGCTCGGCGGCCTGGTGATTGGGCTCGCCGGCGTGGGCGCGACCTTCCTGATCAATGCGCTGACGTTCTTCGCCGTCATCTTCGCCTATGCCAGCTGGCGGCCGCCTGCGCACACCAGTCATCTGCCGGCCGAGCGCTTCACCGCCGCCATCCGCAGCGGCTGGCGCTTCACCCGCGAGGCGCCGGCGCTCAAGGCCACGCTGGTGCATGCCGGCACGTTCTTCCTGTTCGCGAGCGCCTATTGGGCGCTGCTGCCCCTGATCGCGCGCGACCAGCTCAGGGGCGGCGCGCACGTCTACGGCATGCTGTTCGGCGCTATCGGCGCGGGCGCCGTCGCCGGCGCCCTGGTGCTGCCCGCAATCCGCGGCCGCATCTCGCCCGACCGGCTGGTGCTCGGCGGCGGTCTGGTCACGGCCGCCGCCACCGCCGCGCTGGCGGCCACCCACACGCTCGCGCTGGCGATGCCGATCATGCTGGTCATCGGCGCGGCCTGGCTCGCGGTGATGTCGAGCCTGATGGTGGCGGCGCAGGTGGCGCTGCCGGAGTGGGTCAAGGCGCGCGGCCTGGCGGTGACGCAGATGGTGTTCAACGGCGGCCTCATGTTCGGCAGCGTGCTGTGGGGCGTGGTCGCCGACCAGTGGGGCATTCCCTGGGCGCTGGTGCTGTCGGCCGGCGGGCTCGCGGCGGCGAGCGTGGCAACGTTGCGCTGGCGCCTGCCGGGCGACGACAGCCTCGATCTGCGCCCGTCGCGGCATTGGCCGGCGCCGGTCCTGAAAGAGACCCTGCCCGGCGATCGCGGGCCGGTGCTGGTCACCGTCGAATACACCGTCGCGTCCGAGGATCGCGGCGCCTTCGCCGCGGCACTGGCCGCCAACGCGCACATCCGCCGCCGCGACGGCGCGATCTACTGGCACCACTTCATCGACACCGCCGATCCGCGCCGCCACCTCGAGGTGTTCGTGGTCGAGAGCTGGCTCGAGCATATGCGCCAGCACGAGCGCGTCACCCGCGCGGATCTGGCGGTCGAGGCCGCGGTGCGGAAATTCCACGTCGGTCCGGACCCGCCGCTCGTGTCGCATTTCATCAGCGCGACCTCGCTGGAATGATGGGTGGCGAGGGCTGTGCCGGCGCCGAAGGAGGCCGCACGCCAAGCCCGTTTTCCACCGTCATTGCCGGGCTCGACCCGGCAATCCATCGTCCTTGGATGAATGGCTTCCTTCGATGGATGCCCGGGTCAAGCCCGGGCATGACAACTCGGGGGACGGTCACAAGTGTGAGGTACCTCACACAGGGGGCCGTCGGCTTGATCTATGGTGGAGGAGTCGCCGAGCGATCGACGATGGTGGTAGGTCCCCTACCACGGCCCTCTGGGCGTTTCCTCCCTCGACTTGGCCCCGCGGCTCCGGCCTGCGGGGCCTCTTTCGTTTCGGCGCTTCGAGCAGACGATTGCCGCGCTCCCGC
>Ga0207688_10002349_pt1 | contig 10169 bp, 9 predicted proteins | sample KBSMiscanthusM4_FD_184296 | JGI IMG/M metagenome (GOLD analysis project Ga0207688, IMG submission 184296) | Miscanthus rhizosphere microbial communities from Kellogg Biological Station, Michigan, USA - M4 (SPAdes) (version 2) | ecosystem: Host-associated > Plants > Roots > Rhizosphere ...
GAACCTGCGGCGTTATTTGGAGGTCCGGCCCGTCGTCGAACGTCAGGCAGATTTCGCCGCGCGCCGCGGCCGCAGCCGGCAGCCGGGTGACGTTGGCGCCGATCAGTCGTCCGCGCGGCCACAAGACCGCCGCGATCAATACGACGTGATTGGCGGCGAGGGCGCCCAGCACCCATGGCCACCAGGCAGGCAAGCCGATGAGCATGATCGCGCCCGCAGCGTGCCACCACGCCGACAGCTTGATGAACGGTGCGGGCCGCCAAGGGTGGCGGGTGGCGACGCTGCTGGAATCGGAAATAGTCGCCATCGCAATCACGTAGCCGGTGCGTCGCGCAGGTTGGCTGCGCGCCGGCGGGTATTTTCGTCAGGCCCCGCGGCGTCATGCCGTGCAATGCCGTCACCGCCGAATCCGAATATGCCGCGATCGAGCAACTGCCGCCACAACGCGAGCCATGTCGTCCAATCGTGGCCGCCGGCGGCGGATACCACGTGCGCAGCCGGCAGGCGCTCGGCCATTAATTCGCTGGTGGTTGCGAAGCGATCCTGCGTACCATAGCCGAGATGCAGTACGGGAAATCCGGCGGCAGCGGCGCAATAATCCTTGAGCCACGCCAGCATTTCACGCTCGTCATCGCCCGGCTTGATGACACCGGGCTGCCAGCCGGCCCAACCGCCCGCGCGCGCGACTTCCGCAACGACACCGCGCGTGGCGAGGAAAGGCGCGAGGAGTACGACCCCCTCAATGTCCGCGGGGTGCTCGCGCGCGTACGTGAGTGCGCCCGTTCCGCCGAGCGAAATGCCCATCAGCCAGATGCGCCGGTAGTTGCGCGCGCGCGCGGGTTCCAGGATGTCGGCGGCCAACAGTCCGCTCAAGCTGCGATCGAGGTAATGGCCGAGGTGGGCTGCGACCGCGACGGCATCGACCGGCAGATTGCGCGCGCGCAATTCGCGCACGAATCCCTGTTGCACCAGATCGTGCGCGCTGGCTTTGGCGCCGGGCAGCATGAGCAGCAGTATGCGCTGGGTGCCGTCGCGTGGCGGCGGATCGTAAATTGCGGCTATGCTCATGCCGGCCTCGCGAGCGCTGTGCGCGGTCGCCCGATCAAAACGGCGGAGAATACCAGGCTCAGGAAGGCGCCGATCGCGACCGTGCCGCCGATCGCGTGCAAGAGCGGCACTTTCGAAAATGCGAGCAGGCCGAAGCCGATCAGCGTCGTGACGTTGGCGAACAGTAAAGACACCAGCGTGCGCTCGCGCTGCCCCGCATCCGCCGCCTCGCGTTCGAAAAACAAAGCATAGTTGGAGCCGACCGCGACCACCAGCAGCAGTCCGACGATGTGGAAAATAGTCAGTGCATTGCCACTCGCCAGCAACAGGCATAGCGTGACGATCACTGCGGCGGCGAGCGGCGACAGCACCGCGGCGACCCGGCGCAAGGAGCGCAGGCTCACCAGCAATAGCAGCACGATGGCGACGGCGCCGATCAGCGAGTAGGTCACGATTTCACTGCGGTAGGATTGGTACAGCGCATCGGATTCGCGCCTTAAGTCGATCAGGACCCCGGCATGGTCGGACGGATTTTTCAGGTCGCGCTCGAGCGCCGCCGCATCGACCACGCCGCGCAGAGGCAGCATTGCCGTCCAATCGCCGGCCGTCGTGGCTGAAGCGGTGCGCTTGACGAGCAGCGAATCGACTTTCAGCGCGAGCGCAGTGCCGTCGAGGCTCGCGCGCTGGAGCGGGGCTTGCGTTGCGGCGGCCGCGGCGTCGCGCACAAACGGCTCGAACAGTCCGGCGCGAAATGGCAACCCGCGCTGCGCCTCGCGCAAATTCTCGCGCAACACTGCGGGCGCAGGAATCGCCGCCTGCCGCGCGCGCTGCGCCGCCGAACTGGGCAGATAAGCAGCGGGAGACTCGAAGCCCGCAAGGCGGCTTTGCGCAACTGCCGCGTCAAGATGCGCTGCTACTTTCTCGCTGCCGGCGAGCGCGGCGTCGGCATCGGCGGCATCGACGACCACCAGGTAACGCACGTCGGGCGCGCCGATATCGCGGCGCAACTGCTCGTCGAGCGTACGTTCGCTGGCTGCGATCGGGCTCAAGCTCGCGAGATCGTCGCTCCAGAGCTGGCTGCGTTGCGCGCTGAGTAACATTATGCAGACGACGGTGACAGCGATAAGCGGCCAGCGCAACCGCCGCGCCGACGCCGCGAGCGCGGTGACACCGGGCCCCAGCCCCGTCGCGGCGCGCACCGTAAATCCCGGCGGCAGCAGTACGGGCAACACGAAACGCGTGACCAGCACCGCCGCCACGAGTCCGGCGATCGAAAAAAGCCCGAGCTGGCCCAATCCCGGGAAGCCGGACAACAGCATCGCCGCGAATCCACAGATAGAGGTCAACAGCCCCAACCGCAACGTCGGCCAGATTTGCGCGAGCGAATCAGCGGGCGGCGTGCCGGGCGTGATTTGCGTGAACAGGTAAATTGCATAATCCACTGCTTCGCCGATCAGCGTAACGCCGAAGCCGAGCGTTATGCCGTGCACGGTGCCGAAGCCGATGCTGACCGCGGCCACGCCCGCCAGCACGCCGCTCGCCACGGGCACCAGGCCCAGCAACAGCACGCGCGGCGACCGATAAAGCACGAGCAGCAGCCCGGCCACGAGCGCGGTGGCAATCACGGAGAAGCGCAGCGCGTCGGCTTTGATGCGCGCTCGGCTGTTCACCGAAAATACGCCGGGCCCGCTCACCAGCAATTGCTGGCCGGCACTCGTTGCCGCAGCGCCGCCGCCGGCGAATGCCGCACGGATCAGATTCAGCGCGCGTTCCTGCGCGTCGATGTCGTATCCGGCGGCGCGGGTTTGCGCGACGAGCAAGGCGCGACTGCCGTCGGGCGAGAACCACACGCCTTCGCGCACCTCGGGCCGCGCGACGCCTTCGAATTGCGCGATCAGCCGCAACAGTTCGCCGGTGGGGTCTTGCGGCAGGATCCGGCGCAACAGCGCGCCGGCCGGCGAGCCGATGAGTTGCAGGTTTTCCTCGAGCGCATCGCGCAGCGCGGGCGCGGAAAAATGCCCGGGCGCAACCGCCGGGCTCAGCAGGTAGCGGTTGCGCCACAGAAATTCGCGGTCCAGGTCGAGCGCGCTGTCCTCGCCGTTATTGACCGCCGCGAACTCGGCCGGGTGCTTGCGCAGTTCCGCCGCCATTCGCATGCTGGTTTGCGCGAGTGCCGCGGGTGTGCCGCCGTCGACCGCGATGAGGATGAGCCTCGAAACCACGCCATCTCGCAATTGCTGCACGAGTATCTGCTGCACGGGCGTCGGCGAGCGCGGCAAGAAAGCGGACATGTCGGCGGTAAATTCGGTGCGCGCAATCACGATGGCGCAGCCCACCAGCGCGCCTGCCCAGAGCGCGATCGCCCAGCGCGACGCGCGCGCCATCGTCATGGGCCGTCCTCGGTGATCGTCATGACCGAGCGGTCGCCCTGCGTTTCGAGGATTTCGATGGTGCGCACCCGGTTGTGCGACCCGCCGATGCGGATTTCCTGCACGACCGCTTGCATTTTGGGATCGACCGGCTTGAGCGACAGGCGCCACTGCTCCTCGCTGCCGGCAACGCTCGCGCGGTAGAACCGGTTCAGTGTCTGGTAATCGCCTGCAAGGGTCGAACGGATGCTCTCGACGAAGGCCCAAACGACCGGATAATTCTGCAGCGCGAGAACCCGGCGCTGGCCGCGGTCCGGATATTCGAGAGTCAGTTTGTCCTGATCGAGCACCAGCCGCTCGGGCTTGGGCGCCAGCGTGTTTTTTTCGAGGCGGCCCGGCGCGGTATAGACGAGGGTGCCGGAAGAATCGAGCGGTGCGGTGAGCATGGCGAGATATTTGCGCTCGACGAATTTGCCTTTCGCCGCGGGGACCTTGCTAAGTCCTTGCATGAGCTGCTCGATATCCCACACGGGCGTCTCGGCTGCAACGGCGGCGCCGCCGGCCGCCAGCGCGAACACGAACATCGCGCTGCGCCAGCGACTCCTATTTCCAGAAATCATAAAAGTTGTACCAGTTGTACGGCGCGTCGCGGCAGTGATGCTCCAGACGCGTCACATATTCGCGCTGCGCCTCGGCAACGGTGCGCTTGCGCTCGACGCGCGAAGCGGGCCACGCATCGACCAGGCGTTCAAAATGAATCTCGTAGCGGTTGCCGCCGCGATAGAGGCCGAACATCAGCACCAGCGGCCGCTGCAGCATGGCGGCGACGCGGAACGGGCCGGTCGGAAAATGCGCGGCCTCGCCCAAAAACCGGAACGCGGCAGTCCCCTCGTCGCGAAAGGTGCGGTCGCCCAGCATGCCGACGATTTCGCCTCGCTCGAGTGCTCTTTCGACTTTGAGCATGGAGTCGACTTTGCCGAGTTCTATGACCTGCAGCGCAAGCTTCGGATTGACGGCGGCGAGCACGGAGTTGAACTTGCGCGCGTTCTCCGCATACATGACAAGGCTGATGCGCGCCTGCGTGTTGAGCCTGCCGAGCGCGCGGATGATTTCGAAGCTTCCCATGTGCGCGCCCATCAGGAAGCAGCCGCGGCCGTCCGCCATCGTGTCGCGCAGAATGTCCTCGCCATTCACACGCACGTCGAACCGCGCGTATTGATCGTTGAACAAAAAAACGCGGTCGAGCAGCGTGGCGGCAAACGTATGGCAGTGGCGGAACGCATCCGCGAGCCCCGGCTCATGCCCGAGCACTTTGCGCAGATATTTCGTCGACGCCGCGCGGGCGCTCGGCGAGAACAGCAGGAAATAGACACATACGGGATAGAGCAGCAGGCGTGCCGCCCGCCGCCCGAGCGTCAACGCGATTGCCACGATTGCGCGCAACGCCAGTGTATTGCTGCGCTCGGGGCGCGCCACCCATTCCGGCACGGACGCGGCCTGCGCGCTCGCGTCGTTGGCGGCGGCGCGCGGCGTGTCGCCTAGTTTGGTGTCCATGGCATTTAGCGGCCCACGGTTCCCGTGAGCACGACATGCTCCCCAACTGCACCGGTGAATTTGAACGTGCCTGCGGCCGATTCGGAAAATTCGATCCGCATGCTGTCACCGGGCCGGACCGGGTGCAGGAATTTGGCGGCCAGCGGGCGGCCTTGTACGAGATTCAGCTGCAGGCTTTGCTCGATCGTGCGCAAGGTTGCGCTTAACAGCACCGCGCCGGGAATGATCGGGTTGCCGGGGAAATGCCCGGCGGCGGTTGGGTGATCGGGCGCAAACAGGCAATCGAGCGTCAGCATGTTTAACCTGCTTTCGCGGTGCGCCGCGCACTGAATTCACGCAGTGCTTCACGCGGCAGCTTGCCGGTCGCGTTGCGCGGCAGCGCGTCGACCAGGCGTAACGGCCGTGGCAGAAACGCCGCGTCGATGCGCTCGCGCAACGCGTTCATCAACGCTTCGCGCGTCATGCCGGGCGCCACGACGAACGCCGTGAGCCGCGTCACGGCGCCGTCGCCCTGCTCGGGCACGATGAACACGCCGTCGCGTACGCCGCTGATCGAGTTCAGGTGATAGTTGAGGCTCGCGAGCGAAGTGCGTTTGCCGGCGATGTTCACGAGATCGGCGTTACGGCCGTGCAACAGAAACCGTTCGGCGTCGCGCAATTCGATGACGTCCTGCAAGAGGATGGCGCGCTCCACGTGCCCGCCGCTGACCCAGGTATGGTCTGCCTCCTGACGCATGCGCAATCCCGGCAAGGCGTGCCACTCCGCGGTTTCTGTGGTGCGGCGGGTCGCGACCTGCCCGGCTTCGGTGCAGCCGTAAATTTCGTACAGCGGTGCGGCGAAGCCCGCTTCGGCCGCCGCCGCCAACTGCGGCGCCAGCGGCGCGGTCGCGCATACGATCAGATCGACGGCCGGCAGTTTGCCCGGCTCGCTCAGTAACGCTCGCAAGTGGACCGGCGTCGTGATGAGGCAGCGGGGCTGCGGCAGCGCGGCGAGCGCGGCGAGGATGTCGGCCGGATAGAACGGCCGCCCGGCGTGCAGCGCGAAACCGCCCTGCATCACCAACAGCATGGAGGATTCCAGTCCATACATATGCTGCGGGGGCACGGTGCCGAGCACGGCCATGCCCGGTTTCAGGTAACTGCCGAGCCGGTTCAGTTCGGCGGCAGCGCCGCGCACCAGCGCGCCCCATGATTTTTCGTTCGGCACCGGTTCGCCGGTGGAGCCCGACGTAAACACGATGGTCGCAGTCTGCGCGGCAGGGATAGACGGGACGGTTGCCGGGGCCGTGCGGGTGCCCGTCAGCGCCGGATACCGCAAGGTCTCGAGCGTCCCGTAGTCGTCCGCCACATCGGTCAAGCAATAGATGTCGGAATACCGCAGAGTGAGGCGTCCGATCAGGTCTGGTGTGTGGTTGGGCGGCAGCAGATTGATTTGCCCTCGCACCAGGGCGGCGCAGAAGCCGACCATGAACCGGTAACGATCGGCGCAGAGGTTGAACATGTGATTGCGGGCCGGCAGCAGCGCCGCCAGTTGAGCGACGTCCTGCAGGAAACGTGCGACGGCGACCGGTTGTCCGTCGCAGTACGCAATGACCGCGTCTTCCTCATATGCGCGCAGCAGCGCGAGGCCGCTCATGTGCGCGCTCCGGTGCATTTCTCCACCGCCAAGTGGTCGGCGTCCCGGGTGAATGCGCGCACGCCGTCGAGGAATGACGCGTGCGGGAAATCGCGATGCCGGACGATGCGATACGTGTATTCACCGATGAACATGAGCGCCAGTAGCGGAAAATTCAGGACGTTGACGAAAATCGACCAATGAGCGAGCGATGCAAAGCCGAAGAGCAGCGCGGAGACGACAATCTGCGCGCCGAAGAATACGCACCATGCAATAGTCAGGCGCCGTGTGTAAGTCGCGAGTTGCGGCGGCAGCGTGCCGTGCACCTGCCGCGCAAAGCGTGTGATCAGCGGCTCGTGTCCCCGCCTGAGCGTGCGTCCAAACAACGCCAGCAAAACCGCATATATCGCAGCGTGCGGTGCGGCGTAAGCGGCGGCGAGGCCCCAGTGCTCCTGATGCCCGAGCGCGTAGATCGCGACGCCCGCGGCGATCAGGAAAAGCGACCAGCGCAGCTTATGGCGCGCACGACCGGCCACCCAGATCGCCAGCGCCGCCAGCGGTACGTAAGCGAGCGCGAAGCGTATCGATGCGGTTTGTTCGCCCGCGACTGCCGAATAGACGAGCCATTGATAGGCGGCGCCGGCCAGCAGTATCAGTGCCGGCCATAGCCAGGCGCACCGATGGGCCATCCTACTTGCTTCGGTGCTGCTGGATATGCCCGTTGAGTGTGCGCAGGGAGCTGAAAATTTTCAGATTGTTTTCGTCATCGGAGCGCAGATTCAGGCCGTAGGTCTTGGAAATCGCGAGCGCGAGCTCGAGCACGTCGATCGAATCCAGGCCCAGGCCTTCGCGGTAGAGCCGGGCATCCGGATCGATATCGGCTGCGGCAACCTCGAGATTGAGCGTGGCGACGATAAGGTTCGCCAGTTCCGCTTCCTGCGCGCTCATCGCGCTACCCGGCGCAACGCCGGCGGCCTCGCCATCGCCGGTCACAGCATGATTTTGCGCAGCTTCGGCGGAAGGTTTGTATTTTAGGACCGACATTGTGCCCCCCTGTTTTGAAAACTACTCATTACCAATCCATGCCTCGCGCGCAGCCAGATCCGCAAAATTATCGTGTGCGCCCGCTATCATCTCGCCTTTGCGTGGATCTTAAAGGCCTGCCCGCCGCGGTTCCGTGCGCTAGCGAACATATATGCGGAACGCCCCGTCCATCACGTTATTGCGTGAGCATATCAGGTGCGCGAACTTTGTTACAGGATCGGCGGAAGAATCGGCGTAACTCCCGCCGTTACGCACGCAGCCCGCGCGGTATGTGCGATACCGCACAGCCTGTGACATGGGTAGCCGCTATCGTGGGCCGGTCGATGAGAACCTCTAAACAGAGGACATTGGCCGAATACGCGATGACGCGTGTACGTCAAAGGCGTTGCGGCACACTTTTCTTCGATCGTGCCCGTGCCGGCTGTACAACTGGAGTAACGGTCATGAAGGTCACTCAAAAATTCGCGCTTGCAGCCGCCGCGATGCTGTTTCCCGTGCTGGCATTCGGCCAGGTCAACGCGACGAACCAGGGCTATCTGGTCAACGGTCCCAACTTCGACGTAGTGACCGCGGTAGGCGGCACAGTATGCGTGCGCACCAGCGACTGGACGCCTGCGCGCGCCGCGGCCGCCAAAGCATGCACGCAATGCACTCCCGATCTTTGCCCGAAACCCGTAGCCGCCGCGCCGGTCCCGCCGAAAGCGGCGCCGACGCCGCCGCCGAAACCGGCCGAGCCGCCCGCGCGCGCCGCGCCGGAAAAACTGCTGCCGCAGAAAATCAATTTCTCGGCCGATGCGCTGTTCGATTTCGACAAGGCCGTATTGAAGCCCGAAGGTAAGGCCATGCTCGACGATCTCGTGCGCACGCTGCAAGGCGCCAAGTACGAAGTGATTATCGCGACCGGGCATGCCGACCGTTTCGGTTCGGTCGCCTACAACCAGAAACTCTCGGAGCGCCGCGCCAATGTAGTCAGGGATTACCTGGCCGCCAGGGAAATCCCGCTTAATCGCATCAGTCCGACCGGCAAAGGCAAATCGCAGCCCGTGACCAAGCCCGACGCGTGCAAAGGACCGAAGAGCCCCAAAGTCATTGCCTGCCTGCAGCCCGATCGCCGCGTCGACGTCGAGGTGACCGGCACGAAGTAACTGCACCGGCACCCAAAGTCATGACCCGCCGCGCGGCTTGATCCGTCGCGGCGGTTTTCGCTCTAGTTCAGGTTTTTTTTACGGACCTTCATATCGGCGGCACGCAGAGATGAAAGAGCACCGCGAACTCAAATGGATCGGCGGGATACTGCTCGGCTTGATCGTGGTCATAGTCCTGGTCGTTGCGCTGTTCGACTGGAACTGGCTGCGCGACCCGATCGCGCGCAAAGTGACCCGCGCCACCGGCCGGTCATTTGCAATCAACGGCGACCTGAACGTGCATCTCTCGCTGCATCCGCGCGTCATCGCCGACAACATCGTGCTCGGCAATGCGGAGTGGGCAAGCGAACCCAACATGGCCGAAATCAAGCGGCTTGATTTCAGGTTCGATCTCTTGAAGCTGCTCGGCGGCAAGCTCGCGTTTCCCGAGATGGCATTGTCCGAGCCGCGCATCGCGCTCGAAGTCAGCAAGGACAACGTGCCCAACTGGGTTTTCGACGGCGACAAAACCAAGGCCGACCAGCCGCTCGAATTCCCGGACATTGGTTCGCTGACGATAGACCGCGGCAGCGCGATCTATCGCGACCCGCGCATCAACACCGATTTCAACCTCGACGTGCGCACGCTCGAGGACAGCAAGACGAACCCGGACATGAACCTGGAGGTCGCCGGCAAAGGCCGCTTCAAAGGGCTGGCAACGACATTGCACGCGCGCGGGGGCGCGCTCCTGAGCCTGCGCGATGTGGCGCATCCTTATCCGGTGAAGGCGAGCGGCACGCTGGGCGCGACCAAGGCCAGTATCGACGGCATGCTGCTCGATCCGCTGCACCTGAAGGGCGAGCAGCTCAACTTCACGCTCGAAGGCGGCGATCTGGCGCAACTTTATCCGTTGATCGGCGTGCCGATCCCGCCCACACCCGCGTACAAGCTGGCGGGATTTCTCGACCATGCCGGCGACGTATGGACGTTTCGCCGGTTCAAGGGCAAGGTCGGACAGAGCGATGTTGCCGGCGATTTTTCCGTCGATCGCGGCAAGACTCCGCAGATGATCACGGCGAAGCTGGTGTCGCAACAGCTGCGCATGCAGGACCTCGGCGGGTTCATCGGCGCCGACCGCGGCGACCAGCCGAGCAAGACACCGCCGTCGGGCGACAAGGTGTTGCCGGCCGAGCCCTTCAGCCTCGAAAAGCTGAAGGCCGCTAACGCCGACGTGAATTTCCGCGGAGAGAAAATCATCACCGATAAAATGCCGCTCGAAAAAATGACCGCGCACCTCACTTTGCAGAATGGCGTGCTCAGGCTCTCGCCGCTGGATTTCAGCGTGGCGGGCGGCAACCTGGTGTCGCAAATCGAAATGGACGCGCGCAAGCAGCCGATCGCCACCCGTGCCGACAT
>Ga0207688_10002354_pt1 | contig 10162 bp, 9 predicted proteins | sample KBSMiscanthusM4_FD_184296 | JGI IMG/M metagenome (GOLD analysis project Ga0207688, IMG submission 184296) | Miscanthus rhizosphere microbial communities from Kellogg Biological Station, Michigan, USA - M4 (SPAdes) (version 2) | ecosystem: Host-associated > Plants > Roots > Rhizosphere ...
AAGCCGATCGGAATTAGCGCTAAATTGACGGCACACAAAGCAATAGCGAGGGAGAGACGGACATGGATATCGGCTTCATCGGGCTCGGCCAGATGGGCTTCCACATGGCCCGCCGGCTGGTCGAGGCCGGCCACGGGGTGACCGTGTTCGACACGCGGCGTGAGGCGGTCGACCGGCTCGTCGCGCTCGGTGCACGCGCCGCCGGCTCGCCGCGCACCATGGCCGACCAGGTCGAGACCGTGATGGCGAGCCTGCCCACGCCCGACATCGTGCTCGCGGTCGCGACCGGCGCCGACGGCGTGATCGAAGGCAAGCGCGTGCGCCGCTTCGTCGACCTCTCGACCACCGGCGCGGTCATGGCCAAGCGCATCTTCGAAGCACTCAAGGCGAAGAACATCGTGCAGATCGACTGCCCCGTGAGCGGCGGCGTCACCGGCGCGGCGAAGGGCACGCTGGCCTTGATGGTGTCGGGGCCGCGCGCGGAGGTGAATGCAATCGAGCCGCTACTTCCCGCCATCGGCAAGACCTTTCTCATCAGCGAGCAGCCGGGCGCCGGACAGACCATGAAGCTCTGCAACAACTACCTGTCGGCGGCGGCCATGACCGCGACGTCGGAAGCGATGGTGATGGGGGTCAAGGCGGGCCTCGATCCCCGCATCATGCTGGACGTGATCAATTCCGGCACCGGCCGCAACACCGCGACCGAGGACAAGTTCGGGCGCGTCGTCCTGCCGCGCGCGTTCAATCTCGGCTTCACCGTGGGATTGATGACCAAGGACCTCAAGCTGTGCCTGTCCGAGGGCCAGGCGCTGGGCGTGCCGATGGACGTGGCCGAAGCGGTCACGCGGCTGCTGCAGACCGCCTGCGACGAGAACGGGCCCGACAAGGATCTCAGCACCGTGGTGCAGCCGGTCGAGCGCCGCGCCGGCGTCGAAGTGCGCGCACCGCACGAGGGTGCCCCGCTCGGGAAGTGAGCCGCGCTCACGGACCACGCACGAGCCACGACGGAGTGGAATCATGAGCGAGGACGTCCACGAGATCTATGCGATCCGGTACGGACATCATGATCGCAAGGCATCGGACAACTTCATCGGCGGCGACCCCCACGACGTGCAGCAGCCGCTCGATTTCTACGTCTGGGCGATCGTCGGACCAAGGGGCCCCATCGTCCTCGACACCGGCTTCGACGCGGCGATGGGCAAGAAGCGCCAGCGCGAGACGATCAAGCCGGTCGGCGAGGGGTTGAAGGCAATTGGCATCGATCCCATGGACGTCGAGACCGTCATCGTCAGTCACATGCACTACGATCACATCGGCAACTACGACCTGTTTCCGCACGCCCGCTATCACCTGCAGGATTGCGAGATGGCCTACGCCACCGGGCGCTGCATGTGCCACATGGCGCTGCGCCTTCCGTTCGAGGCCGACGACGTGGTGGCGATGGTGCGCAAGGTGTTCGAGGACCGTGTTGCCTTCCACGACGGCGAGGACGAGATCGTGCCCGGCGTCACCGTCCACCATATCGGCGGCCACTCCAAGGGTCTGCAGTGCGTGCGCGTGAAGACCCGCCGCGGCCATGTCGTGCTCGCGGCTGACGCCGCGCACCTCTACGCGCACCTGGAATCCGGCCGGGTGTTTCCCATCACGTATAATGTCGCGGAGGTGGTTGAGGGCTATGCGAGGCTGCGAAGGCTCGCCTCGTCAGCTGACCACGTGATCCCGGGGCACGATCCGATCGTGCTCGCCCGCTATCCCGCGGCCAAGCCCGGCCTCGATGGCTGGGCGGTGCGGCTCGACGCCGAGCCGAAGGTCACATGATCGCAAATTCGGTATTGCGCCGATCGGTCACCAGCATGCTGCCGGGATAGTGGGTAATGCAGAATTCGGGCTTGACGGTCGCCACCACCGATTGCGGCGTGACGCCGCAGGCCCAGAACACCGGGATCTCGTCGGCGTTCACCGGAACGGCGTCTCCGTAGTCCGGCTTCATCAGGTCGGCGATGCCGATGAGCTCGGGCTTGCCGATATGCACCGGCGCGCCGTGCACGGCGGGAAAGCGCGTGGTGATCTGGATGGCGCGGATGGCGTCCGCCGGCTTCATGGGTCGCATGGACACGACCATCGGGCCGTGAAACGGACCCGCGGCCGCCGTCGCGATCGAGGTGCGGTACATCGGCACGGTGGCATTGCAGGTGATGTGACGCAGCTCGATACCGTCCTCGAGCAGCGCCTCCTCGAACGAAAACGAGCATCCGAGCACGAACGCGACCAGATCGTCGCGCCAATGCCCGCGGATATCGGCCGGCTCGTCGACCAGTTCGCCTTGTCGAAACACACGGTAACGCGGCAGGTCGGTGCGGATATCGAGGTCGTCGGCGAGGCTCGGCAGCCGGAAATCGCCCGGCGAGGAGGCCGCAAGCAGCGGGCAGGGTTTCGGGTTGAGCTGGCAGAAGCGCAGGAAGTCGCCCGCCAACGCCCCCGGCAAGATGGCGAGGTTACCCTGCACATAGCCCGGCGCGAGACCGGCGGTCGCCCCCTTGAGCTGGCCGCTGCGGGCCGCAAGCCGCGCGGCGCGGCCGGTCGGCGGGGCAGCGGTCGACTCCCGGGAGATGGTGGCAACGCTCATTGCGTCTCCTTGCAGATCAGGCGGACCGCGGCACGGATGCGACTATCTTATCACCGCACAGAACCATGCTCTAAGGGAAAACCGGTTGAATATGCCGCCGGGATCGCGTTTCCTTAAGGCAAAGAACAACAACGATCGAATGCGTCGAATCTGGAGGGACGAGGAATGACCTATCGCTACTGCAAGCCTGCCGTCGGTGGGCTCGGATTTGCGGCCGCCTTGATGCTGGTCTCGGCCGGCGGCGCGCCGGCCCAGCAGCCCGCGACGCCGGCGACGCCGATCAAGCTCGGCATCGTCTCGTTTCTCAGCGGGCCAGCGGCGTCACCCTTCGGCGTGCCCGGCCGCAACGGCGCCGAGATCGTGATCGAGGCGCTCAACGCCGGCACCGCGCCGGCGCCGTACAACACCGTCGGCCTGGGCGGCACCAAGGTCGACGCCAAGTACGTCGACGAAGCCGGCTCGACCGCGCAAGTCGTGACCGAATTCCGCAATCTGGTGCAGCGCGACCAGGTCGACGCTGTCGTCGGCTACATCTCGTCCGGCAGCTGCCTCGCGGTGACACCGGTCGCGGACGAGCTCAAGGCGCTCACCGTCTATTTCGACTGCGGCACGCCGCGTATCTTCGAGGAGAAGCCGCGCAAATATGTATTCCGCGCATCGCCGCACGCGACCATGGATAATACCGGCGCGGCGCGCTACCTCCTCGCCAAGAAGAAAGACGTCACGCTCTATTCCGGCATCAATCAGAATTACGCGTGGGGCCAGGATTCCTGGCGCGACTTCGTGGGGGCGATGGGCGTGCTGGCGCCGAAGGCAAAAGTCGAAAAGGAGCTGTTTCCGAAGTTGTTCGCCGGCGAGTTCGGCGCCGAGATTTCCACCCTGCTCACGTCGAAGTCGCAGGCGCTCCATTCCAGCTTCTGGGACGGCGACCTCGAAGGCTTCCTCTATCAGAGCGAAGCGCGCGGCCTGAGCAAGCGCATGCCGTTCGTCGGCACGACGGCCGAGGCATCGATCTGGCGGATGCGCGACAAGATGCCGGACGGCACCATCATCGGCGGCCGCGGGCCGAACGGACCGCTGGCGCCGAAGACCGCGCTCAACGACTGGTTCCACAAGATCTATTTCGAACGTTACGGCACGCCGCCGACCTATCCCTCGTATCAGATGGCGCTGTCGATCCTCGGCCTGAAAGTGGCCTGGGAGAAAGCGCAGAAGGAAAAAGGTGGCGGCAAGCCGTCGACCGACGAGGTCGCGACCGCATTCGAAGGCATCTCGTACGAAGCGCCGAGCGGCCCGGTCAAACTCGCGCTCGGCAACGGCCACCAGGGCATCCAGGAGACCGCATACGGGACCTACCGCTTCAACAAGCAAAAGAACCAGCCGGAAGTGGTCGACATCGTGCGCTTCGCGGCCGAGTGTGTGAACCCGCCGCCCGGCGTCACCGCCGACGACTGGATCAAGGATGGGATGAAAGGCGCGAAGTGCAATTAGCGCAGGCTCCTTGGACTCCATGGCTGCGCGGATCAGGCTGCCGGCCGAAGCACAGACTCGGTCGGCGCCCGTTCCCGCGCGCCCCGGGCTTCTCCTGGTCGCGTTTTGGATCCCATCCGAGTCGGGCAAAGCGCGTGCCGAAAGCACACACCGTCCGCGGCCCTGCCGGTGAAATATCGTGCTGACCACCTTTGCCATCCTCACCGATGGCTTGGTCTACGCCGCCTATCTGTTTCTCGTCGCGGTCGGCCTGAGTCTGATCTTCGGGGTGATGAAGATCCTCAACGTCACCCACGGCTCGTTCTATGCCTTCGGTGCGTACGGCGCGGCAACGGCGGTCGGCATCTATGTCGAGCGCGGCTGGCCAGACGCCAGCGGTTTCCTGTTCATGCTGCTGGTGGCGATGGCGATCGGGCTCGTGCTCGGCTTCGTGCTCGAGCGCGGCGTGCTGCGGCTGGTTTACGGCAAGGACGAGGTCGTGATCGTCCTCGTCACCTATGCCGTGTTCCTGATCCTCGAAGATGTCATCGTGCTGATCTGGGGGCCGCGTTCCTATGGCGCCTACCAGCCGATGGTTGCCGCCGGCAGTATCGAGATCGGTGATCTCATCCTGTCGAATTACGACATCGCTCTCGTCGGCATCGCGGCGCTGGTCGCCGTCCTGAGCTATTGGGCGTTGAAACATACCCGCTACGGCCGTCTCCTCACCGTGGTGATCTTCAACCGCGAGACGGCGGTCGCGTTCGGCATCAACGTCACCGTGGTCTACACCGTCACCTTCATCATCGGAGCGATGCTGGGCGCGCTCGGCGGCGCCGTCATGGCCCCGAAGATTTCGGTCACGCTCGGCATCGGCGTCGAGGTGATCGTCCTCGCTTTCGCGGTGGTCGCCATCGGCGGCATGGGCTCGATCGAGGGCGCGTTGATCGGCGCGCTCATCGTCGGCATCTGCCGCGCCGCCGCCGTTCACCTCGTCCCGCAGCTCGAACTGTTCGTCATCTATGCGGTGATGGCGCTCGTGCTCATTTTCCGTCCGCACGGGCTGTTCACCCAGGCCGCACCGCGGAAGATCTGATGGCCCGGAGCAACGACCGTAATCCCGAGGGGAAGCGCTGACATGTGGTCGCGCGCGAACCTGTTCGGCACTCTCGCCTTCATCGCCGTGGCCGCGGTCGCGCCGGCGTTGCCGCCTTGGCTCGTGTCGCTTGCCACCATCGCGTTCGCCAATGCGCTGGTCGTGCTCGGGCTCGTGATCCTGTGGCGGGCCGGCCTCGTCCCGTTTGGGCAAGCGCTGTTCTACGCAACCGGAGCCTATGCGGTGGCGTTGCTCAGCCGCTACGCCGGCTGGCGGGACGTGTTTCTGCTGATCGCCGTCGGTGCGGCCGCCGCCGGCATCGTCGCATTCCTGGTCGGATTCCTGCTGGCGCGTTATCGCGACATTTTCTTCGCGATGCTCAGCCTCGCGATGTCGATGATTCTTTACGGCGTGCTGGTCAAGACCGAGACGCTCGGCTCGACCGACGGCTTCCACGTTGAGTCCGGGACCTTCCTGGGATACGAGCCTCGCGGCCGGGCGCTCAATCTTGCGCTGTTCTGGCTGGTACTCGGGCTTTCGGCGGTCAGCGCTTTCGTCATCACGCTCTATTTCCGCACGGTCGCCGGCGCGCTCGCGATGCCGGCGCGCGACAACGAGATCCGTTTGGAATTCCTCGGCATCTCGGTCACCCGCCTCATCCACCTCAAGCTGGTGATTTCCGGGATACTCGCCGGCCTCGGGGGCGCGCTCGCGGCGCTGGCGGTGGCGCATGTGGATCCCAACATGGCGTATTGGACGACCTCGGGCGGCTTCGTGTTCGTCACCATTCTCGCCGGCGTGGGCTCGGTCGCAGCCGCCTTTGTGGGCTCCCTGGTGTTCGAACTGGTTCGCTCGATCGCCATCGATCTCCTGCCCGGCTTCTGGCAACTCATCCTCGGCTCGGCTCTACTGCTGACCATCCTGTTCCTGCCGGAAGGGCTCGGTTCGCTATTCTACCGCCTGCGCCGCACGCCGGAGAAGGGATCATGACCGCGATCCTTTCGGTGCGCGATCTGGAGAAGACCTTCGGCTCGATCGTGGCGGCGCGCGACATCACCCTCGACGTCCCGGCGCAGCAGACCGTGGGCATCATCGGGGCCAACGGCGCGGGCAAGACCACGTTCATCAACATGATCACCGGCCATCTGCGGCCGACCAAGGGCACCATCCGGCTCGAGCATCTCGACATCACCGGCCGCCCCTCGCGCGAGATCACACGGCTGGGCATCTCGCGCTCGTTCCAGGTGGCGCAGATTTTTCCCTCCCTCACGGTGTTCGAGAACATGTGCGCCGCCGCAGCCGCTGCGGGATCGAACGGCGTCTTCGCGCGGGTGCTGGCGCCGTTGAAATCGCCCGCGACCATCAGGGAGGCCGAAGCGTCCATCGAGCTGTTCCGCATTGCCGCCTATCGGCACGCCCTGGCGTCGACCCTGCCGCAAGGCATCCGCAAGCTCCTCGACATCGCCATGGCGGTGGTGGGCTCGCCGCGCGTTCTCCTGCTCGACGAGCCCACCAGCGGAATTTCGGTCGAGGAGAAGTTCGGCGTGATGGACGTCGTCATGTCGGCATTGAAGAGCCGGAAATTGACGGTGCTGTTCGTCGAGCACGATATGGAAATCGTGGCGCGGTTCGCCGACCGCGTGCTCGCCTTCTACGACGGCACGGTGATCGCCGACGGTGCGCCGGCAGCCGCACTCGCCGATCGCAGGGTGCAGACCCTCATCAGCGGCACCAAGCCAGCGGTCGAAGGGCATTCCCATGCTTAGCGTCTCGGACCTCGACGTCTCGATCGGTCCGGTGCCGGTCATTCGCAAGGCCTCGCTCGATCTGGCCGAGGGCGAGATGTGCGGCCTCATCGGTCGCAACGGCGCCGGCAAGACCACGTTGCTGCGCGCTCTGATGGGCGCCATCCCGGCGACCGGCAAGGTCAGGCTCGGCGAGGTGGATTTACTGGCGCTGCCGCCGCACCGCCGCGTCGGTTTCGGGATCGGCTACATGCCCGAGGACCGCCGCCTGGTGCCCGATTTCACCGTCGAACAGAATATCCGGTTGCCCAGCTGGACCACGCCGACCGACGGGGTGGAGCAACGCCTGCAATGGATCTTCTCGATCATGCCCGAGGTCGCGGCGTTTCGCGCGCGAAGCTCGCTCGAGCTCTCGGGCGGCCAGCAGAAGATGGTCGCGCTCGCGCGTGCGCTGATGGCCGGCACCCGGATGCTACTGCTCGACGAACCCTTCGAGGGGCTGGCGCCGGCGCTCGCGCGCAGGCTCGGCGAGGTGATGGCCAACCTGAAGGGCCAGCGGCTCTCGATCCTGATCGCCGAATCGAACGAGGTGCATATTGCCGACCTGCTCTCGCGTGCCTTCCGCATCGAGCGTGGCGCGGTGGCGCCGGTGTAATCGGCGTTACGGATGGTCGGATAAGCAAGCCAGTATGCGAGCGGACTCGCGCTAGCGCGGGCGGCGACCCTCCATTACATTCGACCCATAAATCAGACCGTGAACAGAGGCGGGCGACTATGGCCAAGTTCGGTATCGGACAAGCGGTGCGGCGGGTGGAGGACCAGCGCTTCCTGCTCGGGCAAGGGCGCTATGTCGATGACATCAGCTTACCTGGCCTGTGCCATGGCGTGACGGTCCTGTCGCCGCACGCGCACGCGCGCATCACGCGCATCGACGTGGCCAAGGCCAAGGCCGCGCCCGGGGTGCTGTGCGTCCTGACCGGTGCCGACGCCGTGGCGGACAAGCTCGGTAGCTTTACGGCCCATCTGATGCCGGAAGATTTCGGCGCGCCCAAGGGCCACCGCACCTTCCAGCCTGTGCTCAACGCCGAAAAAGTGCGCTTCGTCGGCGATCGCGTCGCCTTCGTCGTGGCCGAGACGCTCGCGCAGGCGCGTGATGCCGCCGAGCTCGTGGAGGTGGACTACGAGCCTCTGCCCACGATCGTGGATCTGGAGGAAGCCGCCAAGGATGGCGCAGCCAAGGTTTGGGAAGACTGCCCGCAGGGCAATGTCGGCTTCCGGTTGATGTTCGGCAGCAAGGACGCCACCGATGCGGCATTCGCGAAGGCCAAGCACGTGGTGAAGCTGCGGGTCGAGAACAACCGCCTGTCGCCCGTGACCATGGAGCCCCGCGTCGCGATCGGCGAGTACAACGCGGCCGACCAGCAGTACACGCTGTATGCGACCAGCCAGAACCCGCACGGCGCGCGCATGGAGATGTCGCACATCTTCCATATCGCGGAAAATCAGATCCGCGTCGTCTCTCCGGACGTCGGCGGCGGCTTCGGGCTAAAGTCGGTCTTTCCGGACGATGCGCTGGTGCTGTGGGCGGCGCGCCGCATCGGCCGCCCGGTGAAGTGGGTCTCCACCCGGTCGGAAAGCATGCTCACCGACCATCACGGCCGCCAGATGATCTATTATGGCGAGCTCGCCCTCGACGAGCACGGCAAGATCCTGGCGCTGCGTGCCAAGTGCCTCTTCCAGCTCGGCGCCTATTTCGTCGGCGCGGCGCTTGCAGCCGGCGCGTTCTCGCTGCGCTTCATTCCGGCAGCCTACGACATCCAGACGCTGCACATCATGTCGCAGGGACTGTTCACCAACACCTCGCAGTCCGGACCCTATCGCGGCGCCGGACGACCCGAGGCGGCCTATTTCATGGAGCGCCTGATCGAACACGCGGCGCGTACGATCGGCATGGACCCCGCCGAGATCAGGCGCCGCAACCTGATCCCGACGGACAAGCTTCCCTACGCAACGCCGACATTGTGGACGTACGACAGCGGCGAGTTCGAACGCCTGATGGACAGGTGCATCGAACTCAGCGACGCGAAGGGATTTCCCGCGCGCAAGAAAGCATCGGAGAAGCGTGGCAAGCTGCGCGGCCGCGCGGTGAGCTATTACATCGAGTTCGGCGGCATCTTCAATGAGCGCATGGACCTGCGTTTCAATCCCGACGGGACGCTCAACGTGCTGGCCGGGACGCATTCGCACGGCCAGGGTCACGCCACGGTGTTTGCCCAGCTGGTACACGACCGGCTCGGCGTGCCGTTCGAATCGATCCGCTACATGCAGGGCGACACGGCCCAGATTCCGATCGGCCGCGGCACTTATGGCGCGCGCAGCGCGACCGTCGGCGGCAACGCCCTCGCCAAGGCGTCGGAGGCGATCATCGAGAAGGGCAAGCCCTTGGCCGCCGCATTGATGGAAGCGGACGCCGCCGACATCGAGTTCAAGGACGGGCAATATCGCGTCGTCGGCACCGACAAGGTGATTACCATCGTCGACGTGGCCAAGGCGGCCTATGCGCCGATGGGGCCGCTCACCGAGAAATTCGGCGTCGGGCTCGAGGCGACCGGCAGCTTCAGCGCCAGCCCACCCAGCCATCCCAACGGCTCGCACGTCTGCGAGCTCGAGGTCGATCCGGAAACCGGCGACGTGACGCTCGACCGCTATTTCGTGGTCGATGATCTCGGCCGCGTGCTCAACCCGATGATCGTGCGCGGCCAGATCCAGGGCGGCGTGGTGCAGGGCATCGGCCAAGCCCTCATCGAACACCAGGTCTACGACTCCCAATCCGGACAGCTCCTGTCCGGCAGCTTCATGGATTACGGCATGCCGCGAGCGGACACGATGCCGAACATCGAGACGGAGCTGCAGGAGGTGCCCTGCAAGACCAATCCGCTCGGGGTCAAGGGCATCGGCGAATCCGGCACCATCGGCGCGCCACCGACCGTGATCAATGCGCTCATCGACGCGCTCGCGCCACTCGGCGTCGAGGCGATCGACATGCCGGCAACCCCGATGCGGGTGTGGGAAACGATCGAGCGCGCAAAAGCGGGAGCTGCCGCCGCGGCGGAGTAGACCACCCGCACACGCTAGTGTCCCGATTCCGAAGTTCGCATCATTGCGCGGCACACTCGTTTGCGAACTTCGGAATCAAAGGGACACTAGCAATCTATGATTCTAGTG
>Ga0207688_10002355_pt1 | contig 10161 bp, 8 predicted proteins | sample KBSMiscanthusM4_FD_184296 | JGI IMG/M metagenome (GOLD analysis project Ga0207688, IMG submission 184296) | Miscanthus rhizosphere microbial communities from Kellogg Biological Station, Michigan, USA - M4 (SPAdes) (version 2) | ecosystem: Host-associated > Plants > Roots > Rhizosphere ...
CGCTGAAAAGGGCGGCCTGATGTGAAATGGCAAATGGCAGATGTGAAAACACTGGGGTTTTGCCATCTTCCATCTGACATCCGCCATTCAGGATGCGTTCTTCAGCATCCTGTTAAGGTCGGGCAATAACGACACGACGGTCGAGGAACACCATGCCGAGACGCGTATTGGGCGGCCTCATCCAGGCCGCCTCGCCGATCACCGATCCGGCGACGCCGATTGACGTCATTCGCCAGGCGTCCATCGACGCGCACATCCCGCTCATCGAGGAGGCCGGCAAGCGTGGCGTGCAGATCCTCGGACTCCAGGAGATCTTCAACGGCCCGTACTTCTGCCCGTCGCAGGATGCTCACTGGTACGACATCGCCGAGCCGGTCCCGGGGCCAACGACCGAGCTGATGGCCGGGTACGCGAAGCGGTATCAGATGGCGATGGTCGTCCCGGTGTATGAGCGGGAGCAGGCGGGCGTCTACTACAACACTGCCGCGGTGTTCGACGCCGACGGCACGTACCTCGGCAAGTACCGCAAGAATCACATCCCGCACACCTCAGGGTTCTGGGAAAAGTACTTCTTCAAGCCGGGCAATCTCGGCTACCCGGTGTTCAAGACGCGCTTCGCGACCATCGGCGTGTATATCTGCTATGACCGGCATTTCCCCGAAGGCGCGCGGCTCCTCGGCTTGAACGGCGCCGAGATCGTGTTCAACCCCTCGGCGACAGTGGCCGGACTGTCGCAGTATCTGTGGAAGCTCGAACAGCCGGCGCATGCCGTGGCCAATGGCTACTTCATGGCCTGCAGCAACCGGGTCGGCACCGAGGCGCCGTGGAACATCGGCCGCTTCTACGGTTCGTCGTACTTCGTCGATCCGCGCGGTAATTTCCTGGCGACCGGCTCGGAGGATCAGACCGAGCTGGTCGTAGCCGAGATGGATCTCGATCAGATCGAGGAAGTGCGGCGCGTGTGGCAGTTCTACCGCGATCGACGCCCTGACTCGTACGGTCCGATGGCGGAGCAACGCCCATGAGTCTGCTGATTCGGAACGGCACGGTGATCACCGCGAGCGACATGTATCGCGGCGATGTGTACATCGAGGGTGAGCGGATCACCACCATCGGGGCCGAGCTCACCATGGCGGCCGACCGGGTGATCGACGCCGCCGGCAAGTATGTCCTGCCGGGCGGGATCGACGTGCACACCCACCTCGACATGCCCTTCGGCGGGACGACGTCAGCCGACGATTTCGAGTCGGGCACGATTGCCGCCGCACACGGCGGCACGACCACCATCGTCGACTTCGCCATTCAGTATCGGGGCCAGACGCTGCACCATGCCATGGACACATGGATGGCCAAGGCCGAGGGCAAGGCGGCGATCGACTACGGCTTCCACATGATCATCACCGAGCTCACCGACCAGGTGGAGCTCGAGATGGACGCGCTCGTGCGTCAGGGGATCACGTCCTTCAAGCTGTTCATGGCCTACCCGGGCGTCTTCATGCTCGACGATGCGAGCATTTTCCGGGCGCTGCTGCGGAGCGGCGCGAACGGCGGCACGATCTGCATGCATGCCGAGAATGGCGGCGTGATCGACGTGCTCGTCAAGCGCGCGCTGGCCGAAGGCAAGACCGCGCCGAAGTATCACGCCCTGACCCGGCCGGCGCGCGCCGAGGCGGAAGCCACGCACCGCGCCATCGCGCTGGCCGAGATCGCGGACGTGCCGATCTACATCGTGCATCTCTCGGCCGCTGAAGCGCTGGAGATGGTCACCGAGGCCCGCGACCGCGGCCTGCCGGCGTTCGCGGAAACCTGCCCGCAGTATCTGTTCCTGTCCTACGACAACTACGAGGAGCCTGGCTTCGAAGGCGCGAAGTACGTGATGAGCCCGCCGCTTCGGTCGCAGGCGACGCAGGATCGCCTGTGGCGCGGCCTCGCCTTCAACGATCTCCAGGCGATCTCGACCGACCACTGCCCGTTCTGCATGAAGGAGCAGAAGGCCCTCGGCCACGACGATTTCTCGAAGATCCCCAATGGCGCCCCAGGCATCGAGACCCGCATGAGCCTGGTCTATGACGGCGGCGTCCGCACCGGTCGCATCTCGCTCAACCGCTTCGTCGAGCTGACCTCGACCTCGCCGGCAAAGATCTTCGGGCTGTTCCCGCGCAAGGGCACGATTGCGCCGGGATCGGACGCCGACATCGTGATCTTCGATCCGACCCGCACGATGCGGCTCGGCGTCGAGACGCTGCACATGAAGGTCGACTACAACCCGTACGAAGGCCGCGAGGTCACCGGCGTCACCGACACGGTCATCTCGCGCGGCCGGGTGATCATCGACGGCGGGAGATTCGTCGGCCAGGCGGGCGACGGGACGTTCCTCAGGCGCAACCCGCGCTCGTGACCGGGCCGTGTGGCGATGGAGCAGCGACAGGCGTCAAGCGCGCCGGTTTGGCGCCCCGCGCAGCTCGCGCAGCAGCCAGGCTTTCGCGAACTTCCAGTCGCGCATGACCGTCTCGGCGGAGATCGCCAGCGCGTGCGCCGTCTCCTCGACGGTGAGACCGCCAAAGTAGCGCAGCTCCACCACCTCGCTTTTCCGCGCCGCGGTCCGCGCCAGCGCCTGCAGGGCATCGTCGAGCGCCACGATCTGTTCCGGCGTTTCTGGTCCGCCGAGTACGAGCTCGTCAAAGGTGACCGGCGGATGTGCGCCGCCCCGCTTGTCGGCGTGCTGCGCGCGCGCATGCTCGACGAGGATGCGCCGCATGAGTCGGGCCGCGATCGCGAAGAAGTGGGCGCGATCCTTCCACGCGACCCGCTGGACGTCGACCAGCCGGAGATAGGCCTCGTTGACCAGCGCCGTCGGCTGGAGGAGATGGCCGGGCCGTTCGCCGGCCATCTGGTGGCGTGCCAATCGGCGGAGCTCGTCAGCGATGAGCGGAATGAGCTGATCGAGCGCCTCGCGATCGCCCGCACGCCAGTCGATGAGCAGCGCGGTGACAGCGCCGTCGCTCACCGGAAGTTCTCGACCATCATCAGGTCGGTACTGGCCGAATCGACGGCGCCGATCATGGCCACGTGCCCGTCGCCGGACACGGTGAGATTGGCGTGCATGTACTCCGCGGCAATTGTCGCAGTGACGCGCGTCTCCCCCGCCTGCGGATCCCAGACGCACAGGTCGTACTGCTCCGGCGCCGAGCTCCCGCGCGGCGGCCGCAGGTAGTGCACGCCGTCCTGGGCCACAGCGTAGGCCCAGTTGAACACGTCGTCGATCTCCCGTTCCCCGCCGCCGTCGAGGGACCGCGCGATCAGCCGGTCCCTGCTGGATCCCGCAACCTGGCGATGGTAGTACAACAGGCGCCCGTCGAGCGACTCGACGCCGACTGAGCCGCCGTGCTCCGTCACTCGCATCGGCTCTCCGCCACCGGCCGGCACCTTCCAGACCTCTCGAGAACCGCTGGCGGCACTGTTGAAGTACACCCAGCGCGCGTCGTGGGACCAGGTGGGAAGCCAGTCGCCGTAATTCCATGACGTCAGCCGGCGCGGCTGGCGGTCGCGCGGATCGACGACGTAGACGTGGGCCCGCCCGTCCTCGGAAAGTCGATCGAATACCAGGAGCCGGCTGTCTGGCGACCAGCGGGGGCTTCCGGCGGAGAGCGTCCCCTGCGTGACCGGCGTCGGATTACTGCCGTTGCGGTCCGCAATCCAGATCTCGCTGGCTCCCCCCTGCCGGTCCGTGGTGAAGGCGATGCGCGTGCCGTCGGGCGACAGGTTGACGTCGTAGTCGCTGTGCGTGGAGGAGGCCGGGTTGATCGCCACCCGTCCATCTTCGACGTTCCACAGGTTGACGTCGAAGGTCCGCCGGCTGAACCCGAGCCGCCGGCCGTCCGCGGACAACGCCGGGTAATAGGCGGTGCCGGCGACGTCGACCCGCTCCGGCGCACGTCGGGCGAACGCGTCCATGCGCCACAGTGAGAACTCGTTGAGCCAGACCGAGGCTTGCGCGACCAGCAGCTCGCGCCCGTTCGGCATCCAGGCCATGCCGTTGACCGCCCGCGGCAACGCCGTCAGTCGCCGTGGACGTCCGGACGCGACGAACTGTTGATCCAGCGGGACGACCTCAACGAAGCACGAGAACTCGCCGGAACAGGCCCCGTACGCCAGCGCATCCCCTCGCGGAGACACCGTCGGCGAGACGTGGTCGTTGATGAGCGGCAGGGCCATCTCGACGAGCAGCCGCGGCGCGCCGCCGTCGACCGGTACGGCAAAGGTGCCGGCGCGGCTGCCGATGACGGCGCCGGACAGCACCAGCCAGCGTCCGTCGGGGGACCACGCAATCACCCGGTTCAGACAGCAACCGCCAAGGCAGGTGTGCAGCCCTGCCGATGCGTAGTCCACCAGCTTGCGTTCGGCCGCACCGGTCGCGGACACGACATACAGGCCACTCCGGACGTCGTCCTGGCGCACGAAGGCGATCAGGTCGGCACGGGGCGACCAGACTGGCGACAGGTCGCGGCCGGTGGGCCTGGTGAGCCGGACCGCCCGTTCCACCCCGATCTGCTGGACATACACACCCTCGTGTCCGACATTGTCGCCTTCCCACGAGAACGCGAACCTGGACGCGTCGGGCGAGAACGAAACGTAGTTCTCGTGGCCCTCGAGCGAGGTCAGCGGAACGACGCTCTGCGGGAGCAGCGCCGCTGGCGAATTGCTCCAGACGCTCGATACCAGCGCGATCATGGCGCACGCCATGACCCCCAGCACCACTGCGCCTCGGCGGCTCAGTCCGGTACGGGCGGCGTCGGCGATCGGCGCATCCTCGAGGTCGAGGAGGCTTTCCGCAATCGCGCGCTGCACCGACGTGAAATCCGGCTGGCGCCGATCGGGCTGCCGCTCCAGGCAACGCGTGAGGAGATGCCGGACGCGCCACGGGACGGCGCCAGGCAGCGCCGCGTAGTCCGGCACGCCGTCGAGGATGCGGCGTACCGTTTCGCCGACATCGGCACCGGCGAACGCCGGCCGGCCCGCGAGCATCTCGTACAGGACGCAGCCGAAGGCCCATATGTCACTCCGCCGATCGGTGGGCCGTCCCATGACCTGCTCCGGGCTCATGTATGGCGCGGTCCCGGCGATCGCCGCGCTGCGGACCGGATCGAGGTGGCGGATGTCAACAGCCGTCGGCTCACCCGGGAACGGCCGCGCGAGGCCAAAGTCGAGGACCTTGACCGCGCCGCGAGAGGAGATCATCACGTTGGCCGGCTTGAGGTCGCGATGGACCACGCCTTGTTCGTGGGCGGCGCCGAGGGCGTCCGCGATCCGGTCGGCGATGCCAAGCGCCTCCCGCACCGGTACCGGCCCGCGCCGAGTACGCGCCCCGGGCCGAGCGTCGGGACCAGTTCCCAGAGTTTCGCCAACGGAACCGTGAATCCGCTGGTGCAGGGTCTGCCCCTCCACGAGCTCCAATACGAGCGCGCGGTTCCCGGCGCTTTCCTCGACGCCGTAAATCGCTGCGATGTTGGGGTGGTTCAGGGCGGCGAGCGTGCGCGCCTCGCGATCGAAGCGGCGTTGCCGGTCAGGAACGGTCGTCACGCTGGTCGGCAACATCTTCAACGCCACGTCACGGCCGAGCCGGGAGTCGCGCGCGCGATAGACCTCACCCATTCCGCCCGCGCCGAGATGCGCCACGACCTGATATGGCCCGATGCAGCTGCCGATCGATGCCGCCGGCGGTGAGGGGTTCGCCACGATCGACGGCGACTGTTCAAGGAAGTCCGCGGCCTCCGCATCGCACGCCAGCAGAGACGATACTTCGGCCCGCAGCCCATCGTCACTGCCGCAGTGCCGCTGCAGGAACGGCGTTCGCGCCGGAGGCTCGAGCAGCAGCGCCGCGTGATAGAGCTCGGATACCTGCTGTTGTCTCGCGAGGTTCGGCATACCCATTTGACCCCGAGAACGACATCTTACTCGCTGCGGGTGCAGACAGAGGCGTTCACAACTCATGACAGTTTCCGCGTCGCCTTTGCGCCTATGCATGCGACACGAACCTGCCTCCCTGCCGCCGCGCTGAACCGGACCGTGGCGCCGCGTGAGCGCAGGCACATACCCAGGAGGGATCCGTGACTCTGCTAACGAAGCGTGGCTGCCTGCTCGCCGCCGCAAGTGTCGTCGTGCTCTCGGGAACGCCAGGTCGTGGCGTCACTGCCAGCGCCGCCGACAAAGTCTCCGAGTGGGACCAGATTGCCGAGGATACGGTCCTCCGTGCCGGTGCCTTCCAGGGCGAAGGCTTCGTGTATATGGGCTACGTCTCGGCTGCCGTCTACGACGCCGCGGTCGCGATCGATCCCCGATACGAGCCCTATCGTGGCGGCGTCACCGCGCCCCGCGGCGCGTCAGCGGACGCGGCCGTGGTCGAAGCGGCGTACCGCACGCTGCTGCACTACTTCCCCGCCCAGTCCGCGCAACTCGATCCACGCTACGCGGCGTCGCTGGCGACGATCGGGGATGGCCCCGCCAAGGTGGCCGGACAGGCCGTGGGCCAGGCGGCCGCCGACCTGATCGTCGCGTTGCGGGCCAACGACGGCGTGCGTACACCGGTGGCCACGACCTCGGAGTTCCCACACCGCACGCCCGGGCCGGGCGTGTGGCGGCTCACGCCGCCGGGGTTTGCCGCGCCTCAGACGCCCTGGCTGGGAGGCGTCACCCCGTTCCTGGTCGACGATGTCGAACGGTTCAGGCTGGATGGCCCGCCGTCACTCGACAGTTTCGAGTGGGTGGAGGCGTACGAAGAAGTCAAGCGCTTCGGCGGTGCCGACAGCACCGTGCGGACGCCGGCCCAGGGCGCGACCGCGCTCTTCTTCACGGCGAATGTCATTCGTCAATTCAACCGCGCGGTCCGCGACGTGATCCAGGCCGAGAGCCTGTGCCTGACCGATGCGGCCCGCCTCCAGGCGATGGTCAACATGACGGGAGCCGATGCCCTGATCGGGGCCTTGAACGCGAAGTACCACTTCCTGTTCTGGCGCCCCGTTACCGCCATCGATCCGAGCTCGGTCAAGCCGGCGCCGGGCGACGGCTTCGGCCCGATTCCGGGATATTCGGACCCCAGCCCCTTCACGATCGAGCAGGCCGGCTGGAGGCCGTTCGCCGGCGCCACGCCGAACCATCCTGAATATCCGGCGGCCCACGGTTCGATCACGTCCGCCATGGCCGAGGTCTTCAGCGCGTTCCTCGACACCAATCGCTTCAACCTGGTGCTTCACGGCTTCGACCCGGCCGGTGCCCCCGGCAACCTGGACGCCGTCCGCACGTATCGCATGGCCGCCGCACTACGGGATGAGGTCGTGAACGCCCGGGTCTGGGCCGGCTTCCACTATCGCTTTTCGGGCGAAGCGGGGGTCGACTTGGGCCGCAGGATCGCCAAGCGCGCGCTGAAGGACGAGTTCGCGCCGGTTCGACGGTAGATTCAGGGATCGGGGACCGGGGACCAGGGATCAGGGATCAGGGGCCGAGGTCAACGTTCAACGTTCAACGTTCATCGTGCAGGGTTCCGCGTCCGGCGTCTGCGTCGAGCCGAACGCGACGAAAAGCGCCAAGCGAAGGTGCCGAGCGCCGAGCGCCGAGCGTCGAGCGCCGATCCCTCGTCCCCGATCCCTGATCCCCGATCCCGCCTCGTCGCTCTTTGACATTGTACCAATGAACTAGTATTATCCTGCAAGTGGCCGTCGTCACGATCGACCCTCGAGACCCAACACCCATCTACGCACAGCTGGAGCGCGCGTTGCGCGCGGCGATCGCCACCGGCCGCCTCGTCGCCGGCGACCAGCTCCCGACCGTACGCCAGCTCGCCGTCGACCTCCGCATCAATGCCAATACCGTGGCGCGCGTCTACGCCGAGCTCGAACGCGCCGGCGTGCTCGAGACGCGGCGCGGGGTCGGGTCGTTCGTGACCGCCGTCACGGCCCGCGCCCATCCGCCGCGAGAGCACGACCGCCGCATCCGCCGCTTCGTCACCCGCATGCTGGCGGAAGCCGACGCCGCCGGCTTCACCTACGACGAGTTGATGACCGCCCTGGCCGAGCACGCCGGCGAGCCGCGTCCGGCGTCGCCGCCCACGATGAAGGAGAGTCAATGATGCCCCTGGTGCTCGGTCGCCGTTCCGAGGAGCCGCGCTCGCCCGCGATCCGGATCAACGTGGTCGCACTCGCCCTGTTCGTGGGCTTCACGGCAGCCGGATGGCTGGTGTTCTCGCTCACTGGCAACATCGCGCTGTTCGCGGCGCTGGTCGTCGTCGGCCTCATTGCGATGCAGTCGCCGCGCATCGCCCAGCAGTGGGAGCGCGCGGTGCTGCTCCGGCTCGGGCGGTTCATCGGGCTCGAGGGTCCGGGCCTCTTCTGGGTCGTCCCCTTCATCGATCGCGTCTCGAGCTGGATCGACCAGCGCACCATCACCACCAGCTTCGCGGCCGAACAGACCCTGACCGCGGACACGGTCCCGGTCAACGTCGACGCCGTGCTGTTCTGGATGGTCCACGACGCGCAGAAGGCCGCGCTCGAGGTGCAGGACTACGCGCAGGCGGTGAGCTGGGCCGCCCAGACGGCCTTGCGCGACATCATCGGGCGGACGACGCTGACCGACCTGCTGCGCGGGCGCGAGCGGATCGAGGGCGAGCTCCAGACCTTGATCGACCAGCGCTCGAATCCGTGGGGCGTCACCGTCTCCTCGGTCGAAATGCGCGACATCGTCATCCCTGGCGCGCTCCAGGACGCCATGTCACGCGAAGCGCAGGCGGCGCGCGAGAAGCAGGCGCGGATCATCCTCGGCGAGGCGGAGATGGAGATCGCCCACTCGTTCGAGCAGGCGGCGCTGTCGTATCAGAACAATCCGACGGCGCTCCACCTGCGGGCCATGAACATGCTCTACGAAGGGCTCAAGGAAAAGGGGGCCCTGATGCTCGTGCCGAGCAGCGCGGTGGAATCGATGGGGATGGGCGGGCTGATGGGCGCCGCGGCCCTCCGCCAGCAGACCCTGACCGCGATGCCGCCTGAAGGCGGCGTCAAACCCGAATGATCACCGCTCGTCGTCAACGCTGAAAGGAGACCACGATGCCACAGCTCACGCCAGACCTGCTCGATCTCCGTCTCCGCAGGGCCATCGCGATCATCGGCGCCGTGCTCAGCCTGATTGGCTGGTATCGCTACATCAGCTGACGTGCCGTCTGTTCGGAGTGAGGTGCGCAGGGCGTGGTTTCTGGGAGACACTACCCGCATGCGCACCTCGTTCGGCCCGGCCGCATCGGCCGGTTCGCGACGCACGGTCCTAATCGCGGCGCTGATCACGGCCTTTCTGCTGCCGCTCGCGGCGCGCGCGCGGACGCAGCCGGCGACAACGCTGGCGGGTGGCCGGTGGTTCAAGGGGAACACGCATACCCACACCGTCAACAGCGACGGCGACAGCACGCCGGACGAGGTCGTCCGCTGGTACCGCGAGCACGGTTACCAGTTCCTGGTGCTCACCGATCACAACTACCTCACGCCGACGACCGGGCTCAACGCCGTTCACGGCGCGCCCGACAAGTTCATCGTCATTCCCGGCGAGGAACTGACCATGACCGTGGCGACCAAGCCAGTGCACGTCAACGGTGTCGCCATCGCGAGCATCGTCGCGCCGCCGAACGGGAGCGACGTCGTCGATGCGATGCAGCGCTCGGTGGACGGCATCCGCCGCATGGGCGGGGTGCCGCACGTCAACCATCCGAATTTCGGCTGGGCCGTCACCGTCGCCGATCTGGCGCGCGTGGAGCGGCTGAATCTGTTCGAGATCTACAACGGCCACCCGCAGGTCAACAACGCCGGCGGCGGTGGGGTCCCGGGGCTCGAGCAGATGTGGGATCAGCTCCTGACCGCCGGGCGGCTGCTCTATGGCGTCGCGGTCGATGACGCTCACCATTTCAAACGCCCTGGGGACCCGACCGCCGCGGCGCCGGGGCGCGGCTGGGTCTACGTGCGCGCGGACGCGCTCGAGCCGCGGATGATCTCGGAGGCACTCGATCACGGCGACTTCTACGCCTCGACCGGCGTCGAGCTCGCCGAGTACTCCGCCGATCAGACGCGCATTTCGATCAAGGTGAAGCCGACAGCGTGGAGCAAGTACCGGGTGCAGTTCATCGGCGGG
>Ga0207688_10002357_pt1 | contig 10159 bp, 11 predicted proteins | sample KBSMiscanthusM4_FD_184296 | JGI IMG/M metagenome (GOLD analysis project Ga0207688, IMG submission 184296) | Miscanthus rhizosphere microbial communities from Kellogg Biological Station, Michigan, USA - M4 (SPAdes) (version 2) | ecosystem: Host-associated > Plants > Roots > Rhizosphere ...
CTGGGCCCCGCTCGTCCACACCTTCTGGCCGGTGACGAGCCAGTCGTCGCCGTCCTTGACCGCGCGGGTCTTGAGCGAGGCGAGGTCGGAGCCCGCGTCGGGCTCGGAGAAGCCCTGGCACCAGATCTCCTCGGCCGAGAGGATCGGGGTCAGGTAGCGCTCCTTCTGCTCATCGGTGCCCCAGACCATCAGCGTCGGTCCACCGAGCAGGATGCCGAGCACGTTGGCCGGCAGGGGCACGCGGGCGCGCCCGATCTCCTCGAAGTAGATGGCCGACTGGGTCAGGGTCGCGCCGCGGCCGCCGTACTCGTTCGGCCAGTTGGGCGCGGCCCAGCCGCCCTCGTAGAGCTGGCGCTGCCAGGCGCCGCGCCAGGCGTTGCGGGCGTCGTCGCCGACGTCGCCCGGGTCGGGCGGCGGCGGGTTCTCGGCCAGCCAGGAGCGGAACTCGTCGCGGAAGGCGAGCTCGTCGTCGGAGAACGTCAGGTCCATGCAGTCAAGCCCTTCCGTACGCGGGGTAACGACAGGTACGGGATCGTACTCGATGAGTATGCTCCCCCGTCATGCCGCGCGGCGGGTCCCTGGTCTCCGAGCATCCCGACGTCGGCGGGCGGCTCGGGCCGCCCAGCGACGGCCAGCGCGCGCGGCTCCTCGACGCGGTGGCGCGGGTGGTGGCCGAGAAGGGCTACGTCGCCTCCACGGTGACCGACATCGTGCGCGAGGCCGGGGTCTCGCGGTCGACGTTCTACGAGCAGTTCGCCGGCAAGGAGGCGTGCTTCCTCGAGGCCTACCGCCACGGCGTCGACGTGCTCGACGCTCGCGTGGGCGCCGCGGTGCGGGCGGCCGACCCGTCCGACTGGCGGGCTCAGCTTCGGGCGGGCATCGGGGCGTGGCTGGAGACGCTGAGCGCCGAGCCGCGCTTCGCGCGGACCTACCTGCTGGAGATCGCGGCCGCCGGCGAGGCCGCCCGCCAGGCTCGCGCGGAGGCGCTCCGGCGCTTTGCCGAGCGCTACCGGGCGACGGCGTTCAAGGCCGGGCACCGGCCCGGCCTCGACGTGCTGCTGATCGTGTGCGCGGGGAGCGAGCAGCTCGCCGCCGAGCGGGTGCGAACCGGCGCGGCGGACGAGCTGATGGCGCTCGTCGATCCCGTCTCCGCGTGCGTGGAGGCCGTCATCGAGGGCGCCTCGCGAATCTAGGGTCGCTCAGCCGATCCCCAGGCTCGGCGCACCCTGCTGCTGATCGCCGCTTCCGGGGTCGCCGGGGACGACCTGCTGGCCCGTGCCCGGGTCGCCGGGAACGACCTGCTCGCCGCCGCCGCCCTGGCCCTGGTCGGGGGCGAGCTGCTGGCCGTCGGGGCCGACCTGGTTGGGATCGACCTGCTGCTGGCCCTGGCCCTGGCTCTGGTCGGGCTGGCCGATGGAGCCGTTCTCGATCCCGGAGACGACCTTCTTGACCGTGTTGATCGGCAGCGCGAACCCGACGCCGCTGCTCGTGCCGGACTCGGTGGCGATCTGGGCGTTGATGCCGATGACCTGGCCGCTGCGGTTCAGCAGCGGGCCGCCGGAGTTGCCGGGGTTGATGGCCGCGTCGGTCTGGATGGCGCCGTCGATGGCCGCGCCGCTGGGCGACTGGATCTGGCGGTGCAGGGCCGAGACGATGCCGCTGGTCAGCGTGCCCTGGAGGCCGAACGGGCTGCCGATGGCCACGGCCGACTCGCCGATCTGGAGGTCGTCGGAGTTGCCGAGCGCGAGCGGGTGGGCGTTGCCGACCGCGCTCTGGTCGATCTTGAGGACGGCGACGTCGGTGTTGGGGTCGGCGCCGACGATCTGGGCGTCGACCGGCGAGCCCTGCTCGCCGACGCGGACCTGCACGTTCTGGGCGCCGTCGATGACGTGCTCGTTGGTGACGATGTGCCCCTGGCTGTCGAGCAGGAAGCCCGAGCCGCTGGCCACGCCGTCGGCCGTCGTCGACTGCACGTAGACCACGCCGTCGGAGACGCTGCGGTACAGCCTCTCGAGCGAGTCGGTGCCCATCGTCGCCTTGGAGGAGGAAGTCGGGACCACCGTTGCGGGAGCGGCGGTGGTGGAGGTCTTGCCGCTGGTGGGCAGGTGGACGACCCCGGCGAGGACGACGCCGGCGCCGACCGCGAGCGTGAGGAGGGCGCCGAGCAGCACGGCACCGAAGGTGCGGGTTCCAGATCGAGGTTTCATGCTCCTCAGGGGAGCACCGGCGGATTAGCGCTTCCCGAAGAGAACGTGAGAGCAACCGAAATCTGGTTGCGCATGCAACGGTTCACCGTCCACGTTCCAGGTCGAGGCAAGATGGAAGACCCCGGTGCTTGCGCTCGTTGCTCTGGTGCCGCCCTCCTCAGCTATGTCCGGCCGATACCCCGCACCGGTTTCGACCTCCACTAGGTCATAGCCTCGGCCGCGCCGGCCGGGGGGAGGGCGGCGGTCTACGCCGCCGAGGGACACGCGCCGCGATCGAGCCGGCCCTCGCATCGTCACCCCGCAGCGAGCAAACTCCGCGCAGGGTTCGTGGACATCGGGGCGCCCGGATTTGAACCGGGGACCTCACCGACCCGAACGGTGCGCGCTACCAGGCTGCGCCACGCCCCGAGGGGGTCGAGTCTAGCCGCGCCGAGCGCCCCTGTAGGCTCGGACGCGGGGATGCGCACGATCGGGAACATCATCTGGTTCGTCCTGTCCGGACTGTGGCTGGCGATCGCCTACACGCTCGCGGCGCTGGTCATGTTCATCCTCATCATCACCATCCCGTTCGGGGTCGCCTCGCTGCGCATCGCGGCCTTCTGCCTGTGGCCGTTCGGGCGCGTGATCATCCGGCGGTCCGACGCCGGCGCCGGGTCGGCCATCGGCAACGTCATCTGGGTCATCCTCGCCGGCTGGTGGCTCGCGCTCGGCCACCTGATCACCGGCATCCTGCTCTGCATCACGATCATCGGGATCCCGCTGGGCCTCGCGAACTTCAAGCTCATCCCGGTGACCTTCACGCCCCTGGGGCGCGAGATCGTCGACGCCGACTCGCTGCACGCGTCCGCCGAGAACGCGGTCGCGATCGGCCGGTAGCGCGCTCAGCTCCGGGGGTCGCCGAGCCAGTACCGCGGGCCCGGGCCGCGCGCTCCCGCGCGGTCGCCGGGGTTGGCCAGCCGGCAGCGGTCGAGCGACAGGCAGCCGCAGCCGATGCACTCGGTCAGCCCGACGCGCAGGCGCTCGAGCTCGGCGATGCGATCGTCGATGCGCTCGGTCCAGCCGGCCGAGAGCCGCGACCAGTCCCGGCGCGTGGGCGTGCGGCCACCGGGGAGCTTGCCCAGCTCGGCGCCGATCTCCTCCAGCGTGAGCCCCACCTTCTGCGCGAACACGATGAACGCGATCCGGCGCAGCACCGCCCGCGGATACCGGCGGTGGCCGGAGCCCGCGCGCTCGGATGCGATGAGCCCGCGCTCCTCGTAGAAGCGCAGGGCCGAGGCGGCCACACCGCTGCGCCGTGTGACCTCGCCGATCGTGAGCAGGGAGTCCCTTGACTTCAAGTTCACTTGAGCTTATACGCTGCTCCCATGTCCGAGCAACGCACACCGAGCCAGCAGATCACCGACGAGGTCACCTCATGGGAGGGGGTCGAGGCCGGGCCGGGCCGTCGCGGCGAGTTCGCGTTCAAGGTCGGCCGGCGCGAGATCGGCCACCTGCACGGCGACCGCTCCGCCCACTTCAGCTTCCCCAAGGGCGTGTGGGCCGAGCTGAACGAGCAGGGGCGCATCGTCGACCACCCGGTCTTCCCGGGGAAGGTGGGGCCCGCCGCCCGCCGGATCGAAAGCGACGCGGACGTCGACGACGTGATCGCCCTCATGCGCCTCAACTACGACCGCCTGACCGCTTCCCGCTGACCGGAAGTCGGAGTGCCGGGGGGCTCGCGCCCGGGCGTAAGCTCTGCGGCCATGAGCCCTCCGTTCTCCCGCGGCTTCCACCGCCGCCATGAGGCCGAGCGCGCGGACGCCGACCGCGTGCCCCCCGGCCAGTACGTGGTCAACGACTTCCCCGTGCTGTCGGCCGGGCCCACGCCCCACACCCCGCTGGACCAGTGGTCGTTCACGATCAACGGGGCCGTCGACGAGCCGCGCACGTGGACCTGGGAGCAGTTCCAGACCCTGCCGGCCGAGGAGGTCACCCGCGACATCCACTGCGTCACCCACTGGTCGAAGCTGGGCACGACCTGGCGCGGAGTCGCCGTCGACACCCTCCTGCAGGGGATCGAGACCAGCGCCGAGTACGTGGTCGAGTTCGCCGACGGCGGCTACACGACCAACGTGCCGCTCGACGACCTGCGCGACGGCAAGGCGTGGGTGGCCTACGAGTTCGACGGTGAGCCGCTGGAGTCCGAGCACGGAGGCCCGGCCCGCATGCTCGTGCCCCACCTGTACTTCTGGAAGAGCGCGAAGTGGGTGCGCGGCCTGACGCTGAGCGACGACGACCGCCCGGGGTTCTGGGAGCAGAACGGCTACCACAACTACGGGGACCCTTGGCGCGAGCAGCGCTACTGGAACGACTAGTGGCGGCGCCACGGGCTGGCTGGCAGTCGGCGACGCTGCGCGACAAGCGCACCGAGACCGACCGCGCCGCCACGCTGCACCTCTTAACCGACGCGTGGCCCGGCCACCGCGCCGGCCAGCACGTCGACGTGCGCCTGACCGCCGAGGACGGCTACCAGGCGCAGCGCTCGTACTCGATCGCCTCACCGCCCGAGGACGACGGCGACGTCGCGCTCACGGTCGAGCGCCTCGACGACGGCGAGGTCTCGCCCTACCTGGTCGACGAGATGGCGCCCGGCGACATGTGCGAGCTGCGCGGGCCCATCGGGGGCTGGTTCGTGTGGGACGCGGACGACGGCGGGCCGCTGTTGCTGGTCGGCGGCGGGTCGGGCGTGGTGCCGCTCATGTCGATGCTGCGCCACCGCGCGGCGCTGCACTCCGGGGTGCCGGCGCGCCTGCTGCTCTCGGCCCGCTCGCTCGACGACGTGCTCTACGCGGACGAGCTGCATGGGCTCGACGCCGGCGACGACGAGCTCGACGTCAGCATCACCCTGACCCGCACCGCGCCGCCGGACTGGCCCGGCTACGCGCGCCGGGTCGACCGCCCCATGCTCGAGGAGGTGGCCTGGCCGGCAGCCGACCGGCCCCGCGTGTACGTGTGCGGGCCGACGCCGTTCGTGGAGTCCGTGGCTGCGGGCCTCGTCGATCTCGGGCACGATGCGGGTCTGGTCAAGACCGAGCGCTTCGGCGCCACCGGGAGCTGAACATGGAACGCCTGGACGGAAACGCCGCCGCCGGCCTCCTCCAGGAGGTCTTCGCGCGGGAGATGACGACCGCGATGGAGACCTGCGCGAGCTGCGGCAACGAGGCGGTCGTCGCGACCACGCACGTCTACATGGGCGACATCGGCACGGTGCTGCGCTGCCCGACCTGCGAGCAGGTGCTGATGACGATCGTGCACGTCCGTGAGGAGCTGCATGTGGACCTCTCGGGTGTGCGCCGGATCGACCTTCGCTAGCCTGCCGCGCCGGTGAACCGGACGCTCACCCGCAGACACCTCGTCGTCGGCGTGGCAGGCGTGGCCGCCGCGGCGACTCTCCCGCGAACGGCCGCCGCCAAGCGCCGGCGCCGGCGGCTCAAGACCGACGTGTGCGTGGTCGGAGCGGGGCTCGCCGGCCTCGTCACCGCGCGCGAACTCGTGCGCTCCGGACGCGATGTCGTCGTGCTCGAAGCGCGCAACCGCGTCGGAGGCCGCGTGCTCAACCACCGGATCTCACCCGGAGTTGTCACCGAGCTCGGCGCCGAGTTCACCGGCCCGACCCAGGATCGGATCCAGGCGCTGGCGGCCGAGATGGGCGTCGGCCTCTTCCCGACCTACAACGAGGGCAACGATGTGCTGATCGTCGAGGGCCGGCGCAGCCTCTACCCCGCGGTTCCCGGCATCTCCGACGACCCCGATTACATCGCCGCGCTGGGCGCGCTCGGACCGCTCGACCAGATGGCGGCTGAGGTGCCGGTCCTGGCACCGTGGAAGGCGCCGCGCGCCCACGAATGGGACAACCAGACGCTCGCGCAGCTTCGCGACCAGTACGTCGGCACGTCGGGCGGACGAGCGCTCTTCACGGTCGCCTCACGCGCAGTCTGGGGGCGCGATCCGGAGGAGCTGTCCCTCCTCTACTGCCTGTTCTATATCGCCGCCGCCGGCAATCCCACGACGCCCGGGTCGTTCGCGCGCCTGTTCACCACGGCCGGCGGCGGTCAGGAGTCGCGCTTCGTCGGCGGCTCGCAGCGCGTGCCGATCGCGGTCGCCCGACGGCTCGGCGATCGCGTCCTGCTCGGGGCGCCAGTGCGACGTATCGAGACCACCGGCTCCGACAGGGTCACGGTGACCGCGGATGGGATCGAGGTCGCCGCCCGCCGCGTCGTTGTCGCCGTCCCACCGGTCCTCGCAGCGCGGATCGACTTCGCGCCTGCGCTTCCGGCGGCCAAGCGCAAGCTCCTACGCAAGCTCGCGCCCGGCACGACCTTGAAGCTCGAGGTCACTTACGACCGGCCGTGGTGGCGGGACCTCGGCCTCAGCGGCCAGGGGAACAGCACCACCGATCCGGTCAACGCGACCTTCGACAACACGCCGCCGCAGGGCGCGCCCGGCATCCTGTTCGGGTTCGTGGTCGGAGGGGCCGCGCGCGCGCTGCCCGCGTCGGCGGCCGGGCGCCAGGCCGCGTTGATCGACGACCTCGTGGCGCTCTACGGCGACGAGGCCCGCAATGTGACCGGGTTCGTCCAGGGCGACTGGACGCGCGACCCGTGGACGCGCGGGTGCCCAGTCGGCACCTTGGACCGCAACCAGCTCGCCACGCTCGGCCCGCAGTTGCGCCGGCCCGTCGGCCTCGTCCACTTTGCGGGCACCGAGACCTCGACGTTCTGGTTCGGCTTCATGGACGGCGCCGTTCGGTCGGGCGAGCGCGCCGCCGCCGAGGTGGTCCGGAGCCTAAGGCGGGGCGGCCGATGAGCCACGCTCTCACCCGCAGGCGCTTCGTCGTCGGGGCTGCGGGACTGGCCGCCGCGGCAGCCCTCCCGCGCACTGCCGCCGCCGCGCGCAGGCGGCGCCGGATGAGCGCCGACGTGTGCGTCGTCGGGGCCGGCTTCGCGGGCCTGACCACGGCGCGCCAGCTCGTGCGCGCGGGCCACGACGTGGTCGTGCTCGAGGCCCGCGACCGCGTCGGCGGGCGCGTGCTCAACGAGCGGATCGCGCCCGGCGTGATCACCGAGCTCGGCGGCGAGTACATCGGGCCGACCCAGGATCGGATCATGGCCTTGGCCAACGCGGTCGGGGTCGACACCTTCAAGACCTACAACGACGGCAGCGACGTCCTCGTCCTCAACGGGCAGCGCAGCCTCTACCCGGCCGCCACCGGGGTCTCCGACGACCCCGACTTCCAGGCCGCGCTCGCGGCGTTGCCGGTGGCCGACAGCATGGCCGCCCAAGTTCCCGTCGCGGCGCCCTGGAAGGCGCCCCGGGCCGAGGAGTGGGACAAGCAGACCTTCGCCCAGTTCCGCGACGAGAACGTCGCGACGCCGGGCGGCCGCGGGATCTTCGACGCCGCCGTGCGCTCCATCTGGGGCGCGGACCCGGAGGAGTTCTCGCTCCTCTACGCGCTGTTCTACATCGCGGCCGCCGGCAACCCGGCCACGCCGGGATCGCTGGCACGGCTCACGACGACCGGCGGCGGCGCGCAGGACGCGCGCTTCGTGGGCGGCTCGCAGGTCGTCGCGCAGAAGGTGGCCGCGCAGCTTGGTCGCCGGGTCGTGCTCGACGCGCCCGTGCGCCGCATCGAGACCACCGGCAAGGACGCGGTGACCGTGACCGCCGACGGCGTCGAGGTCGACGCCCGCCGCGTCGTCGTCGCGGTGCCGCCGGTGCTCGCCGCCAGGATCGACTACGCGCCGGCGCTGCCCTCGGCCAAGCGCAAGCTGCTCAAGAAGATCACGCCCGGCAACCTGATCAAGCTCGAGGCGATCTACGACCGCCCGTTCTGGCGCGACCAGAACCTCAGCGGCCAGGGCGTGAGCCCGGACGACCCGGGCAACGCGACCTTCGACAACACGCCGCCGCAGGGCGCGCCCGGGATCGTCTTCGCCTTCGTCGGCGGCGACGCTGCACGCACCCTTCCGCCCACGCTGGCGGCGCGCCAGGCGGCCTACACCGACAACCTCGTCGCCTTCTTCGGCGAGGAGTCCCGGAACATGACCGGCTTCATCCAGCGCGACTGGAGCCGCGAGGCCTGGACGCGCGGCTGCCCGGTGGGTCACATGGGCCGCAACGTGATGGCCACGCTGGGCCCGCAGCTGCGCAGGCCGGTCGGCCTCGTCCACTTCGCCGGCACCGAGACCGCCGACTACTGGTTCGGCTACATGGACGGCGCCGTGCGCTCGGGCGAGCGCGCCGCCGGCGAGGTCCGGCGCAGCCTCAGGCGCTGAGCGCCACCGCCAGCTCGCGCAGCGCCCGCGGGTAGCGGTAGGCGATGCCGCCGTGCTTGCCGTCGAAGAGCTCGAGCGTGTGGGCGGCCCCGATTGCTTCGAGCTCGGACGCCACCGCGGTCGCGCCGAGGTCGAGGTACCACTCGTCGCCGCGCCCGGCGTCGAGGTAGATGCGGCGCATCGAGCGCAGCGCCTCGGCGTGCTGCGGCACCATCCGCACCGGGTCGAGCGCGAGCCAGCGCGCCCAGCGCTCGTCGATGATGCGCCCGGTGTCGAGCTCGAACGGCAGCAGCGCCTTGCCCAGGTGGTCGGGATCGGGCGTGAACGCGGCGGCGCAGCCGTAGGTCAGCATCAGGTCGCCCCACTTCGTCATGTCGAAGTGGTCGGCCTCGGCCATGCTGCGGAAGAAGACGTCGTAGGAGCCGTCGAAGTCGTCGCGCAGCTTGCGCGCGATGTCGGGGAAGGTGGGCAGGTAGCAGGCCTCGTAGAGCGCGTCGCCCGCGTGCGAGGCCAGCGCCCCGAACACCTCGGGGCGCAGCATGGGCACGATCATCGCCCCGAAGCCGCCCGAGGACTTGCCGGTCAGGCCGCGGTGGTCGCGGTCGGCCGCCACCGGGTAGCGCTCGTCCACGAACGGGACCACCTCGTCGCACAGGTAGTCCTGGTAGGGGCCGGTGGCGATCGAGTTGACGAACTGCGAGCCGCCGTACGCGGTCCAGGCGTCGACGTAGACGACGATCGCGTCCGGGCAGTCGCCGCCGGCGAACAGCGCGTCGACGCGCTCGAGCAGGTTGGGCTCGAACGGCTCGCGCGAGGTGAGCGCGTCCAGGCGCCCGAAGTAGCCCTGGATGACGTAGAGCGTCGGCAGGGGGCGTGGGTGGTCGAGCTCGACCCCGGGCGGGCGGTACACCCACAGCGGCCGGCGGCTGGGGTCGCCGAGCGGGTTGTCGGCCAGCAGCTCGGACTCGACCACGAGCTTGTCCACCGTGCCGGCCAGCGGCCGCTCCCACGGGGCGCCGAGGGCGTCGTCGACCTGGCGCAGGGCCATCAGCGGGTCAGCTCCTCGACGAGCTGCACGATCGAGCGATAGGGCCGCCCGGTGGCCTCCTGCAGGCCGAGCTCGCAGGTCCGGTTGGAGGAGACGTAGGCGTCGTAGGCGCGGGCGGAGACCTCGGCCGCTTCGTCGCGCGTGGCCGCCGCCGCAAGCTCGGGGTGCAGGAGCCCGCGGTCGCCGGCAAAGCCGCAACAGCCGGCCGCCGGCGGCACCACGGCCTCGTCGGCGACCGCCCCGGCCAGCGCGCGCAGGCGCGGGCCCAGGCCCAATTGCCGCGAGGCGCAGGTGGGGTGGACGGCGACGGCGCCGACCGGGTGCGAGACCTCGAGCTCGGGCAGCAGCCGGTCGTGCACCCACTCGACCGCGTCCAGCACCGGCACGCCGGCGCCGTGCTCGCGCAGGCCCTGGGTGCAGGACGAGGCGTCGATCACGACGGGCAGCCGGCCGCCGTCGGTCCAACGGGTGAGCGCCGCGTTGGTCTTGGCCGCCATGTAGCGGCCGCCCTCGACGTAGCCCTTGGAGGTCCACGGCGTCGCGCAGCAGTGGCCGGGAGCGTCGTCGGGGATCCACAGCGGCAGGCCGGC
>Ga0207688_10002359_pt1 | contig 10157 bp, 7 predicted proteins | sample KBSMiscanthusM4_FD_184296 | JGI IMG/M metagenome (GOLD analysis project Ga0207688, IMG submission 184296) | Miscanthus rhizosphere microbial communities from Kellogg Biological Station, Michigan, USA - M4 (SPAdes) (version 2) | ecosystem: Host-associated > Plants > Roots > Rhizosphere ...
ACGGTGGTGCCAGTCGACCCACCAACCGTGGTGCCGCCGATGCTGCCGGTGACGGTGGTCCCGGTCGACCCGCCGACGGTGGTGCCCGTGAGGGTGGTGCCGGTCGAGCCACCGACATTGGAGCCGCCGGAGCCACCGGGGGTGCCGGTGATGGTGGTGCCGGTCGACCCGCCGACAGTGGTGCCGGTGACGGTGGTGGCGGTCGAACCACCGATGGTCGATCCGCCGGTGCTGATGGTGCCGGCCCCGGTCGAGCCGGTGACGGTGGCGGCCGTGGAGCCGCCGGTCGTGGTCGCGCCGAGCGAGCCGCTGACGGTGCCGGTCGGGCCGCCTGTGTTCGTTGCCCCTGTGCCGGTGGCGGTGATGCTCGTGTCGGTCGAGCCGGTGCTGCTCGACTCGCCGGTGGAGGCGCTGGTGTTCGTCGAGCCGCTGCTGCTCGACCCGCTCGAGTTGGTCGAGGCCGAGGTGTCGCTGGAGCCGCCGGAGCTGGTGGAGCCGCTCGACGTGGAGGCGCTGGTGTCGCTCGACCCGCCGGTCGAGGCGCTGGTGTCGCTCGACCCGCCGGTGGAGGCCGATCCGCCGGTGGAGGCGCTGCTGTCTGCCGATCCGCCGGTGGAGGCGCTGCTGTCGGCCGATCCGCCGGTGGAGGCGCTGCTGTCGGTCGACCCGCTGGTCGAGGCGCTGGTGTCGGTCGTCGCGCCCGTGGAGGCGCTGGTGTCGGCCGACCCGCCGGTGGATGCGCTGGTCGACGTGCTCGTGTCGACCGATCCGCTGGTGTCGGTGGAGCCGCTCGTCGACCCGCCGGTTGAAACGCTGGTATCGACCGATGCGCCGGCGGAACCGCTCGTACCGCTCGACGTGCTCGTGTCGACCGAGGCGCCGGCGGAACCGCTCGTACCGCTCGACGTGCTCGTGTCGACCGAGGCGCCGGCGGAACCGCCCGTGCCGCTCGACGTGCTCGTGTCGACCGAGGCGCTGGCAGAGCCGCCCGTGCCGCTTGCGGTGCCGACATCAACCGAGGCGCTGGGCGAGCCGCTGGTGTCGACCGACGCGACAGTACCGCTCGTCACCGAGCTCGTGTCCAGGGCCTGTGCGATAGCGGGAAGGACGCCGCCGAGCAGACCGGCAGTGGCGAGCACCGCCAGGCACAGGAGAACCCACCGCCGCAGGCGCTGTCGGCCCATGCGAGTCAAACACCCGCTATCGCCGAACGATCTATCCGGATCCTGCACCCAGACCTCCAAGAGCGGTCAGGCCTCGTGCCTGCTCTTTCGGTCGCATGTACCCCGCCCGGGGACTCCAAAACTCGCTCGCTCCGCGTGGAGAAAAACCGAAAAAGCCGACTTGAGCAATGGGTTAAACCCACCCGGACGCACACACCATGCAGCCGACCCGCGAGCGTCGCGGAACGACAGAACGTCGCTGCTCGCAGGCCACCGGGACCGCCTCGCTGAGACCAATCCGAGCGCTCACCAGCGACGAGATCGTTACCCCAGCACGTCCCCCACGAGACCCCCCTCCCCCGAGCCGCCCGCTCACAAGGACCCAATCGGCGTCCACGGCGACCCACGGGCCCTTGCCCGCACGGCCCGATGCCGCCGGACCCCTGCCGGTGTCACCGCGCGCGCACCGTGACCGTCCGCGACCAACCGAACTCGCCTCACTGTGCCCCAAAAAGCGCGCCAATGGGGGTGCCCACAAGCATCGTCATCGTCCGCGGACCACAAAGCACCCACCCTCCACTGACCGGGCGGCGCTATCGAACGCGCCACAACCGATCGAACATACGGCCAAGCACATCACGAGCAGCCATCTCCCCTGGGGCGGTCGCATGACCGGCCGCGAGCAGCCAAATCCACCCGCTGGCTCGTGGTCCGAAGCTGCCGCGCTCACCACCGGCGCCAGGCTGGTTTGGGGGAGCGCACCCCGTCGCGTCCCCGCGTACCCCGACGCGATTTACGCAAAGGGACGAGAAGCGGAAATCCGAGCATCGTCCGCCCGGAGCCGGCCATGGCTGCCGCCTCGGGCTCCACGAGCTGTTGCCCGAACAGACGGCGGGGTTCAGCGCGCCCGCCCAGCCGCCGTAGGGACTGACGCCGATCACCAGGCCGCTGCGACAGGATCGGCCAGGCGGCGTGTGACCGGGTGGCCCGTTCGAGCCGCTCGGCGGTGGCAACGAGCCAGGTCTTGACGGTCGTGATCCCGTCCGGGGTTAGCGAGCGTTCGGTCTCTCTTGGGGTTGGTACAGCTCGCGCGCGCAACGTGACGCGCGCGCGACGTCACGGCTTCACGTAGAAAGCCACGAGAAGACGCTCGCCCTGGCCGAGTGGGTGCAAGGAGTCATCGAGGGGCAGGTTCCGGCCACGCGCAAGACGCCGGCCGCGCGTCGCGCTCCGCGACAACGCTGCCTGGCGCGTCGCTCAGGCTCGCGCACGCAGGACGGACGCTGCGGCGCGCGTGCTACGGGCCGCACGGGTCGACGTGGGGCCCAGGGTGGAAATCGGTATGTCGTCACTCTGGGCCTGATCCTCACCGCTGCGGGCGTAAGTGCAGTCGCTCTCGTCCCGTTGGATGGGGAGTCTGGCAGGCATTTGACGGAGTCGATCGAGCTCTGAAGGACAGGTGTCTCTAAGCACCCTTCGCCTACGAAGCGATCAGGCCCGCTGTCCTCGAGTGGCGTTGTTACGACCCATCACGGTCAACTCGGAGTGTGAGAAGCGATTCTTGCCGGAGATCAAGACCGCGCTGGACAACGCGTTTGTACGTCATCGTCGCCGGGGCCGGCCAGCCGACCAACAACGAGCTTCGCGTCTCTGCGTGACGGTTGAGCCGCTGAACTTCTCGCGGACCGCCGAGACCGGATCTGGGCCGGCGGACTCGATGGGAGCAAAATGAATTTCGTGCTGGCCAACGGCGTGGGCGCCGCCGTGCTGGTCTTAGCCGCCGCCGCCAAGCTGGCACGGCCACGCGACAGTCGCGATGCGCTGGCGAGTTACGGCCTTGCCGCGGGCGCCCCGCGGAGCGTGGCCTGGACCGTCCTTGTGGGCGCGGAGTTCGCTCTCGGCATCGGCATCGCCGCCGGTTCGGCAGCGGCGTCGTACGCTGCGGCCGGTCTGATGCTGACGTTCGCGGCCGCGCTCGTCGGTCAGATCCTGCGCGGGCGCGCCGGCCTGCCGTGCGGGTGCTTTACCGCCCGCTCGCGGATCGGCTGGACGGCGGTCGTCAGGAACGTTGCTCTTGCGGGGCTCTTCGCCGCGCTGCCATCGTTTGCCGAGCCTGACCTGGCGGCGACCGGCTGGCTCGCGGTGGGTCTCGCCGTTGCGCTCGCGGCGGTCGCTGCGCTCGCGGTCGCGGTGCTTGCGCTCGCGCGGGAGGTGGGTGGGCTGCGTCTCGCGGTCGCCCCGCAGTCAGCGCTCGAGCTTGCACATGAGGGGCCCGAGATAGGAAGCCGGGTCGAGCTCGACGGGTGGCTCCCGCCGTGAGCCGACGCGCGGCTCGGACTAGCAGTCTTTAGTTCCGAGAGCTGTCCGGTTTGCCGGGCGCTTGAGCCGTCGATCGGATACCTAGCGCGCGACCCGATCGTCACCCTTGGCGTCTTCGACGAGCAGCGCGACGGCGACGTGTGGAGCATGCTCGACGTTCCTGGAAGCCCTTACGCGGTGGCGCTCGGACGCGATGGCACGGTCCTCGCCAAGGGGACCTTCAACTCTTTGGCGCAACTCGAGAGCGTCGTAGCGACAGCGATGCGCCGCCGCCAGGAGGCGCTGAGTGCGTGAGGGCTCCCGCCTCTCCGACAGGCTCGTGCTCGGCACCTCGCGTCGCGGCTTCCTTGCGCGAGTGGGGCAGGCGGTGTTGGCGGCGGCCGGCGCGGGGGCAGTGGCGGGAGCGCTCGAGACCGACGACGCCGACGCGTTTCACATCTGCGGCCATACCTACACGACTGGCTCGTGTCCGCATCCGACCGGGATCCCGCGCATCGATAGCCGTGGATACCCGCTGCGCGCCTCTGACGGCGAGCCCGTGGACGATCTGGGCAGGCGCGTCGACGGCCAGGGCTACCCGGTCGGCGAGTCGGGTCAGCGCATGCTTGACCCCAACGGCCGCCCGTTGCCGCGCGCACCCCGTTCGCGCCTGTGCCAGGCCGCCGGCCGCCGTTATGGCTTTCACGCCGAGAGCCAGGGGTCGTGGTATCGCTGCTGCGACGGCCACGTTCGCAAGCTCTGGGACTGCTGCGCGTTCCACCGGACGCGGATCAACGGCGATGCCGCGTTGACCGGCTACTGCTACGGCGGTCGCAACGTGTTCTGCGTCCAGTACTACCAGACGAACACGCCGTGCTGACCGCTGCGCTCTGTGCCACGGCGCTCGTGGCGGGCATCACCGGGACGTGGTCGCCGTGCGGCTTCTCGATGGTGGAGACCCTCGGTTCCGCGGCGCAGCGAGGGATGCGGTGGACGACGCGAGCGGCGTGCGCGACATTTACGCTCGGAGCGCTCGCCGGCGGCGCGCTGACCTTCGGCACCCTCGCAGCACTCGGCCACGCCGCAAAGGGGGTAGGCGGTCCGGCAGCCACCGGCGTCGCCGTGGCCGTGGCCGCACTCGCGGCGCTCGGTGAGGCGCGCGGCGTGCGGATCGTGCCGCAGATCCGCCGGCAGGTGCCCGAGCCGTGGCGGCGCCGCTTGCCGCTTCCGTTCGCTTCCGCGCTCTACGGGGCGCTGCTCGGGCTCGGGTTCACGACCTTCGTGCTCACCTGGGCTGTGTGGGCACTCGCCGCGGTTAGCGTCGCGCTCGGCGACACGACCGCCGGCCTTGCCATCGGGGTCGCGTTTGGCGTCGGACGCGCGCTCCCGGTGGTCGCGATCGCGCCGAGCTCATGGCGAGGCCTGGGCGCCCGCCTGCTCGCGACGATGGCCGAGCACCCGGCCTCGTTGCGGCTCGTGCGCGCGGCGGATGCGATGTGCCTGGCCGCATGCGCGGTCCTGCTCGCGGCCGGCCCCGCGTATGCCGCGGTGGTCGACTCCACAGGGACGGATCCCTCGACGGCCGGCGCCGACGTCGCGTGGGAGCGGCCCGGCACAGGGGGGGTCATCTCAAGCGGCGGGCTGGAGACCGTGCTCCCGGGCGACATCCCCGCGATTGGCGGTGCGTTCGTCGCGTGGCGCAACGGATCCGCCGTGACAGTGGCGATCCGCGCGACGCTCGCGCCCGTTCTCCAGTTCGACGCGAACGGGGTCGACGAGCTCGCGATCTCGCAGACCTGGATCGCCCTCCGTGGCACCGACGGAAGCCGCGACACGCTTGACGCGCGCCCGCTGGCCTCGCCCCAGACGGCGCACCGGGTGATCAGCGTGAACGCCCCGGATCAGATCGGCCGCCCGATGCTCGACGGCGACCGGCTCGTGTTCGGGCTCGTGCACGGAAAGCAGACCTCGATCGTGTCGGTCGATCTCGCTCACGGCCGCCGCCGAACGTTGCGAAGCGGGACGAACGTGCAGTACCTCAACCCGTCGCTGCTGTCCGGGGCGCTGCTCTACGTACGTGTGTCGCGCTGTGCCCAGGAGCTACGGCTCGCGCGCCGCGGCCGCGACCACGCCCTGCTACGCCTCGAGCCCGTGGCCGCGCAGGACCGCGGGCACGACCACGGGCACACGACCCAGGGCAGCCGTCAACCATGCCCGGGCGGCCCGCGCCCGCCGGGACGCCGCCTGCTCTGGACCACGGCACTCGCCGCAAACACCGCATTCGTGACGATCCTCGGCGTCGCCAATAACGGCGCGCTCACGCCGTCGCTGCTAGCGGTTCGCCGCTGACGCTCCCCGAACGCGGCCGCCACTGCCACTTCCCTTCGAGTCTCGCCCGACAGAACGGCGGCTACGTGATCGCCCCCGAATACCAACAGGAACTCCTACGCCCATCATCGTCGCGCTCGTCTCCCAAGCTGTACGTCGCCGCCGTCGCGAAGGCCAACAGCGGCAACGCACCCGGCGGCAAACACCGCTGGGACCCGCCCCTGCGCTTCTCTCGACGAGGCCGCCGACATCGCTCCGCTGCGGCCGCTCCCCAACTACCTGGAGCACGATGACCTCATCCGAGATGAGTTCCCTGGCATAACTCTTCAAAGACGATTATCACCCGTCGCGAAACCGAAAGCTCGTTCAGAGGGAGCGACTTCTGTCGGTCGCTGGATCTCGCACGGGGTCAACTGGGAGCCAGTACGGTTAGCCGACGTTTCTGGACTGGTTGGTGCTTAGGACCGCGATCACCTTGCCTTCTGGCATGGACCAAACCCGACGCGGGCGCTCGCCCACGGAGCTCCACGTCAGGGTATCCCGACGGCTCAGACGACAGCGATCATGGCCGGGCCCTGCTCGTCCGCGCGCCTTCGCACGGCGCCTGGCGAGGTGCCGATGACGCGCTTGAAGGCGCGGCTGAAGGCGGCCTCGGAGCGATAGCCCAGGCGGTCGGCGAGCTCGCCCACCGTCGCGCGCTCATCCTTCAGCGCCGCAACGGCGACGTGCATGCGCCAGCGGGCGACGTACCGCATCACCGGCTCGCCGACCAGCTCGGTGAAGCGGGCCGCGAAGGCCGACCGTGACATCGCCACCTCGTCGGCGAGCGACGCCACCGTCCAGTCCCGGGCCGGGTCGCGATGGACCAGTGAGATCGCCCGGCCGACCTGCGGGTCCTGGAGCGCGCCCAGCCAGCCGGTCTGCGCGGCCGGGTCGCTCTCCATCCAGGCGCGGATCGCCTGGATCACGAGGATGTCGCCGAGCCGCGTGATCACCGCCTCGCCACCCGGCCGGAGCTCGCCGGCCTCGGCGGCCATCAGCCTGAGCATGCTCTGCATCCAGTCCAGTCTCGGCGAGCTCGATGCCTCGATGTGGATCGTGCGCGGCAGGATCTCGATGAGGTTGCGAGCCGCCGGGTGCTCGAACCGGACTGCCCCACAGATCAGACCGGTCGGCGCGCCGCCGTCGCCGTGACGAAGGATCTCGTAGCGATCGCTGACCACTTCGCGCTCGAGATCGAGGATCCCCGGGGCGGTAGCTCCGGGTTCGCTCCGCAGGACATGCCCCTCCCCATGCGGCACCAGCGCAAGGTCGCCGAGCCCCATCCAGCTGGAGTCGCCCTCGCCGGCCTCGAGCCAGAACCGGCCCGACGTCACCACATGGAACCAGACGTAGCCCGGCATCGGCGGCATCGTCAGGCCCCACGGCGCGGTCAGCTCTGAGCGGCAATAGAACGCGCCGTTCATGCGCAGGAAGTGAAGCGCCTCGCCGAGCGGATCCGACGGCGGAAAGGGGTCGATCGCGTCCATGAGGCCAGTTTGGCAGGCCACCAGCCCTGACATCCAGAGCCCTGGACGTCCGAGCATGAATCAGCGCCTGATGGTCATAGACAGTCTTGTGCCGGCGTCGGATCCTGGACGAGATGCAAACAGCGACTAGAAGGAACGACATGGCCTACTCAGGACAGACACTCGAGAACCCCGCCAGCGGAGAGCGGATCACCGTCCGCCGCACCGCGGCGGAGACGAACGGCGAGCTGCTGGCGATCGACCTCGAGCTCCCGGCGTACCGCCGGGTCCCTGGGGGCCAGCACATCCACCCGCTCCAAGAGGAGCGGTTCGAAGTCGTCGAGGGCACGATGCGCTTCAAGCTGGGACGCAAGCGGATCGTCGCCGGGCCCGGCGAGGTGGTTGTCGTGCCTGCCGGCCAGAAGCACGACTTCGCGAACGTCGGCGACGACGACGCGTTCGTGCGCGTCGAGGTGCGTCCCGCGCTGAAGATGGAGCAGCTGTTCGAGACCGCCGTCGGACTGGCACAGGAGGGTCGCACGATGCTGGGCGGCATTCCGAAGCCGCTCGACCTCGCCCTCTTCACCGAGGAGTTCGAGGACGAGGTGCAGGGAGCGTTCCCCGCGCGCTGGCTGCAGCGCCTCGTGCTGGCCCCGCTGGCTTGGCTCGCCAGGCGCCGCGCCCGTCGCACCCCGGATAGGGCGGTCCCGGCCGTCGCCGGCGTTCGCTCGGCTTCGTCGACGTGCTGAAGCGACTGAACGAACGGAAGGAGCAGCAATGAACACGCACAAGCCGACGCTGGTCCTCGGGGGCACGGGCAAGACCGGCCGCCGGGTCGTCGAGCGCCTCACGGCGCGGGGTCTGCCGGTGCGGATCGGCTCGCGCTCCGGCGCGCCGCCGTTCGACTGGGAGGAGCGCTCGACGTGGGCGCCCGCGCTCGAGGGCGCCGGGGCCGTCTACATCTCCTACTACCCGGACATCGCGATCCCGGGCGCCGTCGAGAAAGTGCGCGCCTGTGCCCAGGTCGCCCTGGAGAAGGGCGTCCGGCGGCAGGTGCTGCTGACCGGCCGAGGCGAGGAGGAGGCGCAGCTCGCTGAGCAGGCCGTGCAGGAGACGGGCGCCGATTGGACGATCGTGCGGTGCGCCTGGTTCATGCAGAACTTCAGCGAGGACTTCATGCTGGAGTCGATCCTCGACGGCAAGCTCGCCCTGCCGGCCGACGACCAACTGGACCCGTTCGTCGACGCCGACGACATCGCCGACGTCGCCGTGGCGGCGCTGACCGACGACCGGCACACCGGCGAGCTGTACGAGCTGACCAGCCCGCGGCTGATGACCTTCGCGGACGCGGTCGGCGAGATCGCCAGCGCCACCGGCCGCGACATCGGCTATGTCCCGGTGGCGATCGACGAGTACGCGGCCGCGGCGGCCGAGCAGGTGCCCGCGGACTTCGTCGAGTTCCTGACCTACCTGTTCCGGGACGTCCTCGGCAACAACGCCTACGTGACCGATGGCGTCCAGCGCGCGCTGGGCCGGGAGCCGCGGGACTTCAGCGCCTATGCGCGCGAGACCGCAGCCTCCGGTGTCTGGAACTCGTCCGCAGTGAACCGCGTGAGGCGATGAACGACGGCCTCGTCGCACTGACCCTCGTCACCGCGCTGGGCCGTGCGCTGAGCGCGGGGGCCCTCTTCGCCTCGGTCCTCAGCGGCGGCTCGAGTCAGCTGGCCGCGTGGCGGATGTCGCGAATGCCCCAGCCGAGGGCCGTCAGCCCGATGCCGTTGACGATGAAGCCGATGCCGACCAGGATCGCCAGGGTCGTATAGCCGATGTTCGGGTTCGCGACGATCACGATGCCGGCGATCAGCTCGAGGGCGCCCGCGAGGGCATGCCAGCCGCGGTGCCGGTACTCGTCGAACGCGGTGACGAAGCGGATCACGCCCATGGCGATCAGCCAGATGCCGATCAGCAGCGCGACCGCGGTGACGCCGCCGACGGGGTGGCGGATGAGGAGCACGCCGATGACCGCTGTGAGCACGCCCAGGAGCGCCACCAGCCCGCGGTTGGTGGTGCTGCGCATGAACGACGCGATGAGCTCCAGGATCCCGTCGAGGAGCAGGAAGATCCCGGCGATGACGGCGAGCGTCGCGAGGCTGCTGCCCGGCTCGAACAGGATGATCACGCCGGCCACGATGCTCAGCACGCCGACGAGGACGACCAGCCACCAACCCCACGTGATGTCTTGCAGCTGCGCTTGCGCCGGGGTGCCGGTCATGGCTGCACCGCGGTGAAGTCAACCGGGATCGCCGCGGTCCTGCAAGGGCTGGGCCTCCGTGTCAAGCGGTGATGCAGGTCAGGCGCCGAACGGCTTCTCGTCCTGCCCGCATCTGGTCCCCTTGGGCGGGAGGAGCCCGCTGACGAAATAGCGAGCCTCATATCGCTGTATGCAGGCACTCGGATTGATCAGCGCCGTGTGGCCGTAGCCGTCCACCGTGAGCAGGCGCGCCCGACCAAGCTGCTGCGACATCGCGACCGCTCCCCGTAAGGGGGTGGCAGGGTCGAAGGTATTGCCGATCACCAGCACCGGCGTGGCGGTGCGACGATCCCACGGCCCGCTGTAGCGGTGGGCGCTTCGGACCGGCCAGGTGGAGCACGGCTCATAGTCCCAGGCCCAAAACGGCCCGACCAGCCCGGAGCGCTGTTGCGCGAAGGCGTCGATGGCCGGGAAGGCGCTGGCCGGTGGAGAGGGAACCTCGCCGCAGGCGATCGCCATCTCCTGCTCCTCGCCGCGACCGGCCGGCGGGGGGACCGCCGCCGGCCCCTGCTCCCACAGCTTCTGCAGCTCGATTGCTCGAAGCTTCCA